>Ga0208161_1000169_pt1 | contig 36874 bp, 52 predicted proteins | sample CB_VirMetaG_3_FD_184538 | JGI IMG/M metagenome (GOLD analysis project Ga0208161, IMG submission 184538) | Freshwater to marine saline gradient viral communities from Chesapeake Bay - CB_1508_1S Viral MetaG (SPAdes) (version 4) | ecosystem: Environmental > Aquatic > Marine > Coastal | place: USA... | reverse complement strand
AAAATGGATCAATTGGATCAGCCTGATCCAATATTATTTGATACTGAAAATGAAGCGGAAGATTTTGCTAGTACGTGGCGCCTTGCCGGGGCCGAAGGAAATGTAAAGGTGGTATATTATGAAGGGCTTTAAAAACAAACAAGACTACACTAACTGGGCTTACTATCAAATGAAAAAGTACGGTATTCGTATGCCAGAAACATATTCCGCTGATGAACTAGAATATTTTAATCCCAGTGTTCCTAGAGATTTTATTGACAACCACGTAAAGCATAGAGACAAACAGGGATCATAGATGCGCTATTATCGTATTTTTATTCATGGTTATGGTGGTGAGCAATGCTTTGGCGCACTAACCCAAGAACAGTATGATTTTTGGAAAGACATGGAAGAAGAACATATCATCTCTCATATGATTGATCCATATGAAGAGGATGATGCGAATCCTGTGTTTGATGATACTGATCCACGCTGGATTGGCGAATGGTTCGAAAATGACAACATCACACATGTAAATGCTTGTTTGTTAGATTCAGCACATATTAGCATTGACGAGTATGATGGCTCTGGCTATGATTCTAATCATGTTAGAGAAGTTATGAAAAATACCTCATGGCACGATATCTATGAAAAATATCTAGATGCTGGTATCGATGATAACATTACCCAAGACTGGGTAAAGAACATGGATGATTACAAATATATTTTCTTTGGTGCTAGCATTGACAAAGGATGCTTTGGGGATTATACTATAGAACTACCCGATGACGAAGAATTTGACTTTATGAAGCTGAAATGGTATCACTTAGAAACACCCAATGGTGAAGACTTCATTGAGTTACTTGCTTATGGTGAGCAGGAACTTGACAACTGCGGCGGAGATACCAATGGAAAAGGTATGGCCGCCGGTGTATGGGAGAATTAAAATGGCTGAAACCAGAGAAAGTTATGACCAGTACATGTTACGTAGGATGCACGAAGAAGGTTTAAAAGATCGCTTACGCAAAGCAAAAAAAATGATCTGGGTAACCTTCCAAAAAGAAGGTATCCACAAATATCCTGCTGCTCTCGACGATCCTAAACTAGCCACTGGAGACGAATATGATGTAAGTTTCCTGGGTTATCCGCACAGGCACACATTTCATTTCCGTGTATGGATCGAAGTATTCCATGATGATCGCGACATTGAATTTATTCAGTTTAAAAGGTGGTTGACAAAATTATATGATCAGCGTACACTAGAACTTGATTATAAGTCATGCGAAATGATCAGTGATGACTTATATTTACAGATACAGGAACGTTATCCAGGCCGTAATGTCTGGATTGAAGTATCTGAAGACGGCGAAAACGGCGCACTAACACAATACTCAAAGGCTGTATAATGAGGCATTTTACGATAGATTTAAGCACTAGGCAATTTTCTCAAGCAAAAGATATAAGAAAAAATTTTTTTGAATATAATGGGATCACTGATTTTACTTATGGAATAAAAATACGAAAAGAATCAGCTCTTTATAGCAAAGTACATAAGAGTTTCCGGGATGGAAAAAAGTTCGTAACAGTATTTAAGAAGGCAGCATAACAATGAAACAAGAAGTAACACGAGTATTTGACGATCTAGACGATTTCCTACGTTTTTGTACAACGTTTGGTCACCCTTATAATGAGGCTGATCTCTACAACAACGAAAGTGAAGTATATCAGCAGTATCGCATGCTAAAGGATGGCAAGCGTATCAGCAACAACTGGATGCGAGATGCTAAAATTCATGGACATAAGATCTTTGGAAGTAAGAACCTTGGAAATTAACTATAAAATAGTAAATGGTACAGTCTAGTGGCATTTGAAAAATTTCCCCATAGCGTTGTTGTTAACTGCGAACATTATACACAACGAGCAAATCATCTACCTGTTGAAGGAGGAGCATTAAACGCTGGTTACACACCAGTGGATGCCCTTTGTATGATCAGTAATTTGTTAGGCAAACACGGCCTACAGTATAATGTAGACTGGTGGTGGGAAGGTTTTGCCAGTGGAGATTATAAACCAACCACTGGCAGCACATATAAAGTTAAAATTAGATTTGCTAAAGAAGAATATGCTCTCTTGTTAAATCTAAATTTTAGTACAACAAATTTTTTAGCAGGAGTATAATAAATGCGTAAGTTATTTTACATGGGTCTAGAGCCCTATGAAGGACGCTACACTCTACAACTACAAGAGTGGAGCACCGAGGTTTATGATCGTAGAGGCATTGATTATATAGTTGTGCCCGGTGAGACAATTGACAATACCAAAGCAATTAGTGTTGGACAAGTCCTAGACGCTCACGGACGTAGTTACTTTGGTATGAGTCAACTAATGAATCTTGTGCAAATGCATCGTAACGGCGAAATTACCAAAGACGATGTTATCTTCTTTGAAGATATGTTCCAGCCAGGTATAGAGGCACTACCTTATATACTGTGTCAAGTGCCGCAAGAACAGCGACCTCAGATTTACTTGCGTTGTCTGGCACAGACCATTGATCCAGATGACTTTGTACATGTATGGGGGATGGATCGCTGGATGAGCCTGTATGAAAAGATGTGCAACGAAATACCAAATGTTCATGTTTTAGCAACCAATGAAGAAATGGTAGCGCATATGCGTATTGCTGGCTGGACCGCACCAGTTTACAACATCAGCGGACTAAGCTTTGGTAAACGTGAGGTGCAGAGTCGCGTAGGATACAAAATCAAACCATTTAAAGAACGTGCTAACCGTGTTGTGTTTGCTGCAAGGTTTGATCAAGAGAAACAGCCAGACTTCTTTATGGATCTTATTGAAGAATATTTTGGTGAACCAGGTAATCCTGACTGTGAATTTGCTGTACTAAGTGGTGGACCATTGCGTAGCAATAATCCTAAGTACTTGTGGCGTGCAGCAAAGATGGAACAGCGCGGTCAGCTTACTATCTATAAAGATCTAAAGAAAAACGATTACTACAATATTGTAAATGACAGCAAGGTTCTGTTTAATTGTGCGCTGCAAGATTGGGTAAGTAATACTGTTAGTGAAGCAGATGCTCTAGGATGTAATGTGGTATATCCTGCGTATCGTAGTTTCCCTGAAACCTTTGCAAATGACCATACTCGATTATATACTCCATGGAGTTTAAGTGACGCTATGGATAAAGTCAAGAAAAGTCTAGTAGCGCCAAGTCCACATATGGGAAAAATCAGTGATTGGACCAATGGCACTATTGATCGCATGATTGATATTATGCAGGGAAACGGTGAACAATGGTTACGTAGTGGTAATCGCTACAGGGATCATATTTCGGAGGAAAAGTTTTGAGCGTATTAGTCACAGGTGCCGGCGGTTATATTGGTTCTCATGTATGTAAACTGCTGAAGAAATCTGGTTACACTGTCGTGGCAAACGATATCGAGTTTGTTGAACATGAACATTGGCACAGTGATCTAAATGACATGAACTATGACACCATTAGTAGGTGGCTTATACAGAATCTATGTGTTGATACGCTGGTACACATCGGTGCTACAAGTTTGGTTGGACCCAGTGTCACTGATCCAGCACGTTATTATCATAATAACATTGCAAGTTCGCTTAAATTATTAGATGATTGCCTAAAAGCGGGTGTTCGCAAAGTAGTTTTTGCCAGCAGTGCGGCCTGCTACGGAGAACCCACCGAGACGGTTTGCAGAGAAGACATGCCGCACCAGCCCTGTAATCCCTACGGTTGGTCGAAGCGCATGATGGAAATTATCCTTAAAGATTATTATCATGCGTATAATATGAGCAGTGTTTGCCTACGATTTTTTAATGTTGCTGGTGCGGACTCAGACGGAGAACTAGGACAGGCCCCAGGAGGATCGCACATTATCGCAAAAGCAATTGAGCGTACACTTGCTGGAAAAAAATTTACGCTGTTTGGCAATAACTATAACACGCCCGATGGCACCTGTGTACGAGACTATGTTCATGTTGAAGACATTGCCCTGGGTGTGCTAAATAGTATTGAATTACTTAATAATCAACCCGGCTCTCACATATTCAACCTAGGTGGTAAACGAGGTTACAGTAACCTAGAAATTATTGAAACAATAAACTCAGTTACTCCTCTTAGAGTAGATTTAGAATATGGCGATCCTAGACCTGGTGATCCAAGTACTCTTGTAGCAGATACAACTCGTGCAAACACAGTACTAAATTGGCACCCGACTCATAGCTTAGAAAGTATTATTAAATCTGCATACCAATGGTATATAAAAGATGTTTAAAGTAGGTTTTATTGGATTAGGAAAACTTGGCATGCCTTGTGCCGAAGCAATGGCACAAAAATACGACGTAACAGGATACGATATACAGCCAAAAACCAGCAACTTAGTAGACATAGTATCTAATTTAGAGCAAGCAGTTACAAATAAAGACCTGGTATTTGTTGCTGTTCAAACTCCACATCAGCAGGAATACGATGGTAGCCAACCGTGCATGGACCTTGAACCCAAGGACTTTGATTACAGTCAAGTAAAGCAGTGCTTACAAGAAATAAACAAACATGCCAATGAACATACTCTTGTGATACTTATTAGCACAGTGCTGCCTGGTACGGTTCGAAGAGAACTTGCTCCACTGATCACTCAAGCTCGTTTTATATACAACCCATACCTAATAGCAATGGGTAGTGTTAGTTGGGACATGATCAATCCAGAAATGGTTATCATTGGTACAAAGAACGGCAGCTATACAGACGATGCTACATTAATTATTAACTTTTACAAGGAGTTAATGGAGAACAATCCACGCTATGTTGTAGGAACCTGGGAAGAAGCAGAAAGCATTAAGATTTTTTATAACACATTTATTAGTGCTAAACTAAGTCTTGTAAACATGATCCAGGATGTTAGTATGAAATTGGGTAATATGAATGTTGATGTTGTAACGGATGCACTATCAAGAAGCACACAACGTATCATGGGTCCTAAGTATATGACCGCGGGCATGGGCGACGGCGGTCCGTGCCATCCTAGGGATAATATTGCACTACGTTATTTGGCACAAGAACTAGATCTAGGCTATGACTTATTTAAATCTATTATGCAGAGCAGAGAACAACAAGCAAGAAACCTAGCAAAGTTTTTGTGTGACCTAGCAAAAGAAAACGATCTTCCAATACTCATACACGGTGTAGCTTACAAACCTGATGTTCCTTATAAGGATGGTAGTTATAGTTTACTTGTGTCTCATTACTGTGAAGAAATGGGATATTATCCCATTCTAGTAGATCCCTTGACTAACCCAAGCAAAGGACCATTTACAGCAGTAGTATTACTAGCTCACAGTAATCAAGTTACCTATAACACAGCAAGTAAATCTGTAAAGCAAACTTTTTATTGTTTCTTAACGGAACAAAGCATTATTGTTGATCCATGGCGATTGTATAAGAACTTGGAAAACAAGTATCGTTTAGTACAATACGGAAATACACGTGGCTAATTGGCACATAGATAAAATAGAACCTTCGTGGGATAATGATCATCAATTACTAAACTACGAAGCAGAAAATTTCAACAATCCCGACGATATTATAAATTGGGAAAGAAAAGGATACAAACAACCATTTGTTGGTGAACTCTGCGACATGCGTAAACCACAGGCTTGGTATACAGATGAGATGGTGGAATACTTTAAAAACAAGTACAGCTTAGAAAACGTTGGTACAAGTTTTTACAGAATGTCCACAGGCATTATACTTCCTAACCACCGAGACACATACAAAAAATACAGAGAATTGTTCGGGGTTAGTGTACACCAAATCCAACGTATTATAGTTTTTTTAGAAAACTGGCGCAGCGGACATTATTTTGAAATTGAAGGCACACCAATTGTAGATTGGCAAGCCGGAGATTATGTTTGGTGGAGAGGCGATGCAGAACATATGGCTGCTAACCTAGGAACGGAATATAGATATACGCTACAGATAACAGGGCATGATGGATTATAAGGTTCTTGAAGATTTTGAAAACTTATTAAGTGAGTATACTGGTGCTCCTTATGTTGTTCTTACTGACAGTTGTACTCATGCCGTAGAACTTTGCCTGCGCCATCAAAAATGGCAGGGCCCGGTTATACTTCCTCCAAAAACATATATTAGCATACCCATGACCATGCATAAACTTGGTTTACAAGTTTATTGGGATCACGAATATAACTGGAAACACCAGTATAGAATTGCGCCCACAAATATCTGGGATAGTGCTCGAGCATTTGATGAAAATATGTACAAGCCAGGTGCTTGGCAATGTTTGAGCTTTGGTTGGGATAAACGTCTACACATAGGACACGGTGGAGCCATATTATTAGATAATAGAACTGATTACATTTCGCTTAAATGTATGGCGTACGATGGCAGATACTTGAATATTAGTCCATGGCAAGACCAAATTTATTGGCACTTAGGTTTCCATTATAACATGAGACTGGAAGACGCTGCTAAAGGTATAGAACTATTATCTCAACCTGATAAATTGCCAATGATGTATACGCAGGTAAAAGAGTATCCTGACGTGAGCAAAATTAAAATTAAACTATAATTTTTTTAATGCGTTTTCTTAAATTAACCTATATAATATAATCAATGGAAAAACTTAACTTAACTGCCAATCAAAGTGACTACGCTATATTCCTGCCAGCACTTAGTAGTTTCTATGCTACCTTCGTTGGTAAACAAAGAAAGACTGGAAATTATGTAGACCCGGGTCGCATACCTGCTCATTTTACAAATGGAGTCGAGTCCGGAAATTGGCTATCTTCCCAAGGGTTATTTAACTATCACTGGAGTTTATACTCAGCCGGACATGCGGATCTAAACATTAACAATGACAGTCCAAAAGAATATATGGTAAGAGATAGAGATCGCAGCACAAGTTGGCTGTTAGGAGACTCTGGAGGTTTCCAAATTGCTAAGGGTGTATGGGAAGCCGATTGGAAAAATCCAACATGTCCGCGAGCACAGTCCAGACGAGAACAAGTTGTAGCCTGGATGGATGAATACATGGATTATGGAATGATGCTGGATGTTCCTACCTGGACATTCCGTGATCCAAAAGCATCCAAAGCATCGGGTATTGAGTCTTATCAAGATGCTGTAACTGCTACCCACATAAATGCTGAATTTTACATGCGGAATCGCAAAGGCAATTTTAAAGTCCTAAATGTTTTGCAGGGCGGAACACACGAAGAAAGCAAAAACTGGTACAACGAATTTAAAAAGTATTCTGATCCAAAACAATACGAAAATTATTTTGAAGGTTGGGCCATGGGTGGCCTAAATATGTGCAGCATTGAAGTTGTGCTTAATAGAATACTTGATATGATCGACGATGGATTATTAGAAAAACAAAAGTGGATGCATTTCCTAGGAACCAGCAAGCTTGAATGGAGTGTTCTTTTAACCTCAATACAACGTGCAGTCAGGAAACATTGTAACCCAGAATTTACTATTTCCTATGATTGTGCAAGTCCATTCTTAGCAACAGCCAATGGACAGGTATACAACGATATTCGTATTAACGTTGACCAAAAATGGAGTTATACAATGAAACCAGGTGTTGATGATAAAAAATTCAGCAGCAACACAACACCATATGGTCAAGTTTTTGTTAATGAGGGCTGCGGCGATAAATTTTTTGATAGCCCGGTTACTGAAAATCTCACGGTTAAAGATATTTGCATATATGCAGACGGTGACCTAAATAAAGTAGGAAAAGAAGGTAAAACATCCTGGGATAGTTTTAGTTACTTTTTATTAATGGCACACAATGTTTGGACACACATTTATGCTACACAACTAGCCAATGGCAAATATGATAATAATGTGCAACCTCCTATGTTTTTTCCAAGACGTGCCCACGGTGTTGTACAAAGCAAAATACACGAAATCATTGATGAGGTTATTGGCGCGGCTGGTACTGGCCGGGCTAGAGAACTGGTCGGCGAATATCATAGATACTTTGAACAAACCGACGGTACACGGGTATCTACCAAACATAAACCAATTTTTGAAAAATTATTTACAGAGTCATAACAGAACAAGAGGATTTCAGGGCATGAATAATACATCTCAACAAATCATAGAACGAATAAAACAAGCCAATGGTCGTTACTGGGCCGGTGATAACATCAGTGAATTTATCAATGATGGAGAACACAAACTATTGATCGATGAACTTACTGAAAAGTTCGAAGGTGTTTTGGATAGTTTAGTGATTGATCGTTTTAATGATCCAAACAGCCAGAATACTGCCCACCGTTTGGCTAAGATGTATATTAATGAAATTATGAGTGGTCGTTATCAACCAAAACCCAATGCCACCTCATTTCCAAATGTTACCGATGATAGATATGATGGTATGCTGGTGGTGCGTAGTGAACTAAAAAGTATGTGTTCACATCATCATCAACCAGTAACCGGCGTAGCATACATTGGAATTATTGCCGCTGATACTCTTATTGGTTTAAGCAAATATACACGAATAGCACAGTGGTGTGCCAGACGCGGAACACTACAAGAAGAACTTGCTATGGATATTGCCCGAGAAATTCAAGCAGCAACTGGCAGCAAGGATGTAGCAGTTCATATTGGTGGCGAACATGGTTGTTGCACTAACAGAGGAATAATGGCAACCAGTTCGTTGACCCAGACAACCGTTCTTCGTGGAGCATTTAAAGATGACCCGGCTACAAAAAAGGAATTTTTTGACAATATCAAGTTACAACAATCGTCGGGAGGTAAGGGAGTTTACTAATGTCAGCAGACAATACTAAACCAAAAATATACGAGTCTCCGGACGGTGGTCTAACGGTCTACGCTAGAGATTTTGGCGATCCTACAGAAAATAGGGTAGAAATTACCATGCCTGGAAATCTGTACTATGACGAATGTACTGGCTGGACACATAGTACAACAAATAATAATAATTTTCCTCTCGATTATATAGAATATGACCCCATTAAAGAAGCTATCAAAAGTGGCAGCACCTTTGTGGACCTAGAACTACATCACAAATATCCCGAACTTAAAGAAACCTGGGAAAACTATAAAAAATTACAAAAACACTATACGGCCTGGGATGTTTTGGTAACCGTACCAAAAAAATAATCTAAAAACAGTTGACGTTTGCTAACACCATGTTATCATAAAGTATAAGCTACGAGTTTATCGTAGTTGTTGCTTTAGAAACATAGGTGTTATTATGAAAAAAACATACATTAGTGCATTATTGGCATCTACAGCATTGCTATCGGCTTGCCAGGGCGGTCCTGGTGCCATCAGCAGTGTAAAGAGTGCATTATCAAATAATAGTGCATTTTCCGCTATCAGTGGACAAATCAGTGAATTAGAAACGGTAGTTAACCTTGCCACTTCTAGTGCAAGTCTTAGTGCGTTAACAAATCCAACTGAGTCGGACAAACAACTAGCCCGGTCAGTTGTTGGTCGAATTGACAAGGTTATTTCAAGTTGGGAATCATACAAACAAAGCATGGATCCAACTCTTCTTGCCGTTAAAGTAACTTCCGAGGAATGGCGACAAGCAGAAGCGGTAATTAAAATCCTTAAAGAGGATTTACGACCAGTCGTTGCTAACGTTCAAGCAGGACAAGCGTATGATACTAAGAGCTTAGAATTCCTCAATTCAAAAGCCAGCATTGAAACTAAGATCACAGAAAAGAAAACTGAGATTTTTAACGCCGGTAAACCCACTGTGATTAGTGCTTCAACAAGTTCCGTTACGGTAGCAACAGGTGGCGCTGTAAATTCTGCAGAACGTATCAAAAGCACAGAAGTTAATAACGGTGAACAAACTGTTACTGGTGGCTCTAGCATCAGCGATCTAGTGCGAACTGCTACATGGATACGAACCACTACAAAAAACATGGAATATGATCGTACATGGACGATTACCGTTCAAAACATTACTACCACTGTTTTTAGTGATGGTACTACCAGCGTAGTAAATGGCGATAAACGTGATATTGTTAACAAGCAGACATTTGATGCCGCCCCACAAGTAACTAAAGAGCAACTATCTTCAGTTATTGGATATACTGTTACTGAACAAAATGATCCAACCACGGTTGTTACTCGCGGCGAAACTGTTGTTACAAATGTCTACGAGGATCGCAACGTAGATGAAACACAGGCCGACGGCAGCATCCTTCACAAGACTATTAGGAAAACTACCACAACAAAAACAACTCCTATTACCACAACAAAAACGTACCCAAAGATCAGCGTGTATAACTACGCAGATGGTCATAGTTTTACCAATGACGCCACTGATGAAATTGTAAGCACGGTAGAAGAGGAAAAAATCGTTGAGGTTTCAGAGGGTGTTGTAAGCTCTACTACCGAGCACGTTGTTAAACAGGAAACAGTGACCAACGAGGTTGTTACTGAGGTCTCAGAAGGCGATCCAGTGTTTAATACAACCTACGAAGATAAAACCACAACCGCAACCGCGGATGGTAAGACGGTTACCACTGTTACTCGGTTTTATACACAAACCGCAACCGTTATAACTACAACCACAACAAAGACCACTCCGGTTACAAAGAAAATCTGGACCGATGGCAGAGAAGAGCTCATTCGTGGAGAAACGGTTGTGGCTGTTACTACTGCTAATACTGTAAATACTGACCAGTGGTCCAAGGTAATGAGTGAAACCACCACAGACGCAGTAGCAGGTGATACAACTTCTCCAACGGAGACCACAGGATCCGTGAACCTTGCCGACATGGGCACTCCTACACCGGGCATGAGCACAAATCCGCAGGACTTTAAAACACCTGAGTTTACCCTTGGTGCTGCTGGTGGATGGACCGACTTTAAGAGTCTTATTAAAGCAGATGTTGCTTATAGCCGAGGTTGGACTGGTAAGGGCAGTCTGATTGCCATCGCAGACACAGGTTATAATACTCAACATACAGACCTAAAAAATGCGGTAAAACATACCTATAACACACTAACCGGCGTAAAGGCCGAAGGTAATGCTGACGCTGGCATGCAGGATCAAGTTGGTCACGGTAGCCACGTTCTGGGTATTGCTGCTGGTCGTAGGGATGGCACAGGTATGCACGGTGTTGCCTTCGATGCTGATGTTGCGGTGGTGAAGGTAACAGACACCACAGGTTACAGCTTCACCCTTGCTCGCCAGGGTGCAGCATGGGCTGCTAACCTAGGCAGTATTGCCTACAGCGTTAGTGCTAACTACGCATCAGATAGTGCTTTGCGTAGCAGCGTCGTTGTTACCGGCGACGGCACCTATAAATCCACTAACTCATATTATGGAGTAAATGGATACAATGGTGCCCTAGGTGAAGCAAAACAATGGGCAACCGCACTAGGTTCCGAACAGGTACTAGTGAACAGTGCTGGCAATGAAAACCGAGACTATGTCTATGGTACTGGTCAGATGGCAACTGCCACAGAAAATGGCCAGCTTATTCTAGGTGGAAGAATGCTGGTAGTTGGTAACTGGGATCAGAATAATAACATTGTCCAGGGTGTGAAGGGTGGTCATCTTTGTACCACTTATAACGAAACTACTGCTACCTGTATGGATGCTGCCAGCATGAAGGACTTTTATATTCTTGCTCCGGGTATGAGTGTACAAAGTGCAAGCATGACAGGCACTACCGGTACGGTTGATAAAAGTGGCACTAGTATGGCGGCTCCACAGGTTACAGGAGCTTTGGCAATCCTGCACCAAATGTGGCCACACATGAAAGGCGAGAACCTAGTTAAATTGGTGACGACCACCGCTAGCAAGGATTTGCCTGGATACAATCCTGGTGTGCACGGTAGTGGTTTGCTGGACTTGGATCGTGCTACACAGCCAGTTGGTGCTACAGGCATTCCAACAAGTGGACGTACTGCTGGTGCTGTGGCTGAGCTGGGTACATTGTCTGGTGGTGCGGCACTTGGCACGGTAAGCAGTGATGCGTTTGCTGTTCTTGGTAAGGTAATGGTACTTGACAGCTTCGAGCGCGATTACACCGTAGATCTAAACAACACCCAGAAGGTTGATACGAGGCCCGGAGGGTTTGTTGAGGGAGTAGCGTTTGCTGCCGATGATCGTAAGCAACGCTACGATGGTTATGCTAACCTAGCCGGTGGCAATCAAAATCTTAACATCCCTGAAATCATGGGTCTAAGTTTCAGCGTTAAGATGGATCAGGATGCATCAGGCGACTACGCCGCTAATATTAACTACGCAGTTGTTGACAACAAAGACACAAGGATCGACTTTGGGCTAGGTTTTGTTCAGGAAACAAAAAAGTTTCTTAACAACATTCAACAGGGTTATATGGGCGTAGGCGAAGGACATAATACAAACTACGTTAGCCTGAACATCAAACATAACTTTACTGACAAGATCTATGGTTTTGGTAACTATCAACTAGGCATGACAGATGTTACACCTAGCCAAGACTTTAGCTTGATTAAAGGTTATAGCTCATTGATCAGCGATAGTTGGGGTATTGGTGTTGGTTTCAACCCAGCGGCTGGTTGGGCAATGGGTGCTACCTACAGTCAGCCGCTAAGTATTACTAGTGGCAGAATGAATTATAAAGTACCAACTGGTCGTACACTTGATGGTCAGGTCCTGTACAATGAGGGAAGTGCGGATGCGAGCACAAAAGTTATTGAACATGACGCTGGTATTTTTGTAAAATATACACAAGAAGACCTCAGCATTGGTGCGTTCGGTGAACGCAGGTTCAACGTAGCCGGTACCGAAGACAACAATGTTTGGAACTTGGGCGTAAGACTAAACTTAAAATTCTAAGGAACTAGAATGAAACTGGTAATCATCAATCACGATAATTATAAAAAATATAACTTTAATGTGGTTGATGATCCAGTTCGTCCCGAACTATCTTTAGATTTTAGATTTAGTCCAGGACGTAATGTTTACGCTCTTGTAGAGGGAGAAGAATATAAAGCGGCGGTTTGTGTAGCATATTGCAATGAAGTTCCTATCACTGTTGAAGAACTAGACTATTACAGTCAAGCAGCGCATCAAGACGAACAGCATGGTGATATTGCAGTTGCCTACACAGTTTGGAGTAAGGCACCAGGCGCAGGTAGAAACATAATTTTTGATCTACTTGAAATTCTAAAGCAACAAAGAAAAATAAAACGTTTGGTAACACTTAGTCCAAAAACAGCAATGGCTAAAAAATTCCATTTAAACAATGGCGCTTTTATTCTTAACCTTAATAGTGAAACGGATAACTACGAATATGAAATTTTTAAAGAATAGAAAGAAAATTATACTAGATAGGCTGGGTCAACAACCTTACCTAGAACGATACTACCTCTTTTTAAAGGACAGGAAATGGTTTCCATTCAACATTTTCCTACATAAGTTTTTAAGCAGCGACCCCGACGAACTGCACGATCATCCATGGCCTTACTTTACACTAATACTACGCGGTGGTTATTGGGAAACAACGCCTAAAGGTAGATTTTGGCGCGGCCCGGGTCATGCGAGGATTTGTAGTCCTCGTAGTTTACATCGCATAGAACTTAAACCCGGGGTTACAGCATGGACGCTTTTTATTCCGGGACCAAAAATTAGGGAATGGGGTTTTATTGTTGAAGGCAAATGGATGCACAATGAAAAATATTTTGAATGGCGGAAACAAAAGGTCAGAAATGAAAAAGTTGTATCTTTCTAATAAACAAATTAAAAAGTCTGTGCATAACATCATAGCGCAGATGTATGCTGATAGTTGGAGGCCAGATTATATTGTAGGTATTACTAGAGGTGGGCTTGTTCCGGCAGTGCTAGTGAGCCATCTAACAGGTATTAAGATGTACACCCTGGATGTTAGACTACGTGATGGCGAATATGATAATGAATCCAACTGCTGGATGGCAGAGGATGCTCATGCTGGCAAAAAAATCCTTATCGTAGATGACATAAACGATAGTGGCGCGACGTTAGAATGGATAAAGAAAGATTGGAATTCCAGTGTCTATAATATGGAAGATACTGTTTGGGGAAACAGTGTTCGCTTTGCAACTATTGTAAACAATCTAGCAAGTCCATTTAACATCAATTATTCCTGTATTGAAATAAACAAAGCAGAAGAAGATGTTTGGGTAGTTTTTCCCTACGAGGAATGGTGGTAATGCTTTTTACAGAATACAAAAATTGGATATCTGATAGCGAACACATTGATGTTTTAAGGAAAATTGTATACGCGCCGAAATGGCGTTTTGGCCAAGTAAGTGATGATCAAATTGAACCAAACTATCCAATGTGGTTCCAGGGATTTTATCACGTGCACAAACACGAATTTAATGATGAATGTCCTAGCATTGCTAAAACTTTAACGGAACGGTTTTTGGATCTAGCGCCTGACAACTATATGTTGGTTAGAAGCATGGCTAGTAGTAATACGTTTGGTCAGGACGGAGACTTTCACACAGATTGGCCAGTATTTGGACAAAGCATTACCGGTGTACTTTATACTGATAAAACATGGGAAAGAAACTGGGGTGGTGAAACCTTGTTTGCTGGTGAAGATAATTTGTATGCCAGCGAGTATGAGCCCTGTAAACTGGTTACTTTTGACAGTAGCATTCCGCACATTGGCAAGGGCCCACAACGTAGGTGCAAGGAAATGCGTAGCATACTGGCATTCCAAGCAGTGGAAGCCAATGCCCTCAGAGAAAGAATGAATAAAAAACTTGCTAAATCTAAATAAGTATAGTATCATAACGCTAAGAGGTCTTAGGTGTTCGTTCCCTCTATAAATATTCCGCACACTCCATAACCAAGGAGTATAAATTATGGCAAAATATATTAGTACTAAAACATATAGACACTTAGGTCCAGTAGCATACAGGCAGTGGAGAGCAGACAGTCATTGTAATTTAATTCATGGATACGCATTAAGTTTCCATTTTGAGTTTGAATGCGACACACTAGACGCTAGAAACTGGTGCATGGACTTTGGTGGTTTGAAGCCACTAAAACAAAACCTAGAAGATTGGTTTGATCACACCCTGCTAGTAGCACAGGATGATCCAGACCGTGACACACTACTAGAACTAGGCAAGAAGGGCCTAGCAAAGATCACAGAAGTTGAAAAGACCGGATGCGAGGGTTTAGCAGACTTCCTCTATGAATACATTAATACAATTTTTTTGCCCAACTACGGCAAAACGGAAGCAGAACGCATCTGGTGCTGTAAAGTTGAGGTAAGAGAGACCGACTCAAATATGGCTATGCGTGTCGGGCATAGAGAAGATGGCGAGTTCGAATGAAAATAAGATATACAGAAGCATTTTATAGTGTACAAGGCGAAGGAAGGTTCGTTGGAGTTCCTAGTGTATTCCTGCGTATGTATGGTTGCAACTTTACTTGCCCAAAGTTTGGACTGGCAAGGGATGCAGATACAAGTCAGACTGATAAAAAGTTAGCGGACATTGTTTACGAAACAACCAAAGTATTTCCAGAAAAATATGATAGTGTGGATAAACTTCCACTTATTGAAACAGGCTGCGACAGTTACGCTGCTTGGCATCCTGCTTTCAAACATCTACAGAATGACGTAGACCTAGACACTCTGGTAGAGAGACTGCTAGCACTAACACCCACTGGATCATGGACACAGGAAAATGGTCAAGACATACATTTGGTTATCACAGGTGGTGAACCTTTGTTGGGCTGGCAGCGTATGTATACAGAACTATTCGAACATCCAAAAATGAAGGATCTTAAAAATGTTACTTTCGAAACTAACACCACACAGCCTTTGCAGGACAATTTCCAGTCTTACCTCAGCAATAACCAACAATTACATGTTACATGGTCATGTTCCCCGAAGCTATCGGTTAGTGGACATGCTTGGGATGATGCTATACAGCCTAGTATTGCTAGGAGTTACAGTGACATTCGTGGTAGCTACCTGTATTTCAAGTTTGTTGTATGTGATGATGTTGATGTGGGAGAAGTTGACCGAGCTGTGGCGGAATTTAGAGCTGCCGGTATTACTGCGCCGGTTTATGTCATGGCTGTTGGAGGCACAACATCGAGTTATTTTACTAATGGGAAAACAGTGGCGGAACTTGCTCTTAAAAAAGGTTATTGTTATTCGCCCAGGTTACATGTCGACATTTTCGGTAATGCCTGGGGAACGTGATACACAAACTGGCATGCCCGTACTAAAAAAAGAAAAACTAGTAAAACCAGTACTAAAAGATTTAGAACAGAGACTTAGAGAATCAGGATTATGAAAACTGTTTGGGTTAGGCATGGACAAAGTGAATACAATGCTCAAAACTTGAGCACAGGTTTTCATGATCCATTGCTCACTGAACAAGGAGTTGCGGAAGCGAATCAAGTGGCAGAATTGCTAATGCATAGATATCCGGATATTCATGATCTTTGGTGCAGCGATCTTAGACGAAGTTATTATACAGCAAATATAATCAGCGAAAAAACACAGTGGCCTAATGAAATAAAAATTAGTCCTTATATCAGAGAAAGAGACTATGGCGACTGGAGCGGAAAAAATAAAGATCAGATTCGCAGCGAGCTAGGTGATGAAGAATTCTTTAAAATTCGCAGAGGGTGGAATACACCACCAAAACACGGAGAAAGTTTAAAGGACACCGCGGCCAGGGTCTATGAATTTTTAAAAGTTGTTAAAAAGGATTCGTTAAACCAATTACCACATATAATTGTCTGCCATGGAAATACAATAAGAGCAGCAGCAGTGCTAGCAGGAAAAAGAACACCAGAAAATGTACACGAATTTGAAATACACACAGGAGAAATAGTAGAATGGGACTTCTAGAGTCGGCACGTAAGGCGATTGGGCTAGGATCTGCAAAAAAAATTGAAGAACCTAAACTCAAAACACCTAAAAAGACAGCAAAAGAAATTGCTACCGAAAAAGGCGAGCCGTGGGTATCTATAGTAGGCTTTGAAGTTGATCCTGAAAATACAGGCAACGGTGCCTTTGAACTTGATTGGAATGAACATTTTGTAAAACAACTGTGGAAAGCAGGTTACAAGGATGACAACGAAAACGATATGGTTGATCGTTGGTTCCAAGACGTTTGTCGGAATGTAGTTTTAGAAACCTACGAAAAAGAAGAAGCAATGGTTACCAGAAATGATCTTGGCAACGGCAAGGCAGAATACAAATAATGTTATCTCCTGTTGAACCCGATCGAATAGATAATTATCTAAGATTTATGGCTAGATACCTGTTTTTGTTTTTTGGTTTACCTCTTATTGTTTGGTTTTATGTAAAACCTGCAGGGTTGTTACTTGCTGTTGTTGGTATAGATTTTTTATGGCATAGGTTAGAAAGGCTTAAGGAATAAAATGCTAGATAATCTGATGGTACAACAACAAGTTGGCAGTGTATGGCAACATATGGTTGGCGTGATTTGTCTAAATCTAACAAATCGCAAACAAGTTAAAGCAGTGCTACCTAAGTTCTTTTCCAAGTGGCCTACACACACAAGTCTACTACACGCAACACGCAGGGAAATTGAACAAGTAATTGCTCCGCTTGGTATGAAACACGTTCGGGCAGAAAGACTATATCGCATGAGTGAACAGTTTGGTTATTGGAATGGTGAGGACGCTACACAACTATACGGTATTGGTAAGTACGGTTCTGACAGTTATAGACTTTTTTATAAAAATGAAATACCCGAGAACGTAACAGATCACGAACTCCAGAGATATATCGAGGAAGAATTTGTTAAAGGCAAAAAGGCCGTCTAATGATTTACATAAACGGTGATAGTAACAGCGCCGGAGCAGAACTTGTTAAAGATTACTGTTTCGCAAACGATGATCCAAGATATCTATCGCGAGGTAGAGCAGCACATCCAGAAGCGATTCCGTTGACCTATGGATATAAGGTTGCTCGAGCGTTAAATCAAGGTTTTTTGTTGGATGCTGAAAGTGCTAGTAGCAATGCTAGAATTTTAAGAACTACCACAGATTTTTTAAAAAATAGGAACTCAGCAAACATTATTATTATCATTGGTTGGACCAGCTGGGAAAGAGAAGAATGGTACCATGGAAATCAATGGTATCAGGTTACTGCCGGAGGAACAGATATTGTTCCCAGTGAGCTCGAGCAAGAATACAAGCAATGGGTTGTAGATCAAAACACAGAAACGCTGGTTCGCAAAGAACAATTTTGGCACGAAGAAATATTTAAATTACACAGCGAACTAAACGCCGCGAATATTAGACATATCTTTTTTAATTCTTTTAGCCAGTTTAAAAACTGTGAGCAAAAAGAATGGGGTGAATCTTTTATTGCGCCATACAACAGCGAATTTACTTTTACAAATTGGTTAAGGAATCACGGCTACAAAACGGTCAACAATACCAGTTATCATTTTGGGCCAGATGCCCACGCTGCCTGGGCTAATTTCCTTTTATCACGGTTGACTACGGTTGAAAACTCTACTATAATAAAGACGATTAAGACTAAAGTTAAACCCTATAAACCGAGGAAGGTATGACCACATATCTATTAGTTGATACTGCAAACACTTTCTTTAGAGCTCGCCATGTAGCACATCGTGGCATGGATACATGGACTCGGCTTGGATTTAGTATTCATGTTACCCTAAGTGCAGTAAACAAGGCCTGGCGTATCGCAGAAGCAGATCATGTAATTTTTGCCCTCGAAGGACGCAGTTGGCGTAAGGACTATTACGATGCTTATAAACGTAATAGATCCGAAGCAAGGGCTGCTCTCAGTGACACCGAGATTGAAGAAGATAAATTGTTCTGGGAAACCTATGATAATTTATGCACCTTCTTAAAAGAAAGTACCAATTGCAGCGTGGTACGCTGTGATATAGCAGAAGCCGATGATGTTATTGCAAGATGGATTGCTTTACATCCACAGGACAAACATGTTATTGTAAGCAGTGACACTGATTTTGTTCAATTGATCAGCAGCGATGTACGGCAGTATAATGGCATTCAAAATCATATGATCACAGTGGATGGCATTTTTGATGATTATGGCAAACCCGTAAAAGATAAGAAAACCGGAGAGCCAAAAGAAATACCCAACCCACAGTGGCTATTGTTTGAAAAATGCATGCGCGGAGATCCCACGGATAATGTGTTTAGCGCATACCCTGGTGTTAGAAAAAAAGGCACCAAAGATAAAGTTGGTTTAATTGAAGCATTTGAAGATCGTAATAGCAAGGGATATGCGTGGAATAATCTAATGCTACAGCGTTGGGTAGATCATAATGGCAATGAACACAGAGTGTTGGATGATTACGAGCGCAACCGTACATTGGTTGATCTAACTGCTCAACCCAATGAAATTAAAGAATACGTTGACCAGTGCATTCAATCTCAATCTGTAAAAAAGCACAGCGGTATGGTTGGAGCAAAGTTTTTAAAGTTTTGCGGCAAATATGAATTAAACCGACTAGCAGAAGATGCTGTTAAATATGCTGATTGGTTGCAGCAAGGATACTCATATGAAGTTACAAGCTAGATCAATTGTCGACGATAAGTTCTGGATCATTGAACGGAATGGAGAAAAAGTAGGAACATTACGCCACGGTAATGAATTTATTTTAACCATGGATAAAAAAAATTACAGGTATTCAAGTTTGTCAACAGTAAAAGAAAAATTAGGAATTGAATTTAATAAATCAATTGCAAAGGTAGAATCTGAATCAGAACAATTTGAAGTGCATGGTTATCCTTGCAAAAACAAACCTTATAATGATATCTATGATCTCAAGCGTAAGCTTCCTATTTACACCAAACAAGAAAAAAGCACAAGTTTCTTTTGTGCTGGCTATTATATTATCAATTTTGATCTGGGTTGGCGACCGGCGTTTTGTCCAAAACTAATTACTATTGCTAAGAACGAATACCTAGGGCCATTCAAAACCAAGTTAGAAATGAAAGAAAGACTGAGAAAAGTATCATGAAGCTACCTCATCTAGGTAATCTCGATAATTTTGTAAAAAAGGCTACCATTGGATCCACTCCTAGTATTTCAGTAAACAGATCAGATGCCCAACACATGGTCAAAGAATATCTTAATCTGGTGAACTATGTTATGAGCCTGCAAGATCGCGTTATAGAATTAGAGCGTGAACTAGCCACGCCTCAGCAAATTGAAATAGTTTCAAACAAGTTTTAAATTAATTCTTGTAGGATTCTAGAAAAGTTTTAAAATCATAGTTGTGTAAGGTTAACCAAAAATAAGTTTGTTCACTGAACAATATGATCTTTGGCCAGCGTCCTCGTATTATATAATACGGACAGTTCATAAACTTATCCAGCTCTAATAAGAATTTATATGTGATATGGTATTCCCGTAGATCAACTATATAAGTTTCAAGATCTAGGGCATTGACTAAAAAATGGTAACCATTGTCATTTAGTCTAAGACCACCATTTTCTCTGATATTCTGCCAAAAGAAACTGTAGTGTTCGTTGGTTGGTAATTGTAGATTACCATTATCAACAAACATCTCAGTGTACTGATGTTTGGTTATGGAAATATGGTTTCCCCAATGGTAAGGAATACGACACTAAAGTCAGAGCAATCAAACTTTTTATTTAATTTTTTTGCTAGATTAACAGCATGCCCTTTATTGCTAAAGCTAACCTTCTTATATTTGGGCCCAGGATAAGAGGTTAGCAAATTCTGGCTCTTAAGGTTAATTGGAAGGTTTTTATAGTAAACGCTCCAAATACCTTCGCTGCTCAAAATCTGTTCTGCCTTGTAGGTTGCTTTATCAACCTTTTCAATGAGAACAACGGGCTTTGGCCTACTCATAATATCTCCTAAATATACGTATATATTTATCAGAGATAAAATAAGTTTTTAGATCATTTTTTAGCCAATTCGTAGTAAGCCCAATTACCGAACGGTGGTTTGATAGTTTCCGGACCGTGGATGATAAACACCGTTTCACAGTAGTTTTCGTCTCCCCAACTACCACAGGGATAGCCATCTGTGAACATAACAAAGCGGTTAGGCTGTATGTCGTTTTCCTTCATGTAAGCCCAGTTGCACTCAAACATAGTGCCGCCGCCGCCGCGTGGTTCGTAGGCAAGGATGTCATCGATGTTTGTGTTATCAAACTCGGCGTAGTTATAAACCTGCGTATCAAAGCACCAAAGCTTGATCTTGAAATCGGTGTAACTATCCATAATTGCTTTAATCTCGCTGAAGAAATCGCGAGCCTGATCATTGCTGATGCTGCCACTCATGTCCACAGCAACCGCAATATCAATTGTGTTCTCCGGAACCATGCCAGGAAGAATAACATCCATGCCCCAGCCCTTGCGGCTTGGACGCATAAAGCTATAATCACTTTTAATGGTACTTTCAATAGTCTGTGCGAGCAACTCTCGCCAGTTCATCTTGGGCTCGGTGAGGTCCTTGATAATGCGAGCAACGCCAGATGGAATGTCGCCGGCACCGCTGCCTTGCTTGGCAGCATTAATGAGGCTTTCCTTGATTTCATCGCGAATCTTCTTGCGCTCTTCTTCGCTGTATTTTGGCTTGCCTCGACTCTTAAGGTTTCCATTTTTGTCCTCTTCGGGACCATTGGAACCACTGTTGCCTTCTTGGTCATCGTCGCTTTCCAGATGCTCGTCCAGCAACATGTCTACCAAGGTTTCCAGGTCAATTTTTTCAGCATTTTCTAAGAGATGATCGTAGATCTCCTCCATGCTCATATTATGATACTTGGTATCATACAGAGCGGGTACCGTAGTAATGAGCTTGCCAATCTTCTTCTCAACGAGGTCACGATTAACAGCAAAGTCAGCCGCAACGTTGGCAATGTTATTATCATGCTTGTTCATCTTGCTACGACCAAGATGCTCGTAGACATTATGAAGAACTTCGTGCCCAAAAAGAAACTCAACTTCTTTCTTTTTAAGCATGTTGATGAATTTGCTATTGTAGTAGAAATAGCGTCCATCGGTAGCGGCGGTGGGCAACCAGTCATCCGCATTAACCAACGGTAACCTGGTGGCCATATTACCAAAAAACGGCTGCTTAATAAGCAGGGAGACTCTAGCGGTGGTTAACTTCTCGCGAGCCTCAAAATCTTCACGGGGATCTGTCTCAAAGCCCACCGGAAGAGTTACGTTCTTCTTATTCGCAGTTGTCGTGGTCATGCCTGTCTCCTATATGTATATATTAACATATAGATTGTGCCTGTCAACCGTTTTAGACGAAATCAAAACCGTATTCGGCGGTAAAGGCGTCCAGTTCAACCTGGCGGGTGACTTGAACCTGCATCTCATAACCCAGCGTCAAGAGTTTGACCTGGGCGTTGATAGCGTCGTCGGCGGTGCCAACACCAAACAACGAACCACCAGCCCAGTAGGGATCGCTCAAAATGCCTTTAACAGCAGCGAGGCATTCCTTCTCAAAGAAGCAGTTTTCGACGTAATCCATGTGTTTTCTCCTCATTTCCTACATATACATATTAGCACATAGAAGGGTTTTGTCAGCCTTTTTTGGTAAAAAAACTGGGTTAAAAAACCCTGTAAAATCAATGACTTAGCTCTAGGCTAAAAACCCCTGTAAAATCAATGACTTAGCAAGCCATAGCAAGCCAAAAAAATAGCCAAAAAAGGCTGACTTTTGGCTAAAATATGTTACTATAAATTATGTTGAGGAGCAAGGAAATGCGTAAAGTTCGTACCGCAAAGGCATTATTTGTTAAGGACAGCCCGTATAAGCCACGGACTATCCGTAACAAGAAGGCATACTGCCGTAAACTCAAGCACAAGGTGAATAATTATGCGTGAATTGATGAATGGCACTTGCCTCCTGAATGAAGCTGGTGTTGCGAAGAAAACTGGGTTTGGTTGGAAAGTCAAGTCCAGTGTTGGTAACGTTTTTACCAGCATTCGTCATGGTGCCAAGCCTGGCGAAAAGACTGACACCAAGTTTGTCGATACCAAGAAAGAAGCACGAGATATTCTTAAACTATTAGAGACAACCCACTGCAAAGGATCCTGCTAATGGTGTGTTTACCAACCCGCAGGGCACGGACGAGTTCCCCCACCTCGTTTGGGTGTCTGATAACCCTGTTAATGGCTGGCCTTACCGCTATGCTAGGGTGCTCAAGACCCGTGCCCACGTCGTTGTGGACGAGGACGAGTACGGCAACCCGGTGATTGAGACCTGGCACTTCAAGCAAAACAGCCACAATCTTTACAAAAACGGTTGACGTAACGCAGATCTGTGTTATGTTTAATTTGTAAGTTCAATTAGGAGTTAACAATGACTAACGTGAATGTTCGTACTGTGACGCTTAAGGAAGCCGAGACCCGCATGGTCCGCGCTTTTAATAAGAAGCGTCCGGTGTTTCTTTGGGGACTGCCGGGTGTTGGCAAAAGCGAGCTGATGCAGCGAATCGCTGACAAGGAATACCTGGGTAATACCTGCTTGGTGGATGTTCGTGTGGCGCTTATGGAACCCACTGACCTCCGCGGTATGCCATTTTACAATCGCAACACCGGTAAGATGGAGTGGGCGCCGCCCGTGGATCTTCCGGACGACTCGCTCGCCAGCCAGTATGACGCTGTTATTTTGTTCCTGGACGAGATGAACAGCGCGGCGCCGGCAGTTCAGGCCGCGGCTTACCAGCTGATTCTTAACCGACGCATTGGTAATTACCGGTTGCCAGAAAACGTTGTTATTGTTGCTGCTGGCAATCGCGAAAGCGACAAGGGCGTTACCTACCGTATGCCCACTCCGCTTGCCAACCGCTTTGTCCACCTTGAAGTTCGTGTGGACTATGATAGCTGGTTGAATTGGGCAGTGGAGAATAAGATTCACGAAGATGTGGTTGGTTATGTTTCGTTTGCCAAGCAGGATCTCTGCGATTTTGATCCTCGCTCGAGCGGTCGTTCGTTTGCTACGCCGCGTAGTTGGACGTTCGTTAGCCAGTTCCTCCAAGACGATGACGCTAGTGACAGCGAACTCACTGACTTGATCAGTGGTTGCGTGGGCGAAGGCGTTGCCATTAAGTTCATGGCCCATCGCAAGATTGCCAAGGATATGCCGGATCCCAGCGAGATCCTCGCCGGTAAGGTCAAAGAGATTAAGATCAAGGACATCTCCGCGCAGTATGCTCTGACCATCGGCATGTGCTATGAGCTCAAGGACATCCATGACAAGTTCAACAAAAAGGATGCCAACAAGTGGCACGAAGCAGCCGATCATTTCTTCCGCTTTATGATGGATAACTTTCCGGTTGAGATGGTGGTCATGGGTGCTCGCACCGCAATTACCAACTATGGGCTAAACTTCCAGCCCAACAAGCTCAAGCATTTTAAGGAGTTCTTTGATCGCTTTGGCAAGTATGTGGTTAAGGCGCAGGAGGACTAAATGAAGGTTATTCTAACTGCCCTGCTAGTAACTACCATGCTAGCAGGGTGCTCCTTTAACTCACTGTCTCTGAGTAGTACAAAAAACATTAGGAAATGTACCTTAGGTTGTGGTGAGTTTGAAATTACTGAACGCAATGGCGTAACCTATGCCAGGACTGTGGACAAACAAACGCTGAACATTCCACCTTACATCAACGACAGACCGGAGATAAAAAATGAGAAATAAGTTAACCCTTGCAGAAGATTTTGCCCCTTGGTGGAACCTGCCCAAATACCTTAAAAAGGATATTCCGGCCCGCGAATTCTCCAATTGCAAAATTATAATGAAGCACGGCAGTAATTCTGGCTGGCCTGGGGAACAGCGAGATGTTGAGTACTGGGTTGAGTTGGACAATGGTTTTGCCGTGGGTTTTAGACACGGACGCAGCGAAAGCGGTATTCGTCGAGCAAGGTATGCTGAATTTCCTGTTGCCAAGGTGAAGTGATGATCCATATGGACATCATTAATGGTAGTTTTGAACTTACTGGTGCGTTGCTACAATTATTAAGTATCAAGTCAATTCTTAAACATAAATCTGCTACTGGCGTACACTGGGCACCTGTGCTCTTCTTTACCACCTGGGGCATATGGAACCTAGCCTATTACCCAAGCTTGGAGCAATGGTTTAGTTTCGCCGGCGGCGTTATGATCACAATTACCAACTCTATCTGGGTAGTGCTGATAATTAAGTATAGGAATCATGAAAGACAAGCATAAGCTAGCACATATGCGAGCAGCATTTGCCTACGCCGAGTGTAGTACTGCTAAAAGATTGCAGGTAGGTTGTGTAATCGTAAAGGATAATCGTGTAATTAGCATTGGCTACAATGGCATGCCCAGCGGCTGGACTAATGTATGTGAGACTGAAGTTGTAGAAGTTCCTGAGTTACAGGCATCGTTACCTGAAAACGAAATAAGATACTTGGTCACCAAACCAGAAGTTCTTCACGCGGAGTCAAATGCTATTGCAAAACTAGCTCGCTGTAGTGAGAGTGGTGAAGGTGCTAGTGCTTTTATCACACATCAGCCTTGCTTGGATTGCGCTAAACTTCTATACCAAAGCGGTATTCGAGAAGTGTACTATGTCCATCCCTATAGACTAGACGAGGGTATCAAGTTTTTAGAAGAATGCGGTATACCGGTTGAACAAATAAATGTTTGATATCTTCTGCATGCAGATCACAGGCAACACTGTTGACCTGCCTGCTCATACACAATACACTCGTTGGAACGGTACACACCTAGACACAATACGTAGGTGTGTTAACCACGCCCGTACAGAGTATGTTTGGATTGTAGCAGACTGTTGCAATTATGCAACATTTGATTTTACGTGGCAACCAGTACCCTGGGAAGCAGATCAGATACACTGCTGGGCAAGTGGTAAACAACAGTTTGGCGATACTTTCTTGGTGCCTGTCAGTGCTTTTAAAAAGCAAGAGCAAGGACTTAAACTTCTTGAGTGGTATGAGCATATAAACTGGCATGCAGAGCCGTATATACCCCGTGTTAAATGGCCTACTGTTACTAGTTTGGATGAGCAAACCAGTCTATACGCATGGCACAAGCAAATTAACGCAGACGTTGATTACGAACCCAGCTTATGGAAAAAACGCGATTTACACGTCTTTACACAGAGCGGCAGTGTGCTACTAGTGCCTAGAGACTGTAAACAGCATTTTAATGAACAATTTTACGATTACCCATATATCTTGCGTCATAATGAGTATAAAATAGAAGAAAAACCACTTGATATAGTATACTTGAGCAACGGTGAAAAAAACGCTGAAAAAAACTGGCAGATATTGCATGATATTTGCCCCAGGGCCAAGAGAATAGATGGTATAACGGGTAGGGCGGCGGCATACAAAGCCTGTGCGGAGATAAGCGATACACCTTGGTTCTTTAATGTGTTTGCCAAGTGTATAGTAGATCCAAACTTTGACTTTACGTGGCAACCAGACTGGCTACAAGGACCAAAGCACTGGATATTCCATAGCCGCAATCCTGTTAATGGATTAGAGTATGGACACATGGGTATCATTGCTTATCACAAGCAAATGGTATTAGATGCTACAGAATGGGGTCTAGACTTTACGCTGAGTGCTAGACACGGCGTTGTGCCTGTGGTAGGTAGTACCGCAGACTTTAATACTAGCCCCTACGAAACTTGGCGGACCGCTTTTAGAGAATGTATCAAACTGTATGGACAATCGGATCCGGAAAGTCGCTACAGACTAAATCAATGGTGCTCAGTTGGCAAAGGTGACTACGCAGAATGGAGTATAGAAGGTGCTACCTATGCCTGCGTTTATGCTGCCAGTGGCAACGACTTACAGGCTACGTTTGAATGGAAATTCCTCAAAGAACTCTTTGATAGCAAGTATAACGTAGTGTAGTTCATGATCGGTTATATAAGGGTCACAGGGAATGGCCAGCTGGCATAAACAGTTTTCTGTGGCCTGTGGTGATTTATAAATTGGTTGTTCATAAACACGTTTAGTCTGTATTTCACGCTTTATCATCCACATTTCTAATTCTACTCTAAGTGGAGTGCTTATCACAAACTTGCTGACCTGCCCCGCGGGATCAGTGATACATTCTACTAAGTGTCCAATCTGTTGATGATAGTCTCTGGCAATTTCTTGCCTGCGTTCTTGCCAAAACGGGAAATGATCTAGTTTAACTAGCAGTTCCGCGCAGTCGCGTTCACTGGGCATGCTGTTACCGCCAGTGGCTGAAAGTTCCGCGCCATGTCTACGTAATTTTCTTACGCGGGCAGCAACTTCGTCATCATTGGTTACTACCGCGCCAGCGTTACCAAAGTTAGGTAGATTCTTTGTTGGATCAAAACTATAACTAGCAAACCGGCCGCGCAAAGGTAGTCCAAAATGTTGAGCGGCGTCTTCGTAAAAGATTTTTGTGGTTGAGATTTCTTCCGTATTACCAAACAATCCTACCCAAACAACATTGTCTATGTCGTCGGGTACTAAGTCCCAGTTAAGTAATCCATTATCCTTTACATCAACTCCCACAGGACGATTGTTGCTGCGAATTATGCTGTTTTTTGTAGCAATAAATGTTTGAGATGGATAGGCAATACGATTACTTTTTAATCCGCATGCTGCTAGACCATAGTATAGTGCGTCACTGCCGCTACCAACCATTACACAATATTTTGCTTTTGATATTTTTGCTATTCTTTCTTCAAGCTCTAAGGAATAAGGTCCTAATAGGTAACGTCCACTTTTATGAATGTTAGCTACGCTTTGGTCCATAGCCGGCCAAAGTTCGTTGTATAGTCTATTCAGATTGTGAAGATGAATCATTTGACACTGTGGGTTTCGAGACTGGTAATTTTAGGTCTTCTATTAAAATTTCTCTAAGTTCATCTATATCAATGGAATCATTTTCAAACAGTCTTAGAGAATTGCCCGGTTTAATTTTCTTTAGTCTACATAGTTTAGCCGCTAATATTACTAGCTCGGGCCTCGACATTTTTTTTAGTTCATTATTACTGATTATTTTATTCATATCTATGTAAGCCATTTGTTCAACCCCTGTGTTGTATATGATACCATGTCAAAGTCCATAGCATTAATTCTTGTGGATCTTCAAAACTTATAACCGCTTGCTTATCTTGGGGAGTAAACCACCATCCCCATTTACTTGTACAATTATCTACTGCCCAATCTATGCTATCAACTATAATACCCTCACTGTTTAAATAACAATCATATTGGAAATGTTTGTTGTATCCACAACCTTCGGGATAATGAATTGACATAACTAATTCCAATCAAACATATTAACAGCAAGAGGAAATATATTGGCAATAGCTTTGGCACAAGCATAAGCAATCTCCATGTGTTCTTTTTGAGTACCATTAGCACCACGGAGTTCAATATAGTGTACCCAACTACGTAGTGTACCGTTCATATACATGCGACTTACTGTATTACCCTCAGGCAATACAACCCTGGCTTGTTCTTTAGCAATGCCGTGATTGATAGCCCACTGATATGCCTTTTTTGATGCATCAATTACAAACTGTTGAGCAGCAGTCCACTGATGTTGTAGTTCTTCGTCATTTACATCAATACTGTTCTGCCTGTTTGTGGTATCCTGCAAACGTGCTTCACGAGTAACAAACTCTAGATCCTTTGTGGGATCAGCATAGCGTTGGCTAAACTCTTGGAAACTGAAACTCCGGTGCCGTAGTATCTGCCTTGCTATGTCACGGGTTGTTTCAATTTCCATGCAAGCACTAACCATTTCTAAGGGACTCCAGTGCTTATGTTTAATAAGATAGCTAATTAGTTTTGCACTTGTTTCAGTGTTCATCTGATTACTAGGGTTACTGACCCTGGCACAAAATGCAATAAGATCCTGCACGTCTGCGTCAGCAAGATTATGCTCCTTCAAAAATTCTTCTGAAGGTTGAGTATAGCTAACTAATTTAACTTTCATCAGGCCTTGGCCTTCTTAGTACCTTTTTTTACTGTAGATTTTGCTTTTGGTTTTAAGCTGGGATCAAATTCTTGTGCCTCGGCCATTAATCTATTGATTTCCTGGTTTAATACCTGGACCTGTGCTTGCATGCCTTCGGCTTGACGTAATAAATTTTTTGCTAGATCCGCATCTGACAATGCGTCAGCAGCCGGGGCTGTTAAAGCATTTACCGCGGCTTCGGCGCGCGCGGTTTTATCTGGATCAGCAAACCCAGCTGTAGCATCGAGAGTAACCAGTTTTTTAGCTGCTTCGCCGCCGGCTTCCAGGTCCCTGATTATTTGATTAATTTCATCGAGTCGCGCACCTTGTCTGCCTGGTGCTGGGGTCATCATGATATCTTGTGTACGGACTTTTTTCATCCAACGTTCTCTATGAAGTTTGTTCAGAACGTTCTGACCGTCTGTGCCTACAACGCGATGCAAAGCTTCGCCAAAATGATTGGCTGCTTGACCGGCATTGCTTTCTACGCACTTCATGATATCATCATGAACTATTGATGGTAGGCTAGATGTATAAGTTACGAGTGCCATATGTTCTTCTCCGGGTATTTCACGGAAAATAACCACCACTGATTGATTATTATGTACACCTACGTGTTTAAGCATTGTTTTCTCCTGTTGATTCTTCATTTGGGTTTGCGGTTGGTACTGGTCTTACCCCGTTTGCGATTAGGAATCGCATTAATTTATTATATAAATTACCAACCACTTCCATTTCGTTTGCACGGATAGCGCCACGTGGTCCGATAGCTTCTAGGATATTAGCCATGAGATTTAGATCTTGAACTCCCAAACTAACTGATTCCTGATTTGCTGTGGGCTGTTCCATAGCAGTATTTTCGTCTACCGTATCCTCGTCTACCTTTTCTTCATTAAATGATTTTGTCGCCATATTTTGACTCCTAAGTAATAGCTAAATATAATTATACAGGTAAACAACCATGAAAATAAAATTATTTTTTATATTAAGCTTTTTTTTTACAATTGTCAACTTTTATCCAATTAAATTGATAAAAGCCGAAGAAAATACCAAATTTGGAAAAACCTATGAAATTTTTTCTGAATCCATAAAATGCCAATCCGCATTTGCTGTTACCAGTCAATATACCTTGGTTTTCATGGCATTTAAAACGGGTATAGAACAAAGTAATGATTATGCTCGGGCCAAAGAATTTTTAGGTAAAATAAAATCATTATGGGAAAACTATGAAAAATTAGTTGTTATTGCTAAGTCCACAATGAAAGAACAGTATCCCGCCATTGATTTTAACGAAAAAGAAGAAAAAATATTTAAAGAAGGACAAACGGTTTTATATAATCCGTTAACTTTAAACAATGTAGATGCTATGTATTTTAAAATTCTTATGAAAATTAATTCTGATTGCTTTAAGAATTTTAACTCGTTGAAGAAAAACTTAGAAGAAATTACAGCAAATTAACTACAAACCTTAACACCATACTGCTTTTCAAACCTATCTGCGTCCGCTCTAGTATTAATCATAGGCTCGCCGCGGATATTTAGACTAGTGTTTAACAGCATTGGACAGTCAGTTAGCACATACCATTTTTCTAGAAGTTCCCTTACGCCAGGATGATCGTTTCTACTAACTGTTTGTACTCTGCTGGTTGAATCCACGTGAAGTATAGCAGGAAAGCCAAGCCTTGTACATTTGTAAACACTCTGCATATATGGATTGGTTTCCCAGGGCGGCATAGCAAAATAATCACTGGCATGTTCATTTAGAATCATGGGAGCAAAAGGTCTAAACTTTTGTCTACGTTTTATTTCATTTACACGATCTTTGATATCAGCACCTCTTGGATCTGCTAGTAAACTCCTAGTGCCCAGTGCTCTTGGTCCAAACTCCGCTCTGCCACTGGCCACTCCTACTATTTTGTTTTCCATTAGTTCACTGATAATTTCATCAACAGGATATTCACCAGGTATATTGGTACCCAGATATGGTCCTTGCCAGTTTAAGCGTTTACCGTGGGCTAGTGCGGCTGCTCCTAGACTGCTACCACAATCCCCGGGATTAGGCATTATCCAAAGTCTGTTCCATATCTCACTTATTTTAGCATTGGCTACACAGTTTAGAGCAACGCCGCCCATGTATACACAATCATCTATATCAGTGTAGGTTTCAGCAAGTTGACGCATTAAGGTAGTTAAACAGCGTTCAGTTACAAGTTGTGCGCTTAATGCCAGACTTTCTGGGTCAATATCTGGCAACATAGATTTAGGTATGCCTGCGTGACAGTTATAATTCCAGGTTTGATAATGGTCAGCATTTACAAAGGTATTATAAACATCATGATACCAGGTTGGCATGCCATACGCACTCATGCCCATTAGAATATATTCTTCTTCCATGGGTTTAAGACCAACTGCTTGTGTCATAGCACTGTAAAACAATCCTAGGCTGTGTGGGTATCGGCGTTTGAGAACAGTTTCATAAACAGCATTACCGTGGTTATCATAACTGGCGATATAAGCACTGTAGGTATCCCATTCTCCAATAGCATCCACTACTACAACTATGGCTCTATCAAACGGTGATGTTTGAAATCCTGCGGCAGCATGACTTAAATGATGGCTGTATGTAGTTATTGGTTTGTTTACGCCAACGTCTGCTAGATGCCGTTTAGGAGATTTATCAGTAAATGCTTTACGCCATTCACCGCTGTAGATTTGTCGTGTTTTTTTAAGCCAGGGTCGCTCATACCAAGCAACCCTGCTTATTTCACCGTAACCTAACGCTTCATCTATTATTTCTTGGTTAAGTTCTGGGTCATTTTTAACACGACTGTAGCGTTCACTGTGAGCAGCAAATAGTATATCACCGCGTTTGTTAATTAAAGTTACACCAGCATCATGAAAGCCAGCACTTACACCCAGTATATTTGGTAGTTTCATCGGTAGATAAAAGGATCTCTTTTTCTTAATTCTTTTAATCTTTTTCTATACTGTATTTCTAGTTTAATACGGTTTATAATATTTTTAATCCATCTCATAGGGTATATCCCTCCACCATTTTATAAGTTGTTCGCTAGCAGGATCGTTGCCATTGCGTAGTGTATCTTCAAACTTCATTCCGCCTCTGTGCGTATCTAGTCTATGCATGCGTGTTTTGGCCCTGGTTCTAGCCTCAGCATATGTATCCGGATATTGTTCCTCAAACGTTGGTCGTTCAAGTAACTTTATTAAAACGTCTCGCACTGCGCCCTGCGTATTTGGTAGTACACTATTAATTATCTTATGTAAAATATGTTTAGGAATAAACAGTGGACACATTGCTATATCAGGTGTAAACGCAAAACAAACTTTAGCAAGTATTTCTACATTTAGATCTCTAGCTAGTTTTTGTATGTTCCAGATTTCAAACAGACCCGGAGTAGTTAGTGTAAAATCTATTCGCATCTGTCTGGGATGTTTAGCGTATTTCAAACCCTGTTTAAAGTTTTTTAACCAAGTTTTATAGTTTAATCCTGTACGAATATATTCTCCAGTATTGCCAGTTCCGTCTAGACTAGCGCATATTTGCCAGTCTCTTACATTACTTAATATGTCCTTGTATAGGTCTACTCCTTTATACTTGGTATGACTTAAATTTGTATTGTATCTAGCATACAACCCAGGGCCATCTCCTAATTCAATTATACGTTGCATGTAACGCCAGTGCTGTTCATACATAAGTGGCTCACCGCCTACCCAATATATTTCTTCTATGCTATGTTCTTCCACTGCCTGAGCAAACTCTGCTTCAATTTGAGTGTCCTGATAGTTGCTGATTTGTTTTTTTACACTGGGTTCCATCCATGGCTCTATTTTGCCATCCATACGTGCTTCTGCTTCCCAACTGCTACTCAGCATGGGACCGCACATACGGCATTTAAAATTACACAAGTTACTGAACCGATAGTCCCAACTCACAGGCTGCATTGTGGTATAGCCCGTGTCATCTGTTGTTCGTGCTATGTCATCGTACTTGTGTTTAAATAAATGCCAAAAGTAATCACGGTAAACATCTGTGTTAAGTAACTTCTTGTCGCATACTTCGCACTCTGGCGGCAGTTCGCCTGCTAGCATTTGGCGCCTTACACGTCGTACATGCTCGCCGTTCCACCATTCTTCTAGTGTTTGTGGCTTATACTCGTTTGTGCCATCCTTGGTATCAATATACTGACGAAAGTTTTGTGCGGGTTCTCTACTAGCACAACATAACCTACGCTCTGTCTGTGGACTAAGGTAAGTGTGTGTCCATGGGGCCATGCATAAATTATCTGGCTTGTTCATACCTTAAAAAACTTTCTCTTATACGAAACAAATCTGCTAGCCATATATGCCATGCTGGACCAAAGTGGCTGTTATCACTGGCTGGTGGCCACCTGTCACAGTTATCTATAATGCCAAATAGATCTTCCATGTATAATCCAACTAACAAACAATTATTACGAGCACAAATAGTTTCTATTTCTACTATTTTATTTTCTCTATTTTGTTTTAACCATTCGTCGCTGCGATCTCTATATAGTTCTGGATAATTATTAGGTAAAATCTGCTTGCCGGCGAGTTCAAATCGTGTCCAGTCTGGCCAAAATGCATAAACTATTTTTGCCCGATGTTCCTGGATTTTTTCTTCACATGTACGTGCTATCAAATCTGTGCTACTTCCCGGCACTCCATAATTTATTGCGCCCAGTAGTACTGGCCAAGCATCTTCGGGATTATTGCCTACGCCAAACGTATGGCTACACCCAAATGCTAATTTATTCATAACCTATTACTCTGGCAAATTTTTCATGTGTGACAGCAAAGTTTTTATCCCTAAAATCATCTTTTTCTTTTAAACGTTTTTTTAGTTTTTCGCCGTCGTTTTCGTTACTGCGCTGGCTAACTATAAACTTAATGCTGCGGATCTTTTCTTCATAATCAGGGTGCTGAACTATACATTTATCTAAAGCCAGCATGACCGGAGCCTTGGCAGTCTTTGGTAGATTATACAAACTAAACTCTTCTGGATCATGCATTAGATTGTAGTGTATGTCAGTGATGGGTTGTTTCTTTACCCAGGTCAGGAAGTCAGCCATGTACATAACGTTTTGCACGTTCCAGGTTACGCAAATTTGGAACTCAAAAGGATATCCTTGTTCTCGCAACTCATAAAATTTTTCTATATTACGGTTTACTGTTGCCCATTTAGCACCATCGCGCTCATATTCAAAACGCTCGCCCACATTGTCTATGCTAAAAGCGATCTGTACACGTTTAAACTTTTTCCATACTTCATGTTGTTTTGGAAACTGTGTTCCGTTTGTATTGTAGTGTATGTCAATATCACCAGCATAACCACCATCCACTGCTCGCTGTAGCAAATCAAAATGCTGTTTAATTAGGAATGGTTCGCCACCAGTGAACTCAAAATACTTAATGTTGGGTAATAGTTCATCTATGTGTTCCCAGAATTTTTTACTGCTCCTGGGCCAGCGTCCTTGATCTAACCACTGCTTGGCTATGTGCTTTTCACCAAACTGTGCTAGGTCTTCCTGCGCCCAGGCGCTGCTACTCCAACTGCCACAAATTCTACATTTTAGATTACAGATATTGCCTAGTTTTAAGTCTAAAAATCTTAGCGTATCTCCACGGGTGTCTTCGTAGTTTACATCTATGTCTTTAAACTTTTCCAGCATGTACTGCCGCTTGCTTTTTTTGCCAGCATCTTCTTCTTTAAAACACTTGGCACACTGACCAGGTTGGCGATTTTTCATAAATGCTTCGCGCAACTCTGTCATGTATTCACCTTGTAAAACTTCTGTTAAGGTATGTGTTTTTACATTAACGAATGGTATTTCTCTGTCAAATAAACAGCAGGGCCTAATGTTTCCCAATGGTGTTGTCTCTAAACTAATCCAAGGTAGTATACATCTATTATCGGTCATAGTCTTGTAATCTCTCTAATTCAGGAAATGTCGCAAAGAAACTTTGATTCCTATATCTGTCCAGAGTTTTTAATTTGTCTAATAAATCTGGAATGTGTTTACTATTGTCTGTGTTTATTATATAATTTACCGCAGCCATGTAACCTTTGCTAGCCCTGCTAAATTCATCCACTGGTTTAAGATATTCTATATGAGTATTGTATTTTTCTACCACTTCTTGTTTCATAACATCAGGTAATACATCTATTCTATAATATTCAGGGCTCTGCAATATATTAATATTCCAGTCCATGGGTCTTAGTAGGCCAAGTTCTATCCATTCTCGGTGAAAGTCTGGCAAGTGATAACTGTTCATTATGCTGAGTGTGCTACTTACATAAAAGTCAACAGTAGGACAAACTTTTAGCATTTCTTCGCGATTTTTTACAGTTTGAGTCCACACTGTTCCATGGCGCATTAATTCGGCACGTTCATAACTGGCATCTAAACTTGCTCCAATGCTAACACATTCAAACTCGTTCCACAATGGCAAAACACTTTCACCTTTGAACACCAGTTCAGTGAAATTTGTATTGTAAACAAGTTTTACATCATTGCGATTTTGTCTTAGTAGTTCTTTAAGCAAATCGTAATGCTCTTGCATCATCAGTGGTTCACCGCCAGCAAAGTATACTTCTTCTAAATATGGTATATGAGGCAATAACTGTTCCCAGGCATCAGTTTTATATCTTCCAGCATAACTGACATTGGGATGATCCTGTTTGAGCCAGTTCATGCGTTTTGCTTCTTTGACCCAGTTACTACTGAAAACATCACCACAGGATCTACATGCTAAATTGCACAGATTACTAAAACGTATGTCGTAATATCTTATTTTAAATTCATCACTATCGATAGTTTTAATGTGATGTCCAAAGGTCTGATTACTGCTGTTACGCATGCTAAAGAAACCATTTGCTTCTTGTTCATAACACTTAGAGCACACGTCGCTCTTGACTTCGTTAAGCATGTTTTCTCGGAGATCTTGCATGGGCTTGTCGCGCCATATTTCTTCCATGGTATTTTCTCTAAGTGATCCGACATGATTTTCGTATTTGGCTAAACAGCAAGGGTAAGCCCTGCCGTCGGGATAAGCGTGTAGATGAATCCAGGGCAGCATACAGAATACATCACTTTTAATAAGCAGGTCCTGTTCGCGTTCAGATAAATCTTCTAGTTCTATTTTAAGTGGTTTTCTATTACCGTAATCATAATCACTGTAATAATTTTCTAATTTGTCTGTCATAAACTATTATACCAATCTTTTAATTCGGGAAATACATGACTAAAATTTTTTTCTCTACGAGCATCATACTGGCTATAAAACTGTTTAAAGTCATTGTGTAGTTTTGGCATTTCAAAAGTGTCACTGTGTGGTTTTTCTACTGTGCGTAAATATTCTATTAGCCTGGTAATTTGTCCACGTTCAAACTCATGCATATTCCAGCGTAAAATAGGCTCGAGCCTTCCAGCACATATGTACTTTCGAGAATTAGGCAATACAAGTGGACTTTGAAAACTAGGAAACCTTAATATATTTAAACTGAATACAGCAAAATCAGGTCCTAACTCTTTTCTTGCATATAGGATTTTAAAGATCAAATCTGGCAATGTGTCTAAACACAGCGCATTTATAGTCATCATACAGTGAGTTTTTATTCCTGCTTGATGTAATCTAACTAAATTTTCCCACCAATACTCAAAGTCTAATCCATCTCTGATATATTCTGCTGCTTGTCCCGTGGCTTCGCAACTGGTATATACATCTAGGCTGGGTAGATACTGTTTTGCTTCTATTAGCCTGTCTATAAATTCATGCTTGCCTCCCAGGTTACTGTTAATGGCTAACTTGGTTTGGCTTTTGTTCGCAT
>Ga0208161_1000168_pt1 | contig 36891 bp, 48 predicted proteins | sample CB_VirMetaG_3_FD_184538 | JGI IMG/M metagenome (GOLD analysis project Ga0208161, IMG submission 184538) | Freshwater to marine saline gradient viral communities from Chesapeake Bay - CB_1508_1S Viral MetaG (SPAdes) (version 4) | ecosystem: Environmental > Aquatic > Marine > Coastal | place: USA... | reverse complement strand
GTTTTAACAACATCTCCATTGACCATCCACGAGATACTCGCTCGGGGAACACTTGGTAATCATACTCAAATAACTTATAAAAACCTTGATAAAAACCACCATATAATTCGTGGTATAATCCTTCAGTTGTTCCTGTCTTTGAGACAACTTCATATCTAACACTTTCAGGAATACCTGAAAATATTATGTTTGGTTGCCAAGTATAACCTGTTGTTTGGAATAGTTTAAATCTTCTATCAAATGTATATCTGTCAAATCTGTTTAAATAATCAGTTAGTCCATTGGTGTAATAAATTGTCTCACCCGTCATTTGAGTCACCAATCCATTATCAGTCCCCACTAATCCAATATCACACAAAGGTGTTGCACTATAACAATTTAAATCTAAGTTTTTTGGATTCCAATACGCCGCAGACAACATAACATTGTTTGAATTATAATCACCATAAGTCAAAGTATATCCTGGATTTGTTACCGAATTATTTGTATCAATATTGATAGGTAAAACATTACCATCATTTGTTCCAATAACAAATGGTGAGAAAATAACTTCTTCGTTATAATCTCTTTCATCTGACGCTAATGAAATGTCAGAAATCTCCAAAACAGGAGTCAAATATAACTTCTTATAGACGTATTGATTAATGTTCTGATATGCCATTTGTAGATAAATACTTTTGTTGTAGTATTTATAGTAAAATAAAAACAATGATTGAGTTAAATCGCGAATATTATTCATCACCGTATTACTTTTTCTTGAAACAGAAAGGGGAGAATATTGACGTTTATTTTTCGGTGGAAACCACTTTAAACGAAGCCAGAATTAAAGACGAGAAGGTTACAGTTCCATTAAAAAAAGAAAAGGAACTTAAAAACACAATTTCAAAAATCGCAAAAAACAAGAAAAAAAGATTTAAAAAAGACGATATTAAAAAAGAAATTGAAAAAATTAATACCTCAGGTGAGATTGATGAATTTGTAGATTTTGATGGTTCAATTGCGAACTCAAAGATTCCATTGTTACAATGGAGAGACCATCCAATTAAAACTATGGACCAAACAGTTGCATCAACAAGAACACCAGGAAACCCATTATGGACTGGTTTTTATAGATATTTTGGTGAATCTGTTGAGATTAACGAAACAGATTTAAGTGATGCGTATGGATATGAGGAATGTAGTGGTAAAACAGGTCCTTGGTGTTTGAAATGGTTTAAAGAACAAGGTGTTGAACCCGATGAAGCATTAGAAAGAGTTAGAGCCTTTGGTATGGACCCATATGGTAAAAAGAAAAAAGATACACTATCTGAAATACAAAGAAAAAAAATGATTGGTGTTTTGGAAGATATGTTGGCTAAAAAAACCGATGATAAAGAAATTGGTAAAACAGAATTAAAGGCTAGTAATATTTTAAAGAAAAATGCACAATCACTAAAAAGAATGGCTGAAAAAGAAGGACTGTCATTAAAAGAACTTGTTGAACTTTTGAAAAATGAACAGTGAGTTGTATAATAAAAGATGGGATTTTCCCGAAGATATGAGAAAACACATGAAAGTGTGTTTTATGAAGGTGAAGAACGCTGATTCATCAATGGATGGATACAAACGTAATTTACGTTTACAAAGTGCGGACAATTTAGGTTATAGAGAATTAAAAAGAATTAAAAACTTTTTTGACAATTTTAAAGGACAGAATACTGACGCACCATTTATCTTAAATGGTGAAAACAAAATGAAACAATTTGTTGATAGTACCTTATCAGGTGCAAGACAATCAATCAGTAGTACCCAAAGACATAAAGATGATACTGGTATGGTTAAAAGTGTTAAACAAGACTTAAAACCATCAACAGATTTAAATATCAGTCCATCTAAATCAAAGAAAAATACCTTAGCCAAATATGACTTAGCGGTAACCGAAAGTCTTAAAAGGATAAATGAAATTATGCAAAAATTATAATTATGGCAAGTTTAGACCCAAACAATTACGCTCAGACTGAAAACAATGATTTAACAAGAATTGCTGACGTTGAAAGAAAAAAACTAAAAACTAGAAATGATTATGTGGAAACTGTTGACGAATATTCAGTAGTTCACCCTGACGCTTTGGCGGATGGTGACCAATTGGGTAGAGGTACAGGAGTTTTCTTAGACATTTTTAATGAAAATGGTGGTACATCAGTTGATATCGTTGAAAGAAAATTGGAAATAAAATTCAACAAGTACAATAGAAATAAAACATACCCTGATTTCTAATGAAACTAGTTAATACCGTTAAAAGTTTAATTCTTGAGGTCGCTTCAATTGACGCGATTACTGATGCAATTAAAAATAAAAGAACGGTTGTGATTTATTATGATGGTGATGAACCTGGTGGTAGGGGTTTAAGGGAAATTGAACCCGTTTGTTTTGGATATTCAAAAAAGGATAATCCTGTTTTAAGAGCGTGGGATTCTGAAGGTTCATCTCACACCGCATATATTGGTGACCAACCATTACCAAGTTGGAGATTGTTTAGGGTTGATAAAATATTATCATTTAAACCTGTAGGAAACTTTACAGAACCTAGACCTGGTTATAATTTTAATGGTGACAAATCAATGAAAAGAGTTATTATTAATGCACAGTTTGATAATAACCCTGCAGTAACTACTTAATATTATGGATGATTTAATACAAAAATTAATGGTGTCTAAACAAATCATGGATAGACACAATCAAATGCCAAGAGGTAATAATGGAGCATTACCAACAAATATAAATCTTGAAAGTTTTGAAGCCCCACAGGCTAATTATAACTTACCCCAAGAGTTTGTTCAAGAACAAACGACAACTCAGGCACCAACACAGACAATGTCTAGAGATAGAATATTAAATTCAAAATTACCGGATGAAATTAAACAACTAATGATTGAAAACCCAATAGTTCAACCGTCTATGGGTAGTGGACCAACACTCTCTAATGAGTTAGTTGACAAAGCATCTAGATTGATGAAGACGGACGCAAGTGGTAAAGTTAACGAGTCAATAAAAAGACAACCTCAAAGACAAACTATTACTGAAAATACCGACATTAAGCAAATGGTAAAAGAAGCTGTCCGTGAGATTTTATCTGAAAGTGGGTTACTAGTTGAGTCTACATCAAAATCAAATGAGACTTTTACATTTAGAGTTGGTAGTCACATTTTTGAAGGAAAAGTATCAAAAATTAAAAAAATTAAATAAGGTCTTTTTTTATCACCCCAAAGTTTGTATCTTTATGTAAAACTTTGGATATGTCAAAAATTAGAGTATTAGTTGTACCATCGGATAGAACAGGTGTTGGTAAATTTAGGTCATTAGACCCCCACGTTAACTTACAGAAAAACTTTGGTGATGAATTTCATGTGGATGTTGAATACAATCCACCTTTGGATAATATAAATTTTTATAAAGATTATCAGATTGTTCATTTTCATAGAACAATGTCAGGTGATTATGATAAAGGTCGTGAGTTGGTTGAAAAACTAAATAACGAAGGTATTATCACCGTAATGGATATTGATGATTATTGGTTGCCAGGTATTGAACACCCAATTCATCATATTGTTGTTGAGAATAAAGTTCATACAAGAATTATGAATAATATTCGTACCGCAAAATATGTTACAACAACTACTGATATTTTTGCATCTGAAATTAGTAAGTTAAATAAAAATGTGGTTGTTTTTCCAAATGCTATTAATCCTGATGAACATCAATTTAAAGCGGTTACCGAACCTTCTGATAAGGTTAGAGTTGGTTGGTTAGGTGGTTCGTCACACTATCATGATTTGACTATTCTTGATGGATTGTTTAATAGAATGACTGATATAAAAGACAAGGCTCAGGCGTTTTTATGTGGTTTTGACACACGTGGTACTGTTACAGAAATTAATAAGGCGACAGGTGAACAAACAAGACGTAAGATGGAACCACATGAGACTATTTGGGCAAAATATGAAGAGATTTTCACAAATAGATATAAGTTGATAAGTCCTGAGTATCATAAAGAACTTTTGAAGTATACTCAAGATATTGGTAATCAATATAATGATGAATTTTATCAAAGAATTTGGACACAACCAATTTCATCATACGCTAAGAATTATGCAAAATTTGATGTATCTTTGGCACCGATTAAAAACCATATCTTCAATAGAATGAAGTCACAACTTAAGGTTATTGAGGCAGGATTCTACAAAAAGGCAATTGTTGCCTCTGATTTAGGTCCTTACACAATTGACCTTAAACATACATTTGATGGTGTTAACTTTGTTGATGGTAATGCGGTGTTGATTGAGGAAAGAAAAAATCACAAAGATTGGTACAAGTATGTTAAAAGATTGGTTGATAATCCAAACTTGGTTAAAGACTTGGGTGAAAGATTGTACGAGACTGTTAAAGACAAGTATGATTTGAATAACGTAACAAAACAAAGAGCTGAATTTTATAAATCAATTGTATGATAGAACTACCATTAAGTAAGATTTTATTTATTGACATTGAAACTGTCGGTATTGAAAAGGATTGGGAAACTATGGTCAACAATAGACCAAATCTTGCCCGATTATTTGAACATTATGTTTCTTGGATTAAGAAACGTTATCCTGAAGACGCTCACATGGAAACGTCAGACTTGTTTGTTAGTCGTGCCGCACTACTACCTGAATTTGGTAAGATTGTTTCAGTAGTATTAGGTGTGACCGACAAAAACAACAATTTAAAGACTGAAATCTTTTCAGGTCATGATGAGTATGACTTATTGAAGAAAGTCCGTAAGACGTTAATTAAATGTGGTGAATTGCAATACTGGTTGTGTGGTCACAACGTAAAAGGATTTGATATTCCATATTTGGCAAAACGTATGATTGTAAACGATATGAAACCACCTCGTATTTTGCCAGGTCATGATACAAAACCTTGGGAGGTTAAAGCTCTTGACACAAGAGAGTTATGGCAATACGGTAGTTTTGGTAGTATTGCAACATTGGACTTAATGTGTGGTGTTTTGGGTATTGAATCATCAAAGTCTGATGATATGGACGGGTCAAAAGTCCACGAGAATTTTTGGTTTAACAATAATTTGGAAAAGATTGACAAATATTGCGAACAAGACGTTCGTGTTTTATACGATGTGATTAAAAAACTTAAAGAATTAAAAGAATATGTCTAACGATAAAGATTTAAAAAATTTAGAAAAAGAATTGGATTTATTATTAAAAGACTTACAAGAGGCTTTTGAAAATGAGACCAATGAGACTATTGATGGTATTGATATGAAACAACTTGAAGATGAAATGGCGACTGACCATAGAATGAAATTAAACTTCACTAAGATTCATCCTGATGCTGTGTCTCCGACATACAATTACGAAACTGATTCAGGTTTTGACTTGTACAGTGTTGAAGAAATTGTATTTTTACCATTTGAAAGGAAGTTGGTACCAACAGGTTTGGTGTTTGACATTCCTGACGGAACTGAGATTCAAGTTAGAACCAAAAGTGGGTTAGCGATTAAACAAGGACTTATGGTATTAAATAGTCCTGGTACTGTAGACCAAGGATATACTGGTGAGGTTAAAGTTATTTTGATGAACATGAATAATTTTGAAGTCACAGTTAATAAAGGTCAAAAAGTCGCACAAGGTGTTTTATGTCCAGTTTACGCAGGAAAATGGGTAAACCTTGGGGAGGTAAACGAAATAAACGAAAAAGATAGAAGTTCAAACGGATTTGGTTCAACAGGAATATGAATACAGTGAGCCCAACATTACCCGAAGGGGTCAAGAATTATTTAATTGATATTGATGGAACAATAACAGATGATGTTCCAAATGAACAACCTGAAAGAATGAAGACTTGTCTACCATTTGAAGGTTCAGTTGATATTATTAACTATTGGTATGATGAAGGACATATTATCACGTTCTTTACATCAAGAACTAATGAACACGAAGTAATAACCAAACAATGGTTAGACAAACATGGGTTTAAGTATCATGGAATATTATTTAATAAACCTCGTGGTGGAAATTACCACTGGATTGATAATCATATCGTTAGAGCAACAAGATATGATGGTAAATGGTCACCACTAACGACTATCAGTGCAAACATACAAGTATTTGAAAAATGATTACCGTAATTTACTCAAGCAACAAAGACAAAAACTACAATTTAAACTTTGAAAAACATTTGAAGGACACCATAGGTGTTAAAGAATATGAAATCTTAGGTTTTGAAAACTTTGGTGATAAATCATTGTCTAAAGTTTACAATGAAGGTCTATCACAAAGTAAGTATAATATTGTCGTATGTGTTCACAATGATGTTATTTTGAGTAAAGGTTGGGGTAAAAAAATCTTAAAAGATTTTAGTGAAAATCCTGAGTATGGTATTATTGGAAAAGCTGGTACTTGTTATTTTTCTGAAACAGGAATTTATTGGGAAAAATTAAACCAAACAATGGTTGGTGAAGTTTACCACCAACCACCAGGTGAAAAAAAATTTTTAAGTAAGTATTCTGTTAGTGAAGATGGAATTACTGAAGTAATATCTATTGATGGTGTTTTCATGTCATTTGATAAGACAAAAATCAAACATTCATTTGATGAATCTTTAGGTATGTTCCATTTTTATGACCACGGATTTTGTATACCAAATTTTTTAGATAATGTAAAAATTGGGGTAACATTTTCATTTGATATTACACACTTTTCAGTTGGACAACCAAATGATGAGTTTTTTACAACAAAAGAAAAATTTGTAGAAAAATATTCAACAGTATTACCAATTGATTTGAAACCCTCATCAGTTTTTGTAAAACCAATTAAACATCTACAATCTAAAGATAAAGTGGCAATTATAATACCAACAAAAGGTAATGTTGAAGTTTTAATAAATTGTTTAGAAAGTTGGTATGAGCATTGTGATTCTGACTTATTTCACTTTTTTATCGGTGATACAGGTTCGTCAAATGAGGAATTACTTGTAATGAAGAATTACTTTAACACTAAAAGTAATATAACTCTAATAGAATATGATTATTATAATTTTGCAAAAATTAATAATGATATTGTTAATAATCATATTTCAAATGACTATAGATTTTTAGTTTTTTGTAATAATGACATTAAGATACTAAATGATATATTATCAGGAATGATGAAAACATATAGAAGTTTTAGTAATGTTGGGACTGTCGGTGTCAGGCTTCATTTTGAAGATAATACAGTACAACATAGTGGTGTAGTTATTTATCACGAACAAAAAAGAAATGCGATTCATATATCACACGATTGTTTTAAATCTTACCATAAATTTAGTAAAGAAACTAAAGAAGTTATTGGTAACACCGCAGCATTACTAATGATTGAAAAATCTCTATTTAACGCCATTGGTGGATATAATGAATCATATATTGAATGTTTTGAAGATGTTGAATTAAATTTGGAATGTCTTAAACTTAGAAAAAAGAATTACTTGTGTGGGAATTGTGTTGCATATCACTATGAATCTGTGACAAGGAATAACTCAGAAGAAAAAAATAAAAAAACCAATGAGGATTTTTTTATGAGGTTGTATCCATTCATAAATGAAAATATGAGACATTATCAAGATAAATTGACACTCATTTAATGTATAATATAGGTATTATCGGAACTGGTAAATTCGGATATTCTTTTGGTAAATTACTTTCAAAGGAATATCAGGTGAGTTTTTCAGACAAGAATGAAAGTATTGTTAGAAAATTATCATCAGAATTAACAATCACTAATGACAATAAAAAAATAATTGAGGATAGTGATGTTATTTTTGTTTGCGTTGATACCCCAATTACAAATAATAAAGAATTTAACACTCTTCAAATAAGTAATATTGTTGATGATTTTATTGAATGTTTTAAAAGTGAAATAAGTATTAATGGTAAAACACTAATCATTGTTTCAACTGTAAACCCCTTCACAACAAAGTTAATTCAAGAAAGATTATCCGCATATGGAGTACAAGTTGCATATCTACCAACATTTGTAGAATATACAAATATTGGAGATGAAATTATTAATACCCCCTTCTTTTTATTGGGTAATTCAAATCACGAAATAACCTCAATGGTTACCAACATTTTAACAAATGTTATCAAAAAACCAATCAACATCCAACAGATGGGTTATACCGCGTCTGAATTAACTAAAATAATGATTGATGGGTTTAGTACCGTACAAAAAACATTTATTAATGGTTTTAAAGATATTTTTGAAAAGTTTTCATTATCACATGAATTCACAATGTCATCAGATTCTTTAAATAAAGAGTTTAGAAAAAATAACCCATTCATATCTGATGGAAAACCATTTAACGGTCCAATACTAAGTAATATAAATTTACTTATTGCCAACATGTTTGAACAACAAGAAATTGATTCAGAATTGTTTTTAACCACAGAAAAAATAAATCAAAACAGAATATCCGAACTCTTTATAAAATACACAAATGAAAACCCAACAAAGGATATTCCATTTATTATTGACGGTTTGAGTTATATGAAAAATTCAAATGTTATTATTAATTCGGTTTCATTAGACTTGTGTTATAAGTTTTTAGAGTCGGGGTATTCATTGAATATTATTGAGTCTGAATCAGTGATTAAATCAATGTCTAAATCATTTACTGATAGTTATCCGAACAAAGTTAAATTCTTTAAAAAGGGTTTGAAACCTGATGGGTATTTAATTAATTTTTAAATTGTGTATTTTTAGTTAAAATTTATTACTTTTTTAAAAATGAAACACAACGAAAAACCAATTGTATTCAACGCCAAGGAGTGTAAGGAATGCAACATACCCAAAGGATGGGGACATGAAATAATCTTTGAAAATAACGAACTTTATTGTGGTAAAATTTTAGTCTTTAAAAAAGGATGTAAATTCTCCATGCACTACCATATGATTAAAGATGAAACTTGGTATGTACAAAGTGGCGAATTTATATATAGATGGATTGATACCGAAACTGCCGAGGTAAATGAAGTAAAATTAGTAGAAGGGGATTCAGTTAGACAATATCCAGGACAACCACATCAATTAGAAGCTTTGACTGACGGTGAAGTGTTTGAAGTTTCAACCACACACTTTGACTCCGACAGTTATAGAGTTTGGAAAGGTGATATACTTAAATAAAAAAAATATATGAATAGAAAACCAAAATCTGTAAGTGCTCAGACACAAGATAATGTGAGTAAAAATCTGTCTAAAAAAGATTTAATAACTCAAATAATCACAAAAAAAACAAAAGAAAAATTTTTAACTGAAAACCAAAAACTATATTACAATTTATTAAATGAAAATCAGATAACAATTTGTACAGGACCTGCGGGTGTTGGTAAATCATATATCGCAATGAAAGCTGCGGTAGATTTACTTGCTGACCCAAAAAATTCATATGAAAAGTTAATGATTGTTAGACCTGCGGTTGAAGCTGAAGAAAAATTAGGTTCTTTACCTGGTGCATTAGAAGAAAAGTTGGACCCCTACATTAGTCCGTCCTATTATCTTTTGAATAAATTGATTGGGAAAGAAAACCGTGAAAAGTTAATTCAACTTGATTTTATTGAGGTTCAAGCATTGGCTTACATTAGAGGTTGGAATATTGACAACACCATTTTAATTTTTGAAGAGGCTCAAAACAGTACACCAAATCAAATGAAACTACTTTTAACTCGTATTGGTTTTAACAGTAAATTCTTTATTTCAGGTGACTTGGAACAAACTGACAGATATAAAGATAAAACACATTCAGGATTGTGGGATGCAATTTCAAAATTTAAAAACATGGACGATATTGGTGTTTTTGAATTTGGTGAAAACGACATTGTTAGAAATCCTATCATATCTAAAATTTTGAAGAAATACGAAGAATGAGAATTGCGATTGACATAAATGGTGTATTGAGAAATACAAATGAAAAAATCAAACAAGTATATGAAAAATACCTGGTTGATGAACAAGACATGATTGAGAATCCTGAGTTTAAATACGAGATGGATTTACCAGTTACGAGTACAAACTTGATAAATCATTTTAAGTTTCCAACCGAAGACGATTTTTACACATTTATGTATGAAGATTTTGTAATGCAAATTTTTGGACATTCTCCCTCAACCGAAATGTCATCATTTCAAGATTTAGATGAAATTTATCATTCACTAAAAGAAGATTTTAAATTTTCATTAATATCTAATGAAGTTGGAAAGTCCAAACCCGCGACATTATTCTTTGTTTCTAAATTTGGATGTCAGATTGACAAAATTATTTTTTTTAATAAATTAACTGAAGATAGTATTTGGGATGAATTTGATGTTTTACTTACCGCAAATCCTGAACTATTATTACAGAATAAAACAGATAAATACATTATAAAATACAATACGGAATATAATAATTCTATTGAAATGGAAAATACCATAAATAACATTAAAGAATTAGAACCTTTAATGAAAATTATAAAAGAAAAAAATGTTTAAAATATTTGGTGAAAATTATTACTTAGATGTTGATAAGATTGATAGTTATATCGGTCTTAATCCCGCGTCAGGAGGAACTGAACAACACATCTCTATTGCAAAATATGAATTAATTAAAACTATGATTGAGGTCCTAATGACAGAACAAGATGAAAGTGATGAGTTATTGGGTAGTAAAGCCTCTAATGGTGTATCTCTACCATTTAAAATCGCATTTAACACATTGTTAAGACATAATCTATTACAACACCTATAAAAAATGGAACAAAACTTATTAGACAAAATTAAACAATCTATTTCAAATATAGATGAAAAGAAAATGAACATTTACTTTTTTGTACAAGACACAAAAGGTAATGCAAAAGCCTCTTTGAAGTACATTTATGACATGGCATTGTCATTAAAACAGTTAGGTTATCAACCAACTATGTTACATGAAAAACCTGATTATACACCAGTTACTACTTGGTTAGGTCCTGAGTATGGTGGTCTAAACCATATGTGTATTGAGGGTGGTAATTTACAAATCGCACCTGAAGATTTCTTAGTTATTCCTGAAATTTTTGGATTCGTTATGGACCAAGTTAAGAATTTACCATGTGGTAAAATTGTACTTTGTCAAGCTTATGACCATATGTTAGAAACATTAACACCTGGTTCAAGTTGGTCTCAATACGGATTTTTGAAATGTATTACAACTACTGAAAAGAACAAAGAGTTTATTTCTCAGACAATGAGAAACGTATCTATTGACGTAATTGAACCTACAATTTCAAGTGAATTTATTAAACAAAAATACCCACCAAAACCAATTGTGTGTGTTCATACAAGGGAGCAAAGAGATGGTATTAACATGATTAAGCAATTCTACTTGAAATACCCACAATATAGATGGATAACCTTTAAAGATATGAGAGGTCTTTCACAACAAGAATTTGCCCATTCAATGAATGACGCATTTTTAGGTGTTTGGATTGACCCAACATCATCATTTGGTACTTTCCCTCTTGAGTGTATGAAATCAGGAGTTCCTGTTGTAGGACAAATACCAAACTTAACACCAGATTGGATGACAGAAACTAATGGTGTATGGGTTCAGAACCCAGTTCAAATTGTTGATATTGTTGCTGACTTTATTCAAAATTGGTTAGAAGATAATATCCTACCTGAAATTTATACTGAAGGTGAGAATACAGCTGAAACATTTAGTGATATTGAAAAATTCAACTCTAAAGTTGAAGACTTATTTACTAACTTAATTCAAAGACGAAAAATGTCATTTGAAGAACAAATTAATAAAATTGAAGAAAACGTAGAAAATTAATATGGAAAATATTTTAGACTTGACAGTAATTCTACCGATTAAATCTGCGGTAGTTAGAGATTTTGATGAGTTTTTTGACAAGTCAATTAAATCTTGTAAAGAACAAGAAATGGGTTTCAAGGAATTGATAATCATTCATACACCTGAAGAACAATTGGTTGACGCATTAAACTCTTATGATTTTGGAGACTTAAATGTTAGAAAAATTGAGTTCACAAATACACCAAGTTATGCATCACAAGTTAATCTTGGAATCCAAGAAGCGACAACTAAATGGGTATCCTTATTAGAATTTGATGATGAATATTCGTCTATTTGGTTTAAAAATGTAAAAAGGTATATTGACGTTTACGATGACGTTGATGCGTTTTTACCAATTGTAATTGATGTTGATAGTAAAGGTACTTTTGCAGGATTTACAAACGAAGCTACTTTCGCAGCTAATTTTACTCAGGAAATTGGTATGTTGACAAACGACACATTGTTGGACTATCAAAATTTCCAAAGTGCTGGTATGGTGGCAAATAGAGAAAAACTTATTGAGTGTGGAATGTTCAAAGAAAGTTTTAAATTAACATTTGTTTATGAATTCTTGTTAAGAATGACTTATCACTCATTTAAGATTATGACAATACCAAGAATTGGATATAAACACACTAATCTTAGAGAAGGTTCAATATTTTGGAATTACAAAAATGGTTCTGAAAAACTAACAGATAGTGAAGTTAAATTTTGGATTGAATCTGCAAAAAAAGAACACTTTTTCTCTGAGGACAGGTGGATAAAGTATGAAGAAAATGTCGTTTAATGTTGACGGGTTTAACAACGGTTACAACAACAATCAAGAAAAAACGAGGGAGAAAAAGTACTAATACAAACTATTTTGACATACGAGAGGAACAGGCTGTTTTAATGTATCTTAAAGCAACTACTTTTGAGGAAAAAAATAAGATTTACAATGAGTACCTAAGACATCCCTTGGATAAGATGATTTCATCAATCATCCGAAGGTACAAGCTATATCGTAAAGATATGGACTTTACCGATATTCATACTGATACACACTCATTTTTAATGACAAAAATAGATAAGTTTAGGCCTGATAAAAACAAGAAGGCTTATTCTTATTTTGGTACAATTTGTAAAAACTATCTTATGGGTCAAATTATAAAAGACCAAAAAGATATTAATAGAAAAGTATCATATGAAGATATATCACAAAGTTTAGAAAATAGACCTGATTTGGTTTATTATTTAGAAAATGAACAGATTGAGGCGGATGTCGTTATTAAAAAATTCATTTCAGAATTAAAGGATTATATTGAAAATGAAAACCTAAGTGATAACGAAAGAAAATTAGGATTATCTTTAATTGATTTGTTTGAGAACTATAAGAAGATATTTTTAGGTACTGATAATAATAAATTCAATAAAAATGTGATTTTATTATCTCTCAGAGAAATGACAAATATGTCTACCAAAGAAATTAGAACCTCAATGAAAAGGTTTAAAAAACTATACTTTTTCATACAAAATAGTGTATACGATTAAAAAACATATTTTTAATATTTATAGTTATGTCACGTCCAAAGAAAAAAGAAATTAGTTTAACCAAAGAATCCATGTTGTCTTTGATGCAAGAAATTTACAATGAACTTGTAGAACAAAGAAATACTGCTATTAGGATTCAAAACAAAATGCTTACAATGATGAAAGACCCCGAAGACATGACAGTTATTGGACCTGTAATTGAAAAACAACAAAAGATTATAAACGATGTTGTTGAGAAAAAACTTACATTGTCCAAATTACAATCTTCTATTTGGGAAAAAACTTCTAATAAAGAAGAGTCTTTTTCTATTGGTGATATTGATGAGGATACTTTAGCTTTATTAGATAGAGATTTACAACAGATGGATAATGATAAACCATATTCACTGAAGTAATGTATGCCGTTAGATTTAGAAAATTCTTATTCATCCATCAAGGAAAGAGTTGCAGCATTAAAATCAACTAAAGAGACTGTTGATAACTATAATAAATCTGCAGACCAAAAAGCAAAATCATTTGAGCAATCATCTAAAGATGTTACAAGTTCAATTCAAGATTTTAAAAAGAATAAGAAGAGATATCAAAAAAATGTAAAAACTCAATTTGATGAGTTATTTGATATTCAAAAAACTTTAACAGAAAACGCTCAATCCTTTTCACCAACAAATTTTTTAAATAAAGGTAAAAACACATCTCAATTACGTAGAACAATGATTGAGGCGGCGAACAGAAGTATTGCCGAAATTAAAAACATTTTACTTGAAGAGTTTATCTCAACAATTGGTTGTTCTCAAGAGCAAACTTATGAACCCACGGTTCTTTACATACCAATTAAATCTATTGACCTTTTTGATTTATTAAAGCAAAACCCAACAGGCACCACAGGTCAAGTATTATATGAGAAGAACCCAATCAGTGTTCAAGACAATCCTTTTTCAATGAATAAAGAATTATATAACAGATTGCAAAAAGACAAACAAAGTTATATAACAGAATATAGTCAACCTTATTTAGGAGCATCTCAAACACCTTTATTTGATATTGAATATGATTCAAATGTTGGTGAACAATTTAAAGTAACTTTACAACAAAGAGCCAACGCAAAAAATCTTGTAACAGAATTTTTAACAGACTATTTTGATACAATTCAGATTTATGAATCAAAAGATATTTTTGCAAATTTAATCAATACTTTAACCGGTGCAATTGATATTGATTTACAATTAGGTAGGGGTCAAATTGAAGATAAGTCAAGATTTTTAATTATTTTACAAAGAATATTAGGATTGTGTTTTGATGACGCTCGTGAAATTGATGTGTCGGGTGTTGCTAAAGTCGCACCATTAGACGGTGTTGATGATTCTTTCTTTGAGTTAACAGAATTAGACTTAATAAATTTAGACCAAAGGGTATCAAATATATTAAGAGGTGTTGTCACATATGAAGATTGTAATATTGTAAACTTACCTGTACAAACTGATGGTATTAATGACTATCTATTGAAATTTAATGAGGATGGTGCTAATGAAGATGATTTAGGGGATGATTTAACCAAAACATTATTGAATTTACCTGGTTGGCCAAAGATTGAAGAATTATCTATCTTTATTGACACTGAGATTATTAAAAACTTGGCAAAATCATTAGTCATGTCAATCTTAACACCAAAGGTGTTATTACCACTTATGATTTTATTAAAGTCATTAGGTCAATTATTTGTTGATACAATTCAAGACCTTAAATCTTTCTTAAATAGATTTAAAAAATTGATAATCAACATCATGTCAAGAGTTGGTTCAATTTTCATTAAAATTGTTTATGAAATTATCATTAGAGATTTAAGACAATTGTTACAATCAATCGGTAAACAATTACTTAAAAACAAAACTAAAAAAACTCGTCAAGTTATTCAATCATTATTAGATTTAGCTTACTTAATTGCACGTGGTATTCAAGATTATAGAAAATGTAAAAGTGTTATTGATGAAATAATTGCAATAATAACATTAGCGTTAAAAGGTACTCCTTTTGTGGTACCAAACCCATTACTTCAATTGGCTAGATTTAGAAGTGGTTTTGATGATACAAGAGCATCAATCAATGTAATACAAGAACTTCAAAAAATAGGTGTTCCTACAGGAGCTTTACCTGACGGGTCACCTAACGTATATTTACAATCAATACTTGCACAAATAACAGGTGTTGAATCTGAAAGGACTCAGAATGGTGTTTCACAGGCGGCTCTTGGACCAATACCTGTTCCACCGTTTGGGGTATTACCATCAATTACATTAACAGGAGTAGTATTATGATAAACAGCGAGAAAATAGATATTGATAAGGTTAAAGATATTGTTGCCGATATTAAGTCAAAACCAAATAAAGATTTAACGAAAGTTATGGATTTTTTACTTGAGGATTTTGATGAGACAAAAAAATTAATTGTTGATTTAACTTATCATTTAGATAATATAGAAAATTTATACAATAAAGTATTGAAAGAATATCAATCAAGAAATGGCCAAGAGTAATAATCAAATAATGTTTACTGGTATCGTTCAGGATATTGATGACCCAAAAATGTTGGGTAGAATACGTGTATATCCTGAAAACAATGCGAATATTCAAGACGTATTGAAAGGATATGCTCAAAGAAACAATTTGAATACTGTTAACTCACCTGATGATATCAAACCTTGGACTCCTGATGACCCCTTTGTTACATTACCATTTTTACCTATGTATATTTCACAGGTCCCAAGACCTGGTGAATTAGTATGGTTAATTTATGTAAATGAAGATTACAAATACCAAGACATTTATTACGTACAGGGACCGTTCTCGTCACCGATGTCTTTGAATTATCAGAATTATCAAGCCGCAAAACAACAAACCGCATTAGGTGACCAAGTCAAACCAACAACTGATATTCTTAATGAGGATGGTACCTATAAGGATTTAAATTCAAAAGGAATATTTCCCGAACCAGGTGATAACTCTTTGTTGGGTAGGGGTAACTCAGATGTGGTTGTAAAGTATGAAGATGTATTAATCAGAGCGGGTAAGTCTTTAAATATGGACAACCCCAACACACTACCAACTGCAAATGTCAATAGAGCCTTTCTTCAAGTATCAAGTAGAACTCAAGAAAAACTACCACCACAAGAAAAAGTAATTTTTAACTTGGAGAGTGATGTATCATTTGTAAACTATTTGATGGAGTGGGACATTGATAATCCTGAAAACTCTCAGAACGTATTCAATGGTAGTGTTAAGTTTTACAAATTAAAACAAAATGAACGTGTTTTAAGCAATCAACTCAACGTAAACAGTGAGATAGATGATTTACAATTTTTAATCTATCAGGTGACGTTTAAATCGTTAAGTCTAAATGGTGTTGCCAGTTTTATATCTGATGAGATAAATAAGTTTAACGATGGGTTTTATAATACAACATTAAGCATCAACACACAGTTTCCATTTTTCTTTAGACCAAATAAAACCACAAATAAATGGACAAATTCTCAATACCACCAATCAAGTAGTGCAATTGAAAACGAGGCTTGGAAAAATGTTAACCAAATTTATAAAAATGTTAAATATCAATCAACGGATACAATCTTTGGTTCAGGTTTGATGTATCAACAAGGAAAAATTGGTAAACCACAAAAAATTACACGAAAAGTTGAGACGGTAACAGAATACAGAAATAACCCCCAAACTTTCGGTATTATGGGGGGTGATAAAATTGTTTTATTATCACACAAGAGTTCAATACCAGGTAAAGAAAGAATTAATTTAATTGATACATTATATGGTATTGATATTGACAAATTAACGGATGATGTACTTCCAAATACAAGTTCAATGGTTAGGGGTGAGGAATTAATTGAATTATTAAACATCATTGTTAGATATATGATTTCACACGTTCACGCAATGCCAGGTTCAGGTCCAGTACCTGTTTCATTAGACGGAACACAGGTGAATGAAATACTAAAACAATTAAATGATGCCTCTCAGAAAGTTTTAAATACAAATATTCGTTTGAATTGATATTTATTATAAAAAAGTAATAATGTCAATCCACAGGTCATATTTTAGCAAGAACGACACCATACTATACAACAACTACGTAAACACAGGTAGAAACCCAATTACGCAATTGTATTTTGGTTCATCACCAACATCATTTGCCCCTCTTTCATATTCAAGATTTATTTTTGATTTGGATTTGTCTCAATTAAGAGCAAAACTTGCCGATGGTGTTATATCAACAGGGTGTACGTCAGCAATGACACACACATTAACGATGATTAACACAAGTTCATTTGATTTAGAATTATTAAATTCTGTAACTTCAGAAGGTACAAGAAGGGCAACATCATTTGACTTAGTATTATTTAGAATTCCTTTGTTCTCAGGAACAACAGGAAGTCCCCAATCTTGGGATGAAGGTGTTGGATATGATTATGCAAATTTGGTGACAAACACACCAACAGGTAATGCAACAACGACACAATTTTATGGTGACAAATCTTATTCTGATAGACCTGCAAACTGGTTCCAAGCAACCACAATTGATTTATGGAGTCAATCGGGTTTATATGACAATGAAAACACAGGTAATGTAAATTATAACGATTTGGTTATTGTTGACAGACAACACTTTGAATTTGGTAATGAAGATATCAACTTTGATATGACCAATGAAATTAACGGAATTCTTAATGGTAGTATCACTGGTGTTACAGGTTGGGGTGTTGCTTATGTTCCTGAGGTTGAAAACATTACAGGACTTACAGAACAATATTCTGTTGGATTCTTTACAAGACACACACAAACATTCTACGAACCATATCTTTTAACTGATTATGATGATTTAATTCAAGACGATAGGAACTTGTTTGTATCAAATAAAACAAACAAACTTTATCTATATGTTTACCAAAACGGTAATCCGTTAAATTTAGATTCAGACCCAACGGTTGATATATTTGATTCTGATGGTTTACCACTATCAGGACATACAGGTTTAACAACATGTTTGGTAACAAAAGGTGTGTATGAAGTATCAGTACCACCTATTAGTGGATATACCAAACCATGTCAATTTACTGATGTTTGGAAGGGTATTGTCATTGATGGTGTATCAATAGACGACATAACAAACGAATTTGTATTATACAACTACTCAAAAGAGTTTACAATAGGTTCAGTATCAAAAGAACCATCATTATATGGTTTTGAGGCTTATGGTATTAAACAAAACGAAAAGATATTAAATACCGACATTAGAAGGGTGGGAATTATAATCAAAAAAGCTTACACCGGAAATGAAGTTTTAAACAAGGTAGATGCTCAATATAGAATATATGTTAAAGAGGGTACTACTGAAGTTCAAGTTCAAGATTGGACTCCAATAAATAGAACACCAAATGAATACTATTTTGTTTTTGATACAAGAGACAAAATACCTAATGAATATTTTGTTGACATTAAAGTGACATCAAGTGGTGAAGTGGATACTTATAAGAAAGTATTACAATTCCAAATCGTAAACAAAAAATAATATGAAAAAAACAGTTAAGTTAACAGAAAATGATTTAATGAACTTAGTTAAAAAAGTTCTTAATGAAAAGAAAACTGATAGATATATGTTCTTCAGCAATCTTCAACAAATGCAAAGACAATGTGAAATGTTGTTAGAAATGGACCCTAATATGATTGAATCTATTTTAGATAACGGTCACGATTGGGCTCAAGACCATATCGCAGAAGCAAAAAATAATATGGACCAAGTATTTGATTTCTTAATGAATGAAACAAAAAAAGATGATATGGAAATGGTTGACACCATGGATATTGATATGATTGAGGAGGCAAAGAAAAAGAAAAAAAATAGAAAAAAGACAGGTACACCATTATGTGCAAGAGGTATTGCGGCAGCTAAATCTAAGTTTGAAGTTTATCCTTCGGCTTACGCAAACGGTTATGCGGTACAAGTTTGTAAAGGAACTATGCCAGGTAATGATGGTAAGAAAAAATGTTCAGGAGCATATTGTTAAATTTTTTAACACATAAATAACATTTGAAATCCCACTTTTGTGGGATTTTTTTATTATATTTGTCATATGAAATTTGCACTAATTGCTCACGATGGTAAAAAGGCTGAGATGGTTGCCTTTGTAATGAAAAAATTAAAATTCTTTAACTTACCAAATATTGATATTGTTGCAACAGGAACCACAGGTAAAATGATTAAAAATGCTGGTGTGGACAAAGTTGATACGGTTAATAGTGGACCAATGGGTGGTGATGCTGAAATCGCATCAATGGTAACAAAAGGTGAATTGGAAGGTGTAATATTTTTTAGAGACCCCTTAGATAAACACCCACATGAACCAGATGTTCAAATGTTGTTAAGACTTTGTGATGTTCACAATGTACCGTTGGCGACCAATTACAAAAGTGCCGATATTCTTATTGGGTATTACGAAGGTTTGTTATCATGACCACACTTATGACAAATATAAGGGTCATTCCCACCTTCAGATAATTTCCAAGACCAATCACACTCATCACAAATAACTCTACTTTTTGTAACTTCTTCTTTAAGAATGGCGGTAATTAATCGTCTAACCGATTCATTTTTCTTTTTCTTCTTATGTGAAACCCAATTAGGTTTTTGACCTTTACCCGTTTGAGTATCTTTTTTTTCAACTCTTCTTTTTTGTTGACAAGCACTTTTTTTCTCAGCATCAGTCATTTTACCCGCAACACCCGCAGCTCTACATTTTGGATATGACCCCTTATCAGCATCACTTCTACCACAAGGTGGATGTTTACCATCCTTATCCTTTCTACAAATGTCTACCCAAGGACCTTTAGGTTGTTTACTACCTTTTGGTTTTTTCTTTTTACCAAACCAAACCGCCAAGTCTTCTTTTAATTTCTTGTCATTATCCATAAGATTTACTATATTACTATAAATATACTAATTATGGAGAATAACGAAAAAAGACCAATAGGAAGATTGTTTGGTTGTATTGATTATTATGACATAGAACAATTAAATTCTTTGATTGAAAATATGTCAGAACCACAACTCAAATTTATGTGTATTAAAGCATTGGAATATTCATTTGAAAGGGGTGTTTTTTCTTTACAAGAAACAGAAATAGTTTCAAAATGTGTTAGGGGATTAACTAATATCACTGATGAGAACTGATAGAGAAAAAGAATTATCATCCATTATTGTAGAGGGAGAACGTATCTTAGTTAAGGCTTATTTTAATGGTCACAAACATTCAGGTGGTGACGAATATCAAGATATTAGAGATAAGGTTGAGATTGCTAGGTGTGAACTTTTTAATGAAAATCCACTATATTGTAAACCACAAATCGCAAAAAAAAAGGGGACCAATTAGGTCCCCTTTCTATTAAGTTAGATTCAATTATCTCAACTCGTTTAAGTCAAATGTTCTAACACCATCAACTGTGATTTTACCGTAGAAACGGTTGTTCACCATCTTCTTAGCGTATCTTGTCATGATACCCTTGATTGGTGTGAAGTTGAATGGATTATACATTGTTGGAGTTAATTGAAGAGGTACATACGGTGCGTAGATGTAACCAGTGTCAAGTAAAGACGTACCTTTGTGACCCAACAATACTGTGTTTGGTGGGAAGTAAGGGTCTCTATAAACCTGATATCTACCAGCCAAAGTACCAACTCTTTCAATACCCATGTTGTATTGGTCTTGCTCTGGAGAAGCGTTTGATACGTGGAAGTACTCCAAGTCGTCAAAGATTGCACTTATCTCTGAAGATACAACAATCCAGTTAGCTCCACCTCTCAATGTTGATTTGTGGATTTGTGCTGAAATTTGGTTGATTGCAGTGATAAGAGTTTGGTTCCAGTCCTTCTGAGTGTAAGGAACTGCGTTAGAACCTAATCTCTTCCATCCGTTGTAATCCCAACGTAATGTCCAAGCCGCACCTTTTCTCAAGTCTCTCAAGATTTCACGGTCAATCTCAGCTGCGATTTGCTCTGACAACAATGCTGTCAATTCAGCCTCAGCGTCAATGTTATGGAACGCAGCTACGTCCTGAGCTAATTCAGGTGACCACTGTGCTCTAAGTTTTCTTTCTGTAACAGAAACTGTTACTGACTCAAGGTCAAAAGAAACTTCACCGATTTTATCTTCAAACTCTAACTCTTCATATCTTCTGTATACCGCGATGAACGCTGCACTGTTAGCTGAAGAAGCTGAGAATGTTGTACCTGTGTAACCATCTAATGATGAATCACCACATGAGATACAAACTGGTGTTTGAAGGTCTACTTCTAAGTAGATTTCTCCGTTAGCGTTACAGATGTTGTCGTAGTATCCACCACCACCATTAGCTGGCCATGCAGCTTGTGCTTGTGAACCGTACTGAACAATACCTTTACCGTATTTCTGAGTTACTACTCTGAACAACTGAGCTCCTGTTCCTAAATCCCAACCAGCTTGACCTGATGTTGCAACTGTTGGAACAATTTTCAAATCGCTTAAGAAAGCTTCGCTATCCATTTCCTGACCATCAGGACCGATAAGTTTACCAGCACCTGCTGATGCGAAACCTGTCATTTTTAACAACACTTTTCTGTAGTTATCTTCAGAATAGTCTGCGATATCTAAATTACTACCATTCCATACAACAGTATTAGTTGTTGCAGTTACTGCTGTCCATCTACCTTTTGAGTAGTCAAACAATCCTGGAGGGTCCAAAGATGCTTCGTTACCTTCGTAGAATAAATCGTAAAGGTTTTTAGCGTATGAACCATCACCGATGTAACCAGCATCAGGATTACCTGGGTAGTTTCCTGGTGAACCTACAGGTGCGTAGTGTTGACCTGACTGATTAGCGGTACCACCTGTGTAACCTTGAATTTTAGGTACAAAGTAGAATAACTTACCAATTGGTAAATTCATTGCTTGTACAGAAACGATGTCGTTAGACAAAAGTTTAGAGAATACTCTTCTAACAATTGGAAAAACAACAGTTTCAAATGAACCACTGTCTGTAGTTGATGCAGCTTCGTTAATTAAGTGAGACGCTTGGTTCTCGTATAATTGAGCTACGTTTTCTTTAAGGTGACCTTTAAGACCCTCTAAGAATCCTAATTTGTCCCATTTGTTGATTGTGTCTTCTTTGATAACTTTCAAGTGCTTAAGACCGATGTTACCAACTAGACCTGATTCTAATAATGCTCCCATTTTAGTTTTATTTTAGTTTTTAAGTTTTATTTTGTTATTTTAGACATTAAGTCTTTCATTCTTAAGAACTGTGGATTTTCATAAGTCTTAGACTCAATCAAATTAACCGCAGAACCTGAAGAATTAGTCTTCTCAATTTTTTGCTCAAGAGACTCGTTTATTCTTGAATTACCACCTGATAATTCATTTTTAATTAAGCCGTACAAATTCTTAGACTCTTTAAGAGTTTCAACATCATCAAATCTTCTTAAAATGTTGATTTTCTCTTGTTTAGTTGTTGAATGTTCAGTAAACAATCTTGTAGCGTATGCTAAGTTTGAGTTGAAAACTGCAACTTCATTTAACTTTTCTCTAAAAATGTTAAGTGCTTTTCTGTACTCTTCATTCTTTTCTCTAAGTAATTGTACTTCTTCTTTTGATACTCCCTCGAACGTTAAGTTTCTATTGTTAGTGATTCCTTTTCTTAAACCACGACCTTCTTTAGAACCCATTCCGTAAGTACGTGATGCTTCTTTAGCCTCTTCTTTTTTAGAGTCTTTGTCCATAGTCTTCACATTTGAATACTTACGGTCACCTGCTCTTTTTTCGTCAGCTGCTGCAACATCTCTCTTACCCTTTAAAGACATTCCTGGTTTTTTACCCTTGTCTTTACCTCCAAAGTGGTCGTCTTCTTTATCATTAAAACCTTGTTTCTTAGGTTTTTTAGCTTCACCCATTTCAACTTCAACTGTGTCGTCCGAAACCTCTGTATCGTCATCATCAAAAGAGATTTCATAAACGATGTCATCATCTTCTTCCATTTCAGAATAATCACCTTCTTCCATTTCAGAGTAGTCACCTTCCATTTGCTCTTCAGCAAAAATCTTGTCAAGTAACTCTTCTGCAGAAATGTCTTCACTACCATCTTCCATTGAGAATTCATCAAATTCTAAATCTTCTTCTTCCATAGGTTCAACACCTTTGTCAGATTCAGACATTTGAATGATGTATTCAACATCTTCATCAGAATCAGATAAATGAATCTCATCATCGTCTTGTTTTACGATAATACCATCAGAATCATCCATCATTTTGAAAACTTTCAAAATTTCTTCATCAGATGCACCGGTAAGGTCAATAGGTTCAATGTCAATATCTAACATTTCCTCATCGTTTTCATCTTCATCAGAACCCATTTCAATTTCAACTTCTCCCTCGTCTTCTGATTCTTCGTCACCCATTTCAACGTCTTCCATGTCACCCATTTCTTCCGCATCCATGTCTAACTCATCATCTTCAACTTGTTCCCAAGCTTCCATCTTTTCAGATTCTTCGTTTTCAGTCTCTTTTAACGACTCTTTTACCAATTCAGAGATTTCTTCCTTCATTGTTGAAGCAAGTATTCCTTTTGCATTTTCAGCTACTACTTTTTCCAAATTTTCCATTTGAAGTAGCGCTTCTTCAGCTAATGATTTTTTATTCGACATAAAAATTATATTTTTTTATACACTATAAATAGTTCCATTTTTTAAAAAATTTATTTTTATCGCCAAAAGAGCATAAAAAAACCCCCATTTTCATGGAGGTTCTTTAAATTAGGTGAATAATTTTTATTCAATTACTTCATCAATACGACTTTCAACTACACCTGTAATTCTCCAATCGTGTTGAAATCCTTGATATCTTTCTGTAACTTTTGCTTCCACATCCGTAACAGAAAACCCTCTTACAAGTTTTTCTTCTCTGATTTTTTTAATCTTACCTGTATTTTCATCAGGTAGTTCATACATCACCTTCGCAACAAAATATTTTTCATCCATAACGTTAAGAATTTTTATCTATCCAAATAATGAGATAATTTACTCATTAAGTCAATAGAGCGACCCAAACCTTTTCCACTTTTCATTTCTTTTTCACGATTTTCTTCTTCAAGGTTCTCTTCAAAATTCGCACGTTCAGATGGGTCTGTAAATAGATAAGCACCTGGTGTAGATGGAGATGATACCAAATCAAAACAAATTAATTCAAAATCAGGTTGAACTTCATTTTTCTCACCAACCTTTTTTAATGAACCAACTCCTCTTGAAGATATACCTAATGTAACCCCTTGTCTAAGTAAGTTGGCAGCAATATCCCCCTTTGTAGTAACAACACCTCTTTCATGAAAACCTGGTGATGTTAATAATTTCAATTTACCCATTAAAATATGACCATCCCACCAAATGTCCGTAATCATGTGAGATACACGGTCCAAATCAATTAAAGATGATTCAGGGTGATTTAATTCTGATAATGAAGTGCCTTTAGCAATTGCTTTTTTATAATTTTCAGATTCTCTCTTTAATATCGCCTCAGGATATATTCTACCATTTCTATTCGGTGTATCATATTTTTGAAGAACCGCATAGAATTCAAACGGTTTTGAATAATCTGTTAAGTTCTTAGATTCTCTAAGTACCACATCATTTTTAAATTCACTTGGTGATACATATCCTGCATCCCATTCAATTAATATACCTTTACCAATTTCGTTAGCACCTAATACTTTCATAACAAGTTTTATTATAAATACTTTGTTATTGTGTATTTGTCTGTAAAGTTGTTTTTCCTTTTTTAGATGTTGTAAATGATAGATAATTATTCTTTTTTAAATCTTCAATATAAATTTCTTTTGTAATAGTTTTTAATGATTCTTTTAATTCTGTTGATTTAAAATCAATTTCTTGTTTTAGGAATAAAGTTATCTCTAAATTCATAAAACTCTTTTTACCGTATGATATACCACTTGTTCGTAAATCTAAGTCCACAATGATATTGTGTGTGAACATTTTATTATTTAGATTATTATGAACCGTGTGTTTAATACCTCGGTGTAAATTTGAAACAATTCTATTCCAATTATCATAGTCGTCTTTAGGTGTTACCCACGATTGTAGGTTTAGGTAGATTGATTTAAACTCTTTTGAATCCACAGTTCCGTAACTCGCCTTTACATCGTTAAAACCGTTTAACTTTGCGGTTTTCCCCTTCTTCATATATTTTTTAACATAAATCTTTGTTTATTTTCCAAAAATATATGCAATAAAACTACATCAGTCAAAATTTTTTGATAATATTGTGTTATTTAATAGTATATGCTAAAAGTAAAGGTTGATAAAAAAGGTATTGAAAAGGCGTTAAAAACCCTTAAAGGTAAGGTTATTAAAACCAAACAAAATGAAAAATTAAGAGCGAGACAAGAATATACAAAAAAGTCAGTTAAAAAAAGAGAACAAATGCAAAAGGCTAAGTATGTTCAGTCATTAAAAAATAACGACTTATAAACTTTCATATAATGAAACTAATTTAACATAATTCTTCTTGTTATAAGTTTCAGTTTTTACCTTATCAATTGTTTCTTGTAGTTTTAAACTTGTCGCTTCGTCCAAGTTTTCATTTAACATATTTAATTTTTCCAAAGTTTTTTCTTTGGTATTTTCAAAGATAGGTTTCAATTCTTCATCCGATGAATTCAAAATATTAGAAACCTCTTGCTTTACAGACTCATCTAAACTATCCAAATAACTTTTAAAAGTATTGTTCGCAATTTTAACCATGGAACTAATTGGTAACTGAACTTTAGATTCAACAATTTCCTTTTTCTGTTTTAAAGTTTCAATAATATTTTTCTTAGATTCAATTTTTGATTCAAGATTTAAAATATTTGGATATAAAACGTTGTCAATGTCCTGATAGTTATTTTCAGATTTAACATTACCAACAAAAGATTCAAGAATATTAATATCTTTTTTCTCAAGTTTAATTGAGTTAAAATAATTTACATTTTCTTCCAAAAATTCTTTGGCAACAGATTCATTTAAACCTCTTTTAGAACTCAAATTATCGTATAAGTAATATAACTTACTTAATTTTTTATTTGCTAATATAGTTTGTTTGAATTTTAAAATATTGTTTTTAAACTGTTCAGTACCGTATGACTCAACAAGTATTTTATCAATTTTAGATTTAATGATTCCGAATTTCATGATATTACTTTAATAATAAATATTACCCATTAAGGAGTTTTTCCAAAGCCTTGTCCATTTCACCCAAAGAATTGGAACCTTTACCCAAGTCAATGAATTTTGAACCTTCAATTAAATCTTCTTCAAGAAGAATATTCATTCTATTTCTATCAACAGATTCAGGTGTTATTTCAGTTTCTGCCGGTGCGGGTGTTTCAGCAGGTGCAGGTGTTTCCTCACCACCGCCAAACGTTTCACCTCCACCGCCAAACGTTTCACCTCCACCGCCAAATGTTTCACCACCTGTTTCACCACCCGGTGCTGGTGGTACTCCTTCACCTGAAGTTTGACCTGAATAACTTGAATAAAGTTTGTCAATATTATCAAATAATCCTGTTTTACTGATAACTTGTGCAGTATTTTGAAGTTCAGCAGAAACCGCTTTTTCAAGTCTTTGTTGTTGGTAATCCAACTTAATCTCTTCATCAGAGAATCCAAGAATATGTTTCTTAGCCCAAGTTTGTGATACAGGTGCTATACCTTCAATCGGCATAACAGCATCTTTAAACAACAACATCTTTTCTTTCCAAACATCAATTGCTAATAAGTCAGATTGTTTTGACGGATTAGTTAAACCTAAAACAAAGTTAGATAATTCATCCTCAAATCCTAATATAAATAAATGTATGATTGCTACTTTATTTAACTCAGCCAACATACTTTTTTGAATTCTATTGATTGTTCTTGCGAAACGAATATCCTGTAATGACAAGTTTCTACCATCACCAACAACCTCTTCAAACCCTAAGAACGCTTTTGGTATTCTTAATGCTGTTAATAATTTCTTTTGAATATATTCAATATCCGCAATTTCAGATAAGTTAGTCGCTCCTGGTAATGTATCAATTGGATTTGGTGCTCCTGGGTCACGAACAGGTACAAAGAAGTCTTGGTCAACCGCCATTTGATTGAATCTTAAATCAACGTTACCTGATGTCGGGTCTGAAATTTGGTCTCTCTTAAATTGATTGGCAAATCTTTGAACATATGGTTGAATATCAGCATCATCCATATTACCAACATATACCTTAAACACCCTTCTTTCTGGTGCTCTTGATGTTCTATAAATTAACATTGCGTCCTCAGCAAGAACCAATTGTTTCCAAATTCTTCTCGCCTTTTCCAACATTGATGTACCATATGGAAGTCTTCTATCATCACCTAACAATCTAAAGTGAGCCATTTCCCATGATTGAAATTCCAAATCTTTAGCTTTCCAAGTAAATCTAAGATTCTTCTGAGTCTCAGCGGTATTGGCACTAGTACCTGCAGCAATCTTACCCTTCATACCCCTCTCAAGACGTTCCACTTCAATATTTGGAAGTTGGAAACTACCGACAATACCTTTCTCAGGGTCCAACTTTAAATACACAAAGTTGTCACCATACTTACAGGTATTTCTTGTCCACATTGGCAAGTTTGTGTTAATGTCCAAAACATTATTAAACAAATCACCTAATACAGATTTAATTCTTTTAGATTCAGAATAAATTTGCAACATATAACCATCATCATTTGATGTGGTTGATTCTTCTGCATATGTATCCAACGCAGCTGCAATTTCAGGTGTATATTCCATTGACTCATAATCGTAATACGATGCAAGTCTTGTTGGTTCGTAGTATAAGGCTTGTGAATATAAATTATTTTCTACTTTAGCCCATTGATTAGACAAAAACTTTGTTTGTTGAGCCTGTAGTTTTTCTCTTTCGTATTCTTCTTTACTTTTTGTTCTTAAAAGTTCTTTCTTATCAAACTTATAAGTTGGCAAATCCTGATTCAATAACGAGTCAGGTCCCAGTGTCTGAGATAATCGTTGCCATACTGTCAAATTATTTTCGCTCATATTATAAACATAATTTACTGGTGAGTATAATAAAGTTTAACGCCCACCGAATAACCATAAATACTTTTCATAATCACTTTTGCTTGGATTATTACCATAAGTTCTTCTATTTGGTGAAGAAACAGGAATTGCAGGGTTAAAATATTCCTCATTAGGTCTCTCTTTTGTTTCAACATGCCAAGACTCCAACATCACTTTTGTCGTCTGTTCAACTTTCTTCAACGAACTAAATGATGATTCACTAACATATATGGCCATCGCCAAAGACATAATTAAATCATCATGATGTCCTTTTTGGTGGTCAGGTCTACCATTGATATAAATGAATGTTGACATTTCATTCAACAATCTCATTGAATATATTTTTAATCCATGTCTTAATCCTTCCTCAAAAGCTGAAATAATTTGAACCCTTTTAGCATTAAAGTTTAGACCAGGAATTTTCTCATGTTGTTTTGGATTATATTTCCAAGGATTACCAAATTCAATACCATCAACATATAAATCTTTATAACCCATCTCTTGTAACTTTCTTGATGTGGTAACACCCATACCACCGGTAATATCAATTACAATAAATGCTTTATACATTAACCCCCACTTATAACATATCTCAGCTAATACGTCAGGTGGTAGTTTTCCAATATACTCGGCAACTTGTTCCCTTTCGTCAAAGTCATATATTTGGAACGTTGAAAAGTCTTCAGAGTCTCCCCTTGATACGTCAACACCCATAATATATTTGTGTCCTTCTTTTGGTTCTTCCCATATCCAAAGCGAACCACTCATCATTTTGGTGGTCGGTTCTTTAATCATTGTGGTTTTTAAATCTTCAATTTGATTAGCATCAAATACGTTATCACCCGAACCCAAGAAATTACACTCCAATTCCTGAGAAATCTTTCTCTTATCAAATTTAAGTTTTTTAGCCATAGACTCAAACCAAGATGAATATGGTTTGTACCCATCAGCAAAACGAAGTTTTATTTCCTCAAAATCACGAACTCTCGGGTCAATATGACCATAGTCCAATATAATTTCATTATCATTATATTCTTCCCTGTTTAACATATAATGAATAATGTCCTTAACTTTAATTAACTTTAAATCTTTAGAATAACGTGGGTCTCTGTACCAATACATTTCCGTTATTTTAAAATCATTCATTCCCTTAATGGCTTGGTCATAGATTGAATAATAAATCGGGTCGTATCCGTTTGGTGTTGAAATAACAATAACTTTACCACCTGTTGAAAGTGATGCCATACAAGCCGCCCAGAAATCACTATCAGCATCAATAAACGCTGCCTCGTCAAATATTAATATGGTGGGGCTATAACCACGAAGTGCGTCTTTAGATGTCGCAACCGCTTTAACCTCACAACCATTACTTAATTTGTAATGTTTTGCAGCATTTTTCTCAGTTGAAAACCCAACTCCAATCCAACTAGGCCATTGGTCCGTAAACTCACGAATTTTATTCGCAAACTCCACAGAGGTATCCAATTTGTTTGCAATAATAAGAACCTTTTCAGGTTTATTTTTTCTTGCAAAAACTAACTTTTTACTTGCCCACGCAGCGGTTACTGTGGATACACCAGCCTGTCTATATTTTAAAGCAATGTTTTCATTGTTTTCATCATAGTCCTCCACTAACCTTACTTGGTCAGGAAATAATTCTAATGGGACATACCTTGATTGTGTATTATCATAAGTTTGAAGGTATGACTTTAAGGCGTATGACGTGTTCTTTAAACACTTACTATATTCTAATATTACTTGTTCTTTATTTAATGACATAAAAAAAACCTTATATCAATAAATATAAGGTTCTTTTCTATTATGTGATTAGTATCTCTTAGTCTTTTGAACGGTCAATACCTAGACCACCTAAAAAGTCGTCTAAATCCTCAAATCCTCCATCGTCATCAGGTGAGATAACATCCTCATCATCACTTTCGTAATCATCATCGTCATCACCTTCTTCATACTTCATTTTTGCTTTCTTAGCGTCTTGTAAAATTCTACCTAAATCTTTTTTTGCCATGTCTTGCATACTTGGATTGTCAGATAAAACCCTACTCATAATTTTTAAGAACTCCTCAGCATCAATTGCATATAATGTAAACTTGAACCAGTTCATTAAGTCACCTGACTCGGGGTCATATAATTCATCAGGTAATGCAAATCTTAATTTCTTAACCATTGCAGGACCCAATCTTAATTGGTCAGGTTCGTATGTTAATATATCAGTTTGACCCATAACTTTTTGTGCCATTTCAGGGTCTTTAGGTAAACCAGCTCTACCAAACGCTTCTTCAACACCTTTTGAAATTTCATGTGTTAAAATTGGGAAGTTACCACCTCTAGCAATAATTTTAGTATCGGCACCTTCTTCTTCACCACCTTCATCAGAATCTCCTAATTCTACACTACCAGCAACACCTATACCTGTCTGTGACATTCTTTTAATCATTTCATCGTGTGTCCAATAAAACAAATCATTGATAGCCATTATTCTCTTATAAAGAGGTACTAAACTACCATCAATATTGTTAAGTTCACTTACTACTGATGGTTTTTCAAACAAGTAATGGTCTCTCTTAGCACTACCTTGAATTAAAGCATTGATGATTGTTCTTTTGTGTTTTTCTAATTCAAAAGTTTCTTCATCAGTTAATGAACTAACATCAAAGTTTGGAAAATCCATTGGTTCATTACCTTGTTCGTCCGTAGACTCATCTTCATCTTCCTCAGGTCTTCTTCTCATTCTTGATGTATCAATGTCATGAGGACCAACGATTTTTGCGTCAATAACAAAAGAACCTTCAGGTAGATTTTTCTCTTCCATAACAGATTTTATTGCCAATTCTTCTAACTCTCTTCTATGTCTTGATTCAATGGCTCCGGCTTGCATGAATGCCTGCATCATGTTTTGTATTAGATATTCAATCATGTCTTGTCTTGTTAAATCTTCAAGACCTGTAATATCTCTAACTTTAGTTACTATTTCACTGAATCTGTCAGCAGCCAATTTTTCAATAGAAGTACTTTCTTTTTCTCTACCCATAGGGTCTGTGAATTTAGATTTCTCAGACGGAATTGCAGGATTACCTTTAAAAATAGTTTCACCTTTTCTAAGTCTATCTTCAATAGACCTACTCATTCTTTCAGGTCTATCTCCATAATCAATAGGAGCCTCTTGGATATTTTTTTTCTTATTTGCCATTACTCAATACTTGCATTATCATTTCAATGAACTTATTTTTAAGTTCTTCTTTATTTGCTTTTGGTGCCGGATTTGTACCAGGATTTGGGTTTTTGTAAGGACTTGGTCTTGTACCTGGTTTTGTTTTAGGAACAACTTTCGGTTCTTTAACAGGAGCTGCGGGAGCTTCAGACAAATATTGTAAAAGTTCTTTTTTAGTCATTTTTGGATTAATATGTTTTTCTACTAACGCAATTATACGACTTTCAATTAACTTTTCAAAATTTTCTTTTACATTTTCTTTTTCACCAAATAATGGTGCTGAAAAACTTCCTGATGCTCCTGAACCAGTTGCTTCTTTAGATTCTGATTTTTTTACAGAAACAACTTTACCAATGGGTTTACTCATTTTCATACCTTCTTTACTTTCTTTTTTAGAAACTTTTTTTGGTAATCCTTCATGTGGTGTTTCTGCAAAATCTGTAACATCTTTCTTAGACATTTCTTTAGCGGCTTCACCAGCTTTACCTTTCATTGGTATATCACCTTTTTGCATTGCCTTTACAACACCAAAAAACTTCTGTTGTTGTTGTGACACCGCTTTTTCTTTAATTTCACCTTCATCCATGCCGTCATCCGCATTATTATATCCATCATTAGCACTAGGTCCGTCATCATTCCCAACAGAATTACCGGCATTTGGGTCATAACCACTTTCTTTTTCTAAAGAATTGGCATCGTCATCAGCATCATCCTGTTCATAAACCTCAAAAGGTTTCTTTTCAGATTTTAATTTATCAATAGTCGCAGTGTCATTTGCGTTTACCATCGTAACTTCAGACACTAACTTTTTATACAAGGCATTAATCTGTCCTTCGTTTAAACTATTAAGTAGTTTTTCACTCAAACCCGATTGGATTAATTTTTCAATTCTTTTTGATTTCATATTCAGATTCTTTATCAATTTGGAGAACTAAATCTCTTTCATATAGTTTATCCATTACGGATTTTTCGGTTTCACCAAACCTAAAAACAAGTCTGGTTTTATTTTCACAAGTTTCATCAGTTTCCCAAGCAAGTGCAATTACATCTTCCATGGCATCTGTAAAACCAAAAAAATCGGAGTTTTGAATCAACTCAAATTCAACTTGAGTGTTTTTTAAAACTCCGACTTTTCTTATATGTTCCAATTCAGGTGGTTGTGGATTTCCGTGTGCGGGTTTTGAGTCCCACTCTTCACCCCAAACATCCAAATCATCTGAAAAGATAAATTCATACATATTATCTCCTTTATAGTTAGGGCCTAAACCATTAACATAAATTAGATAATTCATAAAATTTCACCTTTTGGACTTACTTTAATCTGTTGACCTTTATATTCAAAAACTAAATTCTTTTTGTTTGTTTTTCCGATAAATTTAAAATCAGGGTTTTCTTTTAAAATGAAATCTGAAGCCAATTCTTGTTCAACTGTTTCTGACAAACTTTTAACTTCTTCCATCAATGATTTTTTATTTATCTTATTTTCAATAAGTTTCTTAGCTCTTTTTTCTTGTTTCATTCTTTTTTCGTCACCACTCTCTTTAAAGTATGATGATAATACTTTATCAACAGTAGATTCGTTGAAGATTGAATCCATTATTTGTGAAACTCTATCATCGTGTGAAGGTTCTTCCATTTCCATTGGTTCTTCTTCTCTCAATTTAGATGCCACATAACCTGTTGCTATTCTACCTAAAAAGTTTTCACCCATTTCAGGTTCTTCGTCAGCAGGCATTTCATCCATATCAAAGTCTAACTCATCATCCGCTGAGATATCTAAATTTTCAGTATCATCCATACCGTAATCAGCTTCTTCACCTTCAAGTTTGTTTAAAATATCTTCTTTATCTTCATCATCTAATTTTTCCAAATCTAATGCTGAAATAATAGAATTCATTACATACTTGATATCTTCTGATGTCATACCAACGGTATCATTCATTGTTCTAATTTTCTGACCTAACTTACCTGTCAACTTTTGAATCTGTTTGAAATCAACATCTTCCTCTGCAGATGAATCTTCAACTTCAGCATCCATTTCAACATCCATATCACCTTCAGGTGTATCAACATCCATTTCAGCACCAAATTCGTCTGCACCCGCATCGTCAACTGGCATGTCATCCATTGCAGGTTCAGGTGCTGGCTCAGGAGCTGGTTCTGGTTTTGGTGTTTTCAAAACATATTTCTTGTCTTGTTCTGAAATTGTATTATTAAATAAGTTTACATTCTCTTCGTTTTCAAACAAAGTGTTAACTTCTTTAGCAATTAAATTCAATCTTTTGAATGCTTGAGAATATGAAGTATAGTATTTTCTATTCTTCATTGGTTCCATATAATCAACAGATTCATTTAATCCTTTTTTAATAACATAACCATTCTTCTCTTTAACGATGGTATAATTATATCCGTCAGCCAATGTTATGTTATAACTATTTGATGAATTTTCATTAACTGGATTTGGTAAATGCTCTTTATACGTGGCAATTTCCATAATTCTTCTGATTTTATCAGAACCTGTTAATTTTTCACTTCCAATTGGTTTTAAGTCAGCCATATTTTTGTTTTCTTTATTTCTTAATTGTTTAATCCGTTGAACCCTCCCAAGGCTACAACGGTAGTTTGTACAACGGCAGTATCTGCAGAAAGTGGGTCACCATACTGTGGATAAGGAATCGGAGCAGGTGCGGTACCTCCTGAAAATGAACCTGGGTCGTAATCATATTGACCAGCATCTCTAGTTGCCATAATGTTTTTTCTTTATAAATATATCTTTATTACCAAATAAGCAAATTATTCTACTTCTTCGCTTTCTAATGATAGTCTTTTATCTATTAATTGATTTTTAAAATCAAATAATTTCTGAATATATCCATTTCTTCTTAAGAATTTGAATGTCAAATTTTCGTATGAATACTCACCACCTTTTTCTAACCCCGCACTTCTATATCTTTTTAATTTATCTTTAAAATCGTCAATAATTTTTAAAGCATCATCTAATTCCTCTTGTTTTGTTTCATTTAAAACTTCATCAATTTTATTCATCCAAGATTCTACCTTTGTCAATAACAACCCTTTATCAACATTAAATTTTTCTTTTTCAGGTGGTGCAATCCACCTATCAAACATTACAGAATAAACCCCTGTTGAAAAATGTGATTCAGTTATGTCTTGAGCGTAAAGTTCAACTTCATATCCTTTAACACTAATATTGTGAGTTGAATTAAATAATGTTTTCTTTAGAGAAAATAATTCTTTATACATTTCTCTATCGTTTTCATCAAACTGAGTAAAATCAACTAATACATGTAAATCAATGTCTGAGAATTCAGACCAGTTAAAATTTGCTAATGAACCTGTGAATGTTATATCATCAATAAAAAAATCAACATCCAAAAAATTAACAAATTCTTCGGCGATTAAAAGTAATGCTTTTCTAATGTGGGGTTTTAATACTGGATTGTCTGTTTTAACATCATTCCAAATAATAGGGCTTAAAGTTTCCTGAGACTTAAATGATGATAATATGTCGGAGTATTTTGGCATTACCTATAAATACTCAGAAAAATGTTTAGGATACTTTTTTGTATTTATAAACCTTTGAAATTTTTGTGTTAAAGAAGTTTCCTTGTGATTCAGCAAGTCTGAATTGTGCATAAACTTTATGTGGTACTTCTTCATATTCATACTTGGTACCATTTTTAAATTCCGCAATCATTTTAGAATTTTCGGTATCATATTCGGTTCTTACCAAATTTGAAGATTGAACTTCATTGAAGATTTTTGTTCCTTCTATTTTTTCACTTAAAATTGCCATATTAATTTAATGGTATTTGTTCATTTACCATAGTAAATACTTCTTTTAGATATTCATCAATTTCTTGATTATTTATACCCCAAAAAGTAGTTAATTGTTTTTTAAACTTTTGAATTTCACCCACTAATTCACTATGTGCTAACCAAACATCTGAAGACGCACTTGAAACATTTGATAGTTCAGATTCTTTAAAACCCGCGTCCTTTAAAATTTTTCTAAAATTAATATACGACTCAATAACACTAAGGTTATCATTGGTCATTGATAGTATTTTATCAAGTTTTTGGTTTGAACTCATAGTAATAAATACTATGACCTATTACTTAAGTAAGTCTCATATTCATCCTTGGTCATAAATTGGGTATCACCGTTTGGTGCACTAACCAAATAACCATCTTCAGTTTCTTTAATAATTTGAATTTCCCACTTTTCCATATTAACCACAAATTTTCTTAATCTCATAAACGCTATTATGAGTTGTGTTAGATTGGAACAAATCTCTAACTCGTTCAGCTTCTTCTAATGTTTCAAACTCATAAGGTATTCCCTCATCATCATTAATAAGAACTGTTTTAGATATTTCATCCACTTTTGAGTGTTTTAGAACTACATAGAAAGATTGATTATTTGTCATACTTAAAATATATAAAAAATTATTTAAAAAGAAAACCCCCTATTTTGTAGGGGGTTTAGAATTAGAGTAGAGCAATTCTACTTTTTTTCTTTTCTTCTTTTTTCTTAAATGGTAGAATCAACTTCAAAACACCATTCTCAACTGACGCGTCAATATTATCAGTATCAATGTGTTCACCAATAGTGAACGTTTTACTTACTTCATATGATGTCAAATCTGATGAATACTTCGCTTCAATGAAAAGTCTGTTATCTTCCAATTCAACCTTAACGTCTTTTTTAGAGAGACCTGGTACAAACATTTCAAATTCAACACCGTATTCGGTTGTTCTTTGAAAATAAGATTTATCACCATAAGTGTAAGTTGATGTTTGCCATGATGGTTCGTTTAGACCACTAAAAATTTTGTCTACTAAATTTGAATTAAGTAATGAATACATATTATATTTGTTTTAATTTACGTTTATTTGTGAATCATATTGTAAAAAATGTGCCAAATCAATAAACAAGACAAAATGTCAGAAATATGTATTTTTTACATATTGCAAAATGACAAATTGTCATTGTTGAATATTTGAAAATTAGTTTTATATTTGTGGTGTTAATAAGAAAGACTATG
>Ga0208161_1000167_pt1 | contig 36970 bp, 57 predicted proteins | sample CB_VirMetaG_3_FD_184538 | JGI IMG/M metagenome (GOLD analysis project Ga0208161, IMG submission 184538) | Freshwater to marine saline gradient viral communities from Chesapeake Bay - CB_1508_1S Viral MetaG (SPAdes) (version 4) | ecosystem: Environmental > Aquatic > Marine > Coastal | place: USA... | reverse complement strand
CTGGTGGTCACCGTAATCATACAGACCATCACTCGATTTCCCACAAGGGCACGGTTGGTGTTTCTTCATCCTCTATTTCTTTCATCAGTACTGTTCTGTGTATCATGTCTTGACATTCCCTGCAAGGAGAGAACTGTACCCTGTTATACTTTACCTCAACTCTTATCTCCCCATCAGGACAATCCTTGTTACATATGTTACATCTCATAAATTCTTCCTTACGTCAGTCCACTTCCCAGTATCTACAATAAAAGTGTGAACCCATCCTGTCTATCTCCTCTTTCGGATACCCGTTTTCCACCAGCCATTCAAGTGTCCTGTGCATCTGATCCTTTGGGATAACCTTGGGGAATCCGTACCTCCACCCAGAAGGTGGATCAATCATTTGTCTCTTACCATATTCCCGAACGGGAGTATTCATCTTATTCTCCTTCAGATTTACCGTTGCACTTGTTGCCTTCCGCCACCTTCGCTGCCTCCTCCAGCGCGATGGCGATGGCGGCACGGGCTTCATCTTTGAGCAGCCCCCACAATTCAGCATCACTCCACCGCACCAGAGCCATCGCCCGCGCCACGCGCTCGATCAGATCGTCGGGGGTCATGTTCGGGGCTCCTCCAGTGCGGCGCGGCGGGCTTGAAAATTGCGGCAGTTATCTGGCACAGCACACCGTTCGTGGACCGCGCAATCACATGCGAACATCTCCAGCGCCGCCCGCAGCCTCTTGATCTCGGCATCTTTCTCGGCCAGCAGGGTAGACCACTCGGGTAGTGGTTGTCTTTCATACTCCATCTTTTCCATCTCCTGATGTAATACCTTTATGTATTCCTTATAGTCTTCCATGGTGGTGAGATAATCAAAGACATTAAACTCTTTCAGTTCAACCATTGATACTCTCCCCCTTTACACCTCTTTCAATACAAGAGGCATTCCAGTTGATGAACTCACCCTTCTTTCTTAACTCTTCCATCACCTGATAGAATGCCTGTACCTCAGGACATACCTCTACGTCATACGTTGATATGTCTACCTCACCTTGACCTGTGATGATAGCAATGATGAAGATAAACTTACTGAGCATGTTAGTCCTCCTGTTAATCCTTAGGATATACCTATACTTCACCCGGCGGGCTCTTAGATTCTACCAGATTCCCTTCATCTGTAAAGGATAAAATATAATCCCTGATTTCAATCAGTTGGTAGTATTCCTTGGGATACTCCTCCTCAAAGAAATGATACTCCTGATCCAAGGCATAGAGCCTGTAGTCAATTGCCATTGTTATCATATCCCAGTCTTCTTGGGGTAGGTTTATAGAGATCATCAGATCCTCCTCAGTACATAGTATCTTGTGTCTACAAGCCCCGGCACATACGGGACAGATGGCCTTAGTTCTCTGTTACCTATGTCCTTTTTCTTGTAGTACTCGTGCTTGTTTATACCAAGATAGTGCTTATATACAAGGGCCAATACAGTATTCTTTGTCAGCCCCAGTTCCTTGCCTATCTTCTCACATGAGTACCCGTCCTTTCTCAGGAGGCATACAGCCTCAACAGTCTGCTTGGTATGTGCCATAATCAAGCCACCTTTTTGACACGATTAACAGAAACATTAATCTTTTTCTTAGGAGTATGCAGTGGATACACAACCAGAGATACATCCTTATCCCAACAGGCACGGCAAGGACCACACTTACCGCCTCGCGTATAGGCATCACACATCTTGCCATTAGGTACAATGTCAGTCACTTCCTGTACGACAACAGAGCCATGCTCTTCTGTGTATTCCCCGTGTGTGGAAGGGGAAGAGTACCGGACACTGGCATTCGGGAGACTCTTGATTCTATCCAGCCAATACCGGATCTTGGGAATAGTGTAAGACTTAGACGGGAGCCAATGATGACACCATGGGGTGCGCCTGATAACCTCATAGATCTTTTGTCCAAGCGCAGCAGAGTAAACGTCACCCGAATCAAACCACCTGAACCACCGCTCATTGTCAAGGGCTTGGACCATATCATCTGCCCAATCAGGACGCTTCCAGTCCTTTCTGTTGTGCTCTCTTGGACGGATAACATTCTCCATCCTGTAGAAACCAGTCTTTGCATAACAGTCAAGACACACCTCAATAATTTCCTTGGTATCTTTGTTGATACTACCGGGGCAAGTCTCCCCTGCTTGGAGAGACCATGATTTACCCGGCATCTTTGATGCTTTGGACAGTACGACACCCATGTTAGAACTCCTCTAGTGCATTGTCATTGTATACCATTGGCTCATTGTAACAAGACCAGACTACCACCTCCTCTGAGACAGGCTCGCCGTCCCAGTCAATGTCTATTTGTGTAAGATAGCAGACGTAGACCATCTTCCATCCTCCCATGTACTCGGACTTGGCATATTGCTTCGCCCATTCGATTGCTCTGTTCTCAGAGTCAGTGTCAAACAACAACACCTTCTCTTCAGTGAACGGATCGAATCCGTAGATGTAATATATCATCATTCCACCTCTTTAATTGGCATGGCAGACACCATGCAAGTCACCCAATTGTGTAGATCTTCTATCGCCTCAGATGCCTGAGATGTTTTGTACCTCCTTCCTGTGTATATCTGTGCCATGTCAAGCATCTTCCTGATACCCATGCCACGGGTAGGTTTCATACCTGTCTTGACCCAGAGTCTGATGCTTACCTTGAGCATGTTAACCCTGTATAATTCAGTGGCATCTCTTCCCACGTAGGAAGTAGCCTCTTGCCTACCCTTACTGTAGACAATGTAAGAATCTTCTGACATATTAATCTCCCCAATCCTTGAAGTCACCTGAGTCTGCCTGATCATAGTACCCTTGACGATATGCTTCATACTCAGGCGTACCTTCCTCAATATTTATCCTACCATTCCCACCCGTACCATTATTCCAGTAGTGTGGATCAAAGGGCCTTCTGTAGTACGCATCAGAAGACCCCCGGTTATAAGGACCACCGTGTTTCTTGCTGTATGTCATCACTTCACCTTCTGTATAAGACCATCTTTCATCCACACTTGGGCAAAGAACTCCCGCCCCATGTGTGTGATATGTGGTCTGTTAGCTACGGTAAGCATACCATCTGCCCTATACTCAGGACCAAACAGGCTAGTCTCGATATACCGGAGAGGCTCACCGATACGGGCCTTCAGTTCTTTCTTGCTCGGATACTTTACTACCAGTGTCATCTTAGTAATTCCTATAAGAGTTAACAGTTACCTTCCATTCCTCACAGTCTTCACCCACAGTCAATAGTTCTGGGGTACTGGCATAGAAAGACCTACACCCACAACAATCATACTCATGGTGACATCCTACATGGGAAAAGGAATCCCTTAATGCTTGACGTACCTCCTCCTCAGGTATGCCTAGTTCAGGTGTTACCTTTACCCAATAGTGCACCATGACAGGTTCAGTAGGATCGAAGTTATCTTGATCCACCTTCACCCACTTCTCAGATTGGATGATGCCATAGTCACCCACTACCTTCCACTCATCTTCATGCTGGTAAGTACCGACATACTTATGTGTAACTCTAAGCTCAAGAGGTTTCATCACAGATCTCCACTTGCTGTAAGGTATAACACTAGTACACTCAGACCTAGTACAACATAGAAAGCATACCCGTACATCATACTACCCTCTGATCATAAACCCAATGGGCATAGACGTTATCAGGATCATGCTTTGACATGACACCTTCTATGTAATTGCGATACTTATCCGCCTTCTTCTTACTTGAACATACCTCACTGATATAAGTTGACTTGGTTGTGAAGTTATGCCCCATGACAATATAGACTTTGCGATACTTCTTCATGTTAGCACCCCATCCTTTTTTCTGCTCTGATCATGGATTGATATTCAATTTCATCCTGCACTTGCTGTTCGTACTTTTTGATCTGATCCTCCGTCATCCTGTCGTAGTCAGCAACAGCCACCTTCCCACTACCATCGCAGCATGAGCATGGCCTGTCATAGTTACCAGCAAAGTAATCCTGTATAAACTCATCGCCTTGTTCGTGTAGCTCATCCCAAGTAAAGGCCCCAAGGTAAGAGCTAGACTGTCCCTCACCTGAACAGTGAGAGCAGATCTGCCACTTGTACGGCAGACATACAGGCTCGCCGTCATCTTCGCTGTAAATATATGGTATCTTACTCATGGCAACTACCTCCTATTCAAAATTGCCTAACACGCCAATGACGTAATCCATACCTGCGTAATCCTACCACCGCCTACAGCCACCTTCTATTCAATAAAAAAAAAAATAGGACAAAAAAAAACATGCCTGATTTCCCACGTGGGAAAAGCAGGAACAAAATAGGTACAAAAAAAGAGAGGCCCATTGCTGAGCCCCTCTCTTTCTAGTTGTTACTTAGCTTTCTTGCTCTTGAAAGCTTCAATGTGGTGGTGAATGTAAGAGTCAAAGGCCTTTATGTTTTCGTCCGTCATACCTTGACGGATTGCCTGCGCCCTTTCAATCCATGTGGGCAGTTCTATTTCATTTAGGTCTATTGCTTCAATCCGTGGGGCTTTCTCATCCTCACTGGCCTTGGCAAGCCGGTTCGCGGCAGATATGGCCTTGCGCCACTCGGGGAATTTCACCCCCTGATGGCTGACGCCCAAGGACATTGCCTTGCGTGACAAGGCACGATAGTTCGCCAGTGTCTTGGGCATTGGGTTTCCCTCAAGCCCTGCTTCCCGGTCAGACCAGTCATTCGTCCGGGCAATGCTTGCCCAAATGATGTTCAGGTCCACTTTATCCTGCTCAGCTTGCCCCAGGACCTGCAAGAATTGATCCGACAAGGCAAGGCCAGTGTTGGCGTTAGTGACCAGCTGGATGGCGATATCGTTGGCTGCTTTGTGGTAAGCGTAGGTCATTTTTACTTTCCTTTCATTTGGTTGATTGGACATAGGCTAGTCCCCTTGTTTCCCCTGATTTCCCACGTGGGAAAACAAGGGGACCAGCCCAGAAAACCCTCCGGCTTGTCAGTCCGTTAACTCGGGGTGATAGGCACCATATGCGCGGCCATGAGGATCGGGCCTGTTATTCTGCTATACCTCGCTTGCAAGGCGGGATTGCCTAGCTGTAAACGGCAGATATCGGCGCGGCCAATTCGCGGGCGCGGGGCGTCACCCCTCGATTGAGGGTTTTTAGGTCATTAACGATGTCAATCAGCAGTGGAGGCCTCACCATAGGTGTTCTGGCAATCGTGTCAAGACATATCTGACATGCCTGGAACGCATATCGGTTATCTAATGATAACAATAGGTTAGAAGTTGAGTAGATTACTCGAGTATTCAGAGACACCATAGGAATCTTTATATTCCTACATCTTGTGGTCATCAAGACACCAAACCACTAGGTATAGATTCCCAGGTCTTATCAGGCTAACCTATTGATTCTCCTACAAACATTTTTCTTGACAACCAATAGATTCCTATCGGATTACATTCACATGCTAGACAAAGATTCCCAGGAAATCCCTAGGTATATATTCCTACCATGTGGCATAATGTCGCACCTGATTCACCCTTTGTTCCCTGTTTGTTCCCCTTGACATGTGAATATATTCCTGTTGTTCACCTTTTGTTCTCCCTTTGTTCTCCTATAGGAATTTATTCCTAGGATAGATTTCCTATCTGTTCACCTTTTGTTCTAGGAATGGATTCCTATGCGCCAGGTGCATACCTCGTATGAAAAAAAAGGGTGGGTGGGGGAAGAGGGGGTTGACTACCTCCTAGCCCCCTAAACCACACCATGAAATTTTCCTGAAGAAATTCCTGACAAACGGGGTCTTATTGTCAAGAGATTTATTTTATTAAATTTCTGTAATGTTATACATTAGGGCTTGACTCCGGGGTCGGGGATATGGTATAATGATACATATTGATTAACCCGGGGTATTGATAAGGGCAATACCTTAAGGATTAACCTAATGCGCTAGAGTATTAGATTAACCTTTGGTAGATAATCCTTCATGAGTTCTACCATAAAGGACTCTAACTGAAGGTTATACCTAAGGTATTATAGTATCCTTTAAGATTTTTAATACCAAAGGTAGTTAATCTAGTCTTGTCTTAACTTTTTTCTGTGTCTTCTCTCCGCAGAGAAACTGCGGGTATACAAGGTTTCTGATGGGAATTTACAGTACCTCAAACTCTATAAAGGTTACCATTGCAGGTTCCGCAGGAGATACTGCGGGAAAAGGATTCTACGCATCTGATGGTTCGGTAAGGGTAACCCTTGTAGACGGGGTTACTTATGTAGGAAGATACGCTTCTGACGGATCTATAAATGTCACGCTTGACACAGCAGGATTTGGTATTTACCATCCGTCAGGTGCTATCAGAGGCACAAATGTTCCATCAGGTGCCACAGGTATTTATGCTTCTAATGGTGGTTATTATTTTGAAGGTTTGGCCACAGCTTCTGAACTTCTCCTTGGCTTTACTGAGCCTGATGGGTTTACGATTGATTTTCTTTCCAATACTTACACCATCAGAGATTCAACAGGATCTGAAGGTTTGATTTATACAGAGTCTCTTGGCCTTGGCCTTGACTTCATGGATAATACTTATACAGTTAAGGGACCATAAATGACAACAACCATAAACGGAAAAGCCACCGATCTGATCACCTTCTCGCGTGGCTCCCTTGCCACCGTGACGGACAGCAATGGCCTGATCAAATGGGCTCCGCATAATCTGCTGCTGGCGAGTGAGCAGTTTGACAATACGAACTGGACGAAGAGCAGTGCAACCGTAGCAGCCAACACAGAAGAGGCTCCTAACGGAACAGACACGGCAGACACCATCACGGCATCCGGTGCAAACGGTACGGCTCTTCAATCCTACACGGCGCTTGCGGTGCCCTACACTTTCGGCGTTTGGCTGAAGAGAAAGACAGGCACCGGGACAATTGAGATTGCTGCCGATAACGGCACCTACACGGCAGTGACGATCACCTCCGACTGGGCGCTCTACACCGTCACCCAGACGCCTGCCGCTGGCTCCAAGTCCGCAGGCATCAGGATCGTGACCTCTGCCGATGAAGTCTATGCATGGGGAGCCCACCTTTACCGCTCCGACCTCGGCGGGATGCAGGCCAACGCCAGTGCGTACCCGTACTATAACCCGAGCACGCCGAAGAATTTGCTGGGGTACAGCGAGGCGTTTGATTCGGCCTTTTGGACGAAGGCTAGTGGCGTTTCTGTAGTTGCCAATGCAGATGCTGCACCAAATGGTTCACCTACCGCAGATCAAGTGACATTTGCAAGTGGCGGTGCTTCAGAGTTTCTTCGTCAACCTATTAGTATGGTCGTCAATACGACTTATACATTTTCTGTATACGCTCGTCTTGTTTCAGGCAGCGCAACATTTACCGTTGACTACGGAAACATTGGGACGTCATCAACGCTTACCCCAACATCCGTCTGGCAGCGTTTTTCTTATACGTTTACATTTACAGGTTCAAATAATTGGATAGATATTCAGGTGTCAGCAGGATGCACAATTGCGTTCTGGGGCGCACAGCTCTCCGACAGCGCCTCTCTCGACCCCTACGTCCCCAACTTCGGTGCTGCTCCGTCTGCTGCTGCCTACCACGGCCCGAGGCTGGACTATGATGGCGACACGCTTGCGGCCCGTGGGCTGCTGGTGGAGGAGGCGAGGACGAACGCAGTCATCCATTCTAGCGACTTCGCAAGCTGGAGCGGTTCGACTGCTACGGTGAACGCGAATGCTGTAGTTGCGCCTGATGGAACACAGACGGCAGACGAGGTTGTTCGTGTGTCTTCAGTATCAGATAACAAACACATCAACTGCACGTTCACAGGCGACGGTTCAAAGCCCGTTTCGATCTATGTTAAGTACAACACCGCATCTACGTTCACAGTACTCCTGTTCGACTTGACAGTCATAGCTTCTCGAGCCGATGTGACCTTCACATTTACCGCTGGTGTCCCAACTGCTACGTCCACCTTGGCCGGGAGTGTTGAAAGCATACAAGCAGTTGGGAATGGGTGGTATCGCATCAAGCTCGTCGCATCCGGTGTGGTCGCTGCAAACACTAACCGCGTCTATGTGTATCCGGCTGTTGCTGGCTCAAGCGATGGCGAGAAGACCACCTTCTGGGGCGCACAGGCAGAAGTCCAGACGGCTACCTTCAGCACGAGTTACATTGCGACCTCTGGCGCTCAGATCACCCGCAACGCCGATGTGGCGAGCGTGGGAACGAGCCAGTTTCCGTACTCGGCGAGCGAGGGGACGTTGGTGGTGGCTTGGATGGCTGGCCGGACTAGTGGGCCTGCACCCGCTTTGGTTTTGGACGATACGGACAGCACTCAGTATTCCAACGTGGTGTTTATGAACCAAGGCAACTCTGCGGGGGCTGGATCTGGATGGCGTGCCATTGGCAATGTAAGTGGAATATCGCAGTTTGATTTTGATGTTGCGTCTCCTGCTTTGGCTGTGGGTTCAACCTATAAACTTGCGCTTGCCCTGAAGCAAAATGATTTTGCTGCTGTGTTGAATGGTGGGACTGTTCAGACTGATCCAACCGGGTCGGTGCCGCAAGGCATCGACTTGCTCCGCATTGGCGGTCATCGGGATGGTACAAACATCAACGGCTGGATACGCCAGATCACCTACCTGCCGCGCCGCCTGACCAACGCCGAACTCCAAGCGAGGACAGCATGATGGACCTGATGTACCGCGCCACCGACAAGGCCACATGGGACGCCTACGCCACTGCGATGAACCTCACCGCGACAGGTGGCGAAAACACATACCCGCTCGGCTGCTACATCGACGAGATCGGCCCCGTCGTCACGACCCCTGCGGTGATCTCCGAGGACGGCACCATCCTCACTCCTGCGGTGATGGATGATCGGCATCATGTCAATGTCCGCATCGTTCATCTGCCGCAGTCGGTGGATGAGGAAGGGACCGTCACCGTGACCACGATGGCTGACCTTGCTGCCGGAAACGCTGATGTCGAATGGGTGGACCCCGCCACCGTGGACAACCCCCGGCGCATCTGGGCGGGCGGGATGAGGTATTGGGTGCCGGAGGTTTAAATGGCAAAGAAACCTGTTATTTCTTCAGTGGCTACAGGGTATCAGGCAACTGATACTATCAATAATACTTTTCTTATAAATTCGACTACTCTTGTAGAGTATGCCGATGATACTGCTGCTGCAAGAGGTGTTCAGGTAAACAGATTTTATAGAACAGGTTCTGTTGTAAAAGTAAGAGTAACATGAACAATGTCTCCAGAAGATCTTGACAGACTTCTTGAGAAAGCCGCAGAGCGTGGGGCAGATTGTGCCTTGCGTAAGGTTGGTCTTCATGATGAAGATGCAGGAAGAGATATGGCAGAGGTCAGAGATCTTTTGGAAAACTGGCGTGAGACAAAGAAAACCATTTCACAGACAATTGCCAGAATTATTACAACAGCAATACTTGCTATCATGGCCATGGGTACTTGGCATTACTGGGGATCTCCGAGGTGAAGTTTAATCAGACATCAGAGAACAGACTCAAAAGACTGCATCCTGATCTTCTGAAGGTTGTCAGGAGAATGCAAAGACTGAATAAGGATTCTTCTTTTGGTGCAATCATCACATGCACAGTCAGGACATTGGCTGAACAAAAGCTTCTGGTCAAGAAGGGGGCAAGTAAGACACTCAGGTCCAGACACATTCCCGGAAAAGATGGGTATGCCAAGGCTGTTGACTTTGCTGTTACTCTTGATGGCAAGGTCAGATGGGACTGGCCTTTGTATCATAGACTTTCCAAGCTTATGAAAGAAGCCGCCAGGCTTGAAAAGATCCCACTTACTTGGGGTGGAGACTGGAAGTCTTTTAAGGATGGACCGCATTTTGAACTACCAAGAAACAAATATCCGTAGGAGATAGTAATGCCAAAAGGTTCAGTTCCTCGTAATGCTATTAAGAACTTTGCCGTTAAAAAGAAACGGTATTTTGATATGTCCAAAGAAAAGTATGGTCCCGGTCCTAAAAGAATAAGACCAACTAATGAAGAAATGGAGAAAGCTTATAAGTCTTATTCTGATGCAGCCGATTATCCTTCTTTTTTTAGAAAGGCTGCTCCTAGTAAATCTTGGTATAATAGAAAAGCTAGGGCAAAAGGTAGGAATAAAAACTTTGAAAATCTTAATAATATGGCAACTGGTGAATACTCTAAGCAAAGAAGAACTGCTAGAGATATCCGTAGCGATGCTTCAGTTGGTGGTAATTTAGCGCGTATAAAAGAAAATCCGGTAAAGGCCCTTAAGCGCCGCGCAAAGTTAAAGTCTACAAAAAAGAAGTAAGGAGCTAATAATGTTTACATCTATTGACAAGGCTTTGGTTGCTCTGATCATGGGCATTCTGTTTATTGTCCAGACTTATACAGGCTTTAGTCTTTCTTTTCTGACACCTGAGACTGTCTCGACTATTGTCGGTCTGATCACTCCTGTTCTTGTCTGGTCTATTCCTAACAAGACTGTTGGGTGAGTTGGCAAGAAACAATCTCTGTTATCATAGTTCTTGCCGGATTAGGTGCAGGAGCCTTTCTTGTCGCCCAAAGACCAGCATTCTGGATTGAGTTTGGGGTAAGAATATTCAAGGCAATACTACCCACATTGCTTAAAAGGATGCCACCTGAAGAAGAAGAGGCATGGAGAAAATGCCAACTCAGAGGGGGTAAATGGGATCACCGTAAGAAAAAATGTGACAGATGAAAAAGAAGTTTGACAAAGAACAATTTGTAAAGATTGTCAGAAGACGTAGGAAAAAACCAAAGCATCTCAGGGTAAGAAAGAAGCTTGGGCCTAAGTCCGATATGAAAGGTGCAAAGTAATGGATTGGTCAGATCTTGAAAGACCTTTAAGAGGATCTGAAAAAATTGTTTCTAAAAAGGGTATAAGAAAAGGTTCTCATAGTACTGAAAGAACAAGAACTGTTCAAAATCCTGATGGTACTTATATGAATGTCAATACTCTTTGGAAAACAAAACAAGGTACAGTATCAGATGTAGGCCATATGTCTGATGATTGGCTTTCTTCACATGCCAGAAATTACGAAAAGAAAAGTGGAGAAATGTATCCAAGATTTAAAGAACTTGATTTGGCTGTAGAAATGGCTAAAAGAAGATCTTTTGAAGGTGGAAATAAAAGTAAAATTCCATTGACAATTAAAAGGAAAAAGTAATGGCAGCATACCAGACCAAGGGTTTGTTTTATGAGACTACTCTTCCTGATGAAAGACCTGACTTTGGGACGAAGTGGACTCTGAAGGAAAAGGATCTTGTTATTGGAGACAAGACTTATACCAGCATGAAGAGGGTCTATCTTGAGATGGAAGATGTGACTGAGTACGACTTTGCTATTGCTACTCTTGGTTCGTACAAGCATTGGGAAAGACTTGTTGAGTCTCCGATTATCAATAAGCATATTACTCAGTGGCGTAAGGAACTGAACCTTAAGCTCAAGGCCCGGGCCATGAAGTCTATTATTCGCTCTGCCACTGAAGATGAGAAGCTTTCTTTTCAAGCCATGAAGTATCTGGCTGATAACGAATACCTTGACAAAAAGGGTAAGAGAGGCCGTCCCTCCAAGGAAGAAGTCAAGGCTGAACTCAGGAAGGAAGTTGAGATCTCCAAGACATTCAGAGATGATGCCGAGAGAATTGGTCTGAAGCTGGTCAACTAAACCTGATGCCAAGCATTGACGATATCAGGGAAGCTGCTGAACAAGACTTGGTAACTTTTATCAGGCTTGTTTCCCCCAACAGGGTACTTGGCTCAGTCCATGAAGAACTTTGTAGGTGGTGGAACAGGGAAGAATCCAAGTCTCACCAGCTTACCCTGCTTCCCCGGGATCATGGTAAGTCTGCCATGATTGCCTACAGGGTTGCATGGGAGCTTACCAAGGACCCTACACTCAGGATTCTGTATATCTCTGCCACATCAAACTTGGCCCAGAAGCAGCTTTCGTTTATCAAGTCTATCTTTACCTCTGATATCCACCGTAGATACTGGCCTGACCATATCCATGATGACGAAGGTAAAAGAGAAAAGTGGACCATGACTGAGATAAGTCTGGACCATCCCAGAAGGAAGGAAGAACATATCCGTGATCCATCAGTTTTTACCGGAGGTCTTACCACATCTCTTACTGGTCTTCATTGCGACATCGCTGTACTTGATGACGTTGTTGTTTATGAAAATGCCTACACTCAAGAGGGCAGAGACAAGGTAAAGTCACAGTATTCCCTTCTGTCTTCTATTGAAGGGGCTGATGCCCGGGAATGGGTGGTGGGTACACGGTATCACCCCAAGGATCTGTACTCAGAACTCCTCAGCATGGAAGAGGATCTATATAACAAAGCTGGTGAAATTATCGGGGCAGAGCCTATCTACGAAGTCTTTGAAAGGGCTGTGGAAGATGTCGGTGATGGGACAGGACAGTTCCTCTGGCCAAGGCAGGTAAGACACGATGGCAAGGCATTTGGATTTGATATTCAGATCTTGGCCAAGAAGAGAGCGCAGTATCTGGACAAGACCCAGTTCAAAGCGCAGTACTACAACGATCCTAATGACCCTGACTCAAGACCAATTGACTATGATAAATTTCAATATTTTGAAAAAGAGTTCTTGACAAATACCTTAGGTTTATGGTATTATAAAGACAGAAAGCTTAACGTATTTGCAGCAGTTGACTTTGCGTATAGTTTAAGAAGGAAGGCAGATTATACTGCCATTGTTGTGATTGGGGTAGATTACGAAAACAATGTTTATGTTCTTGACATTGACCGATTCAGAACGGACAAGATTTCTGAATACTTTAGACACATACTTGATCTGCTTAACAAATGGGATTTCAAGAAGCTTAGGGCTGAAGTTACTGCTGCACAGGCTGCGATTGTTCAGGAACTGAAAGAAAGTTATATCAAGCCTCATGGTCTGATGCTGAAGATTGATGAGCATAAACCTACCCGGCACTCAGGTTCAAAGGAAGAAAGAATGTCTGCAATCCTTGAACCAAGATATGATAACCTTTCCATATACCACTACAAGGGTGGTAACTGTCAGCTTCTGGAGGAAGAACTTGTGACTAACAATCCTCCGCATGATGACATAAAAGATGCTCTGGCCTCTGCTATTGAGATTGCAGTCAGACCTTCTACCAATATGATAAACAGAAGAGTCAATACTGATAATGTAATTTTCTCTTCTAGATTCGGAGGCATTGCTCACTGATGGCTGGCAACACTGTAGACATGAGCCTTATTATCTCCCCGGATAATATTGCCACAGAGATTGCGGATAGATGGAGACTCTGGAACCAGCAGAGAGTAGGTAAGCTTGAGGAGTGGAAGGAACTCAGGAACTATCTTTTTGCCACGGATACCCGTAGTACAAGCAACAGCTCCTTGCCTTGGAAGAACTCGACTACTGTTCCCAAGCTGACACAGATCAGGGATAACCTCCATGCCAACTACATGGCTGCTTTGTTCCCCCAGAACAGATGGATGAAATGGACAGGGGATGACAAGGACAGCAATGCCAAGATAAAACGTGAAGTCATTCAGGCTTACATGGAAAACAAAGTCAAGCAATCTGACTTTGAGATTACCATGTCGAAGCTTGTCTTGGATTATATCGACTACGGCAATTGCTTTGCCACTGTAGACTACGAAACTAACTACACAGAGCTTGAGGATGGTGAACTTATCCCGGCTTATATCGGTCCCAAGGTAGTCAGAATCTCCCCATATGACATCGTATTCAATCCTGTTGCTTCTGATTTCTACAAGACTCCAAAGATTATCAGATCTCTTCTGACATTTGGTGAAGTCAAGAAGATAGTCGAGGAAAGTCCTGACAAGGAATATATGTCCAAGGTCTTTGACAGGATGATTGGCACAAGGAATGCCATTCAAGGGTACTCTGACTCAGATCTGCACAAGAACGATGGCTTTGTTGTGGATGGATTTGGGTCTATCAGAGAGTATTACGAGTCTGATTATGTAGAAATCCTGACATTCTATGGGGATATCTACGACAAGTACACCAACACCCTTCTGAAGAACAGGATTATCAAGGTTGTTGACAGGTCTTATATCCTCCATGACATCCCCAATCCGTCTTGGCTAGGCAAGAGTCCTATCTTCCATGTTGGTTGGAGAGAAAGACCAGACAATTTGTATTCAATGGGTCCTCTGGATAACCTTGTTGGTATGCAGTACAGGATTGATCATCTTGAAAACCTCAGGGCTGATGTCTTTGACCAGATTGCTTTCCCTGTCTTGAAGATCAAGGGTGATGTCGAGGACTTTGACTTCCAGCCGGGGTCAAGAATCTACTGCGGTGATGAAGGGGATGTCTCCTATCTTGTCCCAGATGCCTCTGCATTGGCTGCTGATAACCAGATTGCCATGCTTGAAGGGCGGATGGAACAGCTTGCCGGGGCACCAAGAGAAGCCATGGGTATCAGAACTCCGGGTGAGAAGACAGCATTTGAGATTAGTTCTCTCCAGAATGCAGCCGGAAGAATCTTCCAGAACAAGACACAGCATTTTGAAAAGGTCTTTGTTGAGCCTATCCTGAACTCTATGCTTGAGGCTGCAAGGCGTAACATGGATGCCTCGGATATCATCAGGGTATTTGATGATGAGCTTGGTATTGTGGTCTTTGAAACGATTACCAAGGAAGATATCACAGCCAAGGGCAAGATTATTCCGATGGGTGCCAGACACTTTGCCGAGAGGGCGCAGAGACTTCAGAATCTCCAGCAGCTTTGGCAGATCAAGGCCACTGATCCTACTGTCTCGGCTCATATGAGTGGCAAGGAGTTTGCCCGTATTCTGGCTGATGAGCTTGGTGAGAAGTCTCTGTTTGCTGAGAACGTATCTGTGTACGAGAACTACGAAACTCAGAAGACCATTCAGGAAGTTCAGCTTATTGCCAATGAAGAGAACATGATTGCAATGGAGCAAGGTATCTAAGACGGCTACGCCTAAGGAGAATATATGAAAACAATCTGGTTTATGGACCTTCCCAAAGACCAACAGGAAGGTTTCAAGAAACAGGTTTCATCTGCAAAGGATGTACTTGAGAAACTGGAAGAGATTGTAAAGAGTAAGATGAAGGAAGTTGTTCTTTCAGAAGATTACGATAATCCTAGTTGGGCTTATAAACAGGCTGACAGGAACGGTTACAACAGGGCTTTGACAGAAGTCCTTAACATTCTAAAATTCTAACCTAGACCAAGAGGTGTTTATGACTGATGTTTTTACAGCCGCGACCACGGCAGAGACGACAACTGAAGAGGGTAATGCTCAGACAAACGAGTCTTACATCAATCAGTTGGTAGGAGAAGGTAAGAAGTTCAAGGATCTTGAGGCGCTTGCCAAGGGTAAGCTTGAGGCAGACAGACATATTGGTGAAATTACCAAGACACTGGATGAACTCAGGGCTGAACTTGCCAAGCAAGACTATGCCAAAAACCTTCTTGAACAGATGAGCAAGGGTTCTGAGACTAGACAGGACGATCCTCCTCCGAATACTTCTAGTTCCTCTAATGCTGAGAACACCACTCAGAGCGCGAGTGACATCGAATCCCTTGTAGAAAAGGTTATCACTGAGAAGGAAAAGAACAGGACTGTTGCCCAGAACCTTGGGGTTGTTTCTGAGGAAATGGAAAAGCAGTTCGGTGACAAGGCAGGAAATATCCTTAAGTCAAAAAGTCAGGAGCTTAATATCTCTGTGGACAGACTTAAGGAGATTGCTGCTGAATCTCCCACAGCCTTTTTCCAGTTGATTGGTGTGTCTGCCAAAAAGCCTCAGGGCATGTCAGCACCTCAGTCTTCAGTCAGAAGTGAAACCTTTAGTTCCAATTCTCAGGACCGTGACTTCGACTATTATCAGAAGCTGCGTAAAGAGAACCGGAGCTTGTACTATTCTCCCAAGATCCAGAACATGATGCTTCAGGACAGAACAAGATTGGGAGATCGTTTCTACAAAACTTAACTTATATAAGGAGAATCAGATATGTCGGGTATGACAACTGGTAATGTTTCTCTCCTTACTCGCGCAGAGGTTTGGTCGCGTGAGCTTAAGGAGATCCTTCGTGATGAGCTTATGGCTCAGACGTATGTTCGCTGGCTTCAGGAGTTCCCTGACGGCGATACGTTCAAGATCCCCTCTATCGGTCAGGCGTATGTTGATGACTACGCTGAAGACGAAGCTGTAAAGTATCGTCCTCTTGACACTGGCCAGTTCACCTTCCAGATCACTGAGTACCTTTCTTCTGGTACTTATGTGACCAAGAAGGCTGAACAGGATATGTTCTACATGAACGAGCTTGTCTCCCGGTTTGTGCCGGAGCAGGAAAGAGCGATCATGGAGCATGTCGAAGAGGCTATCCTTGGTCTTCAGTCTCAGCAGACTGCGGCCAACACCAACCTTATCAACGGCGGTAAGCACCGTTACGTTGCCACAGGTTCTTCGAATGTTATTAACGTGGCTGACTTTGCCCGTGCTAACCTTTCGCTGAATCTGGCCAATGTCTCTGCCAACAACCGTGTGGCTATCGTGGACCCGTCTGTGGCTTACACGATTGAGACATCTTCGCAGCTTGTTGGTATCAACAACAACCCGATGTTCGAGGGTATTGTCTCGACAGGTATTGCCACGGGTATGCGCTTCGTCCGTAACGTGTACGGCTTCGATGTGTACACCTCGCAGCGTCTGGCCACGATCTCTGCGGAGACTCTGGAGACGGTTAACTGCGCTGGTTTCAAGGCAAACCTGTTCTTCTCGGCTGATGCCTCTGTGGTGCCGTTTATCGGTGCTTGGAGACAGATGCCTGAAGTCGATACAGAATATAACAAGGACTTCCAGCGCACAGAGTTTGTGACCACCGCTCGTTACGGTGTCAAGCTCTATCGCCCGGAGAACCTTGTCACTGTTCTGTCGAACACCTCGGTTTAATAGGAGGATAGTATGGCTGATTGGACAAACTCTGACGGGCTTGAGGTCCGTTTCACTGGCCCTGAGGCTGGCGCTACTGGCGCTGGTGTATCTACTCTGGGTTCTGTTAAGAACCTTGTTCTTGACTTTGACTTTGCTACGGCTGTTACGGCTGCTGCGGATGGGCATGAGGCTTTCATCCCGGCTGGTTCGTATATCAAGTCTGCTACGCTGGTTGTTACAACCGCTGCTACCTCTTCAGGTACAGCCACACTGACAATCGGTCTGGCACAGAAGGACGGTACGGTTATTGATGCCGATGGTATTGATGCCACTATTGCCCTTGCTGATCTTGCGGCTGCAAAGGTTGTCAAGTGCGATGGTGCCTTGGCTGGTGGTGTTGCCTCTGTCGGGGCTAATAACGCCTACGTTTATACTGGTCCTACAACTGGTGCCAATGCCTTTACGGCGGGTGCTGGCAAGCTGGTGATCGAGTATATCGAAGTGTAATGATAGTGTCTTGGGGAGGTCTAAGGATCTCCCCTTGACAATTCTTTTGGAATTGATATAATAGTACTAACGGTCCTCCGGGGTGAACCCTTTACGGGTGTATCATAACCCCATACATAAGGGTTTTCTTAATGGCCAATGTGCAGCATAGCAGTCTTTCTGATCCTGAACTACATGAACCTAAGGGTGTTTCTACGGCTGCTGCCAATACAGTCTACCTTGCCAATGGTTCTGGCTCTGGGGCATGGACAGCAGTTAACAGAACTCCAGGTACTGGTTGGGGTCAGTATTCTAATGCAACATATGTAGGTACGAATGCCTTGGCTATCAGTACAACTGATGTACTCTTGCCATTTGATACCAACGTAAATGTTACACAGCTTCCTATTTCCCTTACAGGTTCTACCACAAGTCTTATGAACCTTGGTACAGAAACTCTCCAGTTTGTTTCTGCCGGGGATCTGCATTCCATCACCTTTACCTTTTCTGTCTACTCAATTGTTGGTAATCCTACAATAATTGATCTTAAGCTTTATGGTTCTTCTGATGGCAGTACCTATGCCACACTTCTTGGAGAAACTACGGTATCCCTTGCAAAGGGTACTGGTCAGGTTATCACAGAGTCTTCCTTGTTCGCCGTCACTTCTAACATGGCCACACACGGGGCAAGGGTAGCCCTCAAGACAAACACAGGCACAGCCAATATCATCAACATTGGTCTTATCTCTGCCCGGGTACATAAGGCTAGATAGGGGTAATTATAATGGCAACAGTTAAAATGACACTTCTGGAAGTTGTTCAGGATGTGCTGAATGACTTGGACTCTGATGAAGTCAACTCTATTTCTGATACAGTAGAAGCAACCCAGATTGCCAACATCTGTAGGAGTGTGTACTATGATGTGATTACAACTGTCGATCTCCCTGAACATATGGAGTTGATGACAGTCTCCGGTCTGTCCAACTCCTCGCGTCCCAATTATATGGATGCGGAGTCTGTAACAGAAATAAAAGAGTTGAGGTACAATGTATCAGAGACTGTTGGGGAACTTGAGTATAAACTTATCGATTATGTTTCACCGGATGAATTTATACAGAACATTGTCTCAAGGGATACCTCTGCGTCCGAAGTAATCATTGTCACGGACCCTACGTCCGGTATCTCCCTACCGATTCTGAATGACAAGATGCCTGATTATTACACATCTTTCGATGACAGGTATCTTTGTTTCGATTCGTATGATTCGTCTGTTGATACAACGCTACAGACAAACAAGACTATGGTGCTAGGGGTAAAGATCCCGACATTCACACTGACAGACTCGGAAGTGCCTGACATTGATGACACGATCTTCCCCTACTACCTTGCAGAAGTAAAGTCCCGGGCCTTCTCTTTGTTCAAAGGTGGTCCTGATTTGAAGGTAGAACAGTTTGCCAGAAAGCACAGATACTTCCAGAGAAACAATCGCTGGAAAACTGGAGAAAAGAGAATACTCAATGACTATGGAAGACACAGATAAGGAAATTATCGTAGAAGAAAACCCTGAGGGTACACTGATGAGTGTCACCTCCCCTAAGAGAAAAGCCAAGTACATCATCTACAAGCCCGAAGATGGGTATGGGATGTTCAAGATCAAGCAAGACAATGGTGGTGAGGTTGCTGAAGAACTTTCCGGGTCTTATACATCAAGAAAGACAGCCTTGAAGACACTCCAGTTTTATCTTGATCATACCAAGGAAACCAAACAGGCCAAGTGGGACAGGATGTTTGGGGAAGAAAAGGCTCCTCCTCTGAAGACTAAAAAGAATAAGGAAGTAAAGGTTGCCACAGCAAGTTAATCTAAAGCCTGTTAACACCTTCAACAAGGGACTTATCACTGAAGCAACGGTGATGACGTTCCCTGAGGGTGCTTCTTCAGATGAACTTAACTGTGACTTGTTGAAGAACGGGGCCAGACAGAGGCGTAGGGGTATCCAGTTTGAAGAAAACTACCAGAAGAGTTCCTTTACCGTAAACTCTGGAGACTATGTACACAGAGAGACATGGCAGAATGTGTCTGGTATTGGTGGTAAGGAGTTTCTTGTCCTTCAGGTAAATGACAAGATATACTTTTATGATAAGAGTACCAATCCTGTCTCCGCTTCTGAAAGACCTTTTAGCATTGACCTTGGTGATTTTTCTGCTAGTAATTCATTCTCTGTAAGTGAAACACCCATTAGCTGTTCTTCTATCACAGGTTACCTTGTCATTGTTTCTGCCGCAATAAACCCTATTGTTGTGCAGTATTTTTCTTCTTCAGATTCAATTTCTGTTGAACCTATCACTATCAAGATCAGAGACTTTGAATATCTTGGTATGTCTTCAAACATTGTGTCTGTGTCTAGGACAAGTAATGTTGTTTCCATTACAACCAATACTTCTCACGAACTAACAACAGGAGATACAGTCCAGATTGACTGTTCTCTTGGTGAGTTTAACGGTACATTTGCAGTCACAGGTATTCCAACATCAACAAGATTTACATACTCTTTGACTGGATCTGACCTTGGCACAACATCAGCCACAGGTTTTGTGTACGAGTCTTACTGGGATACCAATACAGAAAAGTTTCCGACAAAAATTACCCGGAACTATCAGTATGACCTGTACAACATGGGTTGGGCTGAGACAGGTACTTTTGGTAACCGGAATAATCTGTATACTTACTGGAGATCAAATGCCAACGGATTGAATAGAAATGATTATCCTCCAAGAAATAAACCTTGGTGGGTTGGGCGTATTTCTTCTTCAAACTATTTTGATTATTCTCAGTTTATCAACGTAAAGCAAGGCTCTACTCTTGCTCCTAATGGCCGGTATATCCTTGACTTCTTCAATCAAAACAGAAGTGGAGCTACCACAGGTGCTGCCCCGGGTTCTATCTCAGGTCTTACTACCATTGTAGAAGAAGCCCGATTTAATTCCACAGAAGCTTATGCTGGACGGGTATGGTATGCTGGTCTTGACTCTGCAAAGAACGGTGGTAAGGTTTTCTTTTCCAGAGTGATTGAAGACAAGCAGGACTTTGGTAACTGTTATCAGAAAGCTGATCCTACCGCAGAAGATACTCCGGGTCTTGTAGACTCTGACGGTGGTTATCTTGTCATTCCCGATGCCAGTAACATTCAAGCCTTGTATAGCACAGGCTCAGTCCTGTATGCCTTGGCCAGTAATGGCGTATGGATTATTGGTGGTGTGGATCAGGTCTTCAAAGCCACAGAGTACTATGTCAGCAGACTGTCAAACTTTGGTATTGTGGATAAGAAGACACTGGTGGATGTTTCCGGTACTCCGATTTATTGGGGTGTGTCCGGTATCTATGCCATCACAACAGAACTTGATAAACCTTCAGTACAGAATATCTCTGAACCTATCAAGACTTTTTATGACAGTATAAGTAATGATACAAAAAAAGAATCATCAGCAGTATACGACAGGTTGAATAACAGAATTTACTGGATATACCCAACAGAAGACGAAACAACAGACCATAAGAAAAACAAGATACTTATCTTGGACATGAGCCTTCAGGCATACTTCCCATGGGAGGTATCTGATCTTTCAGGGTCTAGTGTCTATATGCTTGAGTCTTTTTATCTGTCTGGTCTTGGTTCTGCACCAGTTGATTTTAATGTACTGGCAGGAGCGGATCAAGTTATAGACTCAAGTTCAGATACTGTTATTCAGACAATTACAACTTCTTCGTCTATTCAGACAGAAATCAAGTTTATTGTCAAGACAGATGATGACAAGATAACATTTGCAGAGTTCAGAAACAGAGACTTCCTTGACTGGGAGTCTGCTGATTATTCGTCGTATGCCGAGACAGGATATGACTTTATGGGTTCTGCCACGATCAAGAAGAACACCCCCTACATCACCTCATACCTGAAAAGAACAGAAGAAAAATTTGTGGTGTCTGGAGGTGGGTACGAGGCTGACTATCCTTCTGGATGTATTCTTACAACCAAGTGGGATCTGTCAGGGGATAACTCAAGGTGGAGTACCCCTAGTCAGATATACAGAATAATAAACTATCCTACGGTTAACCCAAACGATTTGACATTTGACTATCCTTATGATACAATTGTTTGCAGGACAAAAGTCAGAGGCAAAGGCAGGGTAATGCGTATGCGTTTTGAATCTGAGACTGGCAAGGATTTTTATCTTATTGGATGGGAAATTGTAAGTGGGACAAATCCAAGATACTGACGTAGGAAGAAATACTGACGTCAGTATAAGGTACATCAAAGAAGAAGACTACGAAGATATCGTAAGACTATCCAGAGTTCCTGTCAAGGCTGCTGTACCTGACAAAGAGTTTGAGGAAGACCGGATAGAAGCCCTGTTCAGGGAAGCCCTCAGGAATGACAAGGCAACAGGTATTGTCTTGGTCATTTGTGGAAAGGTAAGAGGATACATCTTTGGCTACCTTACCCCGCATTACTTTCACTATTCAATGATGGCATACTGTATGTCTATCTATGTAGAAGAGGAGTACAGGAAGTACGGACTTGAGATGCTGAAGGCATTTGAAGCATGGGGTAAATACAAGAAAGCAGACATACTTTCTGTATCCACATTCACAAACCTTAGTCCAAACAACTTAGGCAAATTGTACAAGAGACTTGGATACTCTGAAAAAGAAGTAATTTATTGGAAGGATCTTTAATGAACAGGAGTGAATCCTAATGGCACAGGCAGCAGGAGCGGTGATTGGTATTGGTGCAAGTCTGTTTGGGATGTACTCTCAGAGACAGGCTATGCAGGAACAGCAGAGGGCTATGAGGGAACAGCGCCGGATGCAGAGGGCTGCTGATGAGAGGGAACGTAGACAGCTTCTGAGACAACAGGCTATTGCCTCAGGGCAAACAGTAAATGTGGCTTCACAGATTGGTGGTCTTGGAAGTACAGGACTTACCGGGGGTCTGAGCGGTCTTCAGAATCAGGTCTTGTCTACTCTTGGATTCCAAGGGATGACCAGAAGATCTGTTGAAAGACAGCAGGGATTCCTTAATCAGGCTGCTCAGTATCAGACTCAGGCTGGTATTGCACAGGGTATTGCTTCTATTGGACCAGAGCTTGGCACTCTTGGCTCTGGTCTTTACAATACTGGTATGCAGACACTTGGCCGTATGGCTAACCCGATACAGTCTAGCGGGTTTGGTATGAGGTATGTTTAATGTCTCTTTTTCCTGAAGATCAATCTTTTGAGGTAGTAGAAAGTCTTTTCCCCAGTGAGGAAGAGATTACCCAAGAGATTGAAAAGAGCAAGAAGTACAAGCTTTCTCTTGCAGAGAGGTATGCACAGCATAATAATATTCCTGTTGATGAGGCTTTGATTGCTGTTGAGGAAGGCAAGTACTATGATATCTTCAAGGAAAAGGAACAACCTGATCTGGTTGAAAGAGCTTATGCAGAAAGCTTTTCTCCTGAGACTTTCAAGGAAACTCTTGAGACATACCAACGTAACACACAGTATGTTCAGAGCGCACAAGAAAGCAAGGATGTCATAGAAAACATCGTTGTGGATGTATTCAATCCTGATGTGGATCAGACAGCCTTGACTATGGCTATCCTTTCTGAAGAGTTCAAGGCTGCTGCCCCAGATGAATCAGTGCTTGGGTATGTCGGTTCTTTTCTTGGCATGATTGCCAGAGAAGCAACAGTAGGTGTACCTGAAAACTTCTTTGGTGTTACAGAAACAAGTGTAGGAGACTGGAAAGGTAAGTCTCAGCTTGGCAGAGAACAGTATCTTGAAATCTTTCTTGAGCCTGATCTGAACAAGAAAAGAATGCTGGCCAGAAAGTTTGCCAAACAAGCCAAGGATCTTGGTGTTTTTGGTGATAACTCCTTGTTGTACTGGTCTAGGTACAATACCATTGCCAGCATGGGTACATCAGAGAATGAAGGACTTTGGCTGGCTGTTGATGTGGCTGGTTTTATCCCTGTTGGTAAGGTCCTTGGTCTTGGCAAAGGTGTTGCAAGTACATCAGGTACAACAGCAAAGCTTGCCTTGGCTACGGATGCTGCACAGGTAGCAGAGGCCACAGGAGGCAAGGCAGCGGCTAATCAGGTTGTAGACAATGCCCTAAGTACTGGACAGACTTCTGTTAACCTTGCCATTCAGACAGCCCCTAGCAGTTCTGCTGTGGGGTCTAATGGTCTTGGAGCAACCCTTAAGCCTACCTTAGCCAATGAGGTCACGAACGATTACTTTGAGAAGATTGCCACGGCTTATCGTGGTATTTATTCTCCTGAAATGCTTCAGGCTGCAAAGACAAGATACAAGAACTATCTTGAGAAGAAAACCAAGTTTCATGTCTTGGACATTCAGGAAAAAGACTTGGGTCTGGATAACTTTGCTGTGAAGGTCACCCTTGGCAGAGAAGATGGTGTTCCTTTCAAGGACTGGGCCAATGCTCAAAAGTTTGCCAAGCCTTTTGGTGGCAAGGTAGAACCGTATGGTATCAATGCCAAGGGTGACAAGCCTGAGGGATATGTTGTTACCTTTGAAAGAAACCTTGGCATGAAGGGACTGGCAAGTCCTACTCAAGTTTCAGAGCTTAGGTCTTCTTTGTTTGATTTTCTTGCCTCTCCTGAGATTACTTCTTCAGACAGACTTAACACTGTTTTGAAAAGAGGTCTTCAGCAGATTGGTTACATCGAAGCTGAAATTGTTACTCAGCATAACAACCTTTTGAAGAAAGTTTCTAGGGCTGACAAAAGAGGTCTTGATCAGGTTATTTCCAAGATCAAGGTAGAAGACAGTGACTGGTACGATCTTGGAACATTCAAGGATATCTATCGTAGACAGACAGGGAGAGAAGCCACACAAGAAGTTCAAGATGCTTATGTCTCTACCTATAAGCTTTCTGAAGCAGCCAAATGGCTTGATGCTGACAAGGTTTTGAAGAGAACATCTGGTGAGCGATATGGTCAGTTCATGGGTACTGGTGATGGTATCAACTATTACCGTATGAAAAGACTTGATGATGTTGGTAACCTTCCTGCTGGTAAAGATTATCCTCAAAACTTTGTACTTGATCTTAGCACTGGTAAGGTTATTGACAGAAAAACTTTGTTTGAACTTAAGAAGACAAAGAAGCAGAATAACCTGTATCAAATTGTGGATGTAGACAATGCTCCGGTTATTGATGGCAAGAAGGTTCTGTATGCCACAGGCTCTCTGAAGTCTTCAAGACCTGTTACTTTGTCTGATGTTGTACCTCGTATTGCTGGTGGTTATAGAGATACAGGAAACATACACGGTTATCTTGCATCCAAGAGGATCAGAACGGATCTGTCGGGTAATGTCCTTAACCTTACACCCAATATTGTGTTTGTTGGTAGAACAGCCAAAGAGCTTGCCGATGCTGCCAAAGACATCAAGTCTTCGATGAAAGCTTTGTCTGATTTCAAGGCAGGGACTATCTCAAAGTCTGCGGCTGATGATCTTATCAAGGCTAACAACGGATTCAATCCTAACATTGAAGATGTCGGGATGTTTGAGAAGTATCTGGAAAAGTCTGGTATTGAGAATGATGTAGATATTGTTACCAAGGACGCAGAGCTTCCTGCTGTAGGTGTTGGTCAGTTTGAAAATTACAGACTTGGTAAGTTTACCACATACGAAGAACTCTATGCCAAGGGTAGGCTGGAGAACGAGGTTATTTATGGTTATGGAAGTGGCAAGTTTAAGCATATTGATCCTCTTGTATCTGTGGAAAGAGACTTTGCCAAGGGTATTAACTACATGGCTGAAAGGGAGTACTCTTACAAAGCCATTGAAGGTTTCCTGAAGGGTGCCAAGGCTAACAATGCCATAACAAACGCAGACCAGATCAAGAATCTGCCTTTTATCCAGCAGCTTAGACAAGCCAAGTTTGCAAATAGCAAGACTGGTGAACTCTTCAGAACAGAAAGAAGAGTCATCATGAACAGGCTTAATGAGACAAACGAGTTTGCCCAAGCTTGGGAAAGAAGGATGCAGGGCTTTGGTGAGTTTATCTTTGAAAAGACCAAAGGCAGGGTAGATGTTATTGACAGGATGAGCTTCAGACCTGATGTGGCTCTGAGATCTTTTGCTTTTGACCTTAAAATGGGTATGTTTAATCCAGACCAGTACCTTGTCCAAGGTTCTGCTGCCTTGTCTATCATGGCCATTGCCCCGGTGCATGGACTTAAAGCTGCTGCTGCGTATCTTCCAATGCGTATCGCCATGATTAACAGGAACCCTGAGGTTCTGAAAGCTTTGTACAAAAGATCCAGTACCTTTATTGGTATGCCTGAAAAGGACTTTCTTGAAGTCGTGGACTATATGCACAAGTCTGGACGATTTCAGGTCAATCAGAATATCTCCGAGATTAACTCTACTTATGACATGACCCGTGGTGTGATCAGAAACATCAGGGAAACTGGACGTATGTTCTTCAACGAAGGTGACAGAGTTGGCCGACTGATGGCTACGAATGTTGGTTATCGTGAGTTTAGAAGAGCTTATCCTACTCTGGATATTACCACAGAGTCAGGGTACAGGATCATGGATGAGTTCATTACCAAGAGAGCAGACACTCTTACTCTGAATATGACAAGGGCTTCTGCTGCTTCTTGGCAACAGGGTTTCTTGTCTCTGCCTACACAGTGGCTTGGCTATCAGGCAAAGCTGATGGAGAATATCTTCTTTGGCAGAAACCTTACTGGCAAGGAAAGAGCAAGGCTTGGTCTTAGTCAGCTTGTTTTCTTTGGTGCTGCGGGTGTTCCGTTTGCAAGTTGGGGTGTTAATGCCTTTGTCGATCAGACATCAGAAGGTATCAATAAAGACTTGTATACAACTTTAAGGTATGGCCTTCTTGATGGTATTCTGTCTAATATCCTTGGTGTGGATACTGCTGTTGGTGGCCGTCTGGGTACAGGTGATGGTCTTAATCAACTTTATGATGATGTAATGGATAAAAACTTTGCAGAGCTTATTGGTGGTCCTGCCGGATCTATTGCGTTTGATTCTGGAATGGGTGCTTTTGGTCTTTTTTCTTCTATCTTTACATCAGACATAACTCTTCAGCAGTATGACCTTAACAAGGTAGCAAGAAATGTTTCTACTTGGAACAAAGTAACTCAGGCTTATTACCTGATGTTGACAGGAGAGTTTGTAAACAAGAAAGGTCAGGTACTGGCCGAGGGTATGAATCCTTGGAATGCTCTTTGGAATACATTGGGTATTCCTTTCCAAGAGGTTGAGATGTACTACGATCTTAAGCAAGCCTTGTTTGCTGAAAAGGACATGATTGCCAAGGTTACAGACAGGGTGAGAGAGCTTACCAGACTGAAGGGCAGATACATGCAAGAGAATGACTACAAGGCTGCTGAAGATATCAGAGATGAAATTATGTCTCTTTTGGCCCCGCTAAACTTCAGTCAGCAGAAAGATGTTATCACGCGTAGTCGTGAAAGCTGGAAGTCTCTTGGTGAGATTGCAATTGAACAAGACGCATTGACTGTCAAGCAAGGTCTGTCAAGACAGTATCAGAAGCTAAATGAACAGGAGTAAACCGTATGGCTGAACTTTTTAAACCAGAAGTAAGAGACATGGGTGGTAGTAATGTCACTGCCTATACTCCTCCTAGTATGGATTACTCTGGTTTTATTTCTAATGTTGGACAGATCTTCAGAGAATCTTTGGAGGAAAAGGAAGTAAAGGGTCCTACAGAAGCTGAAAGAAAGATGGAGGCTTTGAGGACTGTCTCTGCCAACATGATGAAGATTGATCAGATCGAAGATCCTACAAGAAAGGCTGTGGCCTTTAAGGCACTACAGCAGAATGCTTATCGTGAGTATCCTGTGTATGTGGATGACCTTAACAAGTTCTTTGGTGAAGTATCCGGTGAAATTTACCCTGCCACAGGTATGTCGCTTGAGGATATACAAAAAAGTAATATGTTAGAGTGGGCGCAGAAGAGTGAAGCTGGTAAACTGGCTGTTGCTGAAGCAATGATTCAGGCTTCTGGTGATGTTGAGACTCAGCAGAATATGATCTTTGCTGCTTACACCAAACAGAAGCAGTTGGAATATGAAATTGATGTAAGAAAGAAAAGATTTGAAGACAACAAAGAAAGGTTTGAATTAGAACTTAGACCTTTACTACAGCAAGATGTAGACAGCGTATATCAAAGCATGTTTGATGAAAAGAAGATTAGTCTTATTCTTCAGTCAGCAGAAGAAAGTGGAGCTACTCCTACACAGTTTTTGATTGATGCTGTTAAAACACAAAGAGCAACACTACTTTCTAAGATTACCAATGATATCAACAAGAGTGGTATTGATCCCACAACAGTTAAGCCTGAGACTTTTATGACTCAATTTGATGCTTTGATTTCTAATCTTGAAAACTATTCTACTCAGTGGAATAGAGAGCTAAACAACAAAACAAAAGAAGATCAGGCAAAGGTAATTGCTAATACTGGTAATTTGGCTACACGCCTTATTGCTACTGGACAGATGGACCCAACTATGGCTACTTATATTTTGAATAAAAGTCCAGAAGTGTTGGAAGAGGTTCTTGCTATTGCTCAGTACAAGGTGGGACCTTTCAGTGTAAATGGTACAGCACCTCAAGCAATAGGTCCTGACACATCTCCGGGTACTCCGACAGACTCTGCTTCAGAAGTAGCTAATAGATACGATTCTGTGTTTAGCCGCGAGGCATTGATTACTACTTTCAATGCAAAGCCAGCATGGTCTGCTGTTGTAAAGGATAGTTTGGATACTACACAACAGTATAAACTTGAAGGTGAAAGCCCTGAGTTTATGGAAGCTACCTATAATTCTCTTACTTCCATGTTTATGGTTTCTCTTCCTGAGTTTGATACTGGTGGTCAGTCTATTAAGCCGACTAACATCAAGAAGCTTTTGTCTGACAAGACATTTATGATTGCAGAAAACATGGCAAAGACCATGCCTGACAAGGGCATGGGTATGTTTAACGTGATTAACACATACTCAAAAAGATCTGCACAGGTTCTTACCACTACTTTGCGTAATCAGTTTGAAGAAATAAAACAGACTGAATACCAACCTTTCAAGATTGAAGTTGATGAATTTGGTAACCTTGAACTTGTGGTAAATCCTGTTGCCATGAGGCTTGACAATAATCTTAAGAAAGCTATGGGTGCTTATAGGTATGAGACAAGAGGCCGTACAGGAAAGGTTAGAATTGAACAGGCTCCTACGGAACTTAATCCTAGAAGAATCTTGGATAACTATGTCACACTTCTTCAGGGTAATAACCAAAAGATTATCCTTGATACAATCGAATCCTTGAATGTTCTGGCAAGGACAAGCCGTAAGATCCCTGATAATGTCAAGCAGGGTAAGGATGCTCTTACGATTATTCGCCAGAACCTTGAGACTGAGGGTTAATAAATGGCTTTGCTAAAACCTGAAGTATCTGATGTAAATGTGGATGCTACTGTACAGGCCCCTGCTGCTACAGTAAATCCTCAGGATATCTACAATCTTGGTACTTCTGTCAAGGCTTTGCTTGATACCTTTACCAAGAAAGAAAAACCAAAGGTAGATCCTGAGACAAAGGATTTGATTGGAGAGCCTGTGATTACCCCGGCTGTGGATGGATCTGGGTTGTCTCCACAAGCCCAAGGCTTTCTTGATGCCATTGCCAGTGCAGAAGGTACAGGTGGGGATTACAATATCATTGTAGGTGGTCAGAAGTTTGAAGGTCTGGAGCATCCTAACATTGTAGGAGTTGTGACAAAGGCTGGACCTAGCACAGCCGCTGGTAAGTACCAGATTACAAATGAAACATGGCAGTACCTCAAGAAAAACTATCCTGATCTTGGAGACTTTAGTCCTCAGAATCAGGATAAGGCTGCGTTTTATCTGGCCAAGGAAAGATATAAACAGAATACCAAAGGCAGGGATCTTGAGGCAGACCTTGCTGCTGGTAATACCCAGTTTCTGAGAGAGGCTCTTCAGAAAACATGGACAGGTATTGTAATTGACAAAAACTTTGAAAAAACAGTCAGTAATAATATTCGGTCTAGGTCTACCACAGTCCTCAAGCCTGTCGGTTTTACCACAATCAAGTACACAAACCAAGAGGTTATCAGAAACAAACCTGTTACATTTGAGCTTGAGGCCAAGCTTGATATGGCCGTTTCGACTGTCTTGGGTACAGGGTACACTGTAGAAGTTTACTCTGGTGGTCAGGAAGGTGAAAAAAAGACTGGCACAGAAAGACATGATGTAGACAAGGATGGTCTTGGTCTTGCTGCTGATGTAAAGATTTATAATCCTGAGGGTAAACAAGTCAAGGACAGAAAAACTTTGGATAAGCTCAGAGATTACTGGATTCAAAACGATTTTGGATCAGTTGGTACATACATGGGAGAGGCTGGTATACACTTTGATGTATGGACCAAAGATAAACTCAAGCCGGGAATGGCTTCTACTTGGACTTATTAAGGAGTAAATCATGGCAATTAAATATAGAGGTGAAAAGTTTGCAGGGTATAACAAACCCAAACGTACACCCAATGCCAGCAAGTCTCATAAAGTATAGGGGTATCAATAATGGCGCTGACAAGTAAAGGTAAAAAGGTACTTCGTGCAATGAAGAAGTACTACAAAGACGAAGATAAAGCTGAGTCTGTCTTCTATGCCATGAAGAAGAAGGGTAAACTTTCAGGGACAGAAGAGATAGATAATAATCTGGGTAAGTGGAAACCTAAAGGCAAGAAACCAAAGGGTAAGAAATGATTGTTTATTTTCTTGTTGGTTTACCCGGATCAGGTAATAATTATTGGAGTTAATGATGGCAATTGAATACAGAGGTGAGAAGTTTGCAGGGTATAACAAACCCAAGCGTACACCCAATGCCAGCAAGTCTCATGCTGTACTGGCAAAGGAAGGTTCAAAGGTAAAGCTTATCAGGTTTGGTCAGCAGGGAGTGTCTGGTTCTCCTAAGAAAGCTGGTGAGTCTGAGTCCTATCGTAAGCGTAGGGAATCCTTTAAGGCCAGACATGCCAAGAACATCTCCAAGGGTAAGATGTCTGCGGCTTACTGGGCGGATAAGGTCAAATGGTAAAAAAAGTTAAGAGCAAAGTAAACGAAGCTGGTAACTATACCAAACCAGAACTTCGTAAAAGACTCTTTAACAAGATCAAAGGATCTGCTATAATGGGTACAAAGGCTGGACAATGGTCAGCCCGTAAGGCTCAACTTCTTGCCAAGGAATACAAGAAAGCTGGAGGTGGTTACAAGTGAAGAAGCCCCAGAAAGATCTTGTTAATTGGACAAAACAAAAGTGGAGAACAAAGTCTGGTAAACCTTCTTCAAAAACTGGAGAAAGATATCTACCAGAAAAAGCAATAAAAGCTCTTACACCTTCAGAGTATGCTGCTACTACAGCAGCTAAAAGAAAGGGGAAAACTCAACATGTACGCCAGCCAAAGGCAATCGCCAAGAAAGTAGCTAAGTACAGATGATGAAAACAACTAACACTGGTGATTTAAGAAGGAGTTCAGTTATGCCGGGTAAGGGTCAGATCTATAAGAAGCCTATGAAGAAGATGAATGAAATGAAGAAGCCCATGAAAAAGGCTATGAAGAAGAAAGGAAAGTAACATGGCAAACTTTATATACCCCGGGTCTAATCGTAGCATTCGCTATCGTGATCCTAATACCAAGGTTGATCTTGAACAGTATCCAAACAGAACAGAAAAAGTTAACCAACTGCAAATTGTCAATAGAAAAGAAAAAGGCAATCAACAGCAGCGCGTTAATCGTGAGGGTAAGGGAGACCAACCGCAGCGCGTTAATCGTGAGGGTAAGGGAAACCCTGTTCGCGGTGCAAAGATTCCCAAACCTAAGCTAAAGCCTGTTAATCCTAATGCCTCTAAGAAGAAGGTAGAGAAGCGCAAGTCTACGGCAAGACCTCCCAAGGCCCCTGCATTCAAAGGTAACTGGGTTGGTGCTGCCCCTACTGAGATGCAGAAGAGAGGCGGTAGAAAAATTAAAAGGCCCAATCTCTTGAGCCTCTTGAGGGGTAAGAAGTAATCTACGTCAGAATACGTACATCCTGTTCATCAACCTGTCCTTGGCTACTTCAAGAAGAACATAAACTTCCTCTGGAGTAAAGTCTTCAGACCAAGAGATCTTGAATGAATCTCCGTGCCAGCCAATCAGGATGATGTTATCGTAGTTATCAATCCCTTCTTTTAGCAAATCATTTGCTGTAACCCCCGGGTCTTCCGGGGGTTTTTCTTTTGTGACAAGCTTGAATACCTTTGGCTCTTCTGTCATTACGTAAGATCCACAATCTCACAGGAGCCAGCAGTACAGGCAACAGTCTGGCTTGCTTTTGTCGTGTCTTCTTTCTCATAGTCAGACAACCGGGACCAGTCAATAGTCTCAGGCATCTTGGCAAGAAGACTATCGTACTCTTCCTTGGAACAGTCCTCATATGGGGCTTGCTTGTAGATATGATCTGAATGGGGGAGGAAGCTAAGACCAGAAGCAATGTTGAAGTTCCAGTAAAGCCATGCACCTACATCAACCCATTCGTCTGCCTTGACAGAGACAGTGATAGAAGGCTTATGCTCACACCAGAACTCGGCATAGATCTTCCAGAGATTGAGATGATCCTCTGCGCTAAGATCATGACGAGTAACAGCACCATCAGGAGCCTTGACAGGGAAGGAGAACACAGTCGTATGGTCAGGCTTCATGATGTCAGGCTCATTAGGAATACCCATGTCCTTCATGAACTGGGTGATAGGGTCCTTGTTGTCTCCCCTTACTCTACGGATGTAGTAGATGTTATGCCGGGGATGGATACCAGAAGCAGAGTCAACAAGCTGAGACACTGTACCACTGGGCTTGACACAGGTGATAGCAGCAGACTCAGGGATACCCAACAGTCCAGCCCATTCCTTGTTGGTCTTGATAGCTGCTTCCTTAAGGGCAGTCAGTGCAGCCGGAAGATTACCCAAAGGGTTCTGTCCATTAAGAACATCATGGTCCATGATACCTGTCAAGGAGACACCCAGAAGGCGTTCCTCTTCAGTGTTCTTGGTCCAGATCTTCCTGAGGTACGGGAAGTGAGTATACGTTGCCTGAACAGTGCCAAGAATAGTGGCAAGCTTGACCTTACGTTCAATATCAACAAGGCTGTCTTCAGCCCTGACAACTACCTCGGTAAGGTTACAGAACTGGTACGGCCTAAGGATAATCTCTGAGCAAGGATTGGTCCCGAACTCATGCTCAGGATCTCTTCTGCCGTTCTTTGCCGTATGTTTCTGTGCTGCCACCCGGCTGAACATACCACGTTCACCAGTACCAGAGTCAACCAGACTGGCCCACTCATGAAGGAATGTACTGGCATCAGGCTTTTCGGTATAGGCAACAGAGTTGTTGGCCAAGGACCTCTGGGGATTAGTCTCCCAGAACTGACCAGTCTTGGCATGACGCATCCGGTCATCGCTAAGGTTAGACAAGGAGATCATTGCAGAGCGACGAACTCCACCAACAACCACAACCTCACCGATCTTGCACATGATGTCATGGCATTCAAGTGAGTTGAGCTTACGCCCAGAAGCTCCACGGAAGACAGACACAACAAACCTGAAGAGCTGGTCCAAAGGCTCAGGTCCAGAAGCACGGCCACCAAAGACCTTCAGTCTGGAACCAGCAGGGCGGATCTTGGACATATCCCACTTGGGAATCTCACCAGAGTAGAGGAGAGAGATAAGCTGGCGAAGAGCCTTGGCCCAACCTTCCTTGCTATCAGACACAGAGATTACAGTCTGTGAATCAAACATCTTCTCAGGGATCTCAGGGAGCTTGGAAACGTACTGACGTTCGACACTGAAGCCTACACCAGTACCGCACATCAGGATAAACATGGCCTCATCAAAGGACTTCATGTCATCCACAGGAAGGTAAGAACAGTTGTAGGCACAGGTGTTATCCCTGTCCAGAGCCTTGCCAGCAGTCATCATGGCACGCATACTGGGCATGATCTCAAGGTTGAGGATAGCATTTTTGATAGCCTTGAAAGTCTCTACGTCATGTAGCTTAGGGGCAACAACATTGTCCATGAACCTGTCAACAGTTTCTTCCCAAGACTCCCTACGGTTCTCTTCTTCAATCCATCTGGAATACCTAGACTTATGGATGAAAGCCTGATAGTCAGTTGGCAGAGTCATCATATTCGTATACATCTTTGATCCTCAATTTCTTTCTGGTATATACTTTATCTGATTCTTTTATACGTTGCCTGTACTTGTCTTCAGCCAACTCCCTTGCATACGGGTTTCTGTTCTTAGGTTTCTTCTGAAAGGTTTTCTTTCTCCAGCCCATTGTCGATCTCTTTAAGTTTATCCAGTTGAGCCAAGATGATGTCTTCAAACCTATCATAGAACTCTTCAGGGTCCAAGTCAAGAGCTTCCACAAGCTCAGTCAAAGAGAACCTGTCAAGGATGAGTTGCTTAAGTTCGAACGACATCGTAACCTCGTCTACTTAAACTCATCTTTGATCCTGTCCAGACTGATCCACTCATGATCATACATCCCTTGACTAACCCCTCTCTTTACCACAACTCCAGACCACCACATCTTATTGGCCTGTCCTGCATACTCATGCACCCTGTCTACATAACATCCGACGACAAGTCCAAGAAGTCTTCGTCCATCAGGTCCAGTCCTCTCGCAGAAATCTCTAGTGTGAGTGTGACCCTGCGTGGCAGATACAAATTGTTTTGTAAGGAGGGTGTACGCCTGATGTTCACCGCTTGTAGCTCTACCCATAACCCCCGTTGGGAAATAGTGCGCGTAATATACACCGTCCACTTCAACAGGTTCCAGAAAAGGGTAAGCCTCCCACCCAAAGTCCTTGTATTGTAGATCTTCAACTGAGATGGTTCCATCCAAGACTGCATCTTTCTGGATAGCCTTTTCAATACGGGCATAGTCATGGTTCCCTGTTGTCATGATGAACCGTGGGAGCTTTTTCTTGGCCTCACGAATAGGGCGGAACATCATCTCCTGTGCAAGACATGATGCTTCGATATCCTTCCTGTATCTCCTGCCCTCAAAGCCCTTGGTCCCACGGTCATAGGAACACAGGCTAGGCATGTCAGCCCAGTCACCAATACAGACTACTGTATCAGGCTTGACACTGGCAATCAGTTTACCAAGAAGGGTAAACCGGGACAGATCCTCATCAGGACTGGCATGTGGATCTGGGATTACCAGATGGGTTTTAGTCATCAAGGTCCTCTTCACTGATAAGACCAACAAGCAAACAAAGATCTATCTCTGTATTTTCAAGAGCCTCAATCCAATCATCATGATCATATACTGTACCATCATCGTTTTTGATTTCAAAATACAGTCTGACCAAGGCACGGAGTTCTTCATACATAATCTTGTAGTCTGTCTGATAGTCTGTCATTTCTTACCTCGCTTGATTACAGTCACAGTCACATCACAAACACCTGAACAACCGATCTTCCTTGCTGCCGCTTCTGACAAGTCAATGGTCCTGCCCTTTATAAAGGGACCCCTGTCATTAATCCTGACAACGACAGACTTGCCCCGATAAGTAACCCTAACGATAGTCCCAAAAGGAAGGGTACGGTGAGCAGCAGTAAGAGCATTACGATTGAATCTTTCTCCATTGGCAGTCAACCTTCCATGAAAACCGGGACCATACCATGACGCTACATCTGCATTGGCTGGTACTGTGAGCATCAGGAAAACTGGTGCCCAGTGCAGGAATCGAACCCGCAATTGATGATTACAAATCAACTGTTATCTCCATTTAACTAACTGGGCTGGCCTACCCGAGAGGACTCGAACCTCTAACCTAGTGCTTAGAAGGCACTTGCTACTGTCCAGTTGAGCTACGGGTAGTACGCCTTTACGGCTGTTAATATTCTTTTGGGATGAACTTGATAGATCCTATCTGTTTATTGTACCATAGTCTACCGTTGATGTCAGATTCTGTCAACACATTATGCTTGTGCTGTAGATTAGCCTCGGCATATACCAGACCTCCTCTTGTTTTATACAGACCAAGGATAGTAAACCTGAAGTTATTCTTCTTGAAGTTCTTGATATCCTGATTTAATTCAACAGAAGAACTTGTGTATGTCTTCCAATCTGTTTCCTTATGCTTCTTCTTTTTACGATAGGAATGGAACTGTTTCTTCCCGATATACTTTTTACCATTGATAAGACAATGGATAAGATAGACAAACCCAAAGTATTCATCTGGGTTTATCTTTACCTTGGAGATCCAGTGTCCATACTTATACATCAACTTCCATGACTTCAGGTTCTTTCTCTACATGTGTCATCCAGACAGGGCCAGTGGAGTAGATAAACTTCCTCAGGCCAACATCCTTCCAGCATTCTACCTTGAAGGGACAGTAAGAACAACCCGGAGGAAGCTTAAGATTACCGGACTTACCCATAGGTTCAGGACTGAAGCACCGGGGAGGTGGTTCCTTCTGAAGGACCACTTCCTTGATGTGATCAATCCTTTCCTTGATACCAACCCGGTCTGTGTCTTCAAGAGGCATGACAGTGATGTATCCATTCTGTTTGTCAACAGCAACGTAAGCACCATCAGTCATCTTGGTTCCTTGAAGATACCCAGACAACTGAGGGATATATGCAAAGGGATCATCTTCTTTCAGGGTGCCATCTCTGAACTTCTTAAATGAGTGCGGAGATGTAGACTTTACATCAACCAACACACCGTCAATGACAGCATCAATATGACCAATGATACCGTTAACATCAACCTCACGCTGCCTGTCTGAAACAGAATGACCTGAGACTTCTGCCAGAAGAAGTACAACCTCTTCAATAAGATCTCCGTAAAGAAACTTAAGATAGGTAGGTCCATTGAACTCTTCCTTCTTGACATAGGGGTTGCACTCATACCACAACATCCTGTCAGGTTTGCCTACGTTAGACATCCTAAGGGTACGTCTGTCTTCCTTGGGCTTGAGCCTGTCATACATCAGACTGGCCAGCCTTTGGCCAAACATCTGACAAGCCTCAAAGGTATCCTGTTCAGTCCCTTCCTCAAGCAGACGATAGATATCTTTGACCAGTGTATTGATTGAACTCACCTGTTATCTCCATCACCTTGGATCTTTCCTTCTGCCTTCCTTTTGCCCAACTTCTCAAGATTATGTTGGGCAATGGCAGACAAAGGGAAGCCGTGATAGTTGGCCAGACAAGCCAGATACCAGAGTACATCACCTAGTTCAGCAAAGATCTTTTCCTTGAACAACGGGGTGTACTCACCAAAGAACTCATCAGGTTCCTGACTCCAGTACCTTGGATCTTGACGGGCAATCTTCTGCATCAAAGACATAACCTCGCCCACC
>Ga0208161_1000166_pt1 | contig 37026 bp, 44 predicted proteins | sample CB_VirMetaG_3_FD_184538 | JGI IMG/M metagenome (GOLD analysis project Ga0208161, IMG submission 184538) | Freshwater to marine saline gradient viral communities from Chesapeake Bay - CB_1508_1S Viral MetaG (SPAdes) (version 4) | ecosystem: Environmental > Aquatic > Marine > Coastal | place: USA... | reverse complement strand
TGTGAAATGCACGGCAATTGGGTTCGGGCATTGCTCGCGGGTGTACCAGCCTTCTAGGTAGTTCCACGCTATCGGCAATTCACCAATTACATCATCTGTAAGCCAATTGAATCTGTGTAAGTACATACCCGTTTCACGGTTAACCACCTCGGGCGTAAGAGCCTTGACTTGCTCATGGCCACAGTTGATAAACATAAAACTTGACCAATTCTTGCGGGGGTACTGGTGCTGCGTTTGGTTGTCCATTTTGACAATTTCGGTCGGCCTGTAGTCGTGCTTTACCACAAAGCACGCTTTTGCCCGATCGGCGTAGTCCATCAATCCCGCAATGTCCCCCCTGAAAAGAAAATCGCAGTCTACAAATACCGCCCAGCCGTTGTATCCGGCGAGATACGGCGTCAGAAACCGAGTAAAACTAAACTCCGTCGAAGACAGCGGATCAGCCTCTCGCCAATACAAATTTCGTTCCCGAAGCTCTGATTGTTTAATTGGCTGGATGTCTAGCGGGATGGAGGCGTGCCGCAAAAGTGACTTGCGGCAGACCTGGTAGGCAATATCCTCGCGTGGATCGTAGCCCACAAAAATGCGTAAATTAAAAGGGTGCATCCATGTCATCCCATGCTGGCTCTTGTTTCGGTGCGGGTTTGGCTTGCTCTTTTTGTTGAAACGTCAAGCTCAAAAACTTATCGCCCGTTTTTTTGCTCGCCTTAATCCATGCCGAAATGTTGTAATCCACGTTATTGATGACGGCAGAGCCGCGATAATCAGGGCGTTTTTCATTGCCGTTTTTGTCGTTACGGAATAACACGCCTTTCAAATTGGGATCGTAATTCACAGTTTCACCTTTTCCAGTTGTTGAAGTTTGTCATCTAACTCTGCAAGGAACTTGCGTACCTCGGCTTCAAGCTCGGCAATGCGTTTATCATCACGCGGAACCCGCACCACCAACATTTGCAAGTGTTCAGGCAGGCGTGGGTCGTAGCTCACAAATTCGCAAAACGCTCGGTTAGTGCAAGCCATCTGCCACTGCATCTGAATGACGTACTTTTCGGGCGGCTTGCCGGCTAACAGGTACTCCAGGTGGTTTGCGGTCTGCGGGCATTTGTATTCCACGCAGCCGTCGCCTACCAGACCGTCTGGGGAGGCTCCTGACATCGCGATGGTCGGGTGGTCTATAAACCCCACCTCTTCAACCAACTCGCCTGTACGAGCCGAATACGCAGCCCTAGCGTGAGGCTCTTGCTCTACGCCCCACTCCATCGCCGCGTTGCTGAAGTTGGTCGCCTTTTGGCCGGTGAGTCGTTCCACGATCAGGTCGGCCATGTAATTCTGGCGGCTCGCGCTGTAGCCTGATTTAGTCTTGGCGACGACATCCGCGACGCGGGATGCCGTCACCTTGCCTAACCGTGCCGCCCACCACGCAGGGTTTTCTCGCTGTTCCATTATTCCTCCACAAACTCAATATCTATGTCGCTTTCTTCTAATTCGTCATACAAACTGCAAGAGTCATATGCGCTAACTGACTGTCGTTTTCTTTCCATATAAGGCGGCCATGCAAACGCGCAAAATCCATCAAAATCATGGTCTGCGTGTTGCACAAAATGAAAGCAATTCGCGCAATATCGTTCGCGTTTATCTTTTTTCATGCCGCCTCCGGCCCAGTGAGTTCTTTTTTGCGTGCGGTAAACGCATCAATGTGTGTCATGCGTTGGCTTTTATCCAGCCGCTTAAATATCTTGTTTAAATCGTCTACCGACGCCGCTGCGTTGATTAATGCAACCAGATCGGGGTCAACCTGCGGTGCCTTGCTGCTACGGCCTTGTGCGGCCTCTGCGTCGTCATCGATCTGGGCTAATCCAACGATGGCAGCTAGCGCGTAGCGTCGGGCGTAGGTTAAACCCGACCCCTGACCCTGCGGGCTGGCATCTTTGGTCAGCACCGGCATTTCGCCCGCGATCCACTCGCCCGAGCTATGCGCGAGCGTCGTGACCAGCAGCAAGCCCGACTCGGTCATGCGGGTCGTCTGCATGACTGACAAACCGTTGGCGGCCAGCTGGTGGCGGCAAGCGTCCCAGCATGAGGCTAGGTCGGCGTATTTGGATTTGAAGAATGGGTTGCTGCTATCTTTCAGCGCACCTGTAATGTCGGCTTGGGCTTTGCTTAATGCGGCGGCCAATGCGCCAATGGTTTCACTCTGCATTATTCTGCTCCTCAAATTGCTGTTGTTCTTGTTGCTGTTGTTGTTGCCAAAAATCTTGGTTGTCATCTTCCATCGCTATACCCTCACAGCTATGGCCGTCGCACGGCTCAATAAAACCCGATAGTAGGTACACGCTTGCTATGACTAGCAGCGGCCAATATTTAACCTTCAAGGTAATACTCCCAACGACGCTCTTGCATGTCGTCTTCTGCTTTGAAAACCAGCGTGTTGTACTGCTCATCCGACAATTCGCTGGGGTTTAATGGCAGGTCAGTGCCGAGCGGGGTGTAATCGCGTTTGTCAGGGTTGTCGCCTTTGTGGTAAACGCCAAGGACGTTGACGTTTTCTAGCTCAATTACGCCGTGGTGTGAGTCATACTCCACGCATACTTCAACTAATGTGCCTACGAGCCAGATGCGGGTGTTGAAATCAAACATGTGTGTTACCTCTCTGTGGTAAGGGGGGCGGCTTATGCCGCCGCCTTTTGATTGGGGTCAAAATCGTTTTGTTCGTTATCTCGCGTGGCTTCGTCAAACCCCCGAAGCCAGTCGCGGCTGTTGACTTTATCGCGGCTCATGCACAAGCAAGCCGCCTCATATCCCTTTTTGAAATCCGCGCTTTCCTCGTAAAAATTCATTTGTATCTCCTATCTGTGGGTTGTGTTTATCAACAACATCAAGTTTAGCGACCTAAACGGGTATGTCAACCCCCTAGACTAAAAAAGTTTATAGCCCTAAACTGGCAGGATGGACATACAAAAGCTCATCAAACGATACGGCAGCCAGCAGGCAGTAGCCGCCGCATTTGGCGTAACCAAGGGGGCGGTAAGCCAGTGGGTCAAGGCGGGGGCGATCCCTGCGGCGAGGCAGTGGCAGCTTAAGGCGGGCCAGGTGAAGGCGCATGGCAAGCGATGACAGCTAGAAACGAAAAGCCCCCTTTGCGGGGGCTTGACGCGGCTAGAGGGTTAGCCTTACGCTTGGATTGCTGTTCGAGCGTGAGCGGAAGTTTGAAGGACTGTTCTAGTCCTGTCAACCACCCCACCACGCTGAACGCTCGGCTAATTGTGGACGGGGAAACAACGCGCAGAGTTAGCTTAAACCTACACCGGGGTAGCCAGCTTGTAGGCACGCAGCGTAGAGTCGGGAAGCGTGAATGGCAGCAGGGAAACCTGTGAAAAGTTGCCGGCAGCGGATGGCTCCGTCAGTCATCAATTCCGCACGATCAGCCGTAGGCGTATTCCGTCTACAACGTGCGGATTCACCATCAGTCATCAGTGCATAAGAGGGTATTAGTATGGAATTAGATCAAGAGGCTTGGGATCGCTGGGTTGCATTCCGTAAAGCCATCAAGAAACCCATCAAATCAGTTAGCGAACACGCGGCCAAACTCAAATTGAGCCGTTTCGGTGACAATCAGGCTGCGGTGGTGGATCAGTCTATCGCTAACGGTTGGCAGGGTCTGTTTGCGATTAAGCAAGTTAAAGGCGAAAAGCCCGTGAAAACGGACAAGCAGATCGAGGCCGACCGCCAAGCCCTCGCTGACGCTAACAACCGCTCGCAGCGTTATTGGGACAGCCTAGAGCCGACCCCTTTCGCTAAACTCAAGCTCTGTGAGGCGCTGTGGGCGCGTTACACGATGCAGGCCGACCTAGACACCCCTGACCGCCTAGAGTGGCTGAAAGGCGTCATCGCGCTGCATCTGCGTGAAGTAGAGGCAAAGGAAGTCGTGAGCGATCCTGCGTTAATGTCAATGGTTTGGTGCTTTTTCGGAGAACGCGGTGCCATACGAATCCGAGATCGGGCTAAAGTTATTACCGAGTAATCGCATGTGGTGGAGAATATGGCTAATCCGATTGATCAACGAGGCAAGGAGCGAGGAGGCATTCGTCGCTATCTCGACACCGTCACGCCGCAAGAGTACAGGCCGGAAACGGGCGAAGTTGACCTTGCGGAAATATCGCTCACCGGCCTCGCAGACCTCTACGGTTCGGACAAAGGCAAAATCAAGCACCGCTACACCGACATCTACACCAAGCTAATTGACGAACTAGGGGGTCGAAAGGAGTCGTTGACCGTGGTGGAAGTGGGGGTTGCCTGCGGTGCCTCGCTACGCATGTGGGCAAACTACCTACCGAACAGCTGGATCAAGGGGTTTGACATACGACCCGAATGCGCGTCGTTGTGCGAAGATTTGGAGAACGTGCAAATCCACATTGAGGACGTTCGGCAGTACCCACACCCGCTCGGCATCGTGGATTTATTTGTGGATGACGGCAGCCACATCGTTGAGGACATTATTGGCACGATGCTAGTAGCGCAGGAATGGGTGCGCCCAGGCGGGTTTTATGTGGTTGAAGATATGTCCTGCACCTACAACGACGCCTACCGAGATAAATTTAACAAGCACTTTAATCAAAACTTGGCGAACAACCGAGCGTTGCTGATGCAATTTTTCGACGAACTGCTGCGAATGATGGACACAGGCCGAGGTATGTGGTCGGAAATGCGTTACACCAACAAGCTCTGGGTGCTTAAAAAACGATGAGACACGCCGCTCGACGGGACGGCAATGATGCGATTATCACCGAAGCCCTACGCAAGGCGGGATTTACGGTGATTGATTACGGTAAGGCGGGTGAGGGTATCCCCGACAAATTGGTCACCCGCGCACTGCCCAACGGAACGCCGTGGGTGTGTTGGGTGGAGATTAAGATGCCGAAGGGCAAGTTGCGCGAGGCACAAGAAGTGTTCCGCACGTTGTTTGAGCATCGCGGCGAGTTTTATGTGGCCCGCGACCCCGAGGAAACGGTGCGTGAGCTAATGGAACGCTGGATGCTGGCAATCAAGCCAGAGCAGCAGCGCTAGGCATCAGCGCTTTGCGTGCGCCTTTGTAATGGACGATAGCGGGGTCAGGGTGTCGCGGCAGATATTCAGGCAGGCAAGCGTAATGCGCCTCGGGCAAGGGCTGGACAGCCACCCGTTTAGCGTATTCCCGCAAAACTTCTTGGTCGCCATACCACACACGGAATTTATCGGGCAACACGTTATACATTTCGGCCAAGTCAGCCCACACGCCCCAATCGGCGGTGATCGTGCAACAGCCGACATACGGGTACACCTTATCCAACTTCAAACCGGCGTATTCGAAATAATCCTGACCGCGTTGGCGCGGGTTAAACATTGCCTCGCGGTTAAAGTCACGGCGCGTCATCGCCACGACGTCCTCGAGCAGCGCGGCAGGGTCAATGGGATGCCGCACGATCATGTCGGTATCCATGTACATCGCAGGCTCGGACAACCCGAGTTCCGCAAACGCATTGGTGCGCCATTGCATCAGAAACTGCCGGTTGCCGTGCGAGACAAACACCCGCGAGACGCTTGGCACAGCTGGAGTTTGATCGTCGGTGACCTGCACGATGGTCGCGTTAGGGTTGTGTTGGCGAATGGATTGCACCATCGCGGTGGGTTGGGCGATGTCTTCGCCCACATGGAAAAAGACAAACATTGGGAGAATATATGCTGAACGTAAACCGAAAGCGACTGTCGCGGGCAATTTGGGAAACGTTATTTGCGGATTTGCCCGACCTGCCGTGGCATGTGATTGAGAACCTAGAAAAGCTCGACCCCGAACGACAGACGGGTAGCACCAACCACGCCTCGCTGATTGCGTTATGGGCGGTCGTGCGGTATTTCCGACCCCAACGGATCGCTGAAATTGGCACCTATATCGGCAAATCTACGTTTGTGCTGGCGCGAGAAGGCGCAGACGTACACACCTGCGACATGACGCACGACTTTAAATTACCACTTGCCACCCGTATCACCCAGTACCACGCCAGCAGCACCGACATGCTTGCAAAATTAGACGGCAAAATTGACTTGCTTCATTTAGACGGTCGGCTACAGCCTGACGATAAGCCGCACCTAGAGCGGCTGTTTACGGCTGATACGGTGATCACGCTGGATGACTTTGAGGGCATTGAAAAGGGCGTGTGGAACGCAATGCAGATTGATTTATCGCAGCGCATTTTGGTGTACCCGCCCGAGGAAAGGTTGACAGGTCGATACGTTGCGGGTGATGCTACGACTGCAATCATCTTGCCGAACTTAAGGTTGACGCCGCAATGAGTCACAAGGACGCCGCCGAATTTATAGGCGTATTGCTACACAGCAGCACTGCCGCGCATTTTTTGCATTTGCAGACCGCAAGTTACGCGGCGCATAAAGCTTTAGGGCATTACTACGAAAACATTGTGGACTTGGCCGACAAGTACGCCGAGGCGTATCAGGGGCATCACGGCATCATTCCGCTAGACGATTACCCTGATGGCTTCAAAGTACAGAAGGACGCGGCGAAATATGCCGATAGCTTGTTGACGTTTGTGAAGGGCATCCGAGGCGATCTGCCAAAAGACACCGACCTACAGAACATTGTGGACGAGATCGTAGGCGAGATTGCTGCGTTACTCTACAAATTGGAGCGGTTTAAGTGACAGCCGCGTGGACGCGTAGCGAGGGTAAAAACCCAAAGGGCGGCCTCAACGCCAAGGGTCGCGCTAGTTATAAGGCCGAGACAGGCGGGACGCTAAAGCCGCCGGTCAAATCAGGCGACAACCCACGCCGAGCATCTTTCCTCGCTCGCATGGGCAATATGCCAGGGCCGATGGCAAAGGACGGTAAGCCTACACGCCTAGCCCTTGCGTTGAGGGCGTGGGGAGCCTCAAGTAAGGAGGACGCCCGAGCCAAGGCCAAAGCCATCAGCAGTAGGAACAAAGCTTGATGGCCGCTGACCGTCAACGTTTGGCCGCCGCCCTCGCCTACGAGGAAGAACGCCGACGCCGCATGATGGAGTCGGTGCCGGTCATTGACGATTCTGCGCCAACGACCGAGCCACGCCGAAGCCTACGCAGCGACCTAGAAAACCTGTCGTCAGGGCTTGGGCAGGCAGGCGTTAACATTTTGGAAGGCGGCAAGGCGTTGCTAACCGACCCAATTGGCACGGTGAAAGGAACTTATGAAACCGTTAAAGGCGTTGTGCGCGATCCCTCGTTGATTGCTGACGCACTGCGCTACACCGCTGACAAAGCAATGAGCGGCCCGCTGGGTGCGGGTGAAGTCATTGGCGAAATGGTTAACCCCGTTCGTTTTCGCAGAACGCCTGTGATGCAGGAAATTGACGTTTATCACGGCAGCCCTCACCGTTTTGAGGAGTTTGACGCCAGCAAGATTGGTACGGGCGAAGGCGCACAGGCGTATGGGCATGGCATTTACCTTGCCGAAAGCCCCGATGTGGCGCGAACTTATATACCAAAAGGGCGTGACTTAAGCGGCTTTACTTTAAGAGAAACGGGAGAGTTTATTGGCAAAGATGATCCGCGTTTCCCTGAAATTGCCGACACGATGGATAGGATGATTAAAAACGGCTATGGAGAACGATTTTCAGAGCAATTTTCAACGCATGGCGGCGCACTTTACACCGCCGACCTACCCGACGAAATGGTAGATCGGATGCTGGATTGGGATAAGCCGTTGAGTGAGCAGTCGCCTGCGGTTCGTGAGACGGTTATGCGCTACATGAACGTAGGCGAAAAACAATTGCCGCCCGATATGCGCGTCGGCCAAATCGGCGACAAATACGTTGTGCTTCAAGACAAGCCGCCGTTGCCGGGTTCCACATTCGGCGTTGGCCGATCAATTGTTAAAGGGCCAAGAGCCGCCTCGGAGCAAGAAGCCGTTGCCGCATACTGGAATTCTTTAACAGGAAAAGATTTTTACGATACTTTGGGCAACGACCTTGGGCAAAATGCCGACGCTTCAGACTATATGAGGCAACTTGGTATTCCCGGCATTAAGTACCTAGACGCAGGCAGTAGAGGCCAAGGCGGTGGTGGCACTCGCAACTTTGTGGTGTTTCCGGGCGAGGAAAAGAAAGTCAAGATATTGAGACGCGAATGATATGAGCGAAGGACGTTTTAAAAAAGGAAGAAAAGGAGGCCCAGGGCGACCCAAGGGTTTGCCCAATAAGTCCACGCAGGCGGCCAGAGAGGCGATTGCAGCGTTTGTGGACGGCAACGCCGACCGCTTACAAGGGTGGCTAGATCAGATCGCAGAGGAGAAGGGGCCGCACGCTGCGTTTGATTGTTTTAGCACCCTGCTGGAGTACCACGTTCCCAAGCTCGCTCGACAGGAACACACGGGCAGCGACGGCAAGCCGATTAAGATGCAAGTGCAATGGATGGCTCCCGAATAATCTTGCCCTACCGGCCACGCAAGGCGTTCATGCCGTTCCATGAGCGTACACAGCGCTGGGCCTGCCTAGTTGCGCATCGTCGCGCAGGCAAGACGGTGGCCGCCGTGAACGACATGATCCGAGCGGCGATTACCTATCAGGATGAGCGTGGGCTATTTGCCTACATCGCCCCGTATCGCTCGCAAGCTAAAGCCGTGGCGTGGCAATACTTCAAAGAGTTTGCCCAGCCAATCCTGACCAGCATTAACGAGCAAGAACTGACGCTAACGCTCGTTAACGGCAGCCAGATACGCCTATACGGTGCCGACAATGCTGACGCGATGCGCGGCCTTGGCTTCTCGGGCGTTTACATGGACGAATACGGTGACTTCAAGCCAAGCGTGTTTGGAAACGTTATTCGCCCAGCGTTGTCTGATAAACAAGGTTGGGGCGTGTTCGGTGGAACGCCGAAGGGCAAGAATCAGTTTTGGGAAATTTATGAGATTGCCACTCGAATCCCTAGCGAGTGGTTCCTGCTGCGCCTTCCCGCCTCATCAAGCGGGTTATTGCCGGCGACCGAGCTAACCGCCGCAAAGGCGCAATTGGCCGAGGATCAGTACTTGCAGGAGTACGAATGCAGCTTTGAGGCTGCGATCCTCGGTGCTTTTTGGGGACGAGAAATGCGTGAAGCGGAAGATCAAGGGCGTATTACAAGCGTGCCGTATGACCCAAGCTTGCCTGTGTTTACGGGCTGGGATTTAGGTTACCGCGATGACACCGCGATATGGTTTTACCAAGTGGTGCGTGGCGAGATTCGCGTGATTGATTTCTATGCCGTGAGTGGTGCCGACATCCACGACATCGCAGGCGCGGTATTGCAAAAGCCCTACACCTACGCAAAGCATTACCTACCGCACGACGCTCGAGCCAAGAGCTTGCAGACAGGTCGCAGCGTCATTGAGCAGCTGGCGAGTCACCTAGACATTGCCAAGCTCGCGGTGGTGCCTGACATTGGCGTACAGAGCGGGATACAGGCGGCGCGCTTGATGTTGCCGCGTGTCTGGTTTGATGCGGAACGCTGCCGTGATGGCATCGAGGCGTTACGCCAATATCAACGCGAGTACGACGAAGATAAAAAAGCGTTCAGGCAATCGCCAAAGCATGATTGGACATCACACCCCGCTGACGCTTTTCGTATGGTTGCGGTATCATGGTCTGAAGTCGCTGACAAGCCCCCAGCGCCTGAAATTAAACCGCTGATGGTGGGGCCAGAAAACACCGTGACCCTGAACGATATGTGGCAGGTTCACGACCGCACCGTTAGCAGGAGAGCAAGGATATGAGCATTGCGAATGTCAATCGGTACAACTACGTTGCCGTGGGGGCGACTTCCAGCACCTCGTTTGGTGCGGCGGGCGCATTTATTCATCGCGTGGTAGTGAATGTCGCGTCAAACAGTGAAGCGACCGCGACACTGAAGGATGGCAGCACGACGCTGGTGGCGATCCCCGCGACGCAGCCCATTGGCAGCTACAGCGTGGAATTGAACGTGGCCACAAGCGGCGCGATTACTGCCGAATGCAGCCAGAATGCGTCCATGACGGTGGTGGGCTTATTCAGTGACTACGCATAGGAAGCCAGGGCTTTACGCCAACATTCTGGCGAAGCAGGAGCGACAGGCGCGGCAACGTCGTGAGGGTCGCCCTGTGGAGCGTACGCGCAAACCGGGTGAGAAGGGTGCGCCGACGGCAGAGGCGTTCCGAGAGTCAGCGAAAACGGCCAAGGGGAATGCGTAATGGATGAGCCAATGAGCCGCGAGTTAGAGAAGTACCTCAAGACCGTCGCGCAGTACGACAACGAGTACGCCAAATGGCAGGCGCGCACCAAGAAGATCATCAAGCGCTACCGTGATGACAGCCGCGGGCAGGGCGGCAACGAGGCGGCACGTTTTAACGTGCTTTGGTCAAACGTGCAGACGCTGAAACCTGCCGTCTACGCCAAACTGCCAAAGGCCGACATCAGCCGCCGCTTTGGTGATAACGACCCTGTGGGCCGCGTAGCAGCGCAGCTCCTCGAGCGGGCCATTGATTTTGAGATTGAGCATTACCCTGACTTTCGTAACACGATGGCGTATGCGGTGGAGGATCGCTTTCTAGGCGGTCGTGGCACGGCATGGGTGCGTTATGAGCCGCATGTTGCCCCGATTGGTTTGGGCGACGACGGCATCAGCATCACATCAGCTATTGAGCAGGGCGAAAGCTCGCCCGAGGGCATGGAACGCATTGAATACGAATGTGCGCCGACCGACTATGTGCATTGGCGCGACTTTGGGCATTCACAGGCGCGCACATGGGACGAGGTGGCGCAAGTTTGGCGCTGGGTGTACATGACGCGAGAGGCGCTGGTAGAGCGTTTTGGCGAGGAAATGGCGCGCAAAATACCGCTCGACCAAGGGCCAGAGCCGCTGAATGCCTACAACGACGCGAAGCGTACCTATAACCGCGCCAAAATCTGCGAGCTTTGGGATAAGGAAACGCAGAAGGTTTATTGGTTCTGTAAGGGTATGCCGCAGATTATTGATGTGCGCGATGACCCGCTCGGCCTTGAGGGCTTTTTTCCCTGCCCCAAACCGCTTTACGCGACAACAACCAGCGACACGTTGGTGCCAGTGCCTGATTTCATCCTGTATCAGGATCAGGCGATGGAGCTAGATATTCTGTCAGACAGAATTGACGGGCTAGTCAAAGCGCTGCGGGTGCGCGGCGTGTATGACGCCAGCCAGCCTGCGTTACAACGATTGATGACCGAAGGTGATAACAATGCACTTATACCCGTGGATAAGTGGATGGCTTTCAGTGAGAAGGGCGGCCTTAAAGGCAGCATTGACTTGCTACCGCTCGACACTCTCGCAAGCGCACTCTTGCAGTGCTACCGAGCCAGAGAGGACATCAAGTCCCAAATCTACGAAATCACAGGCATCAGCGACATCATCCGTGGCACCACAGCGGCCTCGGAAACCGCGACGGCGCAGCAAATCAAAGGGCAATATGCAGGATTAAGGCTGCGGTCGCTGCAAGAGGATGTGGCGCTGTTCGCGTCAGAGTTAATTCGGCTGAAAGCGCAAGTAATGTGCATGCATTTCCAGCCCGAGACAATCTTGGCGTATGCCGCCGCGCAACAGATGACGCCCGCTGACCAGCAACTGATCCCGCAGGCGCTGCAATTGCTAAAAGACAAGCCGCTACGCAATTTCCGCGTGGACATCGCTGCCGATAGCTTGGTAATGCTGGATGAGAACCAGATGAAGCAAGACCGTTTGCAGTTCCTGCAAGCGTTCGGTGGCTTCTTGGCGCAAGCGCTGCCGGTCGGCCAGGCATCGCCCGAGATGGTGCCGATGATGATGGAACTGCTGCGCTTTGGCATGCAGGCGTTTAAGGCGGCACGACCCATTGAGGGGCAGTTGGATGCCACGCTGCAACAACTCGCGCAGGCTGCCGCGCAACGTGGGCCAGATGGCGAGGAGCAGGGCAAGCAAGCCGAGCTACAGGCCAAGGGTCAGATGGAGCAAAGCAAGATGCAGATGCAGTCGGCACTCAAGCAAGCCGAGATGCAGCACCAAATGCAGATGGAGCAGATGCGTAACCAAGCCAAATTGGCAATGGAGCAGCAAAAGCTAGACTTTGAGGCACGGCTGAAGGCTGCCGAGATACAGGCCAACCAAGCGGCTGCTAAATACAAAGCCGATTTGGACGCACAAACCAAGCTCATTATCGCGCAGATGGGAAAAACCCTACCCGAGCCACCGCTATCCCAATGAAACGCACTTACGTTTACATTGATGGTGACTTTGTAGAGCGGCGCAAGGACGCCAAGGGGCGCTATCACTACGTCCAAGGTGATATTACGCCCTACAAGAGCATGATTGACGGGTCGATGATTACGTCACGCTCGCAGCACCGTCGCCACCTGAAGGCTCACAATTGCGAGGAAGTGGGCAACGACGATCCTAGCAAACACATTCGCCGCGAACCTGAAAAGAACACACGGCTAGAACGCATCAAGCACATGGTCAATACCCGAATGACCAACGATCAGGCCGACCGCATCATCCGCGAGTTGCGCCAGCACGCCAATTTCACCCATCCCCACAGGAGCCGGTAACGTGGACGAGCAGCAAGAACGAGACGACGCCCCACAGGCTGAAGTCATTGACCGCCGAGAGATGTTGGAGGCGGGATTAGAGGCCGCTGAACGCGGTGAGCCGATTGAGAACATTGGACGCGATGAAAAGGGTCGCTTTGCGCCAAAGGCGGCGAAAGAAGAAGCACCCGAGGCCGAACCCGAAGCCGAACCGCCTGTATGGCGTCGGCCTCCTGCGTCGTGGAAGAAGGACTATCACGAAGTTTGGGCAAAGGCTGACCCAAAGATGCAGGAATATGCCTGGCAGCGCGAGCAACAGATGCGCGAGGGCGTTGAATCGGTCATGTCAAAGGCGCAATTTGCGGATGCGATGCAAGACGCCATACAGCCTTACATGACGACCATCCAAGGGTTAGGGTTAACGCCAGATAAAGCCGTGGCGGCGCTGATGGAGGCGGATCACAAGCTTCGCAACAGCGATCCGCAAGCAAAAGCGCAATACTTTATGCAGCTCGCGCAGTCGTATGGCATTAACTTGGGCGCGATGCAGGGGCAGCCCGCTCCGCAAGGTGCAGCGCCACAGCAGGGCGTTGATCCGCTTGTGTGGCAGTTGCAAAACGAATTGAACAAAGTCCGTGGCGAAGTCATGGGCTGGAAACAGCAGCAGGAAATGGTGGAAAATCAGACCCTGCTAAACGAGATTAACCAATTTAGTCTGAAGGCCGAGCATTTCGAAGAAGCCCGCCCTGCGATGATCCAACTCCTACAGAGTGGGATGGCGCAGACGCTGGACGAAGCGTATGAAAAGGCCATTAGGCTTGATCCTAACTTGTTTGAGTCGGTGCAGAAGGCCCAACAGGCTGAAGCAGCGAGCAAACAGGCGAAAGAGCAAAACCGTGCAGCCAAAACTGCACGCGCAGCAGCGGTGAGTGTCAGAAGCGCCACACCCGGCGTAAACACGGCTCCCAAGAGCGGCGACCGTCGTGCGTTACTCGAAGAAGCATTTGCCGAAATCGAGGAACGTTTTTAATTAACTGATCAAGGAGTAAAAACATGGCATGGGCCAACTCTAGTATCAGCGACATCATCGCTACTACGATCCAGAGCCGTAGCGGTGAGCTTGCTGATAACGTGACGAACAACAATGCGTTGCTTCGTCGCTTGAAGGAGCGCGGGAACGTGAAAACGTTCTCGGGCGGTAACGTGATTTTGCAAGAAATCATGTACAACGATGATTCAACTAACAACACCAACTCGTACAGCGGCTACGAAGTGTTGAACGTGGGACAGAACAGCCCCATTTCGGCTGCCCAGTTCAGCATTACGCAGTACGCCAGTGCGGTGACCATTTCGGGTCTGGAGATGATCCAGAACTCGGGCAAGGAGGCCATTATTGACCTTCTTGACGGTCGCATGTCGGTGGCCGAAGCGCAGTTGGCGAACCGCATCAGCGGTGACCTCTACGGCGACGGCACGGGCAATGCGGGCAAGAACCTCACGGGTCTTGCTGCGGCAGTGCCGGATGATCCGACTACGGGAACCTACGGCGGCATCAATCGCGCTGTGTGGACGTTTTGGCAGAGCAAGAAGTTCTCGGCTGCCGCTGATGGCGGTGGTGCGGGCGCTGTGTCCAATACGACCATTCAGGGCTACATGGATGCCTTGGCAGTGCAGTTGGTGCGTGGCACCGACAAGCCTGACCTGATCGTGGCCGACAACAACTACTATCGTTTTTACCTGCAATCGCTTCAGGCGATTCAGCGTATCACCGAGAGTGGTTCGGGCCTCGCAGGCGCGGGCTTTGCTTCGTTGAAGTACTACGGTGCGGGTATGGCCTCCGACGTTGTGTTGGACGGTGGTATCGGCTCCTCGACGTACAACAGCGGTTCGGGCAACGCCAACCACATGTGGTTCCTCAACACCAAGTACCTGCACTTCCGTCCACACAAAGATCGTAACTTTGTGCCGATTGGCGGCGAGCGGCAGGCGGTCAACCAAGATGCCATCGTGAAATTGATTGGCTGGGCAGGCAACTTGACCTGCTCGGGTAGTCAGTTCCAGGGCGTCTTGATTGCTTAAGGGAGTACACGAAAATGGCAGTTTCAACATCTAACGTCATTGGCGTGGCACTCGGCTTCACCGACGACACCGCACAGTTCAATCTCGGCACGACCGTGAACTTGGACGATGGCGGTCAGGCGGTGTATGTACAGGCGGCCTCGGCTGTAGCGGCTTACGCGGCGGTTTCCGTCCTCGTAGACGATACGGTGGTGCCGTTGACCACCACCAATGCAGCGGCGAGTAAGGCAGTTGGCTTTGCTCAAGCGTCCATTGCCTCGGCCTACTATGGCTGGGTGCAGTTGGGCGGTAAGCCGCGTGTCAGCGTTGCCACGGCCTGCGAGCCGTCGGTGCCGCTGTTCACCACCGCAACGGGCGGCGTCTTGGATGACGCCACTGTGACGGGCGGTTTGGTGGCGGGCCTTGTGGCCACGACCTCGGCGGCTTCGGCCTCTGCGGTCACCTGCATTGCGGGCTATCCGCACATCGCCACGGGCGTTGTCGGGTTCTAACGATGCAACCTCTGGAGATCACGGTGCAGGCGGCGGGAACGGATGAGGAGTTATGTACCAACATCCGCTCGGCGCTTGCCCGTGGTCTACCAGAATTAGCTTGCTCGCCCATCAAGCACGACGGCACGTTGGTACTGGTGGCAAGCGGCTGGTCAATGCCTGATTTCATTGACGACATCAAGGCGCATCGTCGTAAGGGTCACCCGATTGTGGCCATCAAAGCCGCGCACGATTTTTTATGTGATAACGGCGTTGAACCCGATATGTGGGTCAACCTTGACCCGCGTGATCGCACTAGCGGCGTTCAAAAGGCAAATCAGCGCACCGTCTATTTGGTCGCTTCGCGCTGCCCGCCGATTACGTTTGATCATCTGAAGGATAAAAACGTATGGCTATGGCATTCATGGGCCGAGGGCGAAGAAATGAAGGCGATTGGCCCCGGCAAGTTAGCCGTGGGTGGCGGGACGACCTCGGGACTGCGTGCCATCAACATTGGTTATCTGCTCGGCTTCCGCAACTTCGTGCTGTACGGCTACGACAGTTGCAATCGAGCCGATGGATTAAAACGTTTTACGGGCGAACACACTGGCCCTGCCATTGATATTTGGGTGGGCGGCCCGAACGGTAAAAAATTCAACTGCAACATGGCAATGGCCCAGCAGGCTAACGAATTCCAGAAATTGTTTGAAGTAATGGGCGATATAACGGTAGACGTTAAAGGCCCAGGTTTGATTGCGGAAATCATGCGAATGCGCCACGAGCAGGCGCAGGCAGCGTAATGGCGATTCCCTCCCAGGTGCTAGGATCAGGCGTAAACAGCCTGTCCACCGTCGCGATTTGCGGCGATGGTAACGCAAGTGTGACTGCGGCTGGCACATCCGCGGGCGATGCCACGGCGATTACTTACGTCTACAACAACATCACCTCGGGAACAGGGGTTAAGTTACCGCCTACCGAATCGGGCGAAACGATTACGCTAGTGAACTCGGGAACGAGCGTTGTCACGGTTTACCCTTACGACACGGGCAGCACCATCAACGGGGCGGCAAGCAGTGAATTGTTACCCGGTGGCTCGGTTATTTTGTCGGCAACATCAAACACCACATGGGTGACGCTACAGGGTTACAAGCAACTACCGAAAAAGCGTTATGGGTCGTTTTACAATGATCAAACCCAAACGGCGACCTCGGCTAACGTAGCGTATGCCATCGTCTACAGCAGCACCACAGCGGCTTATGGCGTTGCCATTGGCAGCCCCGCCTCGCGCATTGTCGTTGAGGATGCAGGCGTTTACGACTTCCAATTTTCGGTGCAGGTGGATGCGACATCAGGCGGCGACAAAGAGCTGTATATTTGGCCGCGCATTAACGGCAACAATGTGCCTGACTCCGCATCTTTTTTTCGTATCAAGGGCAACAACGCAGAAGTCGTGCCGTCGTGGAACTTTTTGCTAGAAATGAATGCGAACGATTATTTTGAATTGATGTGGCTAACAGACAGCACGGACGTACAACTCCTTGCGATGGCCGCATCAGCCCCGATACCGGCAGTACCGTCGGTGATTTTAAGTGTGAACGAAGTGAGTCTGTAATCCCCACAGGAGCAAAGACAATGCCATTAGATAGTGACATCAACAACGCCGACGCTCAATTGCACGTTGAGTTTTATATCCGCGAGGATGGCCCCAACAAGGGCAATTCGTATGTGCGGATACAAGCGCCTGGCGACAAAACTAACGTCATTGACCAGCCGGTACGCGAAGATCACAAGGGTCGATTTCCGCGTCAGTGGTTGTATTTTCAAATGCAGCAAAGCGAAGGCGCGGCACAAGCCATTGGCACGCCGCTATCACAATGGTTGACTGATGCGCCAGACGACATCAACCGCGATCAGATTGCAGAGTTAACGATCCTCAAGTTTTTGACGGTTGAGCAGCTAGCCTTGGCCTCTGACGCGCAGTTGCAGCGTGTCGGCATGGGCGGCGTCGGTTTACGCGAACGCGCACGCCAATATCTAAATCGCAAAAACCGTGTGGAAAGTAACGCAGAGCTAGAAGACACCAAGCGGCAACTGGCAGAATTGCAAGCGCAGATGCAGGCAATGATGGCGACGGAATCCAAAAAGCGCGGCAGGCCGCCGAAAGAGCCTGTAATGGAGGCATAGCATGGGCAGCACGATGGTTCAACTCATCACCGAGTGTACGCAAGAACTTGGTATCCCCACCCCATCCACGGTTGCAGGCAACAACAGCCAAGACATTGTGCAATTGCTTGCATTGATGAATGCGTGCGGGTATGAGTTGCTCCGTCGTGCAGATTGGCGGGAATTAACGCGCCAACACACGTTTTACACCGAAGCGTCAACCGCGACGGGTTCGTGGGTGGATGGCGTTGCGACGATCACGGGCCTTGCGGATACGTCAGGCTTGTCAACTAGCTACCAAGTGCAGGGCGTCGGCATTCCCAACGCAACGTACATCACATCAGTCGGGCCAACCAGTGTCACGCTTAACTACGCACCAACAGAAACGGTGGTGAGCGGTCAAGTCATTTTTCAAAAAGTTAAATATGACTTGCCAACGGATTACGTTAGCACGGTCAACCGCACGCATTGGGATAAGAGCAAGCGCTGGGAGATGCTTGGCCCCGAGTCGCCACAGCAGTGGCAGTGGTTGCTGTCAGGTTATATCAGCACCGGCCCGCGTATCCGTTGGCGGTTGCTTGGCAAATACTTTCAGATATGGCCGGGAACGAATGCGGGTGAGTTACTCGGGTTTGAGTATCGCAGCAAAGCATGGGCCGAGGCGTCAGATGGTACGCCTAAAAACAGTTTTACTGCGGATGACGATACCTGTATTTACCCTGATCGATTGATGGTGCTAGGCACCAAGCTCAAATACTTTGAGGCAAAGGGATTTGATACCACGGCGCTATATCGCGATTACTTGATGGAGTTTGAGACGGCGGTGGGGCAAGACACCGCTGCGGCTAATTTATCGTTTGCGCCGCGACCGGGTACCGTGTTGATCGGCTACGACAATATTCCCGACAGCGGCTACGGCACGGGTAGCACCTAATGGCATCACCTGTTCGCAGGCGGTTGATTCAGCGCACGACGAACAATGTAGCGTCGTTGCCTGCTCCTGTGGGCGGCTGGAATGCGCGGGATGCGTTAGCCAACATGGCCCCAACGGATGCCGTGACGTTAGACAATTTATTCCCAGGCGTATCTAGCGTTAGTTTGCGTGGCGGGTGGGAGCCACACGCGACGGGAATCAGCGGGCAAGTTGAAACGCTGATGACATACAACGGTGGCGGCACAGACGAAATGTTTGCCATCGCACAGGGGTCAATTTTTGATGTGACCGCAGCGGGTGCGGTGGGAACAGCTGCCGTGACAGGGTTGACCGACTCTCGATGGGAGTACGTCAATATCACGACATCCGGCGGCAATTACTTGTACGCTGCCAACGGCGTTGACAAGCCGTTGCTGTATGACGGCAGCACATGGACAGCCATTGACGGGTCATCCCTGCCTGCGATTACGGGCGTCACCACGACAGATTTGCATTGCCCGACGTTATTTAAAAATCGCATGTGGTTTATTGAGGCAGACACGTTAAAGGCGTGGTATTTGCCGACTGCATCCGTAGGTGGCGTGGCGAATGTTTTAGATTTGTCGTCGGTGGCTCGCATGGGCGGCAAGCTCATTGCGATGGCAACGTGGACGATTGACGCGGGTTACGGCGTTGACGATAACCTTGTGTTCGTCACCGACCAAGGCGAGATCATTGTTTATCGCGGCACTGACCCCTCTACGGCGGCAACGTGGGCGTTAATTGGCGTGTGGCAGGTAGGTTCGCCCATTTCGCGTCGATGCGTGACGAAATACGGCGGCGATTTATTGGTGCTGACGCTTGATGGGTTAATCCCGATGGCTTCGGCGTTGCAGTCGTCACGGCTTGATCCGCAGGTGGCGTTATCAGACAAAATCCAAGGGGCGTTTGCCGCCGCCACGCGCCAGTACAAAAGCAATTTTGGCTGGGCGTTGCTTTATAACCCGCTCAACAATGCGTTGATCGTTAACATTCCCGTGGGCGTTGGCATCCAACAGCAATTTGTGATGAACAACATCACCAAGGCGTGGTGTCGATTTACGGGTTGGGCGGCAAATAGTTGGACGTTACTTGAGGACACGCCCTATTTTGGCGGCGATGGCGTCGTGGCGAAGGCTTGGACAACGGGAAACACTGCAACCAGCTACGCCGACAATGGCACAGCCATCGCGACACGCGCTTTGCAGGCATTTAACTACTTTGAGACTCGCGGCGTGATTAAGTATTTCACGCGGGGTCGCCCAACCATTTACAGCAACGGGTTGCCGGCTATCAGCATTGGCGTCAACGTGGATTTTCAAACCGCCGACATTGTCGGGCCGTTGTCATTTTCGCCCACGGCTTACGGTTTGTGGGATGTTGGATTGTGGGATCAGGCGCTGTGGGGATCAGATACGGTAGTCAGCAACAATTTTGTGGGACTTCAGGGGATTGGGTATTGCGCTGCGGTGAATTTTAATAGCAGCAGCAAAAATCTAACGCTGGAGTGGGCATCCACTGACATTGTGTACCAACTCGGATGGGCTGGCGCATCGTAAACGGCCCCGAAGTGGGCTTTTGGGTGGTGAATCACACCGATGGGGCGTTTTGGCCCGAGAGATCGGTGGCGATTGGATTAGAACGCGACGGAGAGTTGGTCGCGGGAACGATATTTGAGAATTGGAATGGGCGTTCGGTGGTGTGTCATCTTGCGTGGCACCGCGTAACACCCACTTATATCGCGGCGATATACGATTATGCGTACAACGTCGCAAATGTTGATAAGATAATCGGGCCAATCAGTAGCAATCATACCCGAGCGCTTAAGTTGGTCAGCAAAATGGGCTTTTCCGAGGAAGCGCGCATAAAGAATGCCGCGCATGACTCTGGAGATATTGTTTTGATGACGCAGACACCAGAACGGTGTCGATATTTGGAGCCAAGGTATGGGCAAAAGATCACCGGCACCGCCGCCAGCACCTGATTACGCTACCCTAGCTGTCAAGCAGGGTGAGGCCAACTTGGCAGCCGCCAAGCAATCGGCCTATATGTCCAATCCCAACATCTACGGCCCTACAGGGTCGCAGGAAGTCACTTGGACAAAAACGCCGACCGTAGACACCGACGCCTACAACAAGGCGATGGAAAATTGGCGTCAGCAAACCATGAATCGGCCCGAAGCTTATATTCCCGAGCCGACGCAAGAACAATTTACTACGTTTATTGAACAGCCGACGATTCGGCAGACCATCAACCCTGATGCCGAGGCGGCATTACGCCAGCAGGAACTCGCGCAGTTTTACATGTCAAGAGCCGCAGCGGGTGCGGCATCAGGATTAGGTGACCTCGGTATTGCGTCAGCGTTTCGTCCAACGGGTATTCCTGATTTAGTGTATGGCGCAATCGGCCCATACGACGCAATTTCTCGCCCCACCAACATCACCAATTGGGGGCAGGCGCAAGCGTTGCAACAAGGTGCGGGTGGTGAAATACAAGGCCCTCCAACGGGCGCGTACACTCCGATGGGAGGCTACGGCATAGAGGCGTTACCGGGTCAGGTGACCGCAGGCCAACAAGCCGCAGCCAACGTTCCCGTGCAGGGGGCGATTATGGCCCCAGGATCGCAATACTACGGTGTTGCAGGTGCTGGCCCCGCAGCACCGACTGATTTAGGGCAACTGCAGGCGGGTCAATTTACCGCGCAAGGCGCACCCAGCGGTCAAGCGTTTGGCACCGCGCAAGGCGGCCCGTCATCGCCGCAATTGCAAGGTTTAAATTTAGCGGGCGTCGGCGGCGTGGGCCAAGGCGTTAACATCGGCGATTTCGGGTTCGCAGGCGGCGGCCCCAACGCCGGATTGTTTGGATTGGCAGGCGGCGGCCCTGCCGGTGTTCAGTTAGGCGGGTTGGATACGTCTAACCTGATGGGTATCCAAGGCGGCGTTGGTCAGTTTGGCCAAGCCCAAGGCGGCACCGTGGAAGGGCCACAATTAGGCCGTCTCAATACGTTCGGCGTGGGTCGAGTGCAGCGCGCACCGAGTCAAGGTGAATTCGGTTACGCCCAACAGTTTGTTGAAGGCCCAGAGCTTCAAGGTCAAATTGACGTTTCAAGTTTAGCTGCGGCACCGATTCAAGCCGGTACGACGGCGCAGCAAGCCATCATGTCGCGTTTGCAGCCGCAATTAATGGCAGAGCGTCAGCAACTTCAGACGCAGTTAATTAACCAAGGATTACGCCCTGGCGGCGAAGCGTTTAATGCAGCGCTGGCTGCACAGGCGCAAAAAGAAAATGATTTGATGCTGCAAGCTGCCGCACAAGGCATTGCGTTAGATCAGGCAGCGCGTCAGCAAGGTTTTGCAGAGCAGCAATCGCGAGCTATGTTTGCCAATCAAGCCGCGATGCAGGGTTTTGGGGCGGGCATGGAGCAGGCGGGGTTGTACAACGTGGGCCTCGGCCAAAACGTTCAGCAAGCCCTCGCCACGCAGGCTGCGGCAAACCAAGCCCAACAGCAAGCATTTGGTCAGCGTCTTGCGGGCGCGGAGTTTGGACGCGAAAGCGAATTGGCGCGGTTTGGCGCGGGTATGCAAACCGAACAAGCCCGCAATCAAGCTATCGCGCAAAACACGCAGATGGCATTGCAATCAGGGCAGTTTGCGAACGAGGCACAAGCTCAACAATTTGCCCAACGTCTTGCCGCAGGAGAGTTTGGCAGAGAAGCGCAATTGGCATCGTTTCAGACCGGCCAGCAGGCGCAGCAGGCAATCAATCAAGCCATCGCGCAAAACTTTGCCCAAGCACAGGCCGCGCAGGAATTGCAAAACCAAGCGATTCAGCAAAACTTGCAAGGTGCGTTGACCGCCGAAGAAGCGCAGCGCGCTGCACAAGCGCAGCGGTTCGGTCAAGCGATGGGAGCTACCGAACTTGGCGCGCAACTCGCAGGACAACAATTTGGCATGGGCCAAGAAGCGGCTCAAGCGCAAAATCAAGCCATTGCCCAAAACTTCCAGCAAGCACTACAGGCGCAACAGGCGCAAAACGCCGCGTTGGCGCAGAATTATCAGCAGGCGTTGGGGGCGGGGCAGTTTAACCGCGAGGCGTTGTTGCAGCAGTTTGGCATGGGCCAATCGGCACAGGAATTGGCAAACCAAGCCATCGCGCAAAACTATCAGCAGTCACTTGCTCAAACCGAAGCGCAAAACCAAGCGTTGCAGCAGATTTTCGGGCAGGGCGTCACGCAGCAAGAACTGCAAAACGCAGCAGCAGCGCAAAACTTTCAGCAGCAATTGGCCGCGCAGCAAGCCAACTTGGCTCGACAGGCGCAACAGGCGGGTCAATCGCAGGAAGCCGCGCAGTTTTACAATCAAGCGCAAGCCCAAGCGTACCAGCAGGATTTGGCGCGTCAGGCTGCCGCAAACGCAGCCCAGCAGCAGCGCTTTGGGCAGCAAATGGACATACAGGCCGCGCAAAATGCGGCACTGGCGCAACGTCAGCAAACGGAATTGGATTACTTCAACACGCTGAATGCGGTGCAACAGCAGCAATACAATCAGGCATTGGCGCAAGCGGAATTCCGTAACACGGCAGCACAGCAAGCGTTGGCGCAGCAGGCCGCAATGCGATCCATGCCGGTCAACGAGATCAGCGCGTTGTTGTCAGGCGGGCAGGTCAGCGTGCCGCAATTCCAAGGCTATAGCGGCGTTACGGTTGCGCCACCGCCAATTTTCCAAGCGGGTCAGGCGGCGGGCAATTTCGCACAGCAAAACTATGCCAACCAAGTCGGCGCATACAACGCGCAAATGGGATTGCTCGGCGGGTTAGCGGGCGGGATTGGCGCAGCAGCGGCAGGCCCAGCGGGATTGTCTGGATTCTTCACGGGTTCAGATCGCCGCTTAAAGTCCAACATTGTTCGCGTCGGCACTCACCCGCTCGGCATTGGCGTATACGAATACGACATCGCCGGTCAGCGTCAGCGCGGCGTAATGGCAGACGAGGTTGAAACGGTGCTACCGGAGGCGGTTGTAACCCGTTCCGATGGCTACAAGATGGTCAACTACGGATTACTGTAGGAGCTAACTGATGAACGGATTTACACCAGACCGCCGACCGCAGCAGTTAGCGCAAATGCTAGCGGCCCAAGAGCGAAACCAAATGTTGACCGCACCGGCAGGACAACGCGACATGGGAATGCAGCAAATGCCAGGGCTAGGCTACGGTCAGGCCACGCCAAACGCCGCATCCGGCATGCCGCCGCAGGCGATGAATTTCAATGGCCCGATGACAACGATGCAGCCGGGGCTAGGCGTAAACCGCCCGCAGATGGGAATGCCGCGAATGTCACCGCAAGTGGGTGGCCCGCCAATGCGACAACGTATGCCATCGCCTGCTGGTATGACGACGCCACAAGGAGGCGGTTACCGAGGAGACTTTGACTATGGCCAGGAATGACCCTGTTCGTTACGTCAGCACGTTCCGAGCGCCGAGCGAGTACGAACGGCAGCTAGAGGAAGCGCGTCGGCGCGCGGCATTAGCGGAAACCCTCGCGCAGCAGCAGTATGAACCGCAGGAGGGTGTTGTTGCCCCCATCCCTCGCGCTGCACCGCTTGTAAAGGCGTTACAGGGCTTTATGACGGCCCGTGCAGGTAGACAGGCAAAGGAAGCCAAAGAAGCCGCAGAGAAGGCAGGACGCCGTGAGGCGGTGGATTACATCCGTTCTTTTGAACCCGAGCAGCGCAACGTAGGTATGGGTCAACTTGCCGCAATGGAAGCGCCAACGCCGATGATGGAGGATGGCCGCATTTCGTATGCGCCACCTAGCGCCGTTGCAGCGCCAAATCAACGCTTGATGCCCGCAATGGGGCCAGATGGTCAGCCTAATTTTAGCCAACAAATGCAAATGCAGGTGGGCGGCCCGCTAACAGAAGCGCAAAAGCGTGCGCGAGCGTTGGAAGGTTTGGAAAGCGCCAACCCAATGGTTCGCGCATATGCTGCGGATTTGATGAAACCGCCAGAGGCAGAGGAATTTTACGCACCAGTGGTAGGCGCAGAAGGTAACTACGTTCAATTTGGTAAGCGTGGCGGCACACGGGCTTCTGATGTTGCCGCCCCTGCGCCAAGTCCAGCAGCCGTTACCACCGCGACAATTATGAAAGACGGCAAACCAACCGTCATTGATGCACGAACAGGAACGGTAATTGGCGAAGGCGTTCCGCAACGAACACCAAGCGAGCCGCTAGTTTCAATCGCTGGCCCAGATGGCAAGCCGGTTTTTGTTCGACGCAGCGAAGCGGAAGGCAAAACTCCATATACCGCGCCGCCAAAAATGACTGCAAACGTAGTCACCGACATTGCTCAAGGCAAACGTGCTATTGCGGAATTTGATAACGCATCAAAAACAACGCAAGGATTTATTGACGATATCACCGACGGCAAACTTAATTTATACAAAGGGGCTGGGCTTGTTTATAGCAGCCAACGCGCTTTTGGCGGTGATGAAACGTTTGAGGAAGGGAAAGAGCCTGATTATGTGCGTTATTACGCTCTACAGCGTTTTGTTACCCAACAAGTTAACCGCATTTTGAATTTAGCCAAAGGCCCACAAACAGACCGCGACGCTGACCGAGCAGCAAGACAAATTTTGGACAATCCAGACAACGAACAAGTTGTTGTGTCAGCGTTGAAACGTTTAAAAGAAATTTGGGAAGAAGAATCAGGATTAAACAAAACATACATCAACGCACTACGAACGGAATTTGGGCAAGAGCCTGAATTTGTGGACGAAGATGATGACATCATTGATTTGCCGCCGAGGTAACAGCGATGCCAAAGTACCGAATTGAAGGGCAAGTTTACGAAGCGGCAAACGAAGATGAGGCGTATGCCAAGCATGATGCTGCAAAAGGGCGTCAGCCAAATGTTATGCCGTCGCCCCGTGAGCGTGAAGAAACAAACGCATTGCTCCAAGCGCTTGGCAAAACGGCTAGAGCAGCAGGCCCATATTTAGCGGCAGGTGCAGCGGGTGCAGCAGCTGGTGCGCCGATTGGTGGTGTTGGTGCAATCCCTGGCGCGATAGCCGGCATGACGGCGTATGGCCTTGGATCAACAGCCGCAGACATTGCGACCGGCGGCAGAGCATCGCAAGGCGTGGAAAATTTGATGACGCAGGCGGGTTTGCCAGAGCTTGAAACCGGCCCAGAGCGAGTTATGGCACAAGGACTGCGGGGCGCTTTGGGTGGATTTTCTGCGGCTCGGTCTGCAATGGCATTGCGCGATGCACAAGGCATGATCCCGCAAACGACTACCCAGCGCGTGATCGGCACAATGGCTGAACAGCCAACGGCGCAAACCGCTGCGGCAGGGTTAGCTGGCGGGGCATCGCAAGCGACCGCAGAACTTGGCGCGCCGCCTCTAGTTTCGCTTGGCGCGGGCATGGTAGCCGGCGGTCTTCCGTTCATGGGGCGCGGCACGCGACCGATGACCGACAGCCGATTGCGAGAGACTCCCTCAACACCTAATTTGCGTGATCGCCGGCCTGACGCTGCGCCGCAAGGCGTTAAACCAACAGGCATGCAAGGGATTGACGAATCGGTTAAAGAAATGCCGCCAAATGTGGTTCGGGCGCAGCACGCGGAACGATTGCAACGCTTTGGCATTCCAATTACCCCCGCACAAATGTCAGGCAATCCTGCTACACAAACAGCAGAAAGCGTAATGCGTTATTTGCCAACATCAGCCCCTCGGGCAGCGCGATTTTATGATGAACAAATGGCGGCTTTTACACGGTCAGTATTGCGTTACGCAGGTATTGACAGTGATCGCGCCACTCCGCAAGTGTTAGACGCGGCACAAAAGCGATTTGGGCAAATATACGATCAACTTGAAGCTAACACGGTATTTACCGGCCCCCGCGAGGATTTGCTGGATCGTTTAGCAACGATTGAGGCGAATTACGGAAAGGGTTTTTCTGGTGAAGCCCGTGAGGCTTTTAATATCTATCGCGACGATATTTTAAATTACCTTGCGGGAACGCCAAAACCAGGACAAACATTCCAGCGGCTATCAGAACAATTAAGCGAAGCCATTGGCAAAGCCTCTCGCGATACGGCTCCAAGCTCTCAACGCTATAACATGGCCCTGCAAGGGCTAAAAGACATGTTGTTTGATGTCATGGAGACAAACACGCCTCCGCAAGTTGCTCAAGCGTGGCGTGACACAAATCGACAATACGCAATTTTTAGCACGATTAAAAACGCGATGCGGGAAACGCGGCAAGAAACGTTAAACACGAATTACATTAACCCACGCAAACTTGCCAACCTGCAAGAAAAAGCACGGCGGCGTGAATGGATTATGGGTGATCCTAATGCGGATACGTTCACTAACCTAGTAAAGGCGGGTACGGCGCTTATTCCTGATCCCATTCCCAACAGCGGCACCGCGCAACGAATGTTTGCACAAGATATTTTACAGGGCGGTCAGCGAATGTTTGGCTCTCGCGATGTATCGCCATTGACAGGCGCGGCGGCGGTAGCAGGCGGCGGTGCAGTCGGCGGTGCGGTTGAACCCATTTCATTGCTTGGGGTGCCATACGTTGCCTCTAGGATGTACTACGGCGCTGGATCGCCTAGCGCGCAAGCGTCAATGACGGCGGCAGGTGCGCCGCCAATACAGTTCGCACCAGTTGGCGTGGCAGCAGGATTCCAAGCTCAAAAACCACGAACTCGGCGCGAGCGATTAGCTGATGAATTACGAAAGAGGTAATTAAGATGTCTTTTAACGGAAGCGGCACGTTCGTCATTAACTCGGCAGGCCAGCCTGTCGTCGCTAACACGGTTATCAGCGCAACGGTTTTTAACGCGCTGACTGCAGACTTGGCGACAGGCCTAACCAACTGCATCACGAAAGATGGTCAGTCCACGCCCACCGCTAACATTCCGATGGGCAACAATAAAATCACGGGTCTGGGGGCCGGCACTGCTGCGACCGATGCCGCTACGCTCGGGCAGGTGCAATCCACCGCCGCCAAACTGATTTCGGTCACAGGGACGGACACTATCAGCGGCACGATGTCGCCTGCGCTGACGGCCTATGCGGCAGGCCAGCTGTTCTATTTCATTGCCAACGCTGCGAACACCGGCGCGATGACGATCAACATTGACGGCCTCGGCGCGAAAAACATTACCCGCGACGGCTCTACCGCACTGGTGGCGGGCGATGTCAACTCGGGTGAGATTGTCGTCATTTGCTATGACGGCACGCGCTTCCAAATGATCAATGCCGCCAATAGTTTTGGCAACACGACGATTAACGGCACGCTCACGGTTACGGGCAAGTCAGACCTGCCCACCGTCTCAACAGCCTCTATAAACGCCGCTGTGGCCGTCGTAACGACGGGGACGGTGACCAATCTCACGGCTACCAGCGCGTCGGTTGCGAGCATGAATGCGGGTGTGGCGTTACTCACCACAGCCACGGTGACAACGCTGACCGCCACGGGCGCATCCATTGCTTCAGCCAACATTGGCAACCTTCAGTTTACGGCGGCGTCGATTGCCTCCATCAACGCAGGCGTGGCGGTTGTTACAAACCTAACGGCGACCAGTGCTTCCATCGCGTCAATGAATGGTTCGGTGGCAAGCATCACCACCGTCAACGCCACCACCGTCAACGCCACCACCGTCGAAGTCACGAACGTCAAGGCCAACGACGGCACGGCGGCGATCACGATTGCTGATAGCACTGGCGCGGTCACAGTCGGCGCAGGCGCAACCATCAACGGCGGCGCGGTGTTCAATGAAACCGGCGCGGATGTGGACTTTAGGATTGAGTCAGATACCAATGCCAATGCGTTCGTGCTGGATGGTGCGACGGGCAACGTCGGGATCGGCGGGACGGCGAGTGCGTTTGACAAAGTAACAGTAACGGGAACATTGCCAACGAATTCCGGAACTTCAATTGCATTTGCGGCAAGAGGCACAACGCCCGCCGGAACAACAGCGGATTATGTCGGCTTTAACAGCGTGTTTTCTACCGCTGCCGCTTCTTTTACAATGCTACGAAGCAGCGGGTTTTTCGCATCCCAAGGAACGCTTGGCGCTGGCTCTGCGGTAACAAGTCAATTCGGATACCGCGCAGATTCTTCCCTCACCGGCGCCACCAACAACTACGGTTTTTACTCCAACATCGCCAGCGGATCGGGTCGGTACAATTTCTTTGCGAACGGGAGTGCTGACAATTATTTCGCGGGGAATACTGGGATTGGCGGCACTTCCCAACGATCCCCCGCAACAAGATTAACCGTTGTTAATTCTTCAGCAACAGGCTCAAGCGCCGGTGTTGAAATTCGCTCATGGGGCGATGCTTTTAACTTATTGCAAACAGGCGCTTCATCTAGCCTTGTTGATAACGCCGCAATAATTTGGAACTCTTGGGCGGCATCGCCGATAGTGTTTGGAACGGCTGGTGGTTCTGGTGGCGCGTTCAATGAACGTATGCGTATCGACTCGGAGGGTCGCGTCGGGATCGGCGGGACGGCGGGGGCAGAGGTAAAGGTTCATGCTTTAGGAACTTACCCGACTAGCGGTGGATATACTCGCGTTTTTCGCGCAACAGGAACTATTCCTAGCGGAACAACATCATCCTCTGGTCTTTCGCATATTACGTTTCAATCTTTTGTTTCAACGCAAGCAGCCTCTTTTACAATGCCGGGTTTAGCGCATTTTCAATCAGAAGGCGTTACAATTGGCGCAGGGTCAACGGTTACAAATCAATACGGTTTCTCTGTTGCCTCTACCCTCACCGGAGCCACCAACAACTACGGCGTTTACAGCAACATCGCCTCTGGCGCTAACCGCTGGTCATTTTATAGTGCGGGGACGGCGCAGAATTATTTTGCGGGGAATACGGGTGTTGGGACGACAAATATTGGAAGTGTTAAATTTTCTGTTTTATCCAATGTGGCGGCGCAACCAACTGTTTTATCACTCGGACAAAATTACACAGGACTTGCGACAGATGCTCAATGGTACAACGCAAATAGTGTTACATCCAACACGCTAATCTCTAAACGAACTGACGGTGGATTATGGTTATACCAGTCCGGCGCCGACTATATTTCGGTTCACACCAACGCAAACGAAAGGATGCGTATCGACGCATCCGGTAACGTCGGGATTGGGACGAGTTCGCCTACTAACAAACTTCATGTTGTTGCAAATGCAACTGGAGGAGACGGCGCTATACGGGTAGAAGGGCAATATGGTTCCGGATATTTCGGGACGTTTGGAAGTTACCCGGCAATGATGTACGAAAGCAGTGGGTTAAAGCCCATTGTTGTATATGACACAAACAATAGCGCAACAATTCTATATACAAGCGCCACCGAACGGATGCGTATCGACACATCCGGCAACGTCGGGATCGGCGGGACGGCGGCGGCTGCAACTAAACTAAACATCCTCGGCACATTACCAACCAGCGGCACGGTATCGTTTGGTGTTGGTGTTACGGGAACCATTCCAAGCGGCTCAACAAGTGGCGGGTATGGTTTCTCTACTGGCTTAAACACAGAGGCGGCGAGTTTCACGTTAGGTGAGTTGCGTCATTTCAGTGCCTCGCAAGCAACGATTGGCGCTGGGTCAACCGTTACCAATCAATTTGGTTTTATTGCTGGCTCTAACCTCACCGGAGCCACCAACAACTTTGGCTTTTACTCCGACATCGCCTCTGGCTCTGGCCGCTGGAACCTGTACTGTGCGGGCAGTGCTTTAAATTACATGGCGGGTGCGTTATTAATTGGCGCTACTACGACCGGAAGTTATTTTGATGGCGTTTTAAACGCAGTAAGAACCACAGGCTCTGGGGCAGCGTGTTCCCTAAAACAAGAAACTGGATCATTAACATTTGTTCAAACAATTTGGAACAATGCCACAACAAGTGATAATGCGTTTGTTGCGTTTGTTACGGAAACATCGCCGACGGTTCGCGGCTCTATTGATTACGACCGTACTGGCGGCCTTGTTCGTTACAACACCACATCAGATTATCGCGCCAAAACCATTACAGGGCCAGTAACAAACTCTGGCAAGTTAGTAGATGCGCTGAAGGTGTACGTCGGCAAGATGAACGGAGCGACGGCAGAGCGTCAAATGTTGATTGCTCACGAAGCGCAAGAAGTTGCGCCGTATGCGGTTAGTGGCGAAAAGGATGCCGTGGACAAAGACGGCAACCCCGTCTACCAGCAGATTGACACCTCGTCACTTGTTCCACTACTCATCGCGGAAATTCAATCTTTGCGGCAACGTGTCGCTGAACTGGAGGCTAAATGATTGAACTAAAACTTACCGTCGAAGAAGTCAACGCGATTTTAGGCGTCCTCGGCGACCTACCCACAAAATCCGGTGCTTGGCCCTTGGTGCTGAAGATCAAGGAACAGGCCGAATCTCAATTACCGAAGGAGAAATCAGATGACACAGTTTGATTGGAAGATTACGCAGATCGAAGCCCAGAAGGTCGATGACCTCGACGATGTGGTCGTGACCGTATGCTTTGATATTAACGCCAGCGAAGACGGCTTAAAAGGCTTTGTGCAGGGCGACACCAAGCTATTGCCGCCGAACGCGCAGAGCTTTGTCGAGCTTGCCAACATCACCGAAGCGCAGGTCATTGCGTGGACGAAGGATGCGTTAGGCACTGACGGCGTGGCTCGCTTTGAAAACATGGCGCAGACGCAGATCGACAACCAGAAGGTTGAGCAGCCAAAGGTTGTGGCACTGCCGTGGAAGCCGGTCGAGGAAGAAGTAGCGGAGTAGTTATGGACTACCAAGTGGCGTTCAATATCGCAATCATGGTGGCTGCGGCGTTTGGCGGTTGGACACTGCGTTCGATCACTACAAGCCTAGAGAATCTTCAGCGCGACCATAAAGAAATGATGAATCAATTTGTGAGACGCGATGATTATCGTGATGCGTTGGAACGAATTGAATCCATCCTGACCCGCATCTGGGATAAGCTGGACGAAAAGGCAGATAAGTAATGGAGATGGGGGTCGTTGAGCTTCTTATCAAAGCATGGCCTATCCTGCTTGCCATCATTACGCTAATTATCGTATTAGCGAAACTGGATTTGCGGACGGCCGTTTTGGAGGACAAGATTAAAACCCTCTTTGAACTTTTTAATAAGAGAAGCGATAAATAATGTGGCAGCAACTCATTGGCCCCATTACAGGTCTTCTCGATAAGTTTATTGAGGACAAAGACCAAAAGGCGAAGCTCGCGCATGAACTCGCCACGATGTCAGAGCGTCACGCCCAAGAGATCGCGCAAGGCCAGATTGAGGTTAACAAGACAGAGGCCGCAAACCGCAGCACCTTTGTCGCAGGATGGAGGCCATTTATTGGTTGGACTTGTGGGGTTGCTTTGGCGTGGCACTTTGTGTTGTTTCCTGTCACCTCGTTTTTGGTGATCTTGAGTGGCGAGGACATTCCACCGCTCCCGACTTTTGACATGGACAGCCTAATGACAATTTTGCTTGGCATGCTAGGACTAGGTGGCCTGCGTACCTTTGAAAAGTTCAAGGGAGTGTCAAAGTAATGGACTGGAGACTTTATCCCAACTTTTCTGCCAAGGAGTTTGACTGCCAGCACTGCGGCAAAAACGAGATGCAGGACGACTTTTTAAGTCGCTTGCAGGCGCTGCGGATGAAGTACGGCAAGCCCATGCGGATAACGAGCGGCTATCGCTGCCCAGAGCATCCCATTGAGGCCAAGAAGGCCAAACCCGGCGCGCATGCCTCTGGTTGCGCCTGTGACATTGGCGTGGAGGGGGCTGACGCCCACCGCCTGCTGCGCTTGGCGCTAGAGCTGGGCTTCACAGGCATTGGCGTGCAGCAGAAAGGAACGGGCAGGTTTCTCCACTTGGATACTTTGGAGGAGCCTCCAAGACCGAATGTTTGGTCGTACTAATATGCGAAGCGATGGCATCCCAAAATCTTTCAAGTTAGCGGGCCATACCATCAAGGTAATAAACATCCCGCTGAAGCGTTGGAAGTACGGCGAAGAAGTGTTAGCCATGTGGATTCCCGCAGAGCTACGCATTGAGCTGCGGAGCGATTTAACGGGAACGCATCGCCAGGCCGTGTTTCTGCACGAAGCGATGCACGCCATGCTTGACACGGCCAGTTACTACGAATTGTCAGCATCAGAGGATTTCGTAGATCGAATGGCAACAATGCTGCATTGTATGCTTACGACGATGAAATAAAGCTATGGTTAAAAAGTGTACGTCCGACGATGAATTCATCGCTGCCTGGCAAAGATCAGGGTCAGCCACAGATGTCGCTCGATTTTTAAAGATAAATCGACGCGCAGTTTTTGAACGACGCCGCACATTGGAGGCGCGTTACGGCATATCTTTAAAATCCAAAAAACAAAACCTAAAAAACAATTCACCCACCATTAGAATATCTACCAAAAAAGACGAAGTGGCTGAAATTCGTGAACGTGTATACAAGCGGGATATACCGATTGATTGCCGAGACGGCGTGGTAATGATTGCGAGCGATGCCCATTACTGGCCAGGTATTGTCAGCGAGGCGCATCAAGCATTTTGTCGATTGGCAAAAAAACTGAAGCCCGCAGCCGTCATTATGAATGGTGACATTCTCGATGGCGCACGCATCAGCCGACACGCACGCATCATGTGGGAAAAGCAGCCCGACATGAAGGATGAAATTCATGCAGTGCAGGATCGCATGGCCGAAATTGAGCGGGCCGCACAAGGCGCAAAGCTACTGCGAGTCATTGGGAATCACGACAGTCGTTTTGAGAATTACCTATCTAGCCGTGTCAACGAATTTGAGGACATGTGGGGGATGACACTGCTTGATTACTTGCCACGCTGGGAGGCGGGCTGGGCGGTGCATTTGAATCAAGGCACCGATGGATGGGTTGCGGTGCGTCATCGACCTGTGGCCGGTGGGATACACTCGGCTTACAATTCCACACTCAAAGCGGGCGTCCACTACGCGCATGGGCATCTGCACAAGCTACAGGTGACCCCTTGGGCTGACTATCGGGGACGCCGATACGGCATTGACACCGGCACGCTTGCAGAACCCACAGGGCCGCAGTTCAACTACACCGAAGCGGGGCCGGTCAATTGGTGTTCAGGTTTTGCCGTGTTGACATTTACCGAGGGGCGATTGTTGCCCCCTGAATTAGCGGTCGTTGAGCATGGAAAAACTTGGTTTAGAGGACAAGTGGTATAAGCCCAACCTGTGCGCGCGCTGCGTGTATCTCTGCCCGTGGAATGGCAAGGGCTATGGGTGTAGCCACCCCGAAATTCGCAGGCTCCTAGAAAGTCAGGTGCGCTGTGAGGGATGCTATTTCATCGAGACACGCGCGCTAGCTCTCGGGCAATGATGTCGGCCTCCTTGTCTAGGCCATGTGCGCGCATTCGATACAGGATTTCAGCAATGGTCGGCTCTTGCCTTTGTCCGTAACCCCACGGGTGGCGCTTTAACTCCCGCTCCCAGCTACCCGGTTTGGATTCGTTGTCTATTGTCACCAGTAATCTCCTCCAAAGCCGCGTGAGCAGCGTACGTTCGGGGGTGGCACATGACGCCACTCGTACCGCCGAAACGCCTGAAATCGCCTCACAAGCCGTTTTAGCCAATTCACGGTAGTGCCTCCACGCTGTAGTTAGTACTCGGTGACTTCCAGCCGCGTGGCAGTTCGCCATTAATCCACGACGGGTCTTGCCACAGCAGCCGATTGTTGGGGTAGGCGATCCATTGGCCGGTATCCAGCGCAATGATGTGATGATCCTTGCTTTGGTCACTTATTTCCGACCACCCGCCGTCAGCCCAAAACACGCTGAATACGTACACGCCAGGTCGTTGCACCCCGTCGCGGCCAAGTGCTTTCACGCGGTGGTTACGCAAAAACTGCATTTCGCGCACCTCGCAGAACCGGCTAAAACTGTCCCACCAGCAGGCGATCTGTAAGCTCATGGCGGGACACGGCTTGCTGCACAGCGCGTGAATCGGCGTCCTCGCCCATTGCGCGCCATTAGCGAGCATCACGCTAAACATGGGGACGCGGGCAGGCTCTGCGCGGTAGCCAAATACGGTGCATTCGGTAAACTCGCCCACGCCCTCGGTGTGGTCGTACAGAAACTCGTTTCGGATGTAAGCCGTTACATACGGAGTGTCTACCATAAAGCTCATAGCAAATCCTCCGAGTGCCGATACCACTGCGCGATCAGTTCGGGCCAACTCGTGAAATCGTTATACAAATCCTTGTTTTGGATTTCAAACGTATCGGCCTTTAGCTCAAACGTCGTGCCATCGCTCCGCTCCCGCTCGGTGCCTTGTCGGTACAACGTGGCGCGGTACAAAAACATTTCTTTGGGTAGCCAGCCGCAAAAAGTCAACTCGCGGTTGGATTTGTTAAAACTCAAAAACAGATACGCATGGCAGTGGTAATTGATTTGTGACCGCAGCAAGTTGTTAACGTAGTGTTGCTCGGGGTATCGCGTGCGGCCCATCGTTTTGACATCGAAATTAATGCCAAACACTTGAAAATCGATGCCCCCATCAAAACCCGTGTCGTTTTGCATCAGTGGCTGGCATAAGCCTAAATTCACCATGTTTTGACCAATGACGCCGACCAGCTGCTGCTCAACGTTGCCGTCACTCCCATCGCCGCGATGGCCGAGTTTGTGGCGTTTAGAAAATTGCCAACTTTCGTCCATCACCATATCCGGCACGACTACGCTGAAAGGCATGGCTCCTCCGGCACTGGGATCACGATGCCCATGTCAGCGCATCGCTGGCTGATAAATTCTAGGTAATCGCTAAACTCTTGCTTGGTCAGTTTGCTGGAACGCTTAAGCGGTCGGATACGTTCACGCCCAAAGCCCGTAATTGTCTCGGTACCTGCCCACTCACCCAAGAAATACTCATGGATGTCCTGAAGCTCCCAGCCTGCGAGCAATTCACCCGCGCCTTCAATCAGGCTGGGATAGACCACCCCGTATAAAAACGCATTTTGCTGGTGCGTTCGGGGCGGCTTCCACGGCTGAATTTCGACGCTCCACGCTTTCGTGGTGTCTAACCCCTGCACCATCCGCGTCACCGCTACGGTGAGCTGCTTGGGGGTGGTGCCAATGGGAAAGATGCGTTTCACCGGCTCGCCTCAAGCCATTCTTTGCCGTACTCCACATCGCAGTAATCCTTAAACCACGGGCCGCCTCGAGTGAAATGCACGGCAAGCGGGTTTGGGCATTGCTCGCGGGTATACCAGCCCTCCAAATAGTTCCACGCTATCGGTAGCTCGCCAATCACATCGTCGGTGAGCCAATTGAATCGGTGTAAGTACATGCCCGTTTCACGGTTAACCACCTCGGGCGTAAGCGCCTTGACTTGCTGATGCCCACAGTTGATAAACATGAAAGATGACCAATTCTTTCGTGGATAGAGATGTTGCGCTTTGTTGTCCATCTTGACGGTTTCCGTCGGCCTATAGTCGTGCTTTACAAGAAAGCACGCTTTTGCCCCGTCGGCGTAGTCAAGCAAAGTCGCGATGTCCCCCCTGAAAAGAAAATCGCAGTCTACAAATACCGCCCAGCCGTTGTAGCCGGCCAAGTAGGGCGTCAAAAACCGAGTAAAACTAAACTCCGTCGAAGACAGCGGATCAGCCTCTCGCCAATACAGGTTTCGTTCCCGAAGCTCTAATTGTTTAATCGGCTGGATGTCTAGCGGGATGGAGGCGTGCCGCAGGAGTGACCTGCGGCAGACCTGGTACGCGATATCCTCGCGGGGATCGTAGCCCACAAAAATGCGTAGATTAAAAGGGTGCATCCATGTCATCCCATGCTGGCTCTTGTTTGGCGACAGGTTTGGTTTGCTCCTTTTGTTGAAAGGTTAGGCTCAAAAACTTATCGCCCGTCTTTTTGCTCGCCTTGATCCATGCAGAAATGTTGTAATCCACGTTATTGATAACGGCAGAACCACGGTAATCGGGTCGCTTTTCGTTGTTACCCTTATCATTTCGGAATAACACGCCTTTCAAATTGGGATCGTATTGCATCATTTCACCTTTTCCAATTGTTGAAGTTTGTCATCTAACTCTGCGAGGAACTTGCGTACCTCGGCCTCTAGCTCGGCAATGCGTTTATCGTCTCGCGTTATACGCACAATCAGCATTTGCAAGTGTTCAGGCAGGCGTGGGTCGTAGCTCACAAATTCGCAAAACGTCTTGCCTGTGCAAGCCATTTGCCACTGCATCTGCGTCACATATTTCTCGGGCGGCTTGCCCGCTAACAGGTACTCCAAGTGAGTGGCGGTGTTAGGGCATTTGTATTCCACGCAGCCCTCACCCACAAAACCGTCTGGGGACGCCCCTGACATCGCGATGGTCGGGTGGTCTATAAACCCCACCTCCTCCACCAACTCGCCTGTACGGGCCGAATACGCAGCCCTAGCGTGCGGCTCTTGCTCTACACCCCAATCCATCGCCGCGTTGCTGAAGTTAGACGCCTTTTGGCCCGTCAGCCGTTCCACGATCAGATCGGCCAAGTAGTTCTGGCGGCTCGCGCTGTAGCCCGATTTGGTCTTGGCGACGACATCCGCAACTCGGGATGCCGTCACCTTGCCTAACCGTGCCGCCCACCATGCAGGGTTTTCTCGCTGTTCCATTATTCCTCCACAAACTCAATATCTATGTCGCTTTCTTCTAATTCGTCATACAAACTGCAAGAGTCATATGCGCTAACTGACTGTCGTTTTCTTTCCATATAAGG
>Ga0208161_1000165_pt1 | contig 37075 bp, 39 predicted proteins | sample CB_VirMetaG_3_FD_184538 | JGI IMG/M metagenome (GOLD analysis project Ga0208161, IMG submission 184538) | Freshwater to marine saline gradient viral communities from Chesapeake Bay - CB_1508_1S Viral MetaG (SPAdes) (version 4) | ecosystem: Environmental > Aquatic > Marine > Coastal | place: USA... | reverse complement strand
ATCGAAAAGGCACCCAAAATGAACATCCAGAACCACGGCTCCTTCGTCTCCTCCCGCTTCGGTCGCGGCGGCGTCCGCGCACAGGCCCATCGCGGTGAGTACCTCACCCACGAGCAGCTTGAGCGCATCGCTCCCACCATCTTCCGCGAGGAGCGCCACTCGTCGCGCTCCGACAAGTTCGAGGTGATCCCCACCTTCCAGCTCCTCGGCGAGCTGGAGAAGGAGGGCTTCTACCCGGTCAAGGTTCAGGTCGGCGGCTCGAAGGACGTCGAGAAGCGCGGCTTCACCAAGCACCTCCTGCGCCTGCGCCGCCGCGATGACCTGACCGGCGCGCCCAAGGTCGGCGACAGCTTCCCCGAGATCGTCATCGTCAACGCCCACGACGGCACCGCCAGCTACCAGATCCACGCCGGGCTCTTCCGGCTGGTCTGCGCCAACGGTCTCACCGTCTCGGATGACAACTGGGGCTCGGTCAAGGTCGGGCACACGGGCCGCGACGTCCTCGGCAAGGTGATCGAGGGCACCTACACCGTCCTCGACAACGCGGTGCAGGCGCTGGAGCAGGCCGCCGAGCTGCGCGCCATCCCGCTCACTGCCGGTGAGGAGCGCGTCTTCGGCGAGGCCGCCCTGCGCCTTCGCTACGACGACGAGAGCCTGCCGAACATCACGGGCGACAGCGTCGTGCGCCCCCGGCGTGGCGCTGACTACGTCGGGCAGGATGGCCGCCCCAACCTCTGGCTCACCTACAACAAGGCGCAAGAGAACCTCGTCAAGGGCGGCCTCTTCTACCGCCATGTGAACGATGACAGCCGCCGCATCACCGACCGGCGCACCCGCCCGGTTCAGAGCGCCGACGGCGACCTCAAGCTCAACCGCGCGCTCTGGCACCTCGCCAAGGAGTTCGCCGCCCTGAAGGGCCGCGAGCTGGCGGCCTGAGCAATCGCGGGGGGCTTCGGCCCCCTGCTCTCCCTCTCACTGGAAAGGCACCCCCATGAACACCAACGACACCCCCAGCGCCGTCCTCGACCTCGCCACGCTCGCGGCGGTCAGTGACTTTTGCAGCAAGAAAGAGACCCGCTACTATCTGCGCGGCGTCCTCATCGAGATCGACGCCGACGGCGTGACCTACGTCGCCACCGACGGCCACCGGCTTGCGGCCCGCCGCGTCAGCCTCCCGAAAGACGCTGCGGCCAACACGCTGGTCGGCCAGTGGATCATCCCGCTAGAGGAGTGCAAAGCGTTCCGCCTCCGGCGCGGCCCTGCCGCCGAAGCGGTGCTGGCGCTCGCCGACGGCTGGCTCGATGTTACCTACCTCGGCAACGCCCGGCGTTTCCGCCCCGTCGACGGCACGTTCCCCGACTGGCGGCGCATCGTCCCGTCGAAGGCCGACGGCGCGCTGAAGCTCGCCGTAAACGCGACGTACCTCGCGAGCGTCTACAAGCTCGGACAGGCGCTGAACATCGGCCCTGTGGTTCCGCATTGGAATAACGGCGACGCCTGCGCCTTCACCTTCGGCGACGACGCGAGCGCCTTCTGCCTCATCATGCCGATCTGCCTGAAGATCGACACGCCGTGGGCCCCGCCCGCTTGGCTCCGCAGCACCGTGAAGGAGGCCGCGTGATGAAAATCGGCTACGCCCGCACCAGCACCGTCGACCAAGAAGCCGGGCTCGATGCCCAGCTTCGTGACCTCGACGCCGCTGGCTGCGCCAAGATCTTCTCGGAGAAGATCAGCTCCGTCGCCCACCGCGACCAGCTCGAAGCAGCCCTCGACTTCGCCCGCGAGGGCGACGTCCTGATCGTGACCAAGCTCGACCGGCTTGCGCGCTCGATGACGGACCTCGTCCAGATCATCGCGCGCCTCGACACCAAGGGCGTCGCGCTCCGCATCCTGAGCATCAACCTCGACACCGGCACGCCCACGGGGAAGCTTATGCTCAACCTCCTCGGCAGCATCGCCCAGTTCGAGCGCGAGATGATGCTGGAGCGGCAGCGCGAGGGCATTGCGAAGGCCAAGGCCGACGGCAAGTACAAGGGCCGCCAGCCCACCGCCCTGAAGCAGGCACCGCTCATCCTTCAGCTCAAGGCGCAGGGCAAGTCCGTGCGCCAGATCGTCGAGACGACCGGCGTCAGCCGCGCGTCGGTGTTCCGCATCTTCCGCGACTACGGAAAGGCCGAGGCATGAGGAAGCTCTTCACCACGCCCGGCACGCTCGCCGACGACATTGGCACCGGCATCGCGCTCGCAGCGATGTTCGGGGCCGTGTGGCTCTTCTGGGTGGCAACCCCGTGAGCCTCTTCACCCGGCAGTTCGCGACGGCCCTCGCATCGAAGCTCCAGAGTGAGGGCTACCGCCTCTTCATCGTCCTCGGCGTCCGCGACGCCGAGGAAGACATCGACGTCACGGTCGTCGGCACCGGGGATCAGGACGACATCGACGATCTCGAAGAGGCGCTCGCCGACGTCATGGATCAGCTCCGCGAGAACATTGCCTTCGTCAAACCACGGGGGTCCGCATGACAAACGCATCCTTCGAGAACGCTGTGCTTCCTTTCTTCGAGGCGACACGCGGCGATTGGCTCGCCGTCGCCCGCGCCACCGCCCGTGAGCTTGGCAGCAGCGGTGCAATCGTCACCATCGACATGGTCCGCGACAAGTGCCCCCCGCCGGTCGACGTCGACCCGCGCGTCATGGGCGCAGTCTTCACCCGCCGTGAGTGGGAGCGCGTCGGCTACGCGAACAGCTCCCGCGCCGCCTGCCACCATCGCCCCGTTGCCCTGATGAAGAGGAAAGACACATGACCGCCCACAGCCTCCTCTCGCCCTCCGGCGCGCATCGCTGGATGCGCTGCCCCGGCTCGCTGCTCATGGAGAGCCACGAGCCCCCGTCCACGTCCTCCTATGCGGAGGAAGGCACCAAGGCCCACGACCTCGCAGCCGCGATCCTCGGAGGGCTCGACGTCCGCAGCGGCGATCCCGAGATGCTCGTTCATGTCAACGCCTACGCCGACACTGTCCGCAGGCTTGCCGACGGCTACGGCGAGATCCTCATCGAGCAGCGCGTCGATTTCAGTCAGGCGGTTGGCTACGCCGACAGCTTCGGCACCAGCGACTGCATCATCGTCCACGACAAGCTGCTGACCATCGTGGATTTCAAGTACGGCATGGGCGTCAAGGTCGAGGCCGTCAACAACGAGCAGATGCAGCTCTATGCACTGGGCGCGCTCTACTCGCTCGGCCTCTGGGACCGCATCGAACAGGTCCACATGGTCATCGTCCAGCCGCGCGTGAACAACATCAGCTCGTGGCTCGTGAACGTCGACGTCTTGCAGGACTTTGAGGTTCTGGTCCGCCGCGACGCGGGCCGGGCGATGAAGCTCCTCGCGATGGGCGAGGCGACGCACGACGACCTGACCCCCGGAGAGAAGCAGTGCCGCTTCTGCCGCGCCAAGGCCAAGTGCCCCGCACTCGCCGAGCATGTCTACGCGTCCGTCGTGGAGGGCTTCGAGGATCTCGACAGCACCACGGCCAAGTCCAACGCGCGGCCTGTGACGACGCTGAACCCTGAAATGCTGGGCCGCCTCATGGGCGAGATCGAGCTGATCGAGGGCTGGTGCGCCGCGATCCGCGAGCGCTGCCAGCAGGATCTCGAAGCCGGTGTCGACGTGCCCGGCTGGAAGCTCGTCGCCGGGCGCAAGGGCACACGCAAGTGGGACAGTGATTTCATCGTCGAGGACAAGCTCAAGAGCTTCGGCCTCAACGAATACGCGATTTACGAGAAGAGCCTGATCTCCCCCGCAGGGGTGGAGAAGCTCGTGAAGGCCGGTCAACTGACCAAGGATCAGTGGATCGAGCTTCAGGCATCGATGAAGCAGGCCAACGGCAAGCCCACCGTTGCACCGATCACCGACAAGCGGCCCGCGATCTCGCAGGCCGATCTCTTTGCCAACTGAAAACAGGAAAACGAAAATGAAAGTGACACTGATGAACGTCCGTCTCGCCTTCCCGCAGCTCTTCGAGGCCAAGGCCTTCTCCGACGGACAGGGTGAAGCCTACTCCGCGAGCTTCATCTTCCCGAAGGGCCACCCCGCCGAGAAGATCATGGCCGAGGCCATCGAGAAGGTCGGCTCCGAGAAGTGGGGCGCGAAGTGGACGGCGCTGAAGAAGGAGCTGACCAACAAGGACAAGACCGCGCTGCACGACGGCGACAACAAGGCGAGCTACGCCGGTTTCCCCGGCAACCTGTTCGTCAGCGCCCGCTCAAAGGTGCGCCCGGCGGTCGTCGACCGTGACCGCAGCCCGATCACGGCGAGCGACGGCAAGGTCTACGCCGGGTGCTACGTCAACGCGATCATCGACATCTACCCGCAGGACAACGCCTACGGAAAGCGCGTGAACGCCACGCTCAAGGGCGTGCAGTTCTACGCCGATGGTGATGCCTTCTCCGGCGGCGCGCCCGCGTCCGCTGACGACTTCCCCGATCTCTCGGTTGACGAAGCCGCGTAACCGCCCAGTCGCGGCCTAGTCGCCGCCGCCGGGGTTGGGTGCCTCCCCCCGGCGGCGGTCTTCTCAATCTGAAACCGGATCGCCCTATGCCCACGCTCTACATCGACGTCGAAACCTACAGCGAAGTGCCGATCTCGGCGGGCACGCACGCCTACGCCGAGGGCGCTGAGATCATCGTCGCGGCGTGGGCCGTGGACGACGGGCCGGTCGAGGTGTGCGCCGTCAACGGCGACATCCGCAACACACCCGTCTACCCCCTGCTCATGGACGAGGCGCTCACCATCTGCGCCCACAATTCTCATTTCGACCGGACGGTGCTGCGCCATGCGGCGAAGCTCGATATCCCGGTCGACCGTTGGACCGACACCATGGTCACGGCGCTCGCCCACGGCCTCCCCGGCGCGCTCGCCAAGCTCTGCGAGATCCTCCACGTCCCGGTCGATCAGGCCAAGGACCGCGACGGCAAGCGCCTGATCCAGCTCTTCTGTGTCCCGCGCCCCAAGAACATGGCGCTTCGCCGCGCGACGCCCGAGACACACCCCGAGGAGTGGCAGCGCTTCCTCGACTATGCCCGCCTCGACATCGAGGCCATGCGCGCCATCGACAAGAAGCTCCCGAAGTGGAACCTGACTGAGACCGAGCGCCGCCTGTGGTGCCTCGACCAGAACATCAACGACCGGGGTGTGCTGATCGACCTCGCGCTGGTGGATGCGGCCCTTGCTGCCGTGAACACCCGCCAGAAGGAGCTGGCCGAGGAAACCTTCGAGATCACCGACGGCGCGCTCACCGCCGCCACACAGCGCGACCTCCTGATCGAGTTCATCGCGAAGGAGTACGGCATCACGCTCGGCGACGTGAAGGGCTCGACCGTCGAGAAGATGCTGCAAGACGACACGCTCCCGCCCGATCTCCGGCAGCTCCTCACCGTCCGCGCGCAGGCCGCCACCACCTCGACGGCCAAGTACAAGGCGCTGAAGCTCGGCGTGAACTGGGATGCGCGCCTGCGCGGCACGCTCCAGTTCTGCGGAGCCTCGCGCACCGGGCGCTGGGCTGGCCGCGTCTTCCAGCCCCAGAACCTCCCCCGGCCTTCGTTGAAGAACGCCGAGATCAACGCCGGGATAGATGCGCTGAAGGCGCGCCACCCGGTGAGCAATGTGATGGCGTTGGCCAGCTCCGCGCTCCGGGGCACGATCATCGCGCCCAAGGGCAAGAAGCTGGTCGTCGCCGATCTCTCCAACATCGAAGGCCGGGTGCTGGCGTGGCTCGCTGGCGAGGACTGGAAGCTTCACGCCTTCGCCGAGTTCGACGAGGGCACTGGGCACGACCTCTACAAGCTGGCCTATGCCCGGTCCTTCGGCGTCAAGCCTGAAGCCGTCACGAAGGAGCAGCGCCAGATCGGCAAGGTGCAGGAGCTGGCGCTGGGCTATGAGGGCGGCGTCGGTGCCTTCGTGACCTTCGCCGGGGCCTACGGCATTGACCTCGACGCGATGGCCGGGAAGGCCGCTGCCGCCCTCAACAACCGGCTGCTCGGTCAGGCGAAGGACGCCTACCTCCGCGCCGTCAAGGATGGCCGCCCGACCTTCGGGCTGGCCGACAAGACGTGGATCGTCTGCGACGCGATCAAGCGCGCATGGCGCGAGGCCCACCCGGCGACCGCCCGGCTCTGGGGCGATCTCCAGTCCGCCATGATCGCCGCGATCCAGAACGAGGGTGAGTACGCCGATGTCAACAGCCTCATCAGCTTCACACGCCGGGGCCATTGGACCTTGATGAAGCTGCCGTCTTGCCGCGTCCTCTGCTACCCGGCAGCACGCGCCGACGACGGCCTGTCCTACGCGGGCACCAACCAGTTCACGCGCAAGTGGGAGCGCATCGGAACCTACTCCGGCAAGCTCGCGGAGAACGCGACACAGGCCGTGGCCCGTGACGTGCTGGCCCACGGCATGCTGGCCGCCGAAGCTGCGGGCTACCGCATCGTGCTTTCCGTTCACGACGAGCTGATCGCCGAGGTGCCCGACACCGACGCCTACTCTGCCGACACCCTCGCCCGGATCATGTCGACGCCACCGCGCTGGGCCCCCGGCCTGCCGCTCGCAGCGGCGGGCTTTGAGACCGACCGCTACAAGAAGGAAGACTGAGATGGACTTTGATCAGATCTGGGACACGCTGATCTTTGGCGCGTGGTTGTTTACGGCGGGCCTTGCCGGTGCGGTCGCTCTTCTGTTGACAGGATACCTCCCCCAATGAAGGAGCGTGACATCGAGCGCGCGCTCATCAAGCGCGTCAAGGAAGTCGGAGGCGAGGTGCGGAAGGTGGTCTGGCAGGGCCGCCGGGGCGCACCCGACCGGCTTGTGCTTCTGCCCAAGAAGCGGCGCAAAGCGCGGCCCCTGATCTTCGTCGAGCTGAAGGCCCCCAAGGGCAAGGTCTCCCGGCTTCAGGCGCTGGAGCATGAGATCCTCGCCCGCTACGGCGTGCGCGTCGTCGTCGTCAATTCCATCGAGCAGATCGAAGAGGTGATCGCATGAACTGGGAAACCTATTACATGGGCTTCGCGCGACACGCCGCGCTGAAGAGCAAAGATCCGACGAAGGTTGGTGCCGTCCTTGTAGGCCCGGATGGTGAGGTGCGCCTCACCGCTTACAACGGCCCTCCGCGCAACGTGTATGACAAGCCCGAGCGCCTTGAGCGCCCGGCCAAGTATCTCTTCGCCAGCCACGCGGAGGCCAACCTCATCGCCTTTGCCGCGCGAGAGGGTATCCGCACAGCGGGCTGCACAGTGTACGTCACCCACGCGCCCTGCGCCGCCTGCGCCCGCACCCTGATCCAATCGGGGATCAATTCCGTCGTCCACGGCGACGGCACCACCTCGATGCCGGAAGCTGAGTTCGAAGCCGCGCGGCAGATGTTCGAAGAGGCATGGGTGGATGTGGTGAAGGAAGGCGAGGAATGACCCTCCAACTCCGTCCCTACCAGCAGGAAATCGTTGACCATATCATCGCCAACAAGCGCACGAACCTGTTCGTGCCGATGGGGGCAGGCAAAACGGTCTCGATCCTGACCGCAATAACCCATCTTGCCGAGACGGAGGAGATCTTCCCGGTCCTCGTCGTCGCTCCACTCCGCGTCGCCCGCGCAACGTGGCCGGATGAGATCCAGAAGTGGGCGCACCTCCGGCACCTCACCGTGAGCGTGATCACCGGCAGCATCCAACAGCGATGGAAGGCGCTCGACACCGACGCCGATATCATCTGCATCAACTACGACAACCTCGTCTGGCTGAAGGAAGCCTGCGGCAAGCGCTGGCCCTTCAAGATGATCGTCGCCGATGAATGTACGAGATTGAAGGGCTTTCGCCTCCGGCAGGGCACGAAGCGCGCCGCCGCGCTGGCCTACTACGCCCACTCAACGCCGCGCTATGTCGGCCTCACCGGAACGCCTGCCGCGAACGGCGTTCAGGATCTCTGGTCTCTGAGCTGGTTCATCGACAGGGGCGAGCGCCTCGGAGCCAGCTTCGCCGCTTTCACCGACCGCTGGTTCCAGACCATTGCAACGACGCAAGGCTTCACCATGATCCGCCCGCTGCCCCACGCGCAGCGCGAGATCGAGGCGAAGATCAAGGACATCTCGCTCTCCATCGACCTCAAGGACCACATCGACATCAGGGAGCCGGTCGTCAACAACATCTCCGTGGAGCTGCCCACCGCTGCGCGCAGGGTCTACCGCGAGATGGAGCGGCAGATGTTCACCGAGCTGGCGAGCGAGACGAACCTCGCCGCCTTCTCCGCTGCCGCGAAGACCATGAAGTGCCTCCAGATCGCCAACGGTGCGGTCTATACCGACGAGACCGGGGCGTGGGAGGAAGTCCACCGCGCCAAGATCGAGGCGCTCGACAGCATCATCGAGGAGGCGAACGGCGCGCCGGTCCTCGTGGCGTATCATTTCAAGAGCGATCTCGCCCGCTTGCAGAAAGCATTCCCGAAGGGCCGCGTTCTCGACGCCGATCCCGCGACGATCCGCAAGTGGAACGCTGGCGAGATCCCGCTGCTCTTCGCCCACCCGGCCAGCGCCGGGCACGGCCTCAATCTTCAGGACGGGGGCAACATCCTCGTCTTCTTCTCACTGAACTGGAACCTCGAAGAGAGGCTCCAGATCATCGAGCGCATTGGGCCTGCGCGTCAGGCCCAAGCCGGGCACGACCGTCCGGTGTTCATCCACAACCTCATCGCCAAGGACACCGTGGACGAGCTGGTTCTCCAGCGCGTCGAGGGCAAGCGCGATGTGGTCGACCTGATCATGCAAGCAATGAAGAGGCAGTAATGCGGGACTACTATTTTCGCCCCGGCAGCAAGACCCCGGAGATCATCCGGCTGTGGAAGCAGAACCTCACGAAGACGGAGATCGCCCAGATCACCGGCTGCACGAAGGCGAACGTCACACAAACGATCCGGCGGCATCTGGCGTGGGACAATCGCGTCGAGATGTTGACGGAAGAGCATCACAACTGGCTGATCAGGCAGGCCGCGAAGTCGTTCACTTCGCCAGCAGTGATGGCTCGCGCGATGCTCACGGACGCCATCGACGAAGCAATGCAGAAGGAAGATGCGTGATGATCGAAGAGACCCTGAACGAGAGGCACAACACCTACGGCGTCTTCGCTGATCTGGCGCGCACGACGTTCGCGATCCGCGAGGTGATCTACGCCGAGCTTGAGAAGCGGAACAAGGTGCTGGACCCAGATCAGCTCTATGCACTGGAGATGATCATCGTGAAGATCGGTCGCCTGATTAATGGCGATGCATCGCACGAGGACAGTTGGAAGGACATCGCCGGATATTCGCAGCTCATCGTGGACCGGCTGAACGGGAGGCTCAGGTGATCAGGCGGACGACGGAAGCGGACAAGACGGACATCATCGTGATGTTTCGCGACATGCTGCGCGCGCATCAGACAGCGGGCCGGGATCTCGAAGAGGTCATCGCATATATGGAGCGCGTGATCGCGCGCCGGGAGAAGGGGGCCGCATGACCATGGATCGCAGCTTCGACAGCACTGCCTATGGGCGGGGTTATAAGGACGGCAAGCGTGATGCTGCCGCTGAAATCGCCCGCCTCAAAGCTGGCGGCTGCGCCCGGGATCAGGGCCTGACGCAATACTGCGCGGAGGCTGCGGCGATGGCGGCAGAGAACGAGCGGCTGCGGGCGGCGCTGGCTGAGATCATCCCTCACGTCCACAACCTCGCAGCTTGCCTGAACGTGCTGGGCTTGGAGCTGACCGTGAAGAAAGGGAAGAGCTAATGGGAGTGAGGAAATACCGCGTAACGAGCGAGCGCATGGAAGGTCAATTGAAGAGCGCGATCCGGCTGACATGCCGCTGCGGCGTCTCGCATGCGATCAGCGTGAGCAAGCACAACGGCCTCCCGCCGGAAGTCGTCGAAAAGAAATTCCGTCAGTTGGGGTGGATCGTGGGAACGGTGGAGAACCGCGACACATGCCCCGGCTGTGCCAACAAACCCAAGCAGAAGGAGTTGCCTGCCTTGAAGATCGTCTCGTCGATTGAGCCCACCCCGGTGATGCCGCCCCGCGAAATGGGGCGTGACGACCGGCGTATTATTTTCGAGAAGCTCAACGAGGTCTATCTCGATGAGAAGCGCGGCTATGACAGTGGCTGGTCGGACCAGCGCGTCTCGACCGACCTCGGTGTGCCGCGCAAGTGGGTTGAGACGCTGCGCGTCGAGATGTTCGGCGACAACGCGGGCAATGCGGACACCACTGTCTTCGTCGCCGAGGTGCAGAAGCTGCTCACCGATGCCCGTGGGATGCTGCTTGAGGCGCGCGAACACCGGCAGAAGATCGACGAATGTATGAGCGCGCTGCCGTCCGTCTCCGCGCTCAACCAGATCAACGACAGGCTGGGCAAGCTTGAACGGCTGGCCTCCGAGGTCCGCAAGCTGATGCCGTAGGAAACGGCGAAACACATGAGGAAGACCCATGACTAAGAAGGCGCGCTTCACACAGGCCGAGATCGCGCGCGTCCTCCGTGCCGTGAAGCAGGAAGACGTGGCGGTGGAGGTGGAGCTTTCCCAAGATGGGAACATTCTGCTCAGGCCGGTCTCAGGAACCCAGCCTGCGAGACGGGTTGATCCAATGGTGGATTTCAAGCTGTAAGGGGAGGTCATGCCGAAGGCTCGATACCCCCACTGCTACCCGTTCCCGTCCCGGTCAGGGACGGTGCGCTGGTACGTTCGCAAGGGCAATGGGCCCAAGATCCGCGTCTATGGTGCCTATGGCTCTGAGGAGTTCGAGGCCAACTACTATGCCGTCATGTCGGGCGCGCTCGGGCAGAAGCCGAAGCAGAAGACCGGGGAGCAGGGCACCCTGCGCTGGTTGGTCGATATGTGGAAGCAGTCCTCCGACTGGGGGCAGACCGCGCCATCGACGCGGAAGCAGCGCGATCTCGTGCTGGCCCGCGTGATCAAGGATGCAGGCGACATCGACTACAAGCTGATCACTGAGGCCAAGATCCGCGAGGGCCGCGACCGGCGGAAGGACACGCCGGGGGCCGCCAACTTTTTCGTGAAGGTGATGCGCGCGCTCTTCCGCTGGGCCAAGGAGAACGACCTCGTGGCCGTGGACCCGGCGCGCGACGTGAAGCAGATCCGGGTGAAGACCGACGGCTTCCCGCCGTGGACCCTTGAAGAGGTCGCGCTCTACCGCGAGCGCTGGCCGCTGGGCACCCGCGAGCGCCTTGCGCTGGAGATCCTCCTGAACACCGGCCTCCGCCGGGGTGACGTGGTTCGCCTCGGGCGGCAGCACGTCAAGGACGGCGTGGCCACCATCAAGGCCGAGAAGACCGGCGTCACCCTCTACATCCCCATCGCTCCTGCCTTGCAGGAAGCCATCGCCGCCGGGCCGACCGGAGATCTCAGCTTCATCGTCACCGAGTACGGCAAGCCGATGGTGAAGGAGGGCTTCGGGAACTGGTTCAGGGAAGCCTGCGACGCCGCCGGGGTGAGGAAGAGTTCGCACGGCCTGCGGAAGCTGGCGGCCACCGTGCTGGCGAACAGCTCGGGCTCCGAGCATGAGCTGCAAGCGCTCTTCGGGTGGCGCACGAACTCACAGTCGGCGGTCTACACCCGCGAAGCCAACAAGCGGCAGCTCGCCCTTCAGGCGGCCATGAAATTGCAGGCCGGATTGGAACAGAAATAGGACAGGATTTTCCCCTCCCTGACTTCCGTTTTCCCCTCCCACCCTAAAAACGTAAGGAAATCAATGGAATGAAAACAGAACAGAAGAACATGGCGCTCCCTGCGGTTGTCTCACAACCGCGTCTTTTCAAGGGCTTGCGTTTCCCCTCCCACCTGATCTGCCCTATTGTTTTTGCTCTGGCTTTTCCGGTGCTTTCCCCTCCCGCCGCACACGCTGATGTGCCGCGCATGGTGCAGCAATCCGCCGCCCGTCACGGGGTGCCGCCGGGTCTCGCTCTGCGGATCTCGAAGGTGGAGAGCGGACACCGCTGCAATGCCGTAGGCCGTGCCGGGGAAAGGGGGCCGCTACAGGTGCTTCCGTCGACCGCCCGGCACATGGGCTACCGGAACATCGCAGGGGCTTCCTGCGCCCGCCAGATCGACGCTGGCATGGCCTATCTCCGGTACTGCTACCGGGCCGCTGGCGGGAACCACCGCCGGGCAGCGGCCTGCTACAACGGCGGGCCGGGGGCCCTGCGCTGGAAGCGCCTCCCGGCGCGGGTCCAGCAGTACGTCAGGAAGGTCAACGGCTAGGGCTTCGGCACCAGCTCGACCATTCGCTTGATACACCCCAAGGGAATGGCGAGCTGACCGCCGAGCGTCCGCTTCCCGTCGAGGTCATAGTAATCACGAACCAGCACGACGTGCTTCTTGTTCTGTGCGAGCAGGAAGCCCGTCGTTCTCACAAGCACCGGGGCAATGACCCCATCGTGCCACTCACCCCCGCCGTCGAGGATGTCCTGCCACTCGACCATCACGGGCTTCAGGCGTCTCGGGATCGCAGCCATTGCAGGAACTCCGTGCCAGCCTCGATGTCGGCGAAGGGCATGATACGCCCCTCGCGCGTCGCCGAGAGCGGGTTGACTATGGTGAGAATAGATGCACCGCCGTTTTGATCAGACTTACCGATGCGCCGGGCGTAGTCGTCATTAAATTTATAGCCCCTAGTGCGGATCATAACTGGAATAGTTCCTTTATCCGCCAACTCCCACTGTGCGATACCCCAATTATGACGGTGCCCTACAACGAGGAGATCTACTTCGGGGCCGAAACGCGCGGCCTTTACCGGCCCGTGCAAGGGGTTCCACTGGCTGTCACCGGGGAGATCATGTGCGGCCCAGACGTTCACTTTTGCTCCGTTAGGAAAATTAAGCGAAAACCGGGCTTCCCAGTCGTGCATCACGAGCTTCTGGGTGCCATGGCGCTTGGCCATCTGTGCGAGGATCTCGGCACCGTCGCCCCATAGATCGTGATTGCCAAGGAGCCACACGAGCCACCGGATACCAGCGTCGAGCATCAGGAACTCGGCCAGCCTGCGGGCGGTCTTCGCGCTCGTCTCCTGATCGGCGTATTTCTTGATGAGCCGACCGGCCCATGCGTTGGTGGTGTCGCCGATGTTCGCGCCGTACATGCCGGGCTGCTTGCAGCATTCGATGTGCCGCTTGAGCAGTGCCCAGTCGCAGCCGTCATCGTCGACGTGGGGGTCGCCCATCCAGAGGATGCCAATGGGCTTGGCCTCCTTTACCTTGACCGGGAACCATGTGTGGGCGTCGAAGGAAACCCGGCGCTTCGTGCTGCGCTCCTCCATGAGACCGATGATCTTGTCGATTGGAAGGTCGCCGCTTGGGAGATCGGGGAACTCCAGCACGTCCCCATTCTTGACCAGACCCCGGAGCCTCGCCTGCTCGACGCCGAGCTGTACAGCTTGACGGCCAATGCCAATCGCTTCCGAGGCGGCCTTCACCGAACCGTATTTCTTGAATGCGCGGTGACGCTCCAGACACTGCTCATCTGTGATGCGCGGTCCTGCCATTCGAACTCCTCACTTCTTCCTTCGCTTGCGCCATCTCTCACGAAGCCATTCGTCACCGCGTCCCTGCCTCACCGCGCGATGCCATTCAGCTTCCTCGCTCTCCGGCATGCGACGTGTCATGTAGGCAATGACGCGCGGCATGAGCGCCTTGATCAGCCGCGCGCCGAACTCTATCCAGAAGGAAGGGCGCTGGGCCACTAGGAAAGCGCCAGCACCAAGGCCCGCGACAATCACCAGAACAGCAACGCCCTCCTGCCAGCTCATCTCAGGCGGGCTTCTTGTTGGGGATCGCCCAGACAAGAACCGGCGTAATCAGGCCGACGATGGTGGCCACGGTCTCCTGCGGGATCCACGACGTGCTGAAGCCGGTGTAGGTCTGCACGATGAAGAGCAGGCCCATGATGAGCGCGACAAGCGCCTTGTCGATAGACGTGAACATATACGTTCTCCTTAGAGGTAGGGTTTCTTGCGGGGCAGCTCGAAGTGAGGCCCATCAGGGAATGAGCGCGACAGCATCTTCGATGTGAACGCGCCCTTGACGGGGTTGATCAACCCCCATGTGCCGCCCCACCGGATCGGCACATTTTCTTTCACGGCAGCGTCTCTGACGACGCCAGCCAGAATGAGGTACAAACTCCAGTCCCACCGGATCTTGCCATCGACGAGAGGCGCGATGTCCACCGCGTGACCGGTGATGTGGCGAGAATTGAGGATCTTCGTCGCGCCGATCTTCTTGAGATATTTCTGCCGCTCCATCGTGCGGAGCCCTTCGACAACAGCGAAGGGGAGCTTTGAAGATGACGCGGCGCGCTTGATGACGCGCACGAGATCCGGGTGAACGCCCTTGAGCCGGGCGAGCGATGATGCAGACAGTGTCATGGGCTATCCTTCGGGCCGAGCTTCTTCCGGTATCGGAGGTGCAACGGCTTGTTTCGCCGCTTGGTCACTTTCCGATACGGCTTCGCACTGGCCTCACCTTTCTTGGTTGCCATACAAACCTCGTTGATGTTGGGCAGAACTCAGCGCGCCTTGCGCTTCTCGTCGAAGATCTCTTCGCCGAAATACTCGTCGAACAGATTGTAGAGGCCACTCACCGGAACGTGGGTGAGGACAGACACAGTTCGCACTGCCGTCTTCACCTCGCTCCGCGATGGGGCTTCCTGCTCGAAAACGAGATCCTTCGCCGCCTCGAACGTCCGCCAGAAATCCGCCGGTACTCGAATGACAGGCGAGATCTCGGGCTTGAGGCCCCCCGCTGCCGCCTCCACAGAGACGAACGCGCGGGCCAGAGGAATGGCGGCGAGCATCGTGTCCGCGCTCTTCATCAGCACGGTCAGGATGAAGCCCTTCTCTTCCTCGTCATCCTCGACGTTGTCGAAGATCTCTTCGTAAGCGCGGCTCAAGCTTTCTTCGATCAACGCTGACATCATCACAAGAACGCCGATGCGCTTTGCCGCGCGGGGCAGATCCCGCACACCCTTCGTCTGGCGCGCGATGTCTTCGAGCCGGTTGTAGAGGACATTGAACCACGAGTAGAACATCGAGATGTTGCGGTTGATCTCCGTCCCTCTCTGGATCGGCGAGAGATCCTTCACCGCGCCAGCAGACTGGGTCATGCGGACGACCGCGTCAGCACGGTCGACTGCCGCCTCATCCGTAGCGCCTTCCGCCAGCGCCTGCTCATAGGCACCGTGCCAGCTCGCGACGTTGACCGTCGCCTGCAACCACCCAATGTGGGCGAAGGCGAGCGCGTTGAACTTGTCGAAGGTGTTGCGGATGCCCTGCTTCGCGTAGGTGTCGTTGACCATCTTGATGTCGCGGTCGAACTGGCTGATCAAGGGCTCCAGCTCCTTGCTCTTCGCGAACGCCTCCTTCCAGTTGGCGACGGCGTTCGGCGACATCCATGCCTTCACGAGGCCGGAGATCCAGTACTTGGTCTTCACCGCGTCGAGCGTGGACGTCACGCCGAGGAGCTGCTTCACACCCGTGAAGATGTTGTAGCCCATCGCGCCGATGGACATGCCGCCGCGCAGATACTGCATCGCCTCCGCAAAGGGCTCCGTCTTCGTCACCGCAGGCGTGTCCTGATCGCGAGCGATGTCGGTGAGCCACGGCCTGATCGTGTTGTAGAACTCGTCGCCCATGTGCTGCTTCACGATCTGCTGGAAGCGAGGGTGCCGGGTGATCTTGTCGGCCTGTGTCACCGCCTCATAGTGGGTGACGTAGTGAACGACCTCGGAGAGATGCTGCGAGATCACCCGGAGATCGAGGAGGATCGGGGCGGAATACTTGGTGCGGGCCTTGACGAAACCGTCGCCCAGCGTGGGCTTGAGGTAGTTCGTCGAGAACAGGCCCTTGTCCTTCTGCTGGTTCTCGAACTGCCGCTGCGACCGGCTCGGGTCATAGACCACCGGGTAGTAGCCGCCCTTGTAAGTGCCGAAGGGGGTGACGACCGGAACCGCTTCGACCCTCTCCGGGGGGAGGCCGGTGGCGGCCTTGGTCGTCTCCACGACCTTCGGCCACAGGGTATCGATCTCGTCCCAGATGTGCTGCACGAAGTCCCAGTCTTCCTTCCGCATGAAGGCGTTGATCTCGGCCATCAGGCGGGCTTCGCCCTGTGGGTTGTCGAGGCTGTAGCCTGCGAGCAGCTTGGTCTTGTTACCCTCGTTGCCGAGGTTCAGCGCAGCCGCGATGATCGTTGCGCCGTTGGCCTCGCGCCCGAGGAGCATGCGCTTGCTGTTCCAGCGCGCCTTCTGCTCTGCCGGAAGGTTTCGCATGTGCTGGATGATCGTGGTGTTGAAGCGCTTCAGGATGTCGAACTTGGCTTTGTTCGCGTCGGTGAGCGGCTGGTAGATGTAACGGTGCATGAGCCCGCCGGAGGGCTGGCCGTCCAACCAGCCGAACAGGAACTCCATCTTGGTCAGGTTAGCCCGAACCCATTTCATGCGGGCTGACGCCCTGTCCTTCCAGCCGTAGACGAACTTGTCGACGATCTTCGGATCGCCGAGAGCCTTCTCGGCGTTGACCTCCATCTCGGCGATGGCCTGCTCCAGATCGCGCTTCTCCTTACGGGCGCGCAGCTCGTTCTTGGTCTTCGCCAGATGCCAGATGCTCATCACGGTGTCGTGAACGCCTTCCAGCTCTTCGAGGGTCATCGTCGAGTAGTTGCGCTTGCCCAGAGCGTTGGTCAGATAGTCAGGGATGTTGACCGGCAGATCCTTCTCCTCGGCTTCCTTCAGGAAGGCCGCGAGCCGGTCCTGCTTCTGGAGAGACTTGGCTGTGACGTTCTTGAAGGAGATGCCTTCGAGGATCTCGTCGATGGCGTCGAGGTAGCTGTCTCCGGCCTTGCCGAGCTGCGCCCGGCGCTTGTCCTTGGTGAAGGGGGTCAGCTTCTTCTGGATCGTGTCGATGCGCTTCTGGGCTTCTATGGTGGCCCGGTACATGGCAGCGGCCATGAGCTGCTGGCGCTTGGCCAGAGCCGCCTTCTGCTTGTCGCCGCGCGCCGCAGCGGCGGCAGCTTCCTGAGCGGACTTGAGTTCAGCCCTGCGCCAGCGGTTAGGCTCAAGCTGCCGCTGTGTGAGAGCTTGCACCTTCCGCTTGGCGGTGGCCGCGAGCCACTGGCCAAGGCCCGGCTCGGCCTTGATCCCGGCGGCGGACGCCAGCGCCCGGTACTCGGAGAGCAGCACCTCGCCCACAGGCTTGATCACCGCCTCGTTGGCGGCATCCGCCAGCGCTGCGGCGTCGAGGTGGCCGTGTTCCGTCTCCATCGCCTTCTTGACGCGGATGGGGATGTCGCGGAGCGCGAACTTGGCACCGCCGATGAGCTGGAGCATCGCCTCGCCGGAGTTGAACCCAAGCAGCTCGGCGACCACCTCCAGCGGCAAGCCGCCCTCCTGTGTCAGGCCGACCGTGTCGCGCCGCCACTCCGGGGGTACGCTCTCGGGGTCGATCTTCAGGGCCGTCCGCCCGAGATCCTCAAGACCCTCGCCTTCGGACAGAGCCTTCCAAGCCTTGTAGCCACGGGTCTTCTTGAGGGCGTCGATCTCCTCGCCCACCCGGCGCTCGGTCTCCTGACGCCAAAGATCTTTGCGGACTTCAGCGGCCTCGCGCATCATGCGCTCGTCCAGCTCGCGCGACTGCTCGTCGCTGGCCTTCTGCCATGCTTCGACGTACCGGGCGTATTCCGCATCGGTCAGGGCAAGGGCTTCCTGCGCCAAGGGCTTCGACCAGCCGAGCTGTGTTCGGGCTTCGGCGATGGCAGCGTCGGAAGCGACGAGCCTGTCGAAGACGCCACGGACCTCGTCCGTGAGGTCGACGTTGAGCGCGGTCATCTTCTTGTAGATGAACACGAGCCACGCCCGGAAGCGGTTGAAGATGTCCTGAAGGGAACTGTCAGGGGCGCGGCCCTCGCGGAGGTAGGCTTCGAAGCCGCGTGCGAACTTCTCGTGATGCCGGGTTTCGAACTTTCCGCCGTCCTCGACGCCGGTCCACTGCCGGATCTTCTCAAGGTCATCGATGATCTGCTGGGGCGCTTCGCCCCGCGCCACGAGATCCTGCATCACTTCGAGGAAGAAGTGACCGCTCTCATGGACGAAAGTCGAGAAATTGGCCTTGCCGGTCAGGGTGATCTGGAAGCGGTCGCGGCGGTCGGAGAAGGTGATGAAGCCGCGCGCCTTCTGCTTCAGGATATTCGGATCGTCGTTGCTGAACGTGCCTTGGTTCTGAACCGACTTGATCTGGTTCTTGTAGAAGACGACGTAAACGTCGGACGGATCGCCATACCATCCGTACTGCCCTTCATCGACGACGTTCCTGATGATGACGCCGTCATACTCGCCAGACTGCCGGGCCTCGCGGACGATCTGATCGGTGGTTTGACCGTCTTCAAGGAAACCATCCTGATTGCCAAGCGTGGCACCCTCGCCGTATTCCCACAGATCCTCTTCCGGTGCGGAGCCGATCACGTTGCCTTCGGCATCGAGGATCTCGAAGACAGGCGTCGCGCCGATGCTGCTCCAGTTCGCGCCATTGGCATCGATGATGAGCGGCTTCTCCATGCGGAGGAACACCGGCACGTTGGCCTGCTCCGGCCCTGCGAGCCGTTCGCTATTGAGCCAATCGTCAACCGCACGCACCATCGCCTGATCAACGGTCTCACCATCGTTAAGCTCGGTCTGATAGCCGTCGGCGTCGATGATGTAGGGCTTGCCGTCGTCACCTTCCTCGACCGTGAAGCCGTAACGACCGGGGTTGGCGAGCGCGTCTTCCTTCGTGGGGAAGTTCACGATGGTGTGCTTGCCCGAATAGGTCATCGCGTTGGAGAGCTTGTTCGAGAAGAACGCCCCGGTGCCTTTGGTCTTGGCGCTTCCACCATCGGTCTCGAAGACAGTGAAGCCCGCCTTCTCGCTGCCGTGGTAGACGATCAGCGGCTTGCCGTTGTCGTCCACGACCACGCTCTTGCCGAACCACCGCCGGAACTCCGGCGTGTTCGTGATCAGGTCGGCATTGGCGATGGCATCGACGGCGTTCTGATAGAGCCTCTCTAACGACTGAGGCCCCGTCTCCGGGGCCTCGTCAGCAGCTCGTCCTTCTTCCCATACCCATGAGGGTAGTAGCCCAATCTTTTGCCGGGCAAAGACCGTATCCTCCACCTTGGCCGTCTTGTTGCTCTCACCGTAGGGGCCGTAATTCAGCCAGCTATTCTGGCCGCGTGTGCCGGTTGACACCGCTGCAACGGCAGACCCGGTGTAGAGCCGGATGTGGGCCTGCCACGCATTCTCTTCGCCTCGGGCCCGGAAGCCTGCGCCTTCGAGACCGTGACCAAAGGCATCATGCACCGCGCGGAAGAGATCGTTTGCCGTGACGACGCGCTCGGCCCCCGTCTGATCCTGCCAGCGAAGGCCGGTGTCCACGAGCATGGGGTTGTCGTTGATCTCCGCGCCAGTGACGCCTTCCGTGCCGAAACCGGCGTAGGTGCCGTAGACGGCCATGCGCTTGTTCTGGCGCAGATCGCGCATTGCGTTCCACGGGTTGCCGTCGTACGGATCTGTGGCGTCATCGTAGAACGTGAAGCTGTAGCCTGCGGCAACGAGCGCATCGTACTGCGCCTTTGTCTGCACGATCAGGTTGGCGTAAGCTTCCTTGACCACCGGATCTTGCGGCGCATGCTCCATCGCCTCATAGGCTGCGGCGATCCGCCGGGCGCGGTCCTCGTCTACTTCGACATAGGAGCCTTGGCGCTTGAGGTTGATGCCGTTGTCGCGGGCGTATTGCTCTGCAACGGCGACGAGGTTGAGGTCGGGGCCAGAAGCCCCTGCGACAGTTGGCGCACCTTCAAGCGGCGCAAGGCTTCCTGCCGAATACCGTCCTCTTCCGTCTCCGGCGCGTTCGGGTTCCACGCCTTGGAAGAGGGTGCGGGTTTGATCGTCTCGGACATTGGTTACCTCTTCAGCATAGGGATCATAGGCCGCATCGTAGACCATATAGACGATATCGGGGCGGCCATCGTTGAATGCCTTGAACGTCTCGTAATCCCAATCAGGATCTTTGTATTCTTCGTTCCACGCATCACGGCCCACTTCCTTGAAGCCGCTGATCGCGTATATCTTGGGCAGGACCGTATTGAAGGCGTCGAGCTTGGTGCCGCCCATCTCAACGGCAAGAGATAACAATGCAGCCGTCTTGCCGCCGCCATCTGAAAACACGCTGACGATGTCGCCATCGGGCTTGACCGCAAAACCAGCTTTCTTGTCGGGCGTGAGGAAGAGCCGCATGTTGCGGTATTCTTCTTCCTTGTAGACGTGAACCGCAGCGCCAAACTCAGATGCCGCCCTTGCGTCACTGATCGCTTTTCTGAAATCAGGTGTGCGCTTCGGGTCAAGCTCTTCGATCTCGGGGATGACGGCGTAGCCGGAATAGGTAAGATCGTCGACGAGCGCCGTGTTCGGGACGTAGTAATTGACTATCCCCCGAACTTTTCGATCATTCGAATTGCCTCTTCTTCCGTAAAGCCGTACTCCTTCATCACCGCTCCAACCAAGCCGCCGGGATACGAAACGACGGGCGGATCTTTGCCGTCCGATAAGCCGTTCGGGTTCTTGGCCGCCAAGGACGCCAGCCGCTGCTGTGCCTCCTTCACGGTCATAGGCTTCTCCGATTTTTGATCCGACATAGTATCCTCTTTCTTCAAGGAAGCGCTTCGCACCTGTAGAGTTGGTGCCTTCATCGAGGCGCAAACCGTGAGCCGCCCAGAGGCGCTTCTCATAGAACCAGAGAACAGCCTGAACGTCGCCGACAGTATAGCCCCGATCCGCAAAGTGGGCAACGAGGTCACCCGTCAGCCGTCTGATCACCTCACGGTCGGTATCATTAGGCTGGCCTACGATACTGGTCTTGGGATCAAGCGGCCCGTCGAGAAGGCCGCCGATCAAGCGCCGGTAGGTGCGGATGTACCAAAGGTCGATGGTGACGTCGCCCTCGTCGATCTCCACACCCTGAAGGCCCATGGCGTAGCGGCCCAGCTTGGGGCCAAAGGCGAGGACGCCTCTCTCCGGTGGGCCCGCAATTTCGGCGCGGGTCTTGAAGCGACCGCCTTGGTAGAGCCCGCTCTCGGTCATCGCGCGGTTGATTTCTTCGCGCGGCTGCTCGTTCAGGAGCCAGTTCATTCCGGCTTCGAGGCTACCCTCGCGCTCGATGATGTACCTGATGAAGGCGAGCTGCTGTTCGTTGGTCTCGCTCCGCTGCGTCCAGCCCGCTTCCTTGGTGACCTCCTTACCGGACTTGTCCTTGAAGGTCGTCATCTGCGGGTCAACGCCACGGGCCCGCGCAGCATCGGCGCGGACGACTGGCGTCTCGCCAGTCTTCAGGAACGTCTCGAACGCCTCGGTCGAGATCTGAAGCGCCTTGTCCGGGTCGTTGCCACTGGAGAAGACGGCGGCGTACATGAGGAGGAGTTGGCGGTGGGCGACGTTGTCGCGAAGCGACGGGAACACCACGGAGAGAAGACGGATCGCCAGCTCGACATCCGCGCTGTACCAGCCGACGCCACTGTTCCGCTGCTGGAGCTGGAAGTTGATCTCCTCGATCATGTCGTCGCGGACTTGGTTGTAGTCCTCTGCGCTCGTCGAGGGATCGAGCTTCCGGCCATAGATGTCTTGGTGCCGGTCAGTCAGTGCTTGGCCGACCTTGTTGATGGTGGCCTTGCCTTCAATCGGCAGCGGGTTCTCGAACAGCGGAACACCAGACTGCATCAGGATGTTGGGATTGTTCGGATCGAACGTGCCGCGATTGTTGACGGACTTTATCTGTCGTGGATCAAAGACGGCGGTTTCATAATCCGAGATGTAGCCATCGAAGCCCGCCGCCTTCAAAGCAGGCATAGCCTCCCGAACGGTCTTTGCATTGGGCGCGAGGCGTTGCACGTCGGCGAGAGTTGCCGGGTTCTGGATCGAGAGGTAGGCAGGAACCACACGGAGACCGGAGGGCTGCTCGATGTCAGCCGGATTGATCCCGGCAGCTTGTGCCACCTCGTCAGTGATAAACCCGCGCTCGCCGCCTGCGGCGACGTTTGGATCTTTGCTGAAATAGATGACGCCGTCGCGAGAGGCTGTCTCACCAATGTCATCCAAAGAGCCCCGGTACATGACCTGTGGCGCGCCAGTCTCGTCCACCACCTTGCTGTCGAGGAACCAGTTGCGGAACTCCGGCGTGTCCTGCTCCAGCTTGACCCCACCAACCGCCTGCCCCTCCTGCTCACCCCCGATGGACAGATTGTAGCGCCGGTAGAGTTCATTGACGTCAAGCCCGGCGCGCTGGGCGAGGTTCGAGAGCGTCGAGGTGAAGAGCTTGGCCTGTGTCTGGGCGGCGCGGTTCTCCTGACCGGCGGCCACGAGCTGCTGGGTGATCTCGTTCTGGATCGATGCCTCGACGGCCTGCCGCTGATCGTCCACCGGAACGGTATCGATCATCTGCTGGAACTCGGCCTCACCGGCCTTGGCCTCGTTGGCCGTGGGCGTGTTCCCGATGCGGACATCGCCCGTGAACTCGTTGTAGCCCTTGAGCTGCGCCATCTTCACGACGTCAGCAGCCGAGAGCTTCACCTCCGCGTTACCGGACTGAGCCTCGTTCAGGGATGCCGTGATGCCGGGAAAACGCTGCTCGATCTGTTCCGGGGTGAAGCCCTCCTCCTGAAACAGCTTGACCACGGCCTCGACCGGAGCGGTCATCTGGGAGGGGGTGTTCTCGTCCATGACCTTGGCATGCTCGGCCAAGGCTTCAGGCGACAGGGTCGTGACCTTGCTGCCCCGGATCTTGTCGCCCAGCTCGATCAGCGTCTGCTGCCGGGCTTCGGCCTTTGCCCGGCGGCGCTCCGTGACGCTCTGGACGGTGGCCTGCACCGCCTGCCCGCCGAGGGCCAAGCCGCTGCCGCCAATGGCACCTTCGATGAACGCCGTCGGATACTGGGCCCGCTGCTCCTTGAGCGGGTTCCCCTGCTCATCGAGAACGGCCCCCGCCGCCAGCATGCTCTCTAGCTCGATGACGCTCTGCGCCAGTTCGGTCGAGCCTTCCGCCGCACCGGCCTCGACGATCTGGCCGATGCGCTTCAGCTTGGAACGCACGGCTGGGTTTTCGAGGAGGATCTTGCTGGTGCCCTTGCTCAGGAAATCACGGACACCGGGGAAGCTCTTGGTCAGGACGCCGAAGCTCACCCGCTCCAACACCGCGTTCGCGGCACCCACACCGGTCGCCACGAAGCGGGCGGTGTCCTCGTCAATGGGGTCGCCGTTCTCATCCAGCGCCGTGACCATGTTGAGGAAGGTCAGTCCGTATTGCTCTTCGTAGGTCTCCTTGATGATGCCGACGCTCAGGCCGGTCGAAGCGCCGGAGAGAGCGCCGACGATACCGCCGCCCACCACACCGACGCCTGTACCGAAACCCGGCGCGACAACCGTGCCACCAGCGCCACCGATAGTGGCACCTGTCACAAGGCCGGTGCCAGCGCCGAGCGCTGCTTCGTCGAGCGCCCGGATGGCCGTGCCGCCGGTTGAGACAGCGGCCTGCCCGACGATGCCGAGCAGATAGCCGGGGTCATACCATGCGACGTCGTAATCAGGCCGGGATGCTTGAAGGCGCTGAAGCTCGCGAACGCGTTGCTTCTCTTCTTCTGTCGCCGTGCCCTGCGCCCACTTGTAACCAAGGCGGCCCAGCTCCGAACTCTCGAAGGCGCTGTCGACGCGCTTGTTGAACTCGCCCCAGTTCCGCTCCACCCACGACAGGTTGTCGGCGTCGGCTTGCAGGATCGGAAGATAGGATGTGCTGGACATCAGCCCGGCGAGGCCCGGAGCCTCACGCCGCATCTTGTCGTAGTCGATCTGCGGGGGGCGCTTGAACTCGTCGAGCTTGCGGTACATGACCGAGGGCGGGATGCCGCGTTCGTTGGCCAGAGACAGAGCCTCGGCAGCGCGCTTCGGGTCGCGATCCCAGACCTGTCGCTCGACGATCTTCTGCTGGATCTTCTTCTGGCGGTCTTCTTCCTCGCGCCAAGAGTTACCGATGCTGAAGGTATCGGTCTCTTCCTCGGGCTTGCCCCAAGACGACGCGATGCTGAAATCATTCATTGCGGAGTAACCTTCTGCTGCCGCCACTTCTTGTAGTCGCCCAGCCACCGGTTGATGTTCTCCGGCGTCGGGTCATAGCCGTTGTTCGTGAGGTCGGTGATGGCCGTGTCGTAGAGACTGTCGAGCGGCATCGCGTATTCGTCCGCCGTCTCCTGCATCGTACCGAGGACATCCTTGAGGCTGTTCTGGTTAGAGCCCCACCAATCCCCCGGCGTGGAGAACGTCATAAAGGTCGTATCCAAGACCTCTTGGATTTCGTTCATCTCGGCCTTGCGCCCGAGCTGCTTTTCCAGCGTGAGGATCTGGTTGCCCACTTGGCGCTCGATTGCGTTTCGCGCCCGGATGTCGTTCTCGTCCTTGCTGCTCTTGATGCCCAGCTCTTCGTAGTAATTGTCGAGCATGCTGCCGACCGTCCTGATCGACGTCGTCTCGCCGGGCTTCTTCAGATCTTCCTGAACCTTTGCGAACTTTTCCAGCGTCTCCTGTGTGAGGTCGCCCCGGTACTTCGTAAGGTCCACGGCCTTGAAGGCTTCGGGGTCGCGGTAAGAGATCGCCCAGAGGTCGCCCTCGACCTTGGCGTTATCGGTCGTCGCCGGGCCATCGAGCGCAAGCTTCCTGAGCTTCTCGCGATCCTCGGCGTCAAGATCCCTTGGGATCGCGGCGAGCGCCTCGTTGGTCTTACCAGCATCACGCAGCTCGATCACCTTGTTGGCGGAAGACTTGAACATCTCCGTCTTGCGATCTTCTTCGCGCTGCTTGCGGCCTGCGATCTCCTTGTCGAGGAGCGCGAAGCCATCCTCCAATGCAAGCGGATCTTGGATCTTTTCACGGAGGTACTCGCGCGCCACCTCGGGATCTGAGTAGTTCTCGACGGCGTAATCGACGACGCTCCGCGTCCCGGCCACGATGTCGAGGCGCTCCTGCTCTTCAAGCTGCTGGCGGTATTGCCTGCGGACGTTCTCCCGCACGGTGTTCTGCTGATCGACCGGGAGAGACTGGAAGACGGGGTTGGCCTCAAGCGAGGAGATCATCGCCGCCTCGGGCTTACCCCGCCTGCCAACCGTGGGCGGTGCGGAGCCATCGCTGCCGAGCAATCCGAAGATCTTCTCGACGTAGGGCTTGGTCTCCTCGGGCTTGGGCAATGCCTCGTAGTTACGGCCCGCCTCAACCCACTTGTCAGCATTGCCGGGCCCGGCGTTGTAGGCGATGAGCGCAGCTTCGAGATCACCGCCGTAGCGCTTCAGCATCTTGTTGAGATAGTGCGCGCCGTATCGGAGGCTCACGTCCTTCCGGCGAAGATAGGCGCTGCGCTGCGTTGCATCGAGCTGAAGGAACGTCTTGTCGCCGAGTTCTTCGGCGATCTCCTGCGCCGTCTCGGGCATCACCTGTGCAAGCCCAATCGCACCCTTTGGTGATACCGCGTCTGGGTCACCAGAGCTTTCGGCCTGCACCAGCGCCTGCATGATGGCACCACCGGAGAACTCGCCCGCGTCGTTGAGCGCCGTCATCTCGACGATGTCCGCGTCGAACTTGGTCGCGTCCTTGAGAAGCAGTTCCTGCTTGTCGAGTTCGAAGAGATTGGGGGCCTGAGCGATCTGCGCCTTGACGTTGGCGCTGGCCTGTTCGGGCGTGATCACCCGGTCGGCCACGAGCTTCTTCTGCTGTTCGATGTACTGGGAGAGCTGGAGCTTGGTCTTGCCGGTGTTTGCTTCGAGCGCCAGCCGGTCGCTGTCGATCTGGATCTTGGCCCCGTTTTCATAGGCCCATTCACCGAAGCGGCGCTTGTTCTCGCCGTGCTGGATGCCGTCCATGATCGGCTTGAAGGTGTCGCTCCACGCCTTCATGCGCTTCTGGGCGAACTCCGGGTCGGAGGGGTCGAGCCCGGATACCGTGCTGGAGAACTGAACCTGAGCGTCGGCCAGCCGGAGATTGACGCCGAAGGCTTCCTCGTCTTTGAGCCGCTTATCGACCTCGATGGCGTAGCGCTGCGCGCCCTCACCCACATCGGACAGGCCACGACCAAGCGCGCCGAAGGCACTTTGGTAGTCGGCCACGGGCACGTTGGAAAACGACCGCGCTGGGCGGAAGTTCGGGTTGCCGAGATCGCCAGCGTCTGGAAGCTTCGCCATGTTGTCCTATCCGTCAGATCCGGTAGCCGTAGTTTTCGTTGGGCGTCTGCCACCAGTTATAGTCAGCGGTGGGTATGCCCCCGCCAGCGGGCTTCTTGTCGAGGCCCGCGCCGTACTTGGAGAAGGCATCGCCGACGCCCGAAAGCACCTGTCCGCCCGCCGTGAGATACCCGAGGCGCTGGTTGGTCTTTGCGGCTGCAACGCCAACGCGGCCCTTGTACTCAAGGCCCTTCGCGCTCTCGTTACCCTGTCGCATGGCCTCGGCCTTCTGCACCTCGCCCTCGGTCGTGATGCCGCTCATAATCTGCATGACGGTGGGATCGGTAGCGCCTGCGCCGCTGGCGGCGGCGACCGCCTGCGCCCGCGAGAGAACCTGTCGTGTGCGGAGATCGACGGCGGCCTTCTGCCGGGAGGCCACGGCGCGCTCTTCAGCGGCCATCTGATTGAGCTGCTTCTGCTCCTGACGGGCGGCGTCAGCGGCGGCATTACCAGCCGCAATCGTGCCCGCTGCGGCGAGACCGCCGCCAGCCGCCGCAGAGACAGCGGAGATTGTGGCCGCATTCGCCGCAACGAACGAACCGATCTTCGCTGCGGTCGCCGTCAGAGCTGCGATTGTTACAGGATCAGCCATTGTCATTCACCATTCTAGGATTTCGCCAGACCCACACTTCGTGGCTGTCGATTTGTTCGTCCGTCTTGACAAGTCCGCTCCGCGACAGGAGCCGCTCGGAGGTCGGATGGTTGTGGTCGCGCACCGTGTAGATCTCCGGCACGCCCATCTCCCCGGCTTCCGCGAGGAGCTTCCGCATGTAGCGGTAGAGGATCACGCTCCGGTGCCCCGGCTTGAAATCAATGAAGCCCCAGACCCGGCCATCGGAGCCCTGCCAGATCCCACCGATGCTTGTCGTAAGGATGCCGCGCTTGGCGGCGTAGCCCCACACCGGGACATGGAACTCGACCCTCCCCCGGTAAAACCGGTGCAGCTCCAGAGGGTCGAGCCGCTTAACCTCGATCATTGTTCTGCATGTTGATCACGAGACCGGCAATGGTCGCGGGGTACGGCGACTGCGCCGTGATGCAGATCCGGCTGTCGGTGTCGAACTTGCCGGGGAAGGCAGTCGCGTCGTAGTCCCATTCCTCGACGATGAAGTAGTCGTCGAGCTGCTTGCCCTTGTAGATGGCCGAGAGCTTGGTCATGTTGTCGTAGTCGCGGCCAATGCGAAGGCCGTCGGGCGCGGTGTTCAGACCGACGATGCCGAGATGGTCGACACGCTTCTTCTGGGTCAATGCTGTGCCCGCTGCGCTGCCGTAGGCGAGCTTCACGCTCTTGTACTTGGCGGTGTAAGGCAGGCCGACCACGACGTCGGTGACCGCGAAGTCGAGCGTGATCTCGCCAGAGCCGTTCACGGTGTAGGTGGTGCGCGGTTCCGCGCCCGTCGTGCTGTCAGCCTGAAACGCATCGGTCTCGAAGGATGCGCCTTCGAAGCAGAACAGGCGCGGTGCGAACACCACAACCTGTTTTCCGGCAAGATGCGTAAGACCAGTCACCGTCTGCGTCGGCGAGACTGACTGGAAGCGGATCGAGCTGTCGACGTAATAGGACACGCCGGTCACGTCCAGCTCATCCGCCGAGGCAAGCTTCTCGATGTAGCGCTTCGCGACGCCCCCGATGGTGCGCTTGACCACGAAGTACACGTCGTCGTCCTCGCCCGTGGGGAGGATCGCGACGTTCTCGATCTCGCCGTCGGTCACGAAGCGGGCCCAGCCGACGACGCTATCGGCGCGGTCGTAGAGCAGCATCGCAACAGCGCCGTCTTCTTTGACGAACCAGATCCGGGTGTCGGGCTGGCGCTGCACGGCAATCGCGACGACACCGGGCTTGCAGATCGTCTGGTTGAGCCGGGTCAGCTCTCGCGCGCCGTAGTCGTTGGTCTCGACGTCGTAGATGAACTCGAAGATCTTGGTCTTGTTGCGCTGGACGAAGACGCCTGAGCTGTCGATGGGCATCGCCTGAATAGGCGCGCTGCCCATGGTCGAGGCATTGCGCGCGGTGAACGCCGTCGGCGTCAACGGCTCATCGAAGCTTGACGAGCGGATCGACACCTCGGAGGAGGCCGTGCCGACGATGAGGCGCTGAAGCGGCATCATCCATGCAATGCCCTCGACCGGGCCCGTGGCCACGGAGCGCACGATAGGCCCGGCGTCGCCTTCCGTCTCGGGGTCATAGTTGTAGTAATCGTCCGAGACCGAGCCGTAGACCTTGTCGAGGCCCGCCCACCACAGGCGGCCATCGTAGAAGGTGACGGCGGACGGCCATGAGGCAGCACCACTCCACGCGCCCGGCTTCCAGTCCTCGGTGTAGGTCGTATCGCCAAGGGGTGTCACCACCTCGGCGCTGACCGAGGTTGCGCTGGTGTAGCCGGTGATGCGGGCCGAGCCGACCTTGCGGCCACCTTCGTAGGTGAGGGTCGCCGTGATGATGCCCGCAATCGTAGCGCCCGGCATCGCGGAGATCCGCCAATAGGTGATCAGGTTGTTGGAGCTGGAGCCGAAGGTCGTGCCGCTGTCGTCGATGGTCGCGGAGGTGTTCGTCGTATAGGTGTTCGTCGTCGTCCAGCCATCGGGCGTACCGAAGGCGCGCTCCAGTGTCAGCGTACCGGATGCGCCGGAGCCGTAGCTGATGCTCAGGGACCACGCCCGGTCGGTCGTGCCGACGCCCGTCACCCGGATGTAATCGCTGTACTGGTCAGCGCTCGTGATGTTGATGGTGACCGTCTGCTTCGGGTGCGCGATCTGGAAGATCGAGCCCACCATGTCGCTGGAGAAATAGGACTGGTTCGCGGTGAGCGTGATGTTTCCGGTAAGGCCGGAGGGCTGGATCTTCTCCTTGCGCGCCGAGTAGCCGAGATAGGGGCCCGCACTGGAGATATACTTGGCGACACTCCACGAGTTGGGGCCACGGCGCTCGATCTTGTACTGCTGGTATCCGGCGCAGGCGATGAAGACGATGGAGCCCGACTGGGCGTAGCGGATCTTGTTAAGATCAGCCTCGGCCCATGGCGTTGTGATCTGAAGGTCCGCGTCCCGGTAGATCTCGATGCCATCGACGAGCTTGACCGAGCGGCCCGTGCTGATGGCCTCGACCTCGATGTAGATCGTTCCGGTGTTGGGCGTAAAGGCAATGAAGTGCTGCCCCTCGTCCAGCGTCTGGTTCCCAATGATCTCAGTGCCGCCTGCCGATGAACCGATGCGGAAGACGATGGGCCCACGCGCCACCGTGATCTTCACACAATGCCTGACCGCCTGATCGCCGGATGCAACCGTGACCGCCTGCCGGGCGCGGGCGTAGGCGTATTCGGTGTTGTTCAGTTCCAGCCTGTCGCTTGCAAAGGAGATGCTTGCCCCCGTCGTCGAGGTATTCGACCAATAGGGGTAGTAGGTGACGTTCGACGTCGAGATCGTGCCGGAGGCCGTAGTGGTGATGTCGAAGGTGTTGGCCGTGGCGTTGGCGACCGTATAGTTGCCGTCCGCAGCGCCGCCAGATGTGAAGTCGCAGTAGACCGCTGTGCCGTTGGCGAGGCCGTGCGCCGTCTTCGTGATCGTCACGGTCGTGAGCGTCCGCGTGTAGGTCGCGGAGACGCCCGTGAACGTGCCGTTCGTGATGTTCGTCCCGTTGTTGGCGTAGGTCACCAGCGTGTCGCTGTTCCTGACGCGAAGCCCGCTCGCCGTGATCTCCAGCAAGCTGGTGGTCGAGGCGTTGAAGATGAACGGCAGGAGGCGGCACTTTGCGTCGCCGAGCGATGCGCTCTGATATTTGAGGCCGGGGCGCAGGCTCATCGGTCCAAGGACCGACGGCATCCAGTTGATCATGTCCTCGGCGGCAAGCCGCATCTTCTCTAGGTCGACGCGGTTGAGGGCTGCGGCGGAAACCTCCCCCGCATTCATCGCGAAGAATGGGACTTGCGCGCGCGGCATCTATCAGTACCCCGACAGGCTTCCCCGGTCCCACCGGCTGGACGATCCACGCATCGCCCTGATCCAGTTGCCGGGGGCGGTGAACATCTGCGCCTGATCGAGCGCGTCCTTGTTCTTCGCCGATGCGAGCGCGTCTCTGTAAAGCGCCCTCAGTGCGTCGGCGTCGGACTTGCTGCCGGAGATCCGTACCGCGCAAGTGTTCGCGAGATAGGCCGACATGGCCTTCGCGAAGGACGGCGGCCAGTTCTCGATCTGCTCGTCAGTCGACCGCTCATAGCTGATGAAGCGTATGTACAGTGTATCTACGTTGGCGTGGATCTTGTTGTTCTCATCCCGGTAGATCGCCTCGGTGTCGAAGCGCGAGGTCTGGGATATTGAGATCGTCCTGAGCCAGTAGAGCGGCTTGTCGAAGACAAAAGCGAAGCCGGGGATCGGCGTCTGGCCGGTGTCCGCGTTGATCTCTTCGGTCTTGGTCGCGAAGTTCCAGAGCCCCTCGGTGAAGACGAACATCTTGGCGTCGTCCCAAGCGCTGTCCAGCACATAGCGGGCTTCAGTGTCTTCGGTGAGCGACACAAGACGATGCTCGCCGATCATGCGGAGAGCATCGTTCCAGATCCCGAGCTTCGTGGGCATGGCGTTATCCTTCAGGCGGCGAGCTTGCCACGGTATTCATCCGCAGCCTTGTTCGCCTCGACGATGGTTTCGAACCCGGACTTGACGACGTGACCGCGATGAACGACGCGCCAGCGATCCTGCTTGCCGCCGTAGTTCACCTCGATGTCTTCCTCCGGTGCGGGAGTTTCAGGAGCGGCCTTGGTCTCTTCTGCGACGTAGTTCCGAAGCAGGCGGACCTTGGCGAAAGTGGGGCCGGTTTCGAGGACGCGCAGCTCGCAGTCGAGCAGATTGTCCTCGGAGAGAATTTCGATGATGGCACCGCGCTTGAGGCGGTAGGCATGGTTCGCCCAGTAGGCGGGGTTCAGAACATCGGCAAGCGTCGTGCCCGCCGGAACCGAGGCCGTCATGCTGAGACGGACGTAGTGGGAGTGGTCGAGATTGGGAGCCTTGAGCGGCGTCATATGAACCCCTGTGTTGATACGGAAAAGGCGGGGGGCCGAAGCCCCCCGCCCTGTTCTTAGGTGTTGGTCGCGTCGACCGCCGTACCGTCGGACAAATCGGCACCGGAGGAGCCGACAGTCAGAACGGTGAGCAGCGTGTGACCCTGACAGGTCGCCTTCGTGGAGATATTGTCCCACTTGGTGTAGAGGACGATATCACCCTTGCGGAGACCGCGAGCCTGCGCGTCGCTCACGAAGTTCGCGCCGCGAACGGTCGAGACCGCATCCACACCCTGAAGGGTCCAGAGCTGCGGGCTGTCGGCGTTCATGGACGGAACCATGAGGCGAAGCTGAGTGGAAACGTAAGCCATGAGGTTAGCTCCTTTCTGTCTTACGATTACGAGAACGCAGCCGTGTCGTCGGTGACGACCTTCAGCACGCCAGCGTTCTGGAGGATCTTCGAACCGTGGAAGATCGAGTGACGGGCGTAGCTGTAGTCATGCTCGCCGTTGTACCCGATGTCCGTCTTGATCCCAGCGCTGTCGATGGCGTGGCCAACGGCAGCTTTGTGATAGACGAAGTTCGAAGCAGTGGACGTACCCACGCCGGTCAGACGCGGATGCATGATGTGCATCGCGCCGAGGAAGCGGAAGGGCTGCGGACCATCGACGAGCGGCTTCTGATTGACGTAGTCAATCGAGGTCGCCTGCGCGAAGGTCATAATGCGGGCCATGGTCTTCGGCGTCCAGACGCAAGTGATCTGGCCGTCGTTGTCCACCTGATTTTCGAACAGCTCGGAGAGGATGTCCACGAGCTTGCCGTAGGTCAGGGTGACCGCAGAACCGCTGTTGTAGGACGAGGTTGCAGAGCCGAGCGCGGAGATGATGTTGTCATCGATCTCCTTGTTCGCGGCCTTCATGCCACGTTCCTGAAGGATGCGACGACGATCCGACTGACCACCAAAGATGTCGAAGGACGTCGCCGTAGCACGGTGATGCATTTCCTTCAGAGCGATGGTGACCTGACTGTCGGTCTCGTTCGCGGAGGGGATCAGCCCGTCCACACCACGTTCCTTCATGGTGTCGGCCTGACCGGTGACGAGGAAGATCGCGGAGTTGCCCTTGACCATTGCCTCGCTCGTGACACTGTCACGGAGGTAGGACTGGCGCTGTTCGAAGCTCGCGACGAACTCGTCGCGATACAGCACCTGAGTAGGATTAAGTGCCATCTGAAGCACTCCTCTCTTTGTGTTGAGGGGGGCGCGTCAGTCGTCGGGTGTCTGCGCGTGCGAGTTCAGAGCGGTGCCCGGTGAGGGGGCTCCACTCGCTTTGCAGTGCTCAGACTTCTGCTGGTTGTTCTTGGATCGTCAGTGCAGGGCCGCAGTGCGGGGTGTCTGCTTACTCGCCGACGTGCGGCGAGATCTTTACTTGCCGCCCTTGGCGGCGTTCATGTTGTCGATCAGGTTCGGGTAAGGTCGGCCTGCTTTTGCAGCCGCCGCCTTCGCGCGGGCCTTCTCGATGTCGGAGAGCTTCTGGACCTTCCCGGCCTTCTTCGGGCGGGGCTTGTCCCAGATCTGCTTCTTCATGCCGAGCGCTCCTTCTTGGCCTGATAGGCTGCGAGCAGCCGCTTGCCCTTGGACTTGGCGTCGGCCTTGGACTTGGCACCCCAAGCTTCGAGGCTCAGGAGCAGTCTCGTCTTCTCGCCATTGGGCTTCCTCTCCGGGCCGGGGCTGTTCCCCATGCGGGTGAGGAAGCTCCCCTTCCGCCGCATCTCCGCAGGGCCCGAGGGCTTGCCCTTCACGGGGGCCTTTAGGTTCATGCCCGCTGCTTTGGCAGAGCGGCGGCCTGTTTCGTTCAGGCCGCCCTTCTTGCTCTGACCGGCAGCGCGCTGCCACGCGGGCGTTTTGTAGCTCATCGGCTCACTTGCCCTTGGGCTTCGGCTTGGAAGGCTTGGCCTTCTTCGCGGGCTTCTTGGAACCAGCGTAGACCGCCATCGTGGGTCCGGGCATCGGTGTCTCCTTACGCCTGCCGCCGCAGCATGGCGGCGGTGATGCGCTGCAACTCTTCCTGTGTGTCCGACGCCCAGTACTTCTTGCGAACCACCGGGTCGGCGTCGGTCATCATCTTCATCAGCTCGCTGCGCCGGGCTTCGAGGCTCTTGCCGCTTGTCGCCACGTCCGTGGTGTACAGCTCGGCGGAAGATCCGCCGACCTTGCGGCTCAGATCCGCCATGAGGCGGATGAACATCTCGTTGTCACCAAGGCGGCTTCCGTCGGTGAACTGCTTCGCGAGCAGCTCCTGTGTCCGCGAGCCCAGATGCTCCTGAAGCACGTTGGCCATCATGTTGACGTTGGCCTTGTAGTCCGGGCCCCACTCCGCGCGGAGGCTCTCCTCCGTCTGCTGACGGGCCTGATAGGCCATCTCCGCAGCCTTCTGCTCGGCGATCTCCTGATAGTCGAGGAACCAGCTCGACACTTCCTTGACCATGCTGACGGGGATGTTCCGCTCGTGCATGTGCTTCGCGAAATCCATGAAGATGGTGTATTCGCCATCATTCAGCTCGCGGCCTTCCTCGACCTCGAACTCATAATCCTCCGGGCGATCCGGCACGCCCTTGGCCTTCCGGTAGGCCGCGAGCTGCTCTTCCGTCGGGTTCTCCGGCAGCTCGACCTCTTCCGCCTTGGCGGGCTTCTTGCTGTCGTAGGCCGTCCTCAGTTCCTTGAACGCCTTGGCGAAGGCATCCGGGCTCGTGTACCTGTTCAGGAGGTTCTTGAGCTTGTCGTCGCCGCCCGCGAGCTGGTCGCGCCAGTTCTCCGGCCAGTTGGCCTTGGGCTGGGCTGCTGTGTCCTTCGTCTCCGCAGCCTGTGCGGGCGGATCGCTTACGCCACTCTCACTGAGCGTCTTCTGCGGTTCCGCCGGGGTGCTGGCGGTCGTGGAGGTGTCGGCAGGCGCAGTTTCAGCGCCGCCCTCTTCAAGGCGGGTTTCGTCCGTCATGTTGTCCTATGGGGTTGCCGGGCCACTGAACCAGCGGGGTGTCGGCGGTTATGCCGGTAGAGAAGTATTCTCGCCGGTCAGGATGTGCAGGGGCGTGTGTATCATCTTGCGTATCTGCAAGCCGACATACCGCTTGCCCTCTGCGAAGGCCGTCTCGAACATGCCACCGTGGTCTTCCGCCCGGAAGCTCATGTCGTCAGTGCAGGCGATCCGGCCTATGATGGCCTCAATCGCGCGCTTCTGCTGATCCGGGGAAGCATCTCCTTGTGCCACGGCCCGGATAGCTATTGCATCTGCTTTGTTGATGATACCCGCGCCGACGACCGGCGAGACGTTCACAACGACGGGTTTCCAAGGCCGCCACGCGGCAAGCTTAGGGGTCAATCAGGGTTTCCCTTCTCAGGCCGCTTCCGGGCCCGCTTCCGCCTGCTTCACGGCGAACTCGGCGTCGGCGACCTTCTTGGCGATGTCAGCGCCTTGGCTCATTATGCCGCCGGTCTGCATGAGCTTCTGCATCTGGGCCTGCATGGCCTGCTCTGCGGCCAGCTCGTCCTCGCTCTTGAACCACGTCGCCGGAGCGCCCGTGCCGCGCACCGCGTCGCGGAGCATGGTGTTGACGTCGACGATGGCAAGGCTGTCGGGCTTGATCTGCGCGGCAGCGGCGAGGAGCTGGGCCGTGTCTTGGAAGGCGACGACCTTCCGCTTGGCCATGGCCTCGCGCAGCGGGTTGGTATAGCGGAACTTCAAGTCTTTCCCCCTCAGTGCCTGCGGGATGCGGTCTGCCGGGCCGTAAGCGCCAAGGCGCATGGCGCGCGCCACGACGGCGTCGAGGACGGCGGAATTGTATTCATCCTCCAGCGGCTCGAAGAGCGGGAGCGCGTTGCGGACGTACTCCTCGACGAGGCGCGCCGTCTCATAGGCCGTCTTCTCGCGGGCCTGCGGGAGATTGATCTTCGACAGGTAGAAGGCTTCCGCCAGCATCTTGCGCTGGGTGTCGACGAGATCGTAACCGATGGCGATGTTCCGTCCGAGCTGAAGGGGCCGGATCGCCTCACCGAGGCGCTCATCATACTCTCGGTCGATCCAAGTGATGCCGCCCGCCGTCAGGTCGACCTCGGACTTGATCGCCTCGTGGGTCGCCACCAGCGGCGGGTCCACGGTCTTCTCGCTGGCCTCGATCAGGGTCAGCATCATGCGCTGGATCAGCCGGGCGTTGGGCAGCGCAATGATGGTTGAGGGCGAGAAGGCATAGGGCGAGCTTGACACCTTCTGCCAGCGCGGCACGACGTAGGGCATGTGCGGCTCGGGGATCTCCGCGAGGAGGTCGCCCTCCTCCGTGTAGAAGATCGAGACGAAGGGCATACCGCCGAAGGTCTTCTTGGAACCGTAGGGGTCATAGTCGGCCTTCCGCACGGCGCAGTGGCGGATCGTCACCTCTGCAAGCGGATCTTTCCCGAGCTGGTTCTTCCAGCGCTGCGGGAACGCCTTCTCACCGAACTGGCGTTGGAGGTTTACCAGCGTGATCTTCTGCTTGCGGTGGAGCGCCGCAATGGTGCCCAGCTCGTCGTCCATCCACGCGCAGTCGCGAAGGTGCCACGCCCGGATGTTCAGGCCGTCGCGGTTCTTGTTGTCGACGATGGAGAGGACGGCGTTGCCGAAGGCGGCGAGGTCGTTGTCAGCCTCGGTGCAGGCCCGGCGCATGTTGGTCTCCGGGTCGTACAGGATGCGGCTTGTGACCTTGTCCATGTATTCGAGGTAGACCTTGACCTCCTTCTGGGTTTCGAGATCCTCATCGACGCTGGCCGAAAACCACTGCTGGTTGCTCGGGCGCAACATCGAGGCGAAGGCGTTGGCGAGATCGCGCCGCACCAGCTCCGGGTAGCTGTCGACGAGGTGGGACGCGAACTCGTCGCCGAGGTTGATCTTGGTCGTGAAGTCGGCGCGTGCGGAATAGAAGTTGGACGCGATCTCCTGACAGAGCGTGTCAAAGGGAGCCTTCTGCTCGAAGAGCTTGTTGCCACGCCGGATCAGTTCTTTTGCGTTATCGTCCATCCTCACAATCCTGTCTTAACGCGGCTTGCGGAGCGGCGTATGGCAATAAGGTCAGCATAGGTGATGCGAGGCTTTGGCAGGTCGCGCGGGCCTATGCTGCTCAGTGTTGTCAAGACCCTCCGGCGAACAGGCTCAGAAGCCTCAATGCGGTCGAACCGACGCGGGTCGATCCTCATCATTCGCGTTCCGCGCTCCGGCACAAGCGTCCTCGCGCGCAAGTCATCGACAATCGCCGAGGCTTCAGCCTTCTTCTGGATGACCAGAGCAGCAAGCCGCTCCTCCTCAATCTGGCGCAGCACCGCCTCGTCGATGACGACCTCGCCGGGCTGGACCGGCGGCGGCAGCTTCGGCATATCTTTCCGCTGCCTGCGGCGTCCGGGGTAACCGGATGGCGCAACGTACTCGGGCTCGGCGACGACGATGGCGTAGGTGTCGGTCAGGAAGTCGATGACAATCCCTTCGGGAATATTCTGCGCGAGATTGTCAGCGGTCACCGTCATGGTCAGGCTTCCTCGGCCACAGCATCAGGCACCCAATACCTCATCCCGCCAGCCCATATCCTGCGCGGGTTGTCCACGGTGGCGGGGTCCACCCATTCGACATCGGCGGTTCCGGCGGCAAGGTCAGCCATGCTTAGGACGGTGACATTGCTATCTTCGTCTGTGACGGTCGGGAGGTGGGTGACGCGGACATTGA
>Ga0208161_1000164_pt1 | contig 37093 bp, 20 predicted proteins | sample CB_VirMetaG_3_FD_184538 | JGI IMG/M metagenome (GOLD analysis project Ga0208161, IMG submission 184538) | Freshwater to marine saline gradient viral communities from Chesapeake Bay - CB_1508_1S Viral MetaG (SPAdes) (version 4) | ecosystem: Environmental > Aquatic > Marine > Coastal | place: USA... | reverse complement strand
CTACCATTCATTTCTATTCCACCAGGGAGCTTAACTCCATTAAATTTAATTAAATTCTGACCCCACTGTCTCTTTATAAGAGCAGTAAGATACATCTTTAGGAATGAATCGTTATAAACTTGAGTAAAATCATTCGGGTCCAAGATTCTATAGCAATCTAATACTATAAATGTGTCTGTGCTCTGGGAGCCCCAATCTATATCTAAATATAATCTATCTTGTCTTTTATTAAATCTTACTTGCTTATCAGTTGTCAAAAGGAAATCAATATCCTCCAAGTAACTCTTAGTCATAGCATATTGCAATAATTCTACAGAATTAAAATAATATAAATCATTTAAAAATAACTGATACTTGATACTAAACATTCCTCCAGAAATAGAACTAGTATCAAATTTAAATATCTTTTCAATTCCAATTACAGAATCTGGAACCTGAATGTAATTAGATGTTTCGTAAAAATTAAAAGTGGTTGACTGCCCATCAATAATTGAAGTACCTGAGGTTGTAACTATTCCTACACCAGAAGTACCGTTTGCTTTACCACGGTCAATATCTTCCTGTGAAATCTTGTACTTTAAGTACATTCTCTCCACACCATCAAAATGCCTTTCCTGGAAGTACTGAAGGGCATCATCAACTAAATCATCAATCTGTTCCTCTGCAACATTAATTTCCAATACAGGAGCACCTAGGCGTCTTAGACAATAATCTATTAATCCTTGCCTACTAGATGGTTTTGCCATTATTAGTTACTCCTGCAGTATTAATCTTAATTATATAATGGTTCAATTTTATTTATATATCGTCGTCAGAGAAGAGAGACAAAACCTCCTGCTGCTTAAGATATAATTTACAATAAACTTTAGAAAAATTTTTCAACTCACTAAAACTCATTTCATCAATAAATCTTGAATGTTTTTCATATTCAAACATTTTATCAATACTACTCAGTTCTATTTCGTCTGGATTCATTTAGTAACTCCATTAGTAGAGATTTAATTTCACCCACTTCATTTTTTAGATTTTCAATCTCATTTTTTTGTGATTCCTTCAACTTTTTCTTATTCTGCCTGTTTAGTATATACTGATTGTATCCAATATCATCAAAATTTACAATAGCACCTGTACTTTCATCCCTATACAAATTGGGATGTCCCTCAACTTTTATATATTTCATGCTAGAGCAATACCTCTAATATTTCTAATAATAGGAACATTTGCTTGGTCTTTGGATGCCATTACAACCTTAATAATAAATCCAATAAATGGCGTTAGATTTGGTGCCGTAAATTCATAATCTCTATATTCCCCATCTAAACTGTCTGCCACTTTAAAATCTGGTAATCCATCATTTAATGCTGGATTGACAACATCTAAGAATCCATCATCATTATTATCAATAGTTAAATTATTATATCCTGGGAATAGTGTGAAAATATTATCAACTTCATATGAATCAGGTGTAATCAATGAATATAAAACTCTAATATCAGATGATGCTGGTCTATATGCACTTAAAAATACTTTCAATGAAGTTGATGGTTTTTCTAAGTATATTATATTTGAATAATATACTGCATTGTGCAAATAACTTTCAATTTCATTAACTCTACCATCTTCAGCATAATTTGATACTGGATTATTTACTCTATTTGAAATAAAATTGGTGGTGCAAGAATCTAAGAAGAGTTGTGGTGATTGATTTTTATCCGTTGTAGATAAGAATAGTGTTGTGGTAAATGATTTTGAATCTGGAAGTTCAGTCAACTTACTAGTCTCATTTGGCCTAGAAGCAACCATTCTCAAACTATTAAAAGTATTTCCAGAATTCAGTTGTATATCACTATATCCTAAGTCAATATAAGGAGTTTCTATACCATCAACACTCCTTGCACTTACTGTCCTTGCCTGGGCAGAAATTGAAACTACAGACCTAGGCCCATATAAATCATATGATGGGAAAATTTCATTAAATATAATATTTTTTGTTACAACTGCATCATTTCCACCAACATAACCCTCAGATCTAAATGATAATTGTGGAGTAAGATTAACTACAGAATCATTTTCTCTTCCAGATCTATCAATTTCAATGTAAAATCTATCCGCATCACCATTAATATTATATGCAGTATGACTTGGATTGACAATTCTCCTAATAGAAATTCCAGAAATTTCATATTTGTATACTGGTTGACCTATATAATGATCTGATGGGACTGTCCCATCAATAGATCTTTGAACACCGGTCAATAAACCATTGCTAACACCACTGTAACTAAAGACTTCATCACTAATTTTAACATAACCTAGGTTAGTTCCACTAACTGGAACACCTTCAAAAAGTTCAAATATAGATGGATTTGAAACCTTAATTGTAGATACTGGTTGTACATTCCCTTGTTGGTCTTTAGAAACTATATTACTTTCCAATAATTCTGGAGGAACATCACTTACAATATTGCGAATATCAACCAAATCTACTCCAGAATACATTCCATGATTTACATGATTTATGACACAAATGTTTCCTTCATAGAATCCACCAACTGCCGAAGATTCAACAATTTCTACTGTAGTTGTTTGTCTTGATCCATTTTCATCGTAATACTTTATAGTTTCTCCTACAGTAAATGATTCTCCCTGAACATTTGTCAATAAGATAGAATTATAATTAGAATCAGCATCTACAGTAATGAGAGCACCTGAGCCAGTTCCACTAGGAGTTGAAGAAGCAACTATAGTAACAACATCACCATCAGCATAACCTATTCCCTCAAATCCAGATGCTATACTAGATGATGTAACAGTTCCACCAGAAACTGTTACATCTAATTTAAGACCAGTACCAGATCCTTCACTAATTGTTTCTACAGTATATGATCCATCTGGATAATTTTTTCCACCTTTAATTGTAGTAATTCCAACGACTCTGCTACCAAAAGATTCTATAGTTCCATAAACAACATCATCTTTTTGTCCACTTTCAGTTACTTTCGTGTCTATTTGTAGATTTAAGTCTGTTGAATTCACTCCAATTAAAATTTTTCTTGGATATACTTCTAAAAGATCTTCTGGTGTATTTGAAGTAATAGTGGAATCATTATTGCTGTTTATTTCTGGGAGATTAAATGAAACAGATCCATTTGAAACAAACTCTGCTTTGTATAATTTAAATTTCAAATCTTGTTCTTGTACCGGTGTCCAAATAGAACCATTTTGAGATTTAAATAATGAACCAATAGCAAATTGTGAATTGTACTGACCACCTTCAAATGTTGGTTTACCAAATTCAGCAGTAAATACCTCATATTCTAAACTATTTGGAGCCAGTAGTACAATGGCATATTCATTATCTGCCTCTAGTGATATTGGATGTGGAAACACAACTGTTGTTGCCACAGAACCATCGGATGATACATTATCTCTAAATATTTTTCCATTAGGCAATACAGTCTCTGGAGTCAATACGGCAGGTTCTCCGATTCTTTCTAAAGTAACTGTTCCTAGAGACATGTTTCTAACTTCTACAGTTAGTGGAGCATTGCCAGAATCAACCTTTGCAAAATATAAATCTACGGCAACTAAAAATGCACCGTTAGAGTCTAATGTTGGGTCCACCGTAGAATTTGTAGGAGCTTGTTGCACAATTCTTCCAACTTCAAATGATTGTGCTAATGGATCTAGTTTTTCTACAGTGGTCACTCTCCTGACTCTAGTTAGAGTAGTTGTAGTTTGTAACTGTTGGGTTATTAATTGATTAGTGGTTGTTGTTTCTGTAGTTTGTATTATATTTCCAGTAGCTGTGTATGTACTTTCGGCATAAGAAATGTCAGTACCACCTGGAATAGATGCTTGATTAGTTTGTGAACTAGTTAATCTATAAGATTTTGTACCTACAGTAAATGTAAGTGCTTCATTTTGGTCTGGTTTTGAATCTCTTATGTAAAAACATCCAAATAAATCACCAATAGAATCTGAAATTAATTTATTAGATGATAATCTAGATCTAGCTCCACTACTCTGCCCCTCAAATATCATATCATTTTCCAAATAACCATTATATGCACCTTTAGCTTCAGAAACTAAAGATGCAATATCAATGTTCAAATAATTTAGTGAACTTGAATAGTTTGAAGGAAGAGTAATTTCCCTATCATATGGACATTGCTTATATGTCTCTTGTGGGGATTGTATGTCACCTGACTTATGATTTGGTGCCGCTAATTTAAATCTTATAGTCCTATTACCCTTAACTGGAGAGTTTAATCCCCCAGAAGTTACTGGATAACCAATAACATCTTCTCCAATTGCAAATGTTCCACTTATTGGTGTAATTTTTATAATTTTTGATATAAAATCAAGACCGGATCTCCCATCTAAAAATTGATAAAATTCAGTAAATGATTTTAAATTCTTAGCAATAAATTCAACATTTCTAGATCTTATGTTTTTATCTGAAATGACACCTTGAATGGATGATGAAGTAGTTGAAGATAATATTTCGGGGTCACCTACTACAGTTAATTTTGATGATGAACTTAATTCATTTGAGAATGATACTTGTTTAAAAGTACTTCCTCTTCTCCATCTACCATTTTTCTTCTTTTTCTTGCCATCTACTTTAACTCCAAGTCTTCTTACAAGTCTATCAAATTCTTTTCCACGAAGACCTTCATCAACTCGATCGGTTCTATTGTCATTTATAACATTTTCTACCGGTTCTAGTAATTTATATGAAGTTAGAGTTACATCATTAGTGCTTAAAACTTCTGTTCTAACCCAGTTGTCTACAGTTGGATTTAGAGTCACATTTCCAACATACTCAGCAACATGGAATGGATTTACATTCTCTATTCTAGTAGAAAATGGTTGTTCAATCCATCCAACAGTATTATAATCCAATGTTAATGAATATAGATTATTTTCATCTCCAGAATATCTAATATTTCCATCCAGAGATTTGAAAATTGGTTTTCCTGCTAAATCTTTTTGACCAGAATCTACAAATTGTGGAATATTTGGTAGAGAATTTTGGTGCTTTTCTGGCAATATTGCACCATTTTCAGTATCAACGAATACTCGTGATAAGGAATCATCAATAAATGAATTTGTTTTAAAATCATCAGCAAAAAATCCACTTTTAAACATATTCATTCCATCACTGTCTCTAATCTCTATAGTTTTAGTGTCAATTTCTAAAAGAGATAGAGTAGTTATTTTTTCAAGATTTCCAATTCTATTATCAAGTTTTCCAATATCTCTCATAGTATATCTTTTATTAGATTCCAATCTTATTATGGTATCTGATACATTATCTAAAAATGGAGGATACTGCAAAGTGCAAAGTAACATCGAATTTGTATTACTTTCTGGAGGTGTTGGTGATATGGATGATGTTCCTTTTTGCAAAACGAATTTGCCGTTTTTATCCAAATATAATTTATCAATTCTTCCTAAGTAATATTCTACACCAAGAATACAAACCTCATCTGGAGAAAGAATGATATTTGGTTCATTTCCAAAGTCTCTTCCACCAAAATCAAATGGAGATGCTGTTAAGGTTGATAAATCATCAATTATAGATACTCTAGGTCTAAAATCAAGCGTGTTTGCAGCAGAAATTTCAGTTGTTCCTATTTTTGGAATCGCATCATATAATGCTTCTCTAGGATAACTTAATACAGTAAATACATCTCCATTCTCATTATTAGGTAATCCATAATAATCAAAAACTACACTCAGTTTCTTAGATGGGGCAGGAATTGACTCATTTCTAATAATTTTAGAATAATCATAATATTGTCCTTTTTGTCCCCCATCAAATGAATATTTTTTAGTTAAATCTTTGAATCTTCCTGGAATAATAGAACTTATTTTTTGAATAGAAATAGTTGATTCCGAAAACTCAATAAATTCTGAGGGAGTAAATTTATTATTATTTAAATATACTATATCAATTTCCAAAGATGCTCCAGAAGGAGTAACTTCAACTATTCTGGCAACAGCCCCATTAGTTTTTCCTATAATATTATCTCCAGTAATGATAGCATTTTGGAAACTACTATTACTAAACACCAATTTGTCAAAAGTTGGATAATTGCCATCTAAAGATTCATAAATTGCAATTATTCCGATAACATCTGGATAACCTAAACATATGTCTTTATCTTGAATTCTAATACCATAAACATCACTTTCTTCAAGATTGAACTCACTTTTTCCAACACCAGTATTTGTATAACTATAATTTACAATCTTACTTCTATTAAATGTTTTTAATTTACTTTTAATTCCAGATTTAACTAATGTGCCAATTATAGAATCAGTTGTATTATTTGAAATATTTGAAAGTTTAAATCCAGAACCATTATTGAGCAAAGTAAATTTATCAACATCTAATGGTTCTACTGTACCATCAGTCCAGTGAACACTGTATCTTTCTTGATCAAATGCCTGAAATGATGATGTAGTTAGACCAACTGGAAGGTCAAAGAAACTTGAATCTACTTCAATAGCATTATTGCTAACAGAAACGTTAGTTTTTGTTTGAGATTTAAATGATATTATGGAATTTGATAAGTTTACTGAAGATACATAAGATTTTGGCAATTCCGCATAAAGAGATCCATCATTATAAGAATTTATAGAAGGAGTTCTTAAATAAACATCTACTTTGGTATTATCTGCAGATACACCAATGGTTCCTGTACAAATTCCAACAACTGTTGGAATTTGTTCTAAAGTTAGAGTTGAAGAATCTGGAGATATTAATGCAACTTTATTATAGTGGACATCATTTCCACTGCCAATATATGAAAGTATTGCACCTGTAGTTATTCCTGTAAAAAATTTACTAGGAGAAGTCAAATTTCCATTTTGAGATAGGAAGAATTCATCACCTGAGGAAAAATTGGGAATAGTTCTTCTTTGCAGTTCAGAGTCGGCAGAAAATTCTATTAAATCTGGACCTGAAGGTTTAAATACTGATTTTACATCGTTTATAGAAAATGCTCTTATATCAGTAATAATTCTAGAAGTGCTACTAACACCATTAATTAGTATTTTTTCACCTTCAATAAAAGTCCCTGAAGTTTGTCTAATATAAATTGTTTCTGTATCATCACCACTATAGACACTATAACCACTAGCACCACTATTAAGACCCTTTATAAAATAAGATTGTTTAATTTCTGTATTTGATACTGGTTTATTTAAAGTTAATTTTGTATACGTTTGAACATCATAAAGATATAAATCCCAACTTGTAGAATTTCCTGAATATGGTGCATCAGTTAATGAAAAACTATATACTCTCGCATCTCCAATTTTTATTCCAGATCTTGATGTATTTGATGTTTTTCTTTCATTACAAAGTTCTACAGAACCTTTAAATTCCGGAACCCCATAAACATTATTAACTCTAATATAATTCCCCATTCTAAACAAAACAGAAGAACTATCATCAGTTGCTGTTTCTCTTGGTTTCTCTAAATCTATTATGTTAGTAATTTCAGAATAATCAACATCATACCCCTCAACATAAGCAGAACCTGGAGATATTAATATTGAAGCAAGATCATCAGATGGGGTATTTCCTTGCTCAGTTTTTTCATTTGAAAAGAATAGTCCAGAATTTCCTATTCTATCATTTAATGATTCGTGTATTGTAATTTGGAAAGGTTTTACACTATAGTTTCCAGATTCTTCATAAGTTCTTTTCGCAAGATAGTCTCTTATTAAACTATATTGCGTAGAAATATTATCTTTTTTTACTGAACCAGAATCAATTCTAAGCAATTCTACGAAATTAGTGTCCTCTATATCATCAAGATTTCTTTTATCTAATTTTATTGCCAAAGAAAATCTATCTGCCCCGGGCGCAGCATAATTTGTAAATCCTTTTGCATTGTCATATAAACTATTATCATCTTTTGCAGTTATTATAGATTCATCTATAGATAGACCAATCCTATATGATGGTTTACTATTATAGTAATCTAAAATTATAGTTTGCTTTTGTATTTCTACAAAGTATCCTCTAACATAATATACTCCAGTATTAATACTTGCTGAGGAACCAATAGCAGATGAATTTTGATTTATAGATGTTGCAAAAGTAGTTCCTGCAGGTATGGTAGTATTTCCATATACAACATCACTTGTACAATAAAATACCTCAGAGTCTGGGAATTGAGAAATAATATTATTTTCGCCAGAATCTCTATATTTTACATATAAGGTAATATAATCAATTTCATCAGTTTCCGAAGGAACGGCAACATAATCAATAGTGGCAGTTATTTTGGAGTTTTTACCTACTATTATTTTCCCGACAAAATTCTTTATATAAATGTTCAAATTAATACCAGACTGAACTGGATTAACTTTTATTGCATAATATTTTAAATCATATGTTAAACCTCCAGGAACCACGACAGAACCATCTTTGAAAATATGGTTACCAAATGCCTCAATTTGATTTTGAATTTGTGACTGCAAGTTGTTTAGTTCTCTTGCCTGTATAGGTTTTCCAGGACTAAACAGTATTTTATGATATGCTTTACTTGCATCAAAGTCTTCAAAATATGGACTTACATTTAAATTTGTTTTTTGAGCCATTTCTTAAAATTCCAAGATGATTTTTACGTCTTCCTTTTGTCGGAGATTTCTTGTTACTAAAGGTCTATTATCAATGTAGATAACATCTCCTGTCTTACTATTTATCTCTGGTAATGATACTCCAGATGTAAATGTAGATTCAAGATTAATAGATTGATTATCTATCGTTTCTATTGTTCCTGTAAAACTTTCATCTATAGATGCTTCAAATCCACTATCATTCAAAATAACACCAGAAATAAAGTTAGTATTTGCATCACTATCTGTTGATACATTCAAATAGTCTGTAGTGGTCGTACCATCCCCACCATAGTATAAACTTCTATCCTTAAAATATTTTAAAACGCCTGTAGTTTGATTATATGAAGCAACATATCCAACTGCTTTACTAGAATCTTGATAAATTTTATCACCTATAGATAAATTATTTTCTCCAGAAACATTTATTAATTTTAGGGAAAATAGGTTTGAAAATTGTGATGAGTAGTAAATTTCTTTAGATGAATATTCGGAAGGATTTTTAATGAGACTAACTTGAGAAAATTTTGTATCTGTGGGAAAATCTAAACTTGAATCATCAAATCTAGAATAAAGTAAAACTCTATCAGCGCCAAGTTCTTGATATATATCATAACCATGTCCGAGTGATGGTGGGATTATTGGAATTAATTCTGCATATGTCCCACTAAAATTACCCTGAGGTCTCAAAGGACCCAAATCAACTATAGCATAGGTATATCCACTACCACCGTCAATAATAGTTGCATTTTCTATTCTTCCAGAAGAATTAACTTCAATGAATGCTTTTCCACCAGTCCCATCACCAACGATATCTACAGTAACTGCTTTATTGGGAGTGTAACCATTTCCCCTATTTTTAATATAAATTATTTTCAACTGATTATTATTTACAATAGAATCACCATTTTCCCTAATAGATTCTATTTGTGAATCTGTAGAAGTATCCCAATTGTTAGGTAAAGCAATATATTCAGTAGAATCAAATTTTACAATATCACTTGGAGGAATTGTAAATAAATATTTCCAAATATATCCATCACCACTGTTTCCCGCCTTTGATGGCTCAAAATCAATAAAATTTGGTTCATCTTGAGATGCATTTCCGGAAAGATTATCTCCAGATGAACCATTATACAGACAAATATAAACTCTATAATCAGAATTCACAACATAATAGTTGCAATCGTATAATCTAGATTTATTTGAAATAGGGCTTGGATTATCATTGCTATAATCATGCCTATACATATCATATTTTCTACCAACAACCCATTGATTTTTTTTAATAACTCTTCTCACACTCGATGATGTCACTCTTTTTCCAAAAAGTGCAGTATTTTTATAATGTGTCACATAGTTAAGATTATCTGTGGGGTTTGGTATAATTCCACCGGAAGAAACTTCCTGCCAGTTATTATCTCTACCAAATCCATCCTGTTTCGGATTGCACAATCCCAAAACCATATAATATGCATTTGTAGAATCTAATATAGAATTTACAAAATTCGTTGCATTATTAATTCTAAATTGATCTGTGATTATAGCAGACATTATACAAGTTTAAACATTTTTTTTGTATTTATAAAACATTGGCGATGATTAAATTTAATTAAATTCTTTTTTTATAGAACCAGTATTTCTCAATCCAGCAGCTCTTCTTTGTAATATGGGATAAGTAGAAAGACCTGATATTGTATTAGATTTTACTATAAATGAAATATTTTCCGATGTATCAATATCAAATCCAGATAATCTTCCCCAAGAAATGTTACCTACACCAAGAATATTTGAAGTTTGTATACCACTAGTATTAGTTGTAGACAATATATTAGAAATAATTTTAGTTCCACCAACATTGTCAATAGCGTGAACATAGTAAATATTGTCCACTGCCAATGTAGATATTCCAATAATATCACTATTATTTGCATTAACTGATGTTATTCCCATACCTACACCAATAGTATTTGATATATAAACCCAATACCCAACTTGGAGTTGATTTAAGTTGGGTATATTTGAATCCAATTCAAACGATATTGCTAATGGATGTCCACCAACCCCCGTAGTAGTACCTATCCCAATAATATTGCCAGAAAATCCTTCAACATTTGAAATATTTTTTATACTATATAAATTTGGCAATGTTTGTGGTATTAAAATTTTGGGCGGATTTGATGAAGTATATCCAAATCCAGGACTTATGATATTGGCATTACTAATCTGAGAATCTACTGCAACTGTTGCAGTTGCTATTGCAGTAGAACCAATTCCAATAGGACTAGAAATTATTAGGTCTATAGTTGATGATGGTTCGTATCCATTTCCACTATCATTTACCTGTAGAGAACTTAAAGAACCATCCAATCCAACATTTGCTGAAATATTTGCATTTCTATATTCAATATTATTTTCAATTAAAAACAGATCAAATTTATTTGGAGAATCATATTCAAATAATAAAATATTATCCAAAAATATTTCATTATCTACACTATTATAGTCTTTAATTAGTCTTGATGTTGGGTATATTTGAGATTCAATCGAATCTCTTACTTTTGATATAAATTGTCCATTGAAATTAATATCCCTTTTTTGTTTTATCCAATTAGTTGGCCGATAATATTCATCACTTATTCCTGGACCAGCATAAATTGGAGTTTCTACGGTATCTACTGATGAAAAATTGGACGCTAATCTTTTATCTTGAGGAAAAGTTTTCAATAAATATTGATTATTTGATAAAATTTGGAGACTATCTCCTATTTTAACTGTTTCAACAATATCATTAATTTCTGAATCAATTCCTTCAACACCAACATAGAAAAATATTGATACATCATCTTCAAATTTTGGTGCTTGTGTAAATGTAAAAGATGGACCACCATCATATTCATAAGACTCTCCAGGAACCTGAAGAACGCCATTAATAAAAATTAATAAAAGATTATTCATATCAATTAAAATAGAATCTTCATTTGTAGAGTCTTTGGTGAAACTTAGGAGAGATGAATTATAATATAATGGAAAAGTTTTTCTAGTACCATTTTGATAATTTTTAATGGAATCTATGTAATATAAATTTCCAAAATTCCATAAAGCAAATGAGTCTGTAAATATTTTATCGACGTAAAATACAAGTTCTTCTATTGGTTCTGATAATCCCGCAGCAGTAACTAATCCAATTGGTTTAAATACATCACCTTTTTTAAACCCATATCCATTTCTTGAAATTTTAAATCCAGAAACTTCAAAAGTTGTTGAACCTATTCCCGTTGTGGATGCTGCAGAAAGTTCAACATTTACTAAAAGATTTATTCCAGTATCGGTAGTTTGTCCAATACCCAGTCTGGAAACACCTTCAACTGGTAAATTTTCATAAGAGGGAGGAGGAATTATAATTTTAGGAGAAACATATCCACTTCCCCCACTAATAATATTAAAGGACAAGGTTCCTCCAGCTCCAACAATAACATCAATATTTGCGTCACTTCCAGTATGGGAAGAATATGTAATTCCAATTGAAACTGGAGACCTATATCCAGACCCATAAGATCCAAAGTCAGTATTCGTGGTTATATTATTGATGCTACCACCAACTACCACTGCTGAGACTGCAGCACCAACTAATGGAGCATATCCTAATCCTCCAGAATATCCGATAGAAATAATCATACCTCCTCTAGGAAGTTGATTTTTATTCACATCATCTGAAGAAATGTACAATTCTCCAGTAGAAGAAGTTATTCCAGTAAAAGATACCGTGCTTATACCAAGAATATCATCTTCAAGTATTTCAAAATTATTATTCTTATTAGTTTCTGTAGTCGGAGTTTGAAATATTCCATTAATTAATAAAATTCCATTTCCACCAGAAACACCTATTCCCGTTGTACTTATCCCCTGAACTGTTATTTCATAATCACTATCCAATCCTGTAAAATTATCGCTGATATCATCATATATAACATTCGTGTTGTAATCGCTCTTTAGAAATACTCTACCACTAAAACTAGATTTTTCTCTTTCCAATCCATACAATTCAAATGTATTTTCATATATTAATCCCCTTGGCGGTTGAGTAAAATAAATAGTGTTTCCAACTATATTATATGAACCCCTATAAACTCTTGCATTGTCTCCATCATTATGTGATGTTTGACTAGTTCCAACAAATCCCCTTTCTACTTCCACCAAAGGAAAAGTTCCCCCAAAACTTATTGGCCCAGATGAAGATGTGCCAAAACCAACGTTGTTAATATAAACATACTCATCATTAATTTTTAATAAATTTTTTGGAGTTATACTAGATATTCCACTTAAACAGATGATAGACGCTCCTATAGACACCTGACCACCATTGTTTTCTAACGAATAATTTAAAGGAGTCCATAGTAGAGGATATTGTATTACTTCATCAATACATATTATCGTCTTTGAATTCTTTTCATACATTTCCAACGAATGGGCATTACCTTCCCCATTTGATGTAAATGTCACATAAATTCCAACTTCAGCATAATCTTTTCTTGTGGATAATTTAAACTGATCTGGGTTTATTTTAATAACATACAATTCTTGTGGAAGTTTGTCGGTTAGTATTCCCAAAGAATTTAGTGTTGTCCCAATACCAACTGATACTTCCCCAACACCGTCAAAAGTTGATTTTGGTGTATAAATTAATCTCTCTAGATTGCTGAAAAAATGATTTTTTATTGTAAATATGCCAGTATCTTTATCTAAAATATTTGCATCTGAAGGATCAAATTCTTTTGAAAATATTGGATAATCATCACTATATAATTTGAATTCAGTTTCATCAAAACCAACAACATTCTTTCCATAGAATTCATATACAAATATACTCTCATTTACTGGGGAATATATTAAAGTATCTGGTACATTTACAGTGTCAAGTATTTTATATATCTTTTCATTATATGATAATACCTTAAATGTTTCCGAAAAAAGAGGATATTCTGGATCTGGATAAAATTTTACGATTAAATTATTGCCAAAATAAGTAGCTCCAAAAGTACCCAAACCTAAAGACTCAACTTCCCCAGTTGTTAAAAATGGGTATTGAGTAATACTTATGTTAGTTCCATCGTGTATTAAAGTCAATTCATGCAGTGATGCTGTATTTCCTATACCTATCTCAATTAAAGATTTTGCAGAAGTAAATAAATCTGAGTCTATGGATAAAATATCGATAGAATCTGGATCAGATTCTGCAGAGTAATTTGTATTGTTTATAAAACAATCATATATTGCACTTTTTTCAGATCCGATAGGTTGATTTTTTGATAAAAATCTATATGTACCGATTCCAGAATTTATGTCCCCAAACGATACTGTTTTTGCTCTTACATAAAACTCATAATTTGAATTATTAATATAATCAACTAATATATCATCTCCCACAATATTAATAGAGAATGAACCAAACATTTCTCTATTTGAACCAACAAAATTATCGGCATATACTTCACTAAGATTTATATCTTGCCCATCATAATAAACATATAATTTAACAAAATTATTATAATCAATATCACTTCCAACAATACTAACTTGTATAAAAAGTGAAGAATAAGTATTTTTATCTAAAGTAAATAGATTTTGAGTTTCATATGATGAAATTAATTTTGAACAAGCAAAAGAATCTGTGAATCCAATAGTATTTTGTCCAGAAGATGGTGCTAGTGAATATGAAGAATTCAACAATTTTATTTCATATTGTTTGTCAAATTCATCATTCGGAATAAATTCCAAATATTTTTCACCAATGTCATTAATTACAATGGAAAAATCGGCAAAAGGTGTGGAATCGTCGGAAGTTATTGAAGACCTAATAAGATCGACATTATTGTCTCTTCCAATAGAAATAATTTCAGTAAGTTGATTTTGAGTTCCTTCAGATTCACGAACTTGAATTAAATATCTATTAAAATCTAAATTACTATCAATATTTAAAATATTTGTAGAATATTCCTTGCTACTGTCATCTGAATTTGAAAATTTATCACTAATATCATCTATATCAAGAACGCGATTTGTTTTTGATACAAAATAATCAGTAAATTTTGTATTCTTAAACTTTAGAAATCTAGATTTTGCCATTATTGATTGGTGAATATTAGTTTAAAATATCAATGTCGATGGATAAATCAAAATTATTAATAGTATCTACTCTAAGGTCAGAAACATAATAATTTATAATATCTATTACTGAATCTGTTGCAGTTTTAATTCCTGATGATATAGATGATACAATCTCAGTATCTGAGAAATTTTTTAATCCACTTGTATGTAGCATACTATTAACTTGGGAAGAAATTTCGTTCCAAGTTTTTTCGCTCTTTATTGAATAAGATAAATTTTGATAATAATTATTATCTTCTATTACCTGAGAAAACTGATTCAATACTCCCGTATTACTTAACCACCCATATATTTTATTAGTATAAGGAACAATATCAAATATCCCATCAACGATACTAACATTATTTACTGTACCAACCGAACCAGATTCTTTGCCAGTTATAATATCACCTTCTACTAATTTATAAGAACCAGACAGTCTTAAAGTAGTAAATTCACTTTTATTAACATATAAATCTACTTCATTATTATTAACAAGAATTAATTCATTTTTCAAGAAACTGCTTGGAATTTGTGTTGATGAAAAAGAAGGATAATTCTCTTCTTTAACTACTGAAGCATATCCTAATTGATTTTCTATAGGTATTCCTGGATTTTCTGTAAATTGCGAAATATTAAACTCAAGTTTTCTTGGATTACTAAAACCATCATATGAGGTAATTTCAAAAAATACAAATCCATGATCTGTTGAGTTAAATCCATCACCATCAGAACTTTCTTTACGAATATTTTCTACAAATATTCGGTCTCCTTCAGAAAATGGTTCAATGTCAAATCCCAAAACTGGCGTTTGTAAAGTGCAAGTTACAATTCCAGTAGAAGAATATATTACTGAGTTTAAATATATTCCATTAGAGTTATTAATTGTTTTTATAATAGATGGTTTTTCATTTAAACCTTTTGGGGGAACAATAACATCTAATGATTCTAGAACACCATCACTTACATTTGCCTTTATTAGTCCACTATCCACAACATCAAGAGTAACAGGGTCTAATACAACAACATTTGGTTCGGTAATATAGTTATTTGCTCCATTGATAATGGAAACATCTACAATTTCATAGGATTTTTCAAGGTTTACAACAGATGGTGAAAATGCAGTTGGTCTAAGTGTTGGATCGGAGGGGTAATCATAACCATTATTTAAAATATTTACTGTTTTTAATCTCCCTATTGTATCAGATTTGGCAACAATAGAAGCTCCAGAACCACCTTCAGATGAAACTATATCAAATATTGGAATATTTTTTAAATTATTTTTATAAACATAACTTGAAATTTGTGAAATTGGCCCACTTGCACTTTTTGAAGAACTTGTATATGAAATATCCACACAGTCTTCAAAATTATACTTACTTACCTCAGGTTCTCTTCTAAGTGGAAAACTAAAAGTAGTTGAACCAACTCCAAAAATTTGATATGACCCATTAAATAAACTATTAGAAAATTCAATTTTATATGAATCTGGATTAATATATTCGGAATAATTTAAATTACCCTCTTTCTCCAAATTATAATATAAAATCTTTGGCAAATTATCAGAATATTTGATTATTTTTATTGAATTCCCAACACCTACGGAAAAACTTTCACTTCCTTCATATGAAATAAATTCTTTTTTGAACTGCTGATCATAATATATTTTAAAATCAAATTCATTTAAGGAAGGATCGTTTAAATCAAATATAATATCATTGCCAATAATACTAGTTATTTTTGGATTGATTTTACTTAATGTTTGACCAGACCCACCACTAGAATTAATTTCTAAGGTCAATGGTGATGGTGATGTTGCATCAATATATGTTTCACATAATTTAATCGTATTGTTACCAACTTTATAAACAAAATATCTCCCTGTGGACAATCCGGATGCAACACCATTTGATGATTTATAATAAACAGCATCCCCAGTTTCATAATTGTGAGAATTTATTGTTATAGAATTATTAAGAGTGTCAACATTAGTTCCAATATTAATTTCATTAAATAGGATTAAATTCTCATTTGGATCGTATTTTACAATATTTGATATTGAACCAAGTCCAACATTGTTCTTTGGAATTACATTAACAGAAATACTGTCTCCCAAAACAAGTTCATGAGGTTCTTTTGTTGTAATAATACCAACACTTTTTATAACTTGGCAAGTTTTTTGTTCAAAAATAGTTTCCAATCCAAAAATATCATAGTTTCCACCAACATACTCATAAAAATATATTCCATTTTCTGAAGAAATAGACTCTATATTCGTAGACAGACCAATATAATCTTTTGATTTATTGATTACATATAATTCTTGAGAATTTCCAGATACTGGCAAATTAACAGTTGGGCCATCTTTAGTATATTTTACGCCAATACTTATAGAATTTCCATATTTTCTTAAGATTATTTTTTGATTTTCCTTAAATGGGTGGTTTGGAATATAAATTGATTGTGTTGGAACTTCCTTGTAATACACTGTCCCATCAATCTCTTTAGTAATTGGTACTGTAATTCCGGATGTAGTTCCAAATCCAACAGATTCATTTGGACTAAAGTAAACAATATCATTATTTTTGGAATAAAAATCTTCTACATTTTGACCATATACCGATAAAGTATTTGGTAAGAAATATACTAAAGAATTTTCATTATGAGATGGTGAAGATGTAGTTCTTTCTATTTTTAGAGATAAATTATTAACTTCTAAAATTTTATAGATTTCAGTGTCAATCTGAATACTACTTCCAACTGAAATATTTTGTGGAATAAAATTGAGATTGACACTTGTGACTATACCAGTAGATGAATAATCACCCAAAGATGTTGATAGAGAACTGCTTAAATTTTGTACTTCTTCAACTTTGTAATAATTTGTCAAATATGATAAATCTGTACTTAGGCCTGAGAAAGAGATAATATCACCATTCTCTAAAGAATGGTATGGCAATATTTTTACTATTATTTTATCTTTAGATGCTGGTAAAATAATTGCATTAGAATAACTTTCAATATTATTACTTATTGATAAAATATCTTTTCCAGATATTTTTGAAACTTTTATAATTAAATCACTTTCATCTTTAAATAAAACTCTATCTCCAACCTTATAATTTGTTCCAGAATTTACAATTTCATAGTTTAATATTTCCCCATCATAAACGGAATTGACAGTTGCAAATTGTTTTATAAATTCATTAGATTCTGTTAAAGTATCCCGCATACTTATCATTTGACTTATATGGATGTGTGTTTCTTATTAAATTTGAATTATTGAAGTCAAAATTTAAATTTGTGTAATTAAAATCAGGTTCATCAAAATATTTTTTATAATATTTTCCAATAAAATAAGGAAATTTTCCAATTAATTCGCCTGGAATATTTGAATCTTCTTCAATTGTCGCAAAATATGCATATATTCCATTTGGAAATTCTGGAGTTTTGCAAAATCTACCATTGTATTCATCCAAATCTCCAGAATTATTATATACATAGTCCTCAGTAAAAAATCCTTCTTCAAAATTATCAACGCTTGGTCTATCTGGAACCAAATTTGCAGATTTTATATACCCAGATTTTATTAATTTTATTTGAGAATTTGAATTTTCAGGATCAGAAAACCCATATGGTCCATATATTGGAACACCATCATATGCCCAACCAATTATTGGAGAATGGAAATTTGAATCCGTAAAGTTTTCACCATATTCATTGCTCATCTTATTCATCAATGATTTGGACAATGATGTAACCATATAGGTTAATTGTTCATCTCCAAAAGTATAATCTAAAATTTCATCTGAAATTTTTCTATAAAACTCATTATTTCCTTTTGATTCATATTTTCCGTATCTATAATTTTTGTTTATAGTTAATGGTCTTATTAATGTATCAAATTTTGCATTTTTTCCAGAATTTTTGACTATCAATTTTGTATCACTTAAATATCCAACTCCAGAATTTAATATTTGTACAGAAGATATTGAGTTATTTTCAATAATTGGTTTTAAAATAGCCCCAATTCCACTAGAAGATTCTATGAAAATATCTGGGGTTGAATAATATTCACTTCCCCCAGATAAAATTTGAACATCAATAATTTTACCATTTATTATTATTGGTTCTAATTGTGCATCTTTACCAGATTTGATTATAATTTTTGGTTGATTATTTAAGTTTATAATGCTTGTACCGTAACCAATACCACCATCATAGACATAAACACCCTCAATTGAACCTCTAACAATCGGAGTTGCATTTATTGCTGGAAGGCTCTGTAAATTTGATTCTCCTGGAGTAGAATACAATACTGATAATTTTATTTCTGGATAATTAAATATCTGATAGCCAACCCCAACATCTTCAAAAGTCACAAATTTTCTTCTTTGATAATTGGTGAAAACTGTTCCTCCAATTCCTGCATCAGAAATTCTAAAGGTATTATCATCTATTTTAAGTATGTAATATGAATTATCAGTACTTATACCTGTAATTGGAGACGAAGACTCGCCAACACTATAATTTACAAGTTCCCCATCTAAAAATCCGTGATTTTCAAAACTAAATGTATAATTTTTAGTTGAAATTGATGAAGTACTTATTCCAAGTTTTTTATTGGAATATCTACTTCCCGGTTCTATGACAGAAATATCAGTTATAATTGGTATATTTTTTGTGCGAAAAATATGCAATCCTGAAGTGCCAACAGTACTAAATCCGACCGTATTGATTCCCAATTTACGGTCTTCATCAGTTTTATGAATTTTAATTTCATTATCAGATAAAACATTCGCATAATATACTGAATTATTTACTAAAGACTCCCCACTATCATTATTACTACCCTGATAAGCATTTATGCCCAATTCAAGATTATTATTACTATCATAAATTATTTCTTGCCCATTATAAAGTCCATGTGGAGAATTGAAATTTATAATCTCAGTATCAATATTGAGATTTCCTCCAAATTGAACTTCTCTAGCATCAAACTCTATTTCTTTTTGATATCTTGTTATAATTGGTTTAAGTAAAGCTCCACTACCATTTCCTCCAGAAACTTCTACAACAATATCTGATGAGGTATCTAAGACTGCAAATTCCTGGGGAGATACTAAAATTTTATCAAATGAACCAACTACGACTGGTTGAATTTTTGCATTACCATATTCAAACTCTAATAATGGTGGATTAATTACATCATAACCAGTTCCACCACTAATGACTTCAACACTTTTTACTGGGCCATAATATATTTTATCTGAGGTTTTGTATCCAGATATTTCAACACCATTGACCATTAGTCCAACAGAACCTACAGAAGTTTCTACTGGTTCCCCTAAAGCAAATTCATCATTTATTAAAAATTTCTTTAATAATTTTTGCGAATTAACTTCACTATTCCTTTGTGAATATAATGAAATTTTATGTTCTCCGGAACCAGAAGGAAATTCTCCAAAAGTTATGCTTTGAATATCATTTATAACAAAAGATTTTGACAAATATAATTTTATCCTTGTTTTTCCTTCCAAAACTTTGACATAATAAAATTCATTTTCATCAATTCCATCTATTTTATCGCCAGTGTAAGTATATTTTACTAAATCACCATCTAGAAAAGATACTGTATTTGAGAATTCAATTTCATTATACCTTCCAGTAAAATTATCAAATCCAGATAAATTGTTTATTTCATACTCATTTAAAAATGAAGAAAAATCATAAGATGGAAGAGAATTTGATGCAAGATATGCATAATCACCATCTTTATATAAATTTAAAATATTACTAAGTATGGTATTATTGCCATATTTAATATCCAAACTAGAAGACTGTGCTTTTTTTTGCAACCTTCTAACATCGCAAGTGGTATTACTAATCAGAGATAAATCAGTATTAACAGTTATTTCATTACCATCAATATTTACTATTGTTGCTTCTTTAACCTGAGTAACTTCATTGCCGTTTTGTGACGCACCAATAATGTATTCAATACCAGAAGTTCTATCAACAAACTCTACAGTATCGTCAATTTTTAATGATGATTTGTGTGGGGTTGATAATACTTCAAATGATGAACCAACAATACTATTATCCTTTATCTGATATCTGACGCAAGTATTATATATCAAAGAATCTGCAAATTTTTCATACTTATTTGGATTACTTTCATTGAAAATATTAACTCCCAGTCCACCAACTGTTATTTCATCCCCATCAATAAAATTATAATATTCATTTTCATAAAAAATGTAAGGATTTCCAATAATTCCACCAATTCTAAATGATATTTTATTCAATTGCGTAAAATCACCATATCCATAGTATAAATCTGAAGATATAATCTCTCCAAGTTTTTCTATAACTATTTCTCCACTAGGTACATAACAACCCAAAAATTGATTTATAGTCTTCTCAGTATAATAAACTTTATTATTTTCATATAAGAAATATCCAGATTCTGCAAATCCTATTGTCGAATCTACAGTAACTATAGAAGATGGTGAAGTGTTAATAGAAGTTTGATATACGGACTTTGTACTTGGAGTAATATTTAAATTGCCAGTAATGTATGATTCTGCATCATCATATCCAATGAATAAAAACAAATTATAATAAGTTTTTAAATTTCTTTGGAAAGGTGTAATGTTTGTAATTGAAGCAGAGACTTCAGAATCATTATCTTTAAATATCTGTTTTCCAATAAGACTTAATACGTCACCATCAACTTCTGACGCAATTGCAAGACTTCTACGAATATATTTTGCGGAAGACGGTTTTATTATAAATTGTTCTAAATCAATAATCGATACATCTACATTAAATAATACTTTAAATAATATTTTAAATGATTCTTCAGTTCCCTTTGTCTGATATAATGATTTTGATTCTTTTAAGAAATTACCAACATTTAAAGTTGGGGTAAAATTAGCATTTTCTAATCCAGGTACTAAAGTTTTCTTTATTAGTTGTAAAAATTCTTTTAAAAATAATGTACTAAGATTTTCAACTACAGAATTCTCAACATGAGAAGAAGCTTCTGTTGAAAGAAATATTAATTCTTCATAATTTAATTCATCATGATAATTTGTGATTCCACTAAAACCTCTTATACAACCAAAAAATGTATTACTATCCTTTGATGTATATGTGATTATCTCATTATCAATTTTTAATAATCCATAAGTATTTGGAAATCCTTTTGTACTATTTACTTTAATCGTACTATCTAAGTTTGCAATATTCTCCGAAAGTGTTGCTGAAGATATAACAACCTCTGGAACTAAATTATCTAAACTAAGATAATCTGATAAATTATCTACAATATCATTTACACCACTTTGATATTCTTGTGAAATATAATATTGCTTTATAAATTCAATAAATTTATTATAACTTGCAGGTTCATTTAATATTGAAACATTTTCTGATTGAGTTTGTTGAGAAAATATTTTATAATTTAATGAACCTGATGTTGTTCCTGAAACAGCGTCTGAAATTATAAATGTATTATCGTCAACTACTTGTTCTATAGTATAGAGTCCATTGGTTCCAAATCCACTTAAAAACTCTATATCCAATCTTTGGTTTAAAGAAAGTCCATGTGATGTAGAGGTAACTGTTACTTTATTTCCAATTCTTTCGTAAGTGCCTGTTTTTGATATTGATGAAACTATTTCTTCAACTGTAGAAATATTATCCAGAATAAATTCTGGAAGTTGTGATTCAATTATTTCACTTACTTTTACTCTTGCTCCAATTTCCCTCATCATTTTTTATGACCTCTCCAAATTTCCGTTTGAATAACTTGACCTAAATGAATTATTTGAAAACTGCACCCCAGAATTATCATCGCCAGAAGCAATTAAGTCCTTTACCATATTTATTTTACTTTTTGAAACATCAAATACCATATACAAATCTTTCAATGCAATGACATCATTTGATTCTGGATATGCTTGAATCTCAATGGTATTGCTTCCTATTTCAGTTGATATGAAAAATATCGTATTGATTATAATTTCTCCCTTAACATAGTCAACGGTTCCTGCATTTTTTATTAATACTCGATCTTCATCGCCAGTTATTGACTTAGGAGTAACAATTGATATAATACCCTTTTTCATATCATCATTTGGAGTGTCAATAAAATAGGATAACTGAGATTCTACAATATTTCCAGGAGACTCTTCATATCTAATTGTAAATCCTGTAGACTTTATATTATATCTTCCCTTTACAACATTAAATCTATTTCCATAACATAATTCATACTGAGAAAATTGATTCAAAACAGCAGATATATTTCTTCTAATAATTATCTTGGTGATATTTGAAGTAATAGACCTATCTGTATTGTCAATGATTGACAATAATTTACTATATTTGAATCTTCCACCAAAATTATTTAAATCCAATGATTTTGAATAAGAATTTAGTGAAGAAATTATACTACTTTCAATTTCTTCTTGTGAGGAAATTAAATTTTGATTGTAGTATACTGACGAATCAATTTCAACATAGAGTATTTTAAGATCAACTATTTCCGCATTTATCCCTGCCATTGAATATTTTTTTAATTGCGATAATATATTTTCTTTTTCAAATTCTGGAACTATAACTCCATTTTTAGGTTTAATGCTAATTAAAACTGTACCAAATCTTGGAGGATCTAATTCTTCTCCACCGATTACGGAAATAGATTCTGTATTTGGGTATATTTCAGATGATATAATTGCACTGTAATCATTAGGAGTGACAGCTCTATATTGTGATGAATATAATCTAGGAGCATAATATTTTATTGATTCAATACTTTCAATATCTTCTCCATTTCTTGAAGATAACTCTGTTGAAATACTTACTCTATTTCTTGGGTTTACTACATTGCCAAAAATATTTCTAATAGTTCCCTGATAAACAAAATTTCTAGTATCATTTCCAAGTTTCCCATCAGTCTGGATATATGAAGCAGTTATTACCGACTGATTTTCAAGTTTTTTCCCAAAAATATCATCACCAAATAATAATTCATATCTCTCATCAAGAACTTCTTGTATCAAATATATTTTTGAATTTTTATCTACATTTATAATATTGTCAACTAATTTATATTTTTCGCCTACACCACTACTACTTATATTCTTCACAAAAACATTAAGAGTTGAAATATCAATACCTTCATTATCCAGTATAAATCTTTGGTCTAATGATCCATCAACTGTAAAAGTTTCTGTTAATAAATTGCCCTGATAAACTGTTATATTATTAAACGTTGCTATCCCATCAATCACTGGAACAGTAATTGCATTTGGAATTGAAAATATATATCTAGAATTTTCAACAAATGAAACACATACCAATCCTGGTTCTAATGAAATTGATGGAGTATTGTCCGCGATTTCCAAAGTAAAGGAAATTCTTGCCTGTGATGCAACTCTAGATCTAGGAACATATCCAATAGTTCTAGCTATTGAAATAACATTTTCTCTAACTACAGCAGAATCTAAAAAAGATTCATTTACAATCATATTTGCATTGAATGCATTAATATAAGTATTGTACGCTAAAGTATCAATAAGTATAGAAAAATTGGACCCCTCAAAGTCAAAGTCAGTAAAATTAGTATTCGCTCTCAGATAATCTTTAATAGATGTTTTTATCTGATCAAAATCTAAATTAGAAAACTTTGTAAATGGCATTTTATCTTACTGCCTCTAGAATAAATGTGTATGGTTGTGATGGAACATCTTGACCAATAATTGTATAGGTTACTGTGGCTTCAAATGAATTTTCATCAAATACTGGTACAACTTCAACAGATACATCAGTAACTCTTGGTTCATATCTATTAATAATATTAATAATTTGATTTTGTATTACTACAAGAGTACCAATGTCAATTATTTCAAACAACTGTGTCCTTAAATCTGAACCAATATCAGAATTAAAGAATCTTTCAGAGGGAATTGTTTCAACTAAATTTCTGATAGAGCGATTTATAGCCCTCTCATTAGTTAAAACTTGTAGGTCATTAGTTACTGGATGAGGTTCAAAAAATAAAGATATGTCTTTAAATCCTCTTGATACTTTAGTTGCCATGTTGGCACTCTATTTTTTCTTATTTATTTATCACAGTGTACCATATGTTGGTTCAGTTCCATATTCCCAATCATCATAATCCTCATCATTTCTAATTTTTTGGTGCAATTTCGATTGTTCCGACAAATTATGGCGATTTCCAAGGTCATCGTGCATAATTTCTTGAAGAACTTGTGGTTTTTTAGTATTTTCAGACCAGTAATCTGTAACTAATTTACTTGTTCCCCACATTTCATGCATATAATTAGCATTTCTATCTGGATTTGGGTTCATTGCCATCTGTTTTCTCCTTTTTGAGGTTGAACAGAACTTTTAGAGGGGTTGCTATCCCTTACTATTTAACTATTTTATAATACATTTCTTCAGACCACAGTTTATAATAGTCTGTTTTATGTAATTTTTCTCTAAATTTAAGTAATTTTTGCTTTTCTTGAACAATTACTAGGTTAAATTCTCCACAATTTGTTTGAATTTCATTAATAAATGTTGGGTCGTCCTTATGGTCGTCTAAAAATATGTAATTTTTATGAATTTTATTCATTTTTTCACAAAAATTGATTAATTCATCTAATGTTATATTATCACTTACAACAAAAATAGCGACCTCAATGCCATTTAATGGCATAAAGTCGCTAATTTTGTTTATTTTACAACAAATTATGTCATATTTTGCAGTATGTGCATAAGGACATATGCTAAAATTGTTTAATTTTTGATGAGAGACCATTAATGAAGAAATCCAATTTCTTACTTTTTTCTTAATGGAACTCTCATCAACCATAAATCACCCTTTACCTTGTCCGCGATACTTCTTCCGAGCATTATTGCGAGAAGATGATGAATATTTGGTATTTTTACCATCTCCTTGTCGAGTCAACTTGGGATTGCCAGGTACATAAGAACCACTCTTGTATGCCATAATTAGTCTCCTATAATTTCAGTAGTAATATCAGAAGGGTCTGGAGTACCTGACTTATAAAACTCTTGTGCCAGGTCCTCCATAGTATCGAGGAATTGCTCCTCTGTTAAGTTCTGGTGAATTCTCCGTCCCTTACAGAGGATATTATACTTGGTCTGTGTAGGTCTGTCAACCATTCTCAGATAACTCTTGTTTTTTCGTGACCGACTCTGATACGAGGATCGCACCAAATCTCAAATCCCGCTTCTTTTGCATCGAGACAGAACGACACATCTTCTCCACACATATCTTGAACCTCACCAGATTCAAAGACTTGCATCTTGGGAGCGAACCATGGATACTTCATCTCAGGATGCTCAAAGACTCCGTTCTTAATCATAACCCAACCAAATCCAGTATAATCAACTGTGAATGGTTTCTTACGCTTGCTGATGCCTTCTACCATCTCATGATTCATGACTCCACCATTGCTGCGGAAGTCATCTTCTTCTAACCAATGAGCGACTGATGTGGTACGACCATCTTCAGTACAATACCATCCAGCGACGATTTCTTTTTCAGTACCATCTTCCGAAATAGCAAGGTCACAGAGTTGCCAGAATTTTTCAGTGTTGAAAACAATGTCAGAATCAATCCAGAGTTGATAGTCATATTGTAGACGACCATCCCAGGGAATTTGGTCCGGACCACGAAGAACATTTGCTCCGAGACACTTACAACGAGCAAAGTTCACCATGGATGAATAATCTTGAGAGATTTGAATCGCAATGCCACTCTGTACCATATCAAAGCACAGTTGTACAAAGTTCTTTAAAAAGGTAAAAGAGCACCCGCGCCCTGGAAGGCAGAACACAATACTCTTACCACGCATTCTTTCTTTAATTGCCGCATAGTCCCAGTCAGGTTCAACCGAGCTTGAATTTTGAGCGATTGGAGACTTTGCTTTTACAGTAAATCCTTTTGCCATAATTGAGTAGTTACTTCAGTCATATCATACACTATTATATAGTGGTTGTCAATGTGATGAGTTAAGGGATATTTCCTTATTCACACTAACTTTTTCAAAACTTATATCATTTTTTGATATTTCCTTGGTGTCCATAATGTCTAATAAATTTTGCATCATTAACCAAGTATTATCAAATTCATTCTCAGAAAGAGAATGATAAACACATCTATCTTTTATGTAAATGTGATAAACATAATGTGTATATGTATTACTCATATTTTCTCTCTGTAATGACAATTTCATTTCCTTCCAGAATAACCTTTACTTCTGTGTCTTCATACCATCCAAGTTCTGTCATCATCCACTCAGGAATTTTGACAAAATAATCTCCAGTAATTGGGTCAACCTCTACGACTGTGAAATTTTTTTTCGGATTTTTTTTCATCTCTCAATATTTTTTTATTTTTTTTATATATGACACAGTATCTATGTTTTTCTCAGACTCTCCATCTTTTGGAATAAATGGAAGTATCAGAGAGAAGATTAGAATCACTTGTAGGATTATAATAGTCTTTGCTGCCCTCCAGAAGAACCCTGGGTATCGTATCAACCATCCCGCGAAGACTGTTCTCCAAAAATTCCAATAAGGTGTGGGGGAGTTTTTCATATACGGGAAATTTTTTTCTTATGAGTGAAACAAAAAGGTCGCTTGGGTAACACTTTGTAGGTTAGGGAAGTTTGGGTTTTTTATATAGGGGGGGGCATCGGGACATTATGACGGTTCAGCGCCCGCAAAAATATAAAGAATTCAACGCCACATACTGCCATCACGAATAACCAATAAACCCTTATTCGTTCGTTGTTCGTTATAAGAAAGGGGGCATAAGACTGCCCCCACGAACTATCAGTAACCTGCCCACACTAGCAGTTCGCCAGCATCAACGGGTTCGCCAATCATCATACGATAATCGTTAAACAAATCCTCCAGAATACCGTGGGCGTTGGCGAACCTAACTGCCTGAATCCAAGTGATGCAACCGTTATCATCAGCGAGGCGGAAGATAGCGTCAGTCATGAGAATTGAGAGAGAGTTTGTATGAAGAATGAGAAAGGAAGTCAGGCAGGGAAACTCATACGCTTCGCCTCAGGGTTACAGTAGTATTTGTGACCCTTACTCTGCCAACCTTCATAGTCGGTGGAGAGGTTGGCAATCTCAGCGGCACTGAGAGTAACGGGTTCGCCCTGATGCATAATCTGCCCGAACGATTTGGTTTTGTTTGCTGCCCACACGATGCGGCGGGTTTGAATGTCGCTTGCTTGAGAGTAGACAGACATTTGTATGAAGAATGAAGGGGAATAGATGGATCAGTCAACCAGTGCGATTCTCACACTGTTAGTATGACCATTTGGATCTTTATCTTCCTTGATGTAAACAATACCAAGATCAATCAGTGGTTGAATTGCTCGCATACGTTGCGACCAGTTGATAACTTCATTACCATTCTCAAGAGTGGAAAGAATCTCTTTTTGTGCTTTAGTGAATGCCATAACGAATGAAGGTGAATGAGGGGGAAAGTTGAGAGGGGGGAAACCCCCCAGAAAGTTACTGACCGACTGCCGAAACACGGGTAACAGTCAGTCGCTTCCACCCTTCGACGCGATAGTAACGCAGTTCCTCAATGATAGAGTTCACAACGTTGTTATGCTGACGGTCGAAACCTTTGGCAGTGGTAGGACGCTTGCGCTTGCGATACTCTACGGCAGTGGTTCCGTCAGCGCGGTCAAGCTCAATGCGATAGATGCAGGCGGTCATTTGACTCAGGGTCGGTGGGGGGAAGCGCCCCCCGTTCGCTTGAGGCTATTGTAGGGCCTGGGGAGCGCCCTGCCAGCGGTCAGTGGCCAGTTCCCCCGACTGGCACAGGGGGTTATGATCAGAAATCGTAAACGTCAGCGTTCATCTCAGCGCGATTGATTTTCGGATCATCATAACGAACACCGTCCGGAGTTTGGACAATTCCACACTCTGCCAGAAGCTCCAGAGTTTCTTCATAGCAGCAGCAATCTTGAATGAGGTTGTAAAGACCCTCATCATTCTGAAGCCAGAGAGCAACATTCCAGGTTTCATAGTTGGTCCAACCGTTGTAGGTCAGAGTTTCCAGCAGTTGAGCGTTGGTCATGAGATTAGGAGTGAGTTTGGTTAATGAAATGTGAGAGGGATTCAGTATTCAGTCAGTTCGGCGATTTCCTCAACCCTATCAGCAACGGCACGATCAAATGCTTTCACGGCACGGATACCAACGTTGATAGTGTTCCAACCCATTCCGATGATGATGGCAGCGACAATCAGGCGGACGGTGTGATGTGCTTTCATTTGGCGGTTGTTTGAACTGTGGCCAGTATAGGGCCCCTTAGGGGGCAGTGGAGAGGGGCTTGTGCCACCTCTCCGACTGTCACTCAGGCGTGACCGTCAGTGTAGGATCCCAGAATGACGCCATTGCGGCGAACCTCAGCATAGCCAAACTCTTCAGACAGGGAGAGGCAGAGGTCCCAAGCTTGCCACTCATCATGCACCGATTCGCCTTCATAGGGAGCGGAGGGAACGTGAACTTCGTAGCGCATCGCGTGTCGTTTGAACTGTGGCCAGTATAGGGCCCCCTGGGGGGCAGTGGGAGGGGGCTTGTGCCAGCCCCCTGACCGTCACATCAGGGCAAGTTTAGAACGATTCCGCCGCGTGTTGGAATCATTCATGACACGCAATCTATCATCAGATGCTTTCTTTACCTGAGCGTGCGTGTATCCTCTCAGAATAGCTCCTGCCAGAAGTGCTTTGCGAGAATCATGCAAAAATTCATCCTCAAACTTAAATTCAGGATCATTCTTTACTTCAGCGGGCACATCGTCAAAATCAAAATCAATGTCGAAGATTTCGCCCGACATGTCTGCAATTTCTTCCCACATGTGGTTTCCTTTGAACTGTGGCCAGTATAGGGGCCCCTGGGGGGCAGTGGGAGGGGGCTTGTGCCAGCCCCCTGACCGTCACATCAGATAGATACCCTCACGGGCGAACAGTTCGGGTTGATTCTGCTGCCAACCTGCCATCATTTCCTTAAGCTTAGTCTCAGTATAAAAGTTCAGAAAACTATACTCAAACTCAGGGGAATTGTAATGGATTTGCATCATCTTGCGGATGGAATCAATCAGACGCTGGCGCATAATGAGAAGGGGTAGGTTTGCGAAGGGTTTGGTTAACTCAGGCAGCGAGGATTGCAGATTCCATGCACACCTCACGAACGCTGCACCGAGTATAATCATATCCGTCCTCTTCAGTGAGAAACTCTTGATACTTTTCGGCAGCAGATTTGCAATCAAACAGGCGCAGGGAATTGAAGTCTTCAACATCATAAATCAAGGAACTCCAACCACCGATCACAGCGTAGACTTTCATTTGAGGCGTTTCGTTTGAACTGTGGCCAGTATAGGGCCCCCTAGGGGCCAGTGGGAGGCAGGGTGTGCCAGCCGTCCGATTGGCACACCCTGGGTTAGTGTCAGAAATTAACCCATTCTGCGGTGGGTTGACCATAGGAACCCTCAGCGGATTCGGTGACAGTTACCATCTCAGCAGGTTCCACATCACCAGTCAGAGTGTCAAGAATAGCCAGCAGTTGGTCGCCAGTGTTACCAGCACGCAGCATACCAAGCATCATATCACGGGTCATAATGAAAAAAGAAAGAATGAAGAATGAGTGGGAATGTGAATCAGTTTAATGTCATGATTCAGGACAATTGGTCACTTACGGTATGGTGAACTCATGTAGGAACGGAACACCGAAACCAGGATGATTCCAGTGGAGACGATACCAATCAAACCCAGAAAGGTTACGCCGTCGCCAGTGAAAGAATAGAACATCGAATCGGACATTTGGTTATCAGTAATCGTAGTTGGAATTGAGGTATTCGTTTACATTGAACTTGTCAGAATCCTCCTCAAGTTCGGGAATATCAAGGTCGAAGATTTCGCCTGGCATATCCTGAATCTCAGTCCAAAGTTCGTCAAACATTTGTGCCTCCGTTGGTGACTTTTACAATATAAGGGTTGAGAGGTGCCCCCGTAAAGGGGGGCTTGTGCCAGTGCCTCAGGCGGCACACTGGAAACGACCGTGATTGAAGTTAGCATAGCTAAACACCTCACGATTCACCAGTTTGAACATACCGAACTCATTGGTCATCACATAACCTTCGGAGTCGATTCGCTCATAGCCAGCATACGGGGAACCCAGGTAAGCTGCAGGACCATCGTTACGGCAAATGGACAGGCAATCATCCTTGATAGATTTCACCAGTGCCCACAGTCGGATGAGGTTAGGGTCACAATCAAAGTCGTCAGCGTTGATAACCTCAGCAGCACGAATGCAGGCATTGAGTTGTTTCTTGATTTGTGCTGCCTCTTTATCACTCACGAACTCTACGGCAGTCGCCATCTGGCGGGCGAACTTTACCACCTCCTCAACATCAGCGAAGGATTCTTGATTGTGGAGGATGTATGCGTTCGGTTTCACGAACTTGACGTGATCGGTATCATTCCAGATAGCACGGTCAGGCATCGCAACGGCATCACGAATGTCGCTCTCAGCATAATAGCAGGTATGCGGAGCGATGATGATAACCTGCCGCACAATCTCAGGGAACTGATAGGTTACGGTATTCGGTTTGTATTCGTTAGAACCACCGAAACCGATAAAGTCTCCCTGATAGATAGTCTCAGTGCGGGGAAGATACTTCAGGCAGGCACACAGAATCTCGATCAGATTTGCGTGAGTTGCCTCATCATACAGTGCCAACACATCAGACTCGCTATAGCAAATCTTGATTTTCTTTTTGTTGAACACACTCTTGGTTCCTACAAAGAATTGTCCATTTGCAGGATTGGTTCCCCAAACAATAGCAGGGGCACCATCGATCTTGACGGAGAGAATACCAGGATTGACAAACCAATCAAGAACGCTAAGATCCCCCGTGAGGATGCTATCTTCGGGATGTTCGATGTGCTTGTTTTGCATTTGGGTTGTTTTTCTCTCAACAAAGCCAGTATGGCATCAAATGGGGGGAACCACAAGGGGGCTTGTGCCAGCCCCCTGACTGTCACATCCTGGGGTCAGTTTCTGATGCAAACAGATTGTAGATTTTATCAATCACAGAATCGTAATCACTCACAGGATCATACTCATCATCTTCGCAAAACTCACGATTATTCGATACCAACGAATGAATCAAATCCCATTCTTCATTGGTGAAAAAATCCTTGACGATTTGCTTGTTTTCCATAATGAATTGCTCCGTTTTAGTGGTGAGATTCAGACTGCCTGAGCGACGCGAACGATGTTATAAAAGGAACGAACATCGTTTGCGGTTTCAATCACAAACGGGACGAACACTTCACGAACCCAGTTATAGAGTTTGATTGCAGTTTCTTTCACATAAAGCGCAGCGATTTGGCAACGCTCGGTGCAATCATACTCAACCCATTTGGTGCGGAGCACAGTATAGACTGCTGCCACGAATGCTGCAGCAACGACAACGAAACTCACGAATTGATTGTAGAGTTTCTGATAATCAACCTGGCGCAGATAGGCAACCAGAGCATCAGCGGGAGGGAAGGATTTGGAGGTTTCCATTGTGTCGTTTGTTTTGACTTTTACAGTATTGCAGAGAATGGGAAGGAACGCAAGGGGGCTTGTGCCAGCCCCCTGACTGTCACACTCAGTTGAGACGCATACCGCTGAAGAACGGAACATCGCCACCGTCAGAGACACTCAGACGCCACTCAAAGTTGCGTTGGAATACACACTCACCAGGGCAACCGTGAACACGCAGAATAGCATTCAGACGGGATTTGGTAGTCACAGACTGCCAACCACCATCGAAAATCTGAATCCAGCACTCGCCAACTTTGGCAATCAAGTTACCGTGAAGGAACACTTCGGCAACCTGAGCAGCACCATCCCAACAAACCTGAGTGTTACCAGAGCACCAATTCTTGGCGTTGCTGATAGCATCGTTCATTTCCCATTCGATTTTACGCATCGGGGGCATCCCTCAACAACAAAGGTAGTATGGCACGGATTGGGGGGCAGCACAAGGGGGCTTGTGCCACTTCCCCAACTGTCACAGATCTCTTGAGAGAACATACTTAACCATCTCAGTTCGATTGTTCTTATACTCAAGAATCAAATCAATAATCGGTTGAATCTCATCATCAGCACATTCTACGTCATCATCACCAATCACACATTTGAAAATTTCACCAATCTCATCTTCATCGGCAAAGATTTCATGGCGATTCTCATCAATAGTAATGAAATCATCAATTGCTTCTGAAGTCAGCTGAATCGGCACATCTTTACCAAGAAAACCAAAAGATGCAAGACGTTCTAGTGCTCCAACAACCCACAGAACTTTGATTTCCATAATGTTGAGTTCAGTCGCAAACATCAGTAATTCCTCAGGAACAAATGTAATGTAGAACAGAATGGGGGGAGAATCAACCCCCCTTGTGCCACTTAGTCAACTGTCACACCATCGAAAGTTTATACTTTGTGAGCAGCAAATCACGCACACACTCACGGTCGATACTGTCACCGAAGAACTTTTGCCCCTTAAGTTTCAGGATTTCGATATGAGTTTGCGTTGCCTCTTTCACCAGGGAGAGTGTGGCACCCATAGGATAGATGCCATCAGGACCATAGAAACTCAGAACGTAATCGTGGAATTCAGTCATCAGAATTGAAGTCATCAGAATTGAATAAAGGGATGGTCTAAACCGAGGGAGTCACATTCACACCATAGCATAGTCATTCAACCATTCACCAGGATTTTTGTAATTACGAATTTTCAGCATATCAAACCGTCTCACAGGTACAGTATAGAGAGCACCCGAAGTCATCCTAGCGAGAGCAACTCCACCAATTGGGGAAAGAATCAACACATCAAGGGATTTGCTGCCAGAACAATCAATGTTCACGAACAGAGGCAGGTTGAAAAGAATCCGTTTAATCATTGATGATTTTCTCAGGAACAAATGTAATGTAGAACAGAATGGAGGGGAAATCAACCCCCCTTATGCCACTTAGTCAACTGTCACACGATTGCGAATCCTGCGAACTTCATCATCGATAAACTCACCAATCTGTTCGTAAATGTAATCATTATTTCCAACTTCGTTCAGAACTTCTTCAGTATCCTCATCATTCAGATACTGCTCTACATCAAGATTGGGAAGTCCGTCATCATCATAACCACCATAATAGAAAACATCTTTCTTGGTGAATACAAACGATGCGCAGGGAGCATCTTCACCTTGCTCATCAATCATACGATTGATGCTGTCACGAAGTTCAGAAAGAGCGCGGAACATAATGAGTTTGTGACGACAAATGTAATGTAGAACAGAATGGGGGGGAGAATCAACCCCCCTTATGCCACTTAGTCAACTGGCACAGTGGGTTTCTGATAGTATGCGGAAACCACAAGATCATCCCAATCAGTAGGAAGAACTGCCAGACGATGATGGAGATGATTCATACCAGAAACCTGATAATCACTATCTTTCAGATCATCAAGAATGTGAGAAAGTTTCTTGATTTCTTGACGGGTTTGTGGTTTACGCAGTGCTGCTTTGCTGTAGTAATCTTTGCGGTAAGTGCGGGACATTTGCTTAACCTCAGCAACGAATGTAGTATGGCAGGAAAGGGCACGAAACACAATGGGGTATGTGCCAGTACCTAAAGTGGCACAAAGGCACCTTACAGGAGCACCTAGGTGCTGTAGAATGAATTTAACAATTCAATGAGAGCTGGGGTAGGCTTTATGATGAACTAGTTCGTCACTCATCCTGCAATAAAATATTAATTATAATATCTAGAAGGGGCCTTGACAAGTTATAAGAATATGAGTAGAATCAGGCTTGTCAAGGATGATAAGAATATAAAGCTCTTAATTAATTATAATACTAAAGCCAATCCACCTTCGGTGGATTATCCCGAAGGGATAGTATGAGTAAGTTATATAAAAGCACATCTAGATGGTGTGGGAAGGGGTGAGTGGGGTGAAGCACATATTCTTGCACATATGCATAAAAAAACAGGAGGGTCATCACTCCCTCCTGTATAGTTTCCCTAATCACCATCAACCTATATGACTACCACATAGAGGGTAACTTTTCTGACTAGATGAGGCAAACCCCTTCCTCATGTATCTAGATCTAGATGTAATGTAACTAGATCTAGATTAATGTATGATGCACACATCTAGTCGAGATTGTGTATGTGTGCGTCTCGACTAGATTTTATTCAGCACTTGCGGAAGTAGTAACCATTCTCCTCATCATAATCGTGACGAAGACTATACTCCCACGTAGCATCATAATCTACTTCAACCCACGAAGGAATTTCAGTACCTTCCATTTCCAGAGTGTGCTCTACAAACTCACGAACATCACGAAATTCACCATAATAGTAATCATCGAAATTGTCCAGTTGATTTACATCATAGAGACTGATGAAAGCATCAATTGCTCCCTGTTCATTGTCATCCAGAAGCGTCCAATACTCAGCAAAGTGTTCCAGGTTGTTGATACCGTGCTCTTGAATGAATTCATAAACTTCAGACTTACCAGCACGAGTATCATTTTCCATATCAATGATACTTTCAAGAACTTCGGAGAATTCTTCACCAAAGTAATCAACGAACTCAAGAACTTCTTCCAGTGCGTAACCATTCTCTACCAGTTCATCCACAATCATCACAGTGGAAGGTGCCAGAGTTTCTTTGTAGTTGTCGGTGAGAGTGATGCTCATTGGATTTCTCAGGAACAAATGTAATGTAGGACAGAATGGAGTGCCCCGCAAGGGGGCTTGTGACAGTTCTCAGACTGGCACTTCAGGAAGAATCATAACTTCCTTAGAATCCCAGATTTGCTGCAGAGCATCATCCAGCTCAGCAATCTTCTCATCGAAGGTTTCATCTTTGAGAATACTAGCACAACGAATCAGTTCAGAACGACGATCCATCAGTGCCATACGAACACAAGCACCGCTCAGAATAACTGCCATTGGATTTCTCAGGAACAAATGTAATGTAGCAGGTTCTGGGGGCATTGGAACCCCCTGTGTGCCAGTGCCTCAACTGTCCATTTTCACATGCTGCTCCAGAATACCATAAACATCATCAGAACCAATAAATGTACCATCTTTCTTATAGTAAGAAGTGCTACATTCAACACCAGAACGAGAATCAATGGTGGCAGAATTGATCTCCATGATGTTAGAAGTCATCACAGGCAGAAACTGGTCAATCAACCAATTCCACACTTCACCGTTGCTATTGAGTTCTTCAGTGTCACATTCAATCAGAAGTTTGCCGCCACTGATGCGAACATAATCAGCAAAGTCAAGATCAAGGTTATCATTAGAATCAAGACCATAAAACTCAAAGATAGAGTTTTCCTCTTGCACACAACGAACCGAAAGACCATCCAGATAGGATTGAAGATCAAAATTGTCAACAACTTCACACCTGGCAGTTGCAACGAAATGAGTGTAGGACATGGTGATTTCCTTTGGAAGAAATGTAATGTAGCAGGTTCTGGGGGGGTCCCACAACCCCCCCTTGTGACAGTTCTCAGAGTGTCACACAGGCACCTCTGCGAACTTGATTGTAACAGGGACCAAACAATCCACCATTAAATTGGTGAATTCCATAGTAATACCTACGCGCACTGGTTTCACTCAGATTGAAATGTTTTGCCATCTGAGCAAAAGAATGCTTGGGGTAACATTTGCGATAATTGTTCAGCATTTCACACCAGAACTTGGCGTGATTCGTAAACCGAATGCTTTTCTCAGAATGAACAGAAACGGTGCGCATTGGATTTCTCAGGAACAAATGTAATGTAGCAGGTTCTGGGGGGCATTGCAACCCCCCTTGTGCCAGTTTGTCAGGCGTCTACCGAAGTGAAAGTTTCAAAGAACAAATCCCATGCCGGGGTATCAGCAACGAAGGATTGAATTCCCGCCTGATCGCATACCCAATCGTATGCCATTTCACAATCGGCATTAATGTTCAGGACGAAATCTTGAAGACCTTCGATTGCGCTCAGGAAAGCATTATCCTCCACCAAAGAGAGGCGAACCTTACCAGTGGAAATGTCGCGGATAACAGTCATTGAATTCCTCAGGAACAAATGTAATGTAGCAGGTCTTAGGGTCCCTCACAACCCCCTGTGTGCCACTTAGGCAACTGTCACACTCTTGAGCAGAATATTATCAATG
>Ga0208161_1000161_pt1 | contig 37415 bp, 20 predicted proteins | sample CB_VirMetaG_3_FD_184538 | JGI IMG/M metagenome (GOLD analysis project Ga0208161, IMG submission 184538) | Freshwater to marine saline gradient viral communities from Chesapeake Bay - CB_1508_1S Viral MetaG (SPAdes) (version 4) | ecosystem: Environmental > Aquatic > Marine > Coastal | place: USA... | reverse complement strand
TCTCCAAAGAACGTCGGCGGTAAAGTGCTCACCGACGTTATCTACTTTTTTGGCAGATCTCCTCCAATAACGATTGTACCAACACTACCTCCAGAGATATTAATATCTTCATTTACAGATTCATTTCTATTTTTAGAAATCAACTGTTGAGCAAGATCATTCGCTCTTTTTTGTTGCCCTCTGTATAGTTTTTGTCTTGCATCAGAACTTGCTTGTGCAGTGTCACGATCTGCTACAGTTTTAATCTTGCTGCGAATGGTATTTGCTTGTCTGCGCTTTTTAGCATCTGGTGAATTACTGAGTACCTTTGCTCTTCTTTCTGCTTTCTCTTCACCAGTTCTACCAGAATATCTAAAATCTCCTGCTTGACGAGTAACAGGAATTTTTCTTTCATCAAGATCAATTTCTTCTGGAACGCAATTAGGAACTACTTTTCCATTCTTTTTTTTAGTTCCCTTTGCCCTGTACCCATCCCAACATTTTGAAGCGCCTACATTAGCACGGGCAGTTGCCATTTTGCCTTCAACATTAAGAGTTTCTGGGTAATTTTTATCTCCTGGTTTTCTTTTTGGTTTTCCTTCTTTACGTCTCGCATGAACATTGTCCCAAAGACCTTTCTTCTCCTCAATTTCTATGTCATCACTTTTTGAACATTCACATTGGTTTTTCTTACACTTACCACATTCTTCTTTAAGTTCTACTTCTTCTTTAGTAGTAACTTTAAATAGTGGGGAATCAAAATTTGCGTGATTGCTAGGAAGATCTGAAGTAGAGAATTGAAGAACTCTTCCTCCAGGATAAACCTTCTCAATTTCTGCCTGAATGTCCTTCTTTGTTGGTAACTTTGCTTGTGGGAAGAACATTCTTATATATTGTGAACGTCCTCTCCAACTAACAATGACTGATAGTAAATGTCCAAATTCTGAAGGTAGTCTAACTCCTTCTTCTAGTTCGACTTCCTCATTCTGACGTTCTGCTTCTAGTTTAGCAGCAATCGCCATCTGACGGATTTTTTTATCAGACTTACCTTTAAATTGAGGTTTTTTGGAATTACGAAAATCGTTAATCACATCTCCCATATCTGCCTTTGCAAGATTCATACTTTCTTTAGTATTATATCCTGCTACAGCATCGGTATTGTGTTCAGTGTCTGTAAGTTTTGCCTGCATCCAAGCAGGAAGATTTTTTTCCTTTTTACCAATACTCTTCTTAACTTTTTTTAAGTTTTCTTGAGATTTTTTGATTTGTTGATGTGCCATTGACACTTCATGATCTTTTTCTTCTCTTTGAGAAAGCAAAGATTCTGGTGTAATCAAATCAATAAATTCCACAAATTTATTACCAAAGGCATCTTCTATAGTTACACTTTCGTCAACTTCTCCTTTACCATTTGTATTCATATCTCCACCGTGTCTAGATGAAATTGGTTTACATCTATTATCAGATTTACACCAATACATTCCTTTTCCACACTTTTCTTCACCAAGTATTTTATCTACTAATTTTATTTCTTCCCTTGCAATTCTTCTCATATCAGAAGTGCGACCTGGAAGAGAAGGTCCTTTTCCCTTTTTTTGTAAAATTCTTGCAGCATTAGTCTGACCAGCATCGGCTGCATTAGTAATTTTTTTATCCCTTTCTGAACCCTTTTTAAAGTTGGGATTAATATCAAAACTAGGACTAGACATATCTACAAAATACTTTTTTACTATTTATCGTTTAGTCGCTTTTGATTTTTTAAATATTTGGATAACTCATCTGTAGATCCAAAAAATACTGCATTATTCGTAACATTAGTTGTCTTACCTTTTGGATTTTCCTCATCAAGTTCTTTCATTTTCTTTTGAAGATCTACTATTTTATCCGTCGCATCAGATACATTTTTGATTAATTGTGCAACAACTTCATATGCTCTTGGTTGTCCACCATCTACAGCAATTTCCAAAGCACTATCAAGTGCTTCTTGACCTTTTTCTATGATTGAATATAAATTTCCTCTAGTATACTCGTAATCTTTAACTATATCCTCGTTAGAATCTTTTATAGGCACTATGTCTTTTTTCTTTTCTTTTTTTCTTTCTACTATGTCCGCATCAACATTAAAGGTAGAATTTAAGTCATCGAAGTGTTCTTTCATTATTTTTACCCACCAAAACCAAAGTCATCACCAGCACTGATCAAATTATTATCGGATTCATCTATTCCATATACTGCACTTCCACCAACATGCTCAGCTCTTACTGTATTATAAGCAGCTCTTGTAACTGTAAGTTCATTACCAGATACTGATCTAACATAAATTGTTTCATCATCGATTGTTATATAACTATCTGCTTTTATTTTAGAACCATTTTCAACTGTAATAATTGTAGCATCTGGTAAAGTATCTAATTTTAATCTAGTTTTAACTATTCCACTATAATTTTTAGTTGCTATTGGTTTCTTATAGATAAGATTTCTTGCTCCCGCACCAGAAGTATCTGCACCGCCAATACCAATAGATACGCTTTTGATGATATCTTTTGTAGAGTCTTTAACTGGACCAAACAAATATGTTTTAGCTGTAAATTTTAATGTATACAATAATACTCTTCTGGTAGTATAATCTCCCTCATAATTATCTTCAAAATTAATAGATTCTAAAGTTATTGGAACATCTCTTTTTTCACCAATGGTGTCTACCAAATCTATAGTTAAAGTATAATTTGGTTGAAAATATGGAAGTATTTGCTCAACTATTTGCAAAGCATCGTCATTCAATAAAGTCATTATAGATAATTCAAAATCCATATTATATGGTACTGGAAAGTATACCTTTTTAATATTGGTTTTATCTGATTTTAACGTTGTTGTAAAATGTTGAGTTCCTGCTAATTTTCTACCAGTATCATAGGATATTCCTGTAAATTCAAATGACATTCTAGGAAGACTCATTTGAACTGGTTTATTTAAATCAGCTTGCTGTTCAATCCTAGCAAGAAATTTTTGAGTTGGTCCATAAGCCAATGGAACCTCAATTATTTCTTCTGCAACACCATCACTAGATTCTCTTTTAATTTGTATATTATTAAAAAGAGTTCCAAAAGATATTACAGTTTTTCTAAAAATTTGGTGGTAAAAATGATCAAACATGGCTTTAAATTTTTAAGGATTTCCGAAAGGATTTGACTCACTAAAATCTAGTATTTTTTCTGCTTCTATTTCAATAGTTTTATTTTGCTTGAAATTATTTTCAATCTCAATATCATTATTTAGAATAGTATACCTTGCCCCACTTTCAGATCCTGTTAAAATTTCTCCGTCAATAAATGATCCCAATACATTACCTATAGTTAAAACTTTATTAACAGTATCCCAAGATTTTACCCTTGCAGTAGAACTATTTGCAGATCCGACAACAACTTCGTTGAATATAAATTTACCAGTTCCAGTTACAACATCAGGTGGATCTATGACTACTGTAGGCACTTCTGCATAATTTTTTCCAGAATCATGAATTACAATAGAAGTAACTATTCCAGATTCATTAATTAATGCGGATGCTACAGCAGGAATAAATCCAGTAAATCCTGCTCCAACGAATGTAACATTTGGTGATTCATAGTAACCACTACCACCACCAGTGACTGTAATAATACCCACTGCATTATTTGCAAGTTTACATATACCATATGCTCCGCTTCCACTACCTCCAATGAATGTTACACGAGGAGTTATTGTATAACCGTATCCTGGATTTATTATATCTACTGCTTGAATTCTTAAAGACTCTTCAGATGTATCACATAGATCAATAATTCCAGAGATCATGGATGCAATTCCAACAGCAGTTACTCCATTATTCGGTGCAGAGGTAATTGCAACTCTAGGCACTTCAATATACCCAGAACCTCTATTTGATATTGAAATAGATCTTACTGCACCATTCACTAAACTTGTAACTGCTAATGCAGTAGTTCCAATTCCAACCAATTGAAGTTTTTGTAAATAACCTTCTTCTTCTACATTATCATCAATATTATCTATACCAGTATTAATAATTTCATCATTGTAAACATAAAGTTCACATTTCAATTCATAAACATAATTCTTTTGCAACTGATAAAATGGTCTTTCGTGCTCAACATATTTTATTTCAAATAATTTATCTCCCAGTGGAAAATAAATTAAATCTCCTTCTTTAGGTCTTTCTGTTAATTTTGTATTCTCCATTGGTTCAATAATGGGTCTTATTCCCAATTCATACCTTTCTTTTGATATTATTAATGTTAAATCATCTACTTCTTGAACCCCAAATTTTGATAGTAAAGTTCCTGCTCCACCAAACCCTTCATAATTATCAATATATGCTTCTATTGGCACAGCAACATTGTATTCTGATCTGGAAACTTCTTCTAATATGGTTTTTTCATTTACAAATATTCTTGGAATATAATAAATTTCTATTCCGAACATCTTAATGTGTTCATTTACAAGGTCTTGAACTAAACCTTGTTCTCCAGAAGATCCGTGTAGAAAAAATGGATTTAATGGCATAATACTAACCTATCATATCGAATGGTGGTAATTCATAAGTAGAAGACATTTTTTCCATCAATGCTGCAATTTCTTTCTCTCCATCATCATACATTTGTCTTCCATTTAGTTCTACTCCTCCAGGTAACTTAACTCCCTGGAACTTGATGAGATTTTGACCCCACTGTTTTTTAATTAATGCTGTTAAGTATGGTTTTAAGAATGAATCATTCCATACTTGTGGTGAATCTGCTGGATCTAAAAGTCTATAACAATCGATAATTAAATATTGTCCAGGTCTAAGCATTGCCCAATCAACATCCAAATATAATCTATCTTGTCTTTGATTATATCTTATTTGTTTTTGTGTACTTAATAAAAAGTCTATATCTTCAAGATATCTTTTAACCATACTATAACTTAAAAGTTCTATAGAACTCCAGTTATAAACTTCATTTAAAAATAATTGATATTTTACGCTAAACATTCCACTGGAAATTGAATTAGCTCCCTCAAAATTCATAACTTTATTGATTCCCATAACATAATCTGGTATTTGTATATAATTACCAGTTTCAAAATAATTAAATGATGTTGGGGTTCCTGCAATAGTTGTATTGACAGATGTAGTTGTAATTCCAACTCCACCCATTGTTGCAGTTCCCCTATCAATATCTTCTTGAGTAACTTTATACTTCAAAAATGTTTGAATGACCCCATCAAAATGGCGCTCATAAAAAAATTGCAATGCATCATCAACCAAATCTTCTATTTGTTCATCAGCAACATTTATCTCCAATACTGGATATCCAAGTTTCCTTTTACAATAATCAATTAATTCTGTTCTGGTTGTTGGTTTTGCCATTTTTAAATATTTTTACTTATGGATGATAGTAGTCTTTTTATCTCACTTATGTCATCCTTTAATGAAGATAAATTTTCTTCTATTTTATCTATTCTTAAAGAATCTTTCTTTTTCATTTTTCTTAATTGTATGTAAGATTCGTATCCAGATTTGTCTGTATTAATAATCCCATTAGTGACTACATCTCTAACGAGATTATTATGACCTTCTACGTTTAATTTTTGATTATCTTCCATTATGCTAAAGCAATAACTCTAAGATCTTTTACTCTTGGTGGATTTGACTGACTTGTTGATGTACCAACAATTTTAATACTAAAGTATCTAAATTCTGGAAGATCATCCGCAGTAAATACATAGTCTTTAAATATCACATCATTAGTATTTGATGATAAAACATCAGTCTTAACCACTTTCTTATCTGGCAAACCATCAGAAGCGGAGATATCAATGATATTTCCATTTATATCCAAATTATTATATCCAGGGAAAGGATAGTAAATTGGATCATTTTCTGAAGTATTTGATATCGAATAGAATACTCTAATATCATTAAACACATTTACATGTGCAGAAAGTAACACCTTAATAGAAGTTGCTGGATTTTCTAATTCGACTGGTAAATTGCAGTAAATAAATTCATTAGGATCAGAATTTAAAGAAGAAGTCCTTGGATCATTTATATAATCAGATATTGGTGAGTTTACTCTATTTGATGTAAGAATTACACCCACTCTATCAAGATCAATAACAGGAGAAACTCTTTCATCAGCAGAAAATAGACTTAACTCCAGTTCTAGTGATTTATTTGAAATCAAATTAGTATTCTGAATAGATTCATTAACCGTTGACGTAATTAATCTTGGTTCTGTAAAATAATTAGTTTCATTTAAGGTAATGTCTGTTATTGGACTTTCTAAGAAGGAGACTTCATTTCCATCTACACTTGTTCCTGTTATACTCTTAAGTTTTGCAGTTACACCAGTCTCTGGAAGTACTAAAGTTTGTACAATAGGTCTCATTGATTCATATTGTATGTTTTGAGTTGCATTTACAAGTTCACCACCACTAGATTTTGATTTGTTAATATAAAGTTTTGGTGTACTTGGATCAGAATCTCTATTGATGCCATTTTCGGAGGTATTTAATTTTATATAATAGTAATCAAAACCTATAGACCTTGATACAAGTGCATCTTGGAGATAGTGTAATTTGTTTATCCTTCTTAATGAAATGCCATTATTTTCATACTTAAATACTGTGGTTTCTTCTGGATATGATATTGATTCTGTATTATCAATTTGTCTTGTAATTCCAGTTAGAGATCCATTTGATATTCCAGTATACGAAATAATCTCTTCATTTATTAAAATATATCCAGGATTAGATTCAGTTACCTCAATATTCTCAAACGTTGTAAAATCAGATGTGCTGGCAACACTAATGGGACCAGAATCAGAGAATTCATATGCTGAAGTTAATAATGTAGGATTGATATCAGATCCAACGTTAGATAGTTCGACAACATTGGTTTTGGAATGCATTGCATGATTCTTATGATTCACTTTAATGTGCAAACCATCTTCAAATATAGATGAAATTTCCACATTTGAAATAACACTATCTATTCCACCTGTATCTAATATAGTAATAAGTGCTCCAGATGAATCTTCATACTGTAATGGTTTTGACACATTATTTTCAAAATTACCTTGGACATTATCTACTATTAGTTGATTGATTCCATTTATATTAGATAACGTAAGTTGTATATTTTTGCCCAAAGGTTGTGAACCAATGCTATCTACTGTTAATACATCTCCTGTCTGATATCCAAATCCTCCAGAAGAAATTGTTGCTGCAATTGCAATTCCATTTGTTCCTCCAGCAGCACCTATGGTAATGTCTGCTGTGGCATTCTTACCCAAACCAGTTACTGATATTAAGGATACATCATTAAATGTAAATTGAGAACCATCTGATGGTGTATATCCAATTCCAGCATTTGTTATGGTTAATTCACCAGTTGCAGATCCACCATACCCAACAACATCTCCCCTAACAAAAGAATTATCTTGTTGCCTAATAGTATTTCCAATATTAAAAGATGCAATATCTATTAGATTTGTGGTTGTTAAAACAACTTTTCTAGATTCAAATTCTAAAGGATCTGGAACTAAAGTTGCTATTTGATCATTACCCAAACCTAACTGTGGATTAAAGAATGATATACTTGCTGGAGAATCAATATCAAATTTAGCAGAATATAAAGTAAACTTTAGATCTTCATATTGACTTGCGGTCCATGTAGATCCATTTTGTGATTTGAATAGTGAACCTAAACTTGGTTGTTGTGAAACAAGAATTTGTCTGGATTCTTGTTGTGCCAATGTTGATACATCAATTTCTCCCATTTTTGAAATCCAAACAGTATACTCATTTGAATCACTTAACAAAACTAATGCATACTCTTTTGATCCTTCTAGGTAAACTGGAGCAGAAAAATAAACTTGTGTTGCTTCTAAAGAATCGTCACTAGTAAAAATATATCTTGGTTCTAAAGTAACTTCTGAGAATGGGCAAACTTCATTTGTTGGATATCCATTTACCATAGGTCTTAGTTGAATTATTACTGGCAATAAAGGATCCACCGTTCTAAAGTATAAATCAACATGAGTTACAAACATTCCATTTACATCAGTAACAAGAAATGATTGTGCCAAAGGATCTCTTCTTTCTTGTCTTCTTTCTTGTCTTCTTTCTTGTCTTCTTTCTTGTCTTTGTGGCCTTCTTGCCTGATTCGTAGCTTGAGTTAACCAAGGTCTATTAACCGACAGTGGTGGTCGTGCAGGAGTAGGATTTGCAGGTGCAGGTGGATTACCTGCAAATCTTGGTGGCGGCGAGGGTGGTGCTGGTGGTGGCGGTGGTGGTGGTGGTGGTGGATCTGGTATAACCCTGACGTTAAGTTCTTGAGTTGTAGTTACTGTAGTGTTTACTTGAACATTTTCTGCGGGTCTTGTTTCTACAGTTTCTACAACGTCAAACCTTGGTTTTCTTGTAGATCTTATAGTTTCTTGAACCGTGTTCATAGTTCCAGAAGCAAAATATTGCTCTTCTCCGTAACTAGTAGCGAGTCCTTGAATGGTTGTATTGGATTCACTATTTGTTAATCTAAAAACTTTTGTTCCAGCCTCAAAACTTGGATTTGATGGTACATTTGGATTTGGAATAAAGAATGATCCCCTTACACTTCCAATGCTATCCGTAAATAATCTAACATTTACTACTTCCGCTTCTCCATTAGGACCCCTCAACCTCATACCAGGGGTAATAAATCCACTATATAATGATTGGTTATTTTCTGATAAAGATCTAGTGTCCACATTTAATAATATAGATGACCCAGAATATTCTTCTGGAACTATATAATTTTCATCATACGGACTTTCAATGTAAACATCTGAAGGATTTGTTATTGGTCCAACTCTATGGTTTGACTTTGCTACTCTAAAAGAAATTCTCGGCAAAGATCTACCAAAGAAAAGTCTTCTTCCTCGAACAAACCTCCCCCTACTTCCAATATTTCTACCTCTAACAAGATCTCCAGGAGCAAAAATTCCCCTAATCATTCTAATTTCAATTAGTTTTGGAATTATAAAATTATTTACGTCTTGATCATCAAAGAAACTATACAATCTTGTGAATGGTCTAAATCTTTGTGCAGTAAATTCTATATTCCTAGATCTCATAAATGGAATAACAGAAGTATTAACTACTCTATCACCCTCACTTCTAGTCTCAACTTGTTCAGATACTCTTAATCTCTTACCATCTCTTTGATCAAAACCAGTTTGTGTAGTTGTGGTTACAGTAGTTGTAGTTATATCTCTAACATCTGTTCTAACAGTACTATTTCCACTTCTGGTATTGCTTTGATTTCTCCAATTACCTGTAGAAGTTGATGATGTACTTGTAGAAGTGGATCCAGTCCAAGTAGTTTCCCAAGAACCCCAAACAATTGGACCAAGACCAGTTTGTGAATCATATCCTGCATATTCTAATTGTAGTCTGGTTTGAGTATAATCATCTGATGTTATTGTTTGTGGACTTAATCTAGTTTGATCGATCCAAATATCTGAAGAAGGAAACAATTCAATTGTTCCTTTATAAGTAGTAACAAGATATGGAGTTACGTTTTCTGCTCTTGTTGCAAATTGATTTTCAACTACAATATCTTCTTCATAGTTCAACATCAATAATGGACCTACTTTTCTTATATTGGATCCAATTAAATCTGTTACAAACTCAGACTCTGCAGTTGTACTTGGAATAGTTCCAATGCCAAGTAATGATTTTGAACCAAGAATTAGATCAATTTCTGTAGTAAAATGTGAAGGTCTAAGCTCTAAATTTGTTGGATCTATGCTGTTAGTGACTCTAGAACTTTTAATCTGAGTATTTCTGCTACTAAAATTATCAACATATATTCCAGATTTAAATCTAGATAATCCATTTGAATCTGGAATTGTTAATGATTCTGTTTTTGTTTCCAATAAAGATAATGCTGTATAATACTCTAAATTACTAATTCTCTGCTCTAACTGAGCAATATTATCCATCCTATATCTTTTATATTTGTTTAATTTTATCTCACAATCATCAATATCACACAGATATGGTGGCATAGATATAGTAGCTACTTCAATGGCATCTTCTAGTTGTAACGGTGGTAAAGGATCTTCAGAAGGAATACCAGTTACTAATTGAAATCCTCCAGTTTTAAGTAAAAATATCTTATCAATCCTTGCCAAATAATGTGAGTATGTTAAACGTATGGATTCATCTGATGCGAGAACATTTTTTGCAGAATTATTCGAATCCGAAAATTGCCTTGAATTAAATTCAAATGGTGAATATTGTGATGATGGGTTAAATTCTACTACTCTTGGTCTAATATCAATTATGTCCGAGGTTCTGACATCGTTCTTAACAGATAATAAATCACAATAATCGAATTGTGAATATGAATTAACTGTAGTTAGATCTCCATCTTCGGAAGAAGAAAATTCTCCAGATTCAAAAATAATTCTTACTTGATTTTTTGGTGCTTTAGAATTTTCTTTTCTAATAATTCTGGAATAATCGCAAATAGTGTCTCTTTGTCCAGAATCTAAGGTATATCTATCTGTTATATTCTTAGAACCTTGACCAATATCTGAAATTGTTCCTAAAATATTACTTTGTTGTGCTCTTATAGTTTCACCAGGAATAAATGACAAATCACTCAAATAAACTATTGATATTTTTGAAGAATCAACTTTTTCAATATAAATTGCCTCAGCTTCCGAAGTTTCACCGACAATAACTTCAGAAATGATCAAATCATTTACTGTTCCAGTTTGACTATTTAAATTTGATATAACTATTGATGGTAATACTGGAGCAAATGTATCTGTAGATTCAAAAATTCCATATATTCTAATTACATCTGGTTCTAACAAACAAATTTCCTTATCTTGAACCCTCAAACCATAACCATAATTTCCATATTCCAATCCATCATCTAAAGTAGTGCTTCCTATACCAGAAGAAACTAAATTTGATTTATTTACAATAATAGAATTTGTTCTATTATCAGTTTTTGTCCTACTAGTAACTCTGTTTTTTGATAATGTTGCTATAAGTCTTCCAGGACCATTAGTGGTCATTCCATATATTGTTAATGATTTTGATCCAGCACCATATACAAACTTATCTGATGTTAAGATTTCAAAATCGCCATTAGAGTTTATTAATACATATCTTTCCTCATCAAATGGTAAAAATGCTTCATCTGATTCGCATTGAATTGTATTAGTGACATTCTGATTTATTACACAATTAAATTCTTTTCTAATCGTAATTTCAGATTCTGTTAAATCTACATTAGAAATATATTTTTTTGGTAAAGGTGTATATAATGTATTATCTGTAGATGATTGTAATTTTGCACCAATTAAACTAAAATCTAATGATTGAATATCAGTAGAAGGCATTGCACCATAATTTATTCCTGTTACAGCAGTAATTGCTGTGATTTTAATTGTATATTCGTTATCTATACTTACTACTTTTCCATAAGTCTTATATTCTGGAGATACTAACTCAGTATTTGTAAATGATACATAATCTCCAACTTTAAATATTTTATTTAATGGAATATCTGCTGAGACAACCGTAGATACATTTGCAACTGCCGCACCAACGGTAACTTGACCTATATTATTATATGTAGAAAGTTTAGTGTCTCCATTAAAAGTCTCACCAACTCCAATTGTACAATGTAAAGATTTTACATCTAGTGTTTTGTATTCAATAACATTATTAATAATTCGATTGCTATCTACACCATTTAAAACTAGTTTTTCACCTTTTATAAATTTTCCTCTAGTGCCATAAACAGTTGCAATACCAGTTGTACTATCAAATCTTAGGTGACCATTTGCGCCACTAGATTTACCTTCAATATAAGTGGGGGTTGAAATCGAAATAGCAGAATTGAGATTTAATTCAGTATAATATTGGATGTCATACAAGGATATATCCCAAGTATTTAATTCTTGAATTGAAGTATCATAAGATCCTCCTTCCAAAGCATAATCATATATTCTTGATATACCTATTTCTTTACCACTAGCAACAAATTTATCTACTCCAATTCTACTATCTCTTAAGCTAATTATGGACGATGTACTAAATCCAATTCTTGGAGCACCAACAACCCTATTCAGAGATAATGTTGGACCAGTAAAATAGTTTATTGATTGATTTTCTAAAGTATTCGTTGTCCTTGGTTTTTCAAAATCCAAATATGTTGAAGATGTAAATTCTATTTCATAACCCTTAACATAAGCTTTTCCAGGAGAAATCTTATATGTACCAAGACTCTCTCTTGGAATATTTCCACTTTTAGTTAATTGACTTTTTTTAAATACACCATTATTACCTTTTCTATCATCTAAAGTTTCCTTTGCAGACACTGAAAATGCTTTAACATAAAAATCACCAGCCTGCTCATATGTTCTTCTTGCAAGTTCATTTCCAATGTCATTGTAAATTGATCTATTATATGCTCTTTCAACAACTCCAGATGTTACAATAAAAAGCTCAACAAAATTTTCATGCTTATCAATCTCAACTGGTCTTTTTGCTAAAATTGCTCTTATTTGTAATCTATCTGCTCCAGGAGCTGCATAATTATTAAATCCAGAAGCATTATCAGTTAAAGAACTATCTTGTCCGCTAGTTACAATATTCTCAAAAACTTCAAATCCAACTCTATATGTGGGATTATTTTCATGAGATTCTAATATTAAAGTTTGTGGTAAAACTTTTACAAAAGTTCCTCTTAAATAATAAATTCCTTCCTCCAAAAAAACAGCAGATCCTACAGAAGTTGCTTGTTCTGGTGCTGTAGTTGTAAATGCTTGACCCTGCTGAAATACAGCGGAATTTGTATTTAAATTCTGTTCTAGGATTAGTAATTCATTATTATCAAATACTGTCTTATTATCATTTCCTGTTGAGATATAATTTATGTATAAACTTACATATCCTCTATCTGAATACTCGACTCCAAGGGTATCAACTATTTTAGCTTTTATATTTGAATTTTGACCTCTAATTGTAACCCCAGTTAAACTATTTCTAAATGTTTCTAAATTTGTTCCTAAATACTGACTTTCTACCTCTACACAATTTAATTCGTTGTTATAAGAATAGTTTCCAGGAATAACTACAGACCCTTCTTTGAACAAGTGTGTTCCAATTTGTTCAATTTGATTTTGTAAAACAGACTGTAAAGTTGTAAGTTCTCTTGATTGTATAGGGAAACCTGGTTTAAAAAGAACTTTATGAAATCCTTTCAAAGGATCATAATCATCAAAATATGGAGATATATTTAAATTTGTTTCTTGTGGCATGATTTTAACGGAATTTAGAATTGTAATACAACTTTAATGTCTTCTCTTTGATTCACGGATCGTGTAATAGCTGGTCTATTATCAACATAAATTATGTTTCCTGAGTATTTTTCTACTTCTGGTAGAGCAACGCCACCTACAAAATTTTGTCCTAAGTAATATGTTTTATTATTTATGACAGTACTTATACCAGGATTGTTATTCTGACCAAATCCACTATCAATATATAGGTCGTTAGAACCACCAATAATTTTTAGATCTCCTCCCTCTGATAAATTAGATGTAAATTTGTTTATTGATAATCCATAGGTTGGCCTATCATTTAGAGTACCATCGGTATTAAATCCAACTATAGATCTATCTTGCCAATATTTTAAAACTCCTGTTTGAGCATCATACGAAAGAACTCTACCAACAGCAGTAACACCTGTACCAATAGTCTGTCTTATTATTGAATTTGGTTCATATCTTGTAATCTTATAATCGTCTTGATTTGGTGCCAATCCAACAAGTTTTATGGAGTCTAAAGAACTTACTCTATCATCTGTAAGTATTGTGCTTGAATTATATGCTAATGGATTTTTAATTATTCCTATTCTAGATATTTTTGTTCCTGTAGTAAAATCTGGATTCTGAACATCATTTTCTATTCTGGAATATAACAATACGTTTGTAGATCCCAACTCTCTGTATATATCATATCCATGCCCATTTGTTGGTGGAATTATGACATCAAATTTTGGAGACGATGCTCCCAAAGGAACAGATCCTCTAATCAAATCCACAGTACCAAAAGTATATCCACTTCCACCTTTAGATACTGTAATTGATTCTACTTTTGCATCATTGTTCACAACTATTGTACATTCTGCACCTTCACCATCACCAGATATTGGTACATTGGTATATGTTGTATTTGGTGGTCCAACTAAAAGACCTCTATCTTTTATGAAAATGGTTTTTAATTGACCACTAGATAAAGCATTATTTCTAATATTAGTATATTCTGAACTTGATTCCCATGACATTGGAACTGGGATAAAATTTAAAGAATCAAATTTAACAATGTCATTAGGATTGACTGTATATAAGTATTTCCATACGTATCCATCGCCACTAGTTCCAGCAGCCCTTGGTTCTAAGTCTGTAAAATTTGGTTCATCTAGAGATGGTTTTCCATTTGAATTTTCTGGGTCAATACCATTGTTTAGACAAATATAAACTCTAAATTGACTATTAATCACATAAAAATTAGATGAATATAAACTTGTTTTATTTGATGGTTTTGAAAGATTTGTTCTAGAAATATCATGCCTATAAGAATCATAAATCGTTCCAGACTCCCATTGAATTTTTCTAACAACCAATCTTATATCATCTGGAGATATTTTTTTTAATGCTATTAATGATTCCCAATATGCATTGTCTTCATCAAAGCAATCTTTTGGGGAGATTGGATTACTGTCCCAAGAAGGACTGATAGAATCCGAATTTGGAAGTCCCACAAAAGTATAATAGGACTGATTTGGATCCTGAATGTTCTCCACAAAAGATTTGGCATTATTGATTCTCAAATAATCAGTTATGATTGCAGCCATTTCTAGTATTTAACTAAGATTTGTTTATTTATTTATTAGACAAAATACCCATCATATTTTAATGGAAGTTTTCTACGCAAAACTGGATTTGTGCCTATACCAGATTGCAGTGTAGAAAAAGCAGCAAATGGTTTTGCTTTAAGTCTTCTTGTTAAATCTATTTTACCCCAAACATAATCACCAAAGAACTCAGTATTACCAAAACCAGTATTACTTGGATTCTCTCCAGGAGCTAAATTTGACAGTATAACAACAACATTTTTAACTGTTGTTGTTATACCAACAGATAATCCAGATATTCCAGGTGGTATTGTAACAATTTTTTCTGACCAGTCATAGCATTGTACTACCATATCAGTAAAAATAGTTGAGATTCCAACTGGATCTGGTAAAGGTCCAGTTTGTGCAGTAAATCCAGAAGGTAAAGAAACTCTTCCTCCATTTGGGTCTCCAAATATAGTATTTGTAATATTAAAATAATCTCCTGTTGTTATACCAACATCATATACTCCATTTTTTCTTAAATCAGAATCCATAGGTACAAACAAATCTAATCCAAGGAAGTATTGATTTGTTGATTCCGATACCCTCGATGTATCAAAACCAACAATTATTCCATAATCACCATAATAATTAACAAAAATAGATTCTTCAGTATTTCTCCAAGGTGGTGCAATCAAAACAGGTGGAGGTTCAATTTCATTTACAATAAATTTAATAGAATTTTCTAAAGGCCATCTTCTATAAGAATTTGCAAGGCCAACATTGTCATAAACTTTAAGTTCTAATATATCACCGACAGAATAATTAACTCCTTTATTGTCAATTTCAGTTAATGATGCAATATAAGTTTCTGGATTAATTGTTATGTTTACGGTTGCATTTCTTCCAACCCCAGTTATGGTATTTAATTTTGCTTTAGTCATTATGACTTCTTGACCAAATAAAGGTGGGAATCCAGATCCTTGAGAATAAATTGATAATGTTTTTATTGGTCCATTATAATAATTTGTTCCTGCATAACTAACATTTACACTATTTACTGAAGAACCCGACATCAATGCAAAAGCAGTTGCTTGTGAACCATCAATAAATGGTTTTTGTATTGTTACTATTGGTGCTGAAGTATATCCAAGTCCAGGATTTGTAACATTTATACTAGCAATTGTACCATCAATATTTAAAACTGCTTCTGCTTCTGCAGAAATTAATTCGTCTGTAGGTATTATTTCGATTCTTCTTTGTTCTGTTGGTTCTATACCTTCCCTTGAAATATCAAACAGACTAGTGTCAAATACATAAACATGTTCGGATGATATAGCAATACTATTGAGTATATTTGTGCTTGGATTTATTATAGGTTCATAGTAAACTCTATCTTTTCCAATAAAGCTATTATCAATTATCAAATCATCATTTTGTTTGATCCAATTAATAGGTCTCTCATACAATTCATCCAAAACAACGCCAACATCGGCATAGTTGTTAGTAATAATTGTGTCAGCCGATTTTACATCAACAACAAGTCGTTTTTCTTGAGTGAGATTTGAATCTATATCACTAAAAATCTGTACATTATCTCCAACTTTTACAGTTGGTAAAACTCTTACAAGTCTAACATCAATTTCTGAAGTTCCAGTATATGCAAGGATCTTTACTGTGTCTCCAACAGTACTAAATCCAACTAGTGGTCCTTTTGGAGCTTCTGAAAATCTAATTCTACTTCCACCATTAAACTGATATCCCTCTCCTGGAGTCTGTAATACATCATTTACAAATACTAATAAGTTCGATTGTAGACTAATTCCAGAACTAGTTTTTGCATAGAATGATATATCTTCACCATCAATTTGTAATGGGAATAATCTTCTTACACCATTAAAATACTTTGATACATCATCCAATACTATAAATTCACCAACATTCCAACCAGAGAATTGTGATCTAAAGACCTCTGTAATATTTAATTCAAATGGTTTAAAGTTTGATATTCCAGTTAATGTTTGTATACCAACAGTACCTCCAATAGAGACTGTAAGTGTATCGTTTTCATTGTATCCATATCCATAATTTTTAATTTCAAAAGAACGTATTGTTCCATCATTGCTTGGAATTAAATCTACTGTTGCTTCTGTACCAAGTCCACTTGAACCATTGGAGTATATTAATGGCAAGTTTATGTAATTCAAAGGTGCGTCAAAAATAACTTCTGGTGGATTTAATTGACTGTATATTGCTGGTGGCGGATTAGTTATATTTACGGAAGTTACATATCCACCATTGACAACAGCTTCTCCAACGTATACAACTGAATATGAATCTGTCCTTAAACCAACTTTTACAGTTTGTAAACCAGATCTATATCCAGATCCAGTGTTACCAATAGCAATAGAATCAAGACCACCAAGTGCGTTGATCAACGCTGTTCCGCCAGCACTTACCAATGGTTGATAACCAAATCCTTCTGTAGATCCTGTACTAACTATTATCCCACCCTTTGGTAAACGATTTACATTTATATCTTTAGTTATCGTTGGATCTGTTGGATTCAAATTAAAACCAACCTTCAAATTACCACCATCAACAAAAAGTTTATAGTCACCATAAAGGCTGTATTTTGGAGTACTGATTCTTTGAGGTCCTTGGAATATACCATCAATTAAAATGATAGTATTAGTATATGGAATGTTTGTAATATTATTTCCTTCATATTTTAGATTAAATGTTGTTGATATTCCATTAAATTGCGAACTTATGTCATCATAAACATAATTGTTATCATATGCCTTATCAAAATCATTAGTATACAAAAAGTTAAGAGCAGACCTTAAAAATACTCTACCACTAAATTTTGAAGATGTAGTTAATCCAGTATAGTCAATTTCGTTGTTTGATGTTGCAGTGGTTCCAAGTCCTACTGGTATTTTACCCCATATTGGTTCTGAGAAGTTTAAAGTATTTCCGACAATGTTAAAATTGCCAGACAATTTTGATATTACTGTATTAGAATTATGAGACTCTTCTTCTGTTCCAACTATTGATCTTTCAACATTAATCTGATTTGTTAGACCGTTCAAAGATTTTACCAATAAAATCTCATTATCAATCTTTATTAAATCTCCAGATTTAATAAAATCAATAGTATCTACCTGTATATTTGTATCACCTATGCCAATAGAATTTGTACTTGCTATTGTATATCCAGATCCAACAATTGGTGATTGGATAGATCCATTTATTGATATGAGTAATCTATTATTTGCATCAATTGATCTAATCTTATGAGAGTTTCCTGCTCCAAGTCCCACAATATCCACTCTATTTGGATTGAATTGTAAAGAATCTCCAATTGTTGCTGCTATACTTATTCTTTGATTATCTTCTTTAATTACATAAAATCTGGATGGTAATCTTGATGTTATTCCTATTCCTGGCCAGTTTATTGGGGATATTTGTATGCCGTTGTTTGGATCTCCATTATGAGGTACATATTCAACTTCTTCACCACTAACAAAAAAGTGATTTTTTAAATTTATATTGTTTTCTGATGTTAATATTGTATTAGAATCTGTAGCATCAAACTCTATCTCAAAGATTGGATTATTTTTTTCAAAAAGATTAAAAGATTTTTTATTTGAATCAAACTCATCACTAATATCATCTATAGTTAAAACTCTATTTCCTATAAATTCCCTATATTCTGCTAAAAATGGCAAATTAAATAGTATCTCATTAGAAACAAGAGATTCATCTACTTTAATACTTTTTTCCCTAGCAATATCAAAGTCTTTAACTGTATTAATGTTTACTGATTGTGTGAGATCAGATATAGCAATAACAACATTACTATCTTGTTCTGTTGGCATTCTAGTAAGATCATCATCTGCTGGTTCTAAAACCAAATCACTGAATTTTTTAAATCCAACAGTATGAGTTAAATTACTAACCAAAGGATTCCAAACAGTAAAATCTAATGGAGACTTAACTGAATATGAGAAATATTGATAATAATCATTATCATGCATCCTTTGAAAAAATGTATTCAACTTACCAGTTTCTTTTCTCCATCCCTCTCTAACTATACTACTTGAAGATACTTCATAGTCTCCTTCAGAACCAAAAACTGATGATATTAAAGCTAAATTTTTTGAAGATTGTCCATATATTATATCACCAATACTAAACCTTTTACTAGATCTAATTTTTATATATTCATTATTTGTATCGTATCTTTCCACAATTCCACTATTGTCTTCATATATAACTAATTCATTTTCATTAAATGAACCTTTTTCTAAAGTAACATTAAATACTGGAAAATATGATTCTGGTGTTGCTGTACCAAAGGATTCAAATTCGTCATAAATTCCTGGTGATTCTCCAGATTTAAGTACGTCAGAAATATTATATACAATAGAAGGAAATTCTCCACCAATATTTGGATTAGATTCTTTAACTTTGAATAAAGTATATCCATAAGCAGAAGAATTATACCCCTTTCCACCAACATTTAAATCGATATTGGTATTCTCAATAATTACATTATCGCCAATATTGAATGGAAAATCCGAAGCAGTGGCGAACGTGACTGCAAATGCAACAGTAACATCATTAGTAACAGAATTAAATGAAATATTACTAATTCTTATACCATTTGGATTATTTACTGGTATAATTTTGGGAGTAACATTATATAATCCAGTAGTATTTCTAATTATACTTACCTCAGTATCTCCAATATCATATTTAAGTTGTGCTTCATCGTTAATTCTTCCAGTAAATCCATCAAGAACAACTAATTGTGGAGGTACAAAATAATTTGTACCAAAAGAGTCTATTTTTATGGATTTGAATTTTGATAATGGTTCTATTTTATATGTGCTTGGAAAAATTGCAGATGGTCTTAGTGTTTTATCTGAAGGATAATCCAGTCCAATATTCAACAATCTGATAGTGTCTATCTTACCAATTGTATTTGAGAATGGTAAGAAAATGGCACCATTACCACCTGTTGAAGATACAATATTTGTAACATATGGTAAATTCTTATAGTTTCTTCCTTTTGATACTAAAGAAACTTCATTTATTGGGCCAATAGCATTGGGAGATCTATACGAAATTAATCCATCATTTTCAGTATATACTAATTGTTCTGGATCGGAATTGAGTGGTATTGTAAAGGATGTGGTAGTTATACCAGATATTATTGATTTACCAGAATACACACTATCAGTAATTTGAATAGAACTAGAATTTTCTATATTACTAAAATCTACTTTTAAATTTAACTTTGATGCTGGAGTGTTTGGTAGATTAATGGGATTTAATCTGTAGTATAATGTTTTTGGTGTATTGGAATCCACTTTTATTTGAACATATGCTCCATCAGAACCAACATCCCCAACATAAGTAACATTAAAAGTAGGTGTTTTATCTGAAGAAGAATAATATTTATTTGAAAAATTAACGTCGGTATAAAATTCAAATGTAAATGAGGGATCTTCATTATACTGTAGTGATCTATCAGACAAATCAAATATTATAGTCTCATTTCTATAAAACTTTAATTGTGGGTTTATAAGAGATATTGATCCATCTTCTTGAGATTGTATATCAATCAATATTGATGAATCCAAGTCAAATATTTCCGAATAATATTGATTTGATAATCCAATTTCATTAGAATTTATACTTACAATATAGTAAATTCCAGAGTTTACTAGTCCAATTGATGGATTTTCTGAATTATAAATTACTTTATCTCCAGTTTTAAAATGGTGATTTATAATAGATATTGTATTTGAATCAATATTGACATCAGATGCTGTAAATTCTACCTTATTAATTAAAGTTCGGTATACTAGATTATCATAAGATACTTTTACTGTTCTTATTTTATTGCTAGATAAAGACAAATCTATTTCATTTCCAGCAACTAATCCGTGAGGAGATTTTGTTATTATGTTAGCATATTTTTTTACAATATTTGATTTAATAACATCATTTCTATTTGTTTTTAATTTTTGATTATTTCCCACACCATAATTATTATATCTGATTAATTCAAAAATAGAATCAGATCCAATACCAACATATTGATTAGAAGAACCTATAGAAACTTTTTGTGTTGAAAGTCCAATGTAATCATTAGAATATGGTACAACATACAAAGAATCTACATCAGTAAGATCTTTTGTTGTTGTTGCATAAGATACATTTATTGAAGTATCAGTATCGTTTATTGTGTAAGATAACTTATCATTCAGTATAAATTTATGATTTGGTAAGAATATTGTATTTGGTATAGTATCTTTTGTTTTTACCAAATCTAATTCTGGAACATTTAGATATAATAATCCACTCTTGCCATCTGAACGTTGAAGAATAGATGCATAATTTTGATAGTAAAGACTTAAATTTTCTCTCTCAACTTGAGCTCCCCAAACATAAAATGTTGGAGATGAATTTAATGTAAATCCTCCTGGTCCATAAGTACCAACTCTAAAATTATGTGTTCCAGAAGCAGTAAGTTGTTTGAATGTATATCTTCTATAGTCTTTAGTTAAGGTTACCAATTGACCATAATATAAAGTTCCATCATCAACTATTAAATAGACAGATTCTCCACCTTCTTCTCCCTTTAAGAACACAGAGAAGACATTTTCTTCATTTGCCAAACTTACTCCATTGTATCCATAGAGAAAATAATCAGAATTTCCCGTAGTATCTGCAATACTGATTTTAACTGCTTGTTTTTTATTTTCTATAGGGGAATTTTGGAAGTAATCAATAGATCCAGTTATATTTGCATCATTTGTCCAAGGAGTTCCTGGTAATTCTTCAGATGAAATTGGATATGAGTATTGCAATAAATTTTCTGATCCTATTATTATAGATTCTGTGGGGTTAAAATAGTATTCTGAATTTGTATTATATGTTTTATCTGTAGATAAACCAGTCTTAACTATTAATTTTCTAGGTAATTCTTCGATAGTATCACCAGGAGAATGTGTAGTAGAAATTGATCCAGCATAAGATCTTTCTACCTTTATAGTATAATTTTTACTGTAAATATTTAAAACTTTAAATAATTCTTCGTTTGATTTGTATACGTCACCAACAGATATTACTGAATTTAAATCACCATTAACTTTTAAATATGTAACTATCCCCGTTTGAGAAGAATTCCCTAAATTTGATAAGATATTTAATTTATTAGTCTTTTTAACTTCTAATGATTTGACTGGACCAATAAATTTTGTGGATATGATATTGCAATCGTCAATAATTGCAATGTCATTGTTTGTTATATCTACAAAATGACTAGAAATTCCTAAGTAATTTCCATTACTGTCCAATCTAGAGAATTCTAAATCGGAATAAAGATATTCATTAAATGTAATAGTTCCTATTGAACGACCAGAAATAGATTTTACAACAGCGAAAGCATTACTTCCAAAAGTTCCTTTATTTTCAAAATAAATTTGATCTCCTGCAGAATAATTGTTACCTCCAGAAACAACATTTAATTTATCAACAGAACCAGAACTAACATTAGTTATTTGTGGAAGTACTTTTTTAAATGTTTCTGGACTTACTAATCCATCATAGAATGTATTTTCTTTAGAAAATCCAAAATACGATGTAAATCTAAACCAATTATCATCTACAGATATTCTAGACAAATTTGAAAAATCATTAAAGTTAAATGGTATTGGTTTTGAATTAAAAGAATTTCCGATTACATATGGAAATCTTGGTTTCAAAAATCCATTATAGTCTCCAGTAGATTCTTTATTTTCATTAAAAGATGAAAAATATGCATACACTCCGTTTGGAAACTCTGGAGTTTTGCAGAATCTTCCATTACTGATATCTAAATCCCCTGCATTTGTAAATATATAATCTTCTACAAAATATCCAACTGGGAAAATATTTACTGGTGGTCTGTTTTGCTCTAATATTCTTAATTCATATCCACTACTTAACTTTTTAACAGGACCTCCTTCAATATTCGCATACCCATATGGACCATATATTGGATTTCCATCATATGCCCATCCAATTATAGGAGAGTGATATTTAATAGTATCGTTGTCATTTAATAAGTCTTGTTTAAATATTGGATTCCCATCATTATTTAAAGATGATGCTAAACATTGCTCTCTAATTCCTCTTGACGCAAATCCATGACCATAAGCTAATTCTTTAGAAATATCTTTAGATTCATAAATTATTCCATCATCAACTCTTATTGATTCTGTATCAAAAAGTTTTTCTACCAAGTTTATTGTCCATGTCTGGATATTAACATCAAAAGATGCTCCAAATCCATTAGATATAACTTCTATGGAAGTGTTCTTTGTATACCCAAAACCACTATTTAAAACTGTAACTGATTCTATTCTTCCATTTACTATAATAGCAGTTAAAACTGCATTAAATCCATCGCCATTGATTTTTAATATTGGCGCAGAATTATAATTAGAACCACCATCAATAACTGTTACACCAATAATTTTTCCCTGACTAGAAACTGTTGGTAAAAGTTTTGCATTTTCCCCATTATATAAATTAATAGTTGGTTTCCTGTTATAGTTAATAATGGAATTATCTCCATAATTGCGACCAGGATTTTTTACAGAAGTTGAAAAAATTTCACCACCAAAAATTGGATTTAATTTTGCAGTAAATGATTGACTGCCAACAGTGTTTATTCCTATAGGAGCTTCAACTTTTATACTTATTGGAGTATATGATACTCTATGCTGCCCACTTCCAAAGTCCGAAAATACAACATTTAATTTATTATTATAATTAAAATCTCTTCCAAGTTCTGTTGATAGTACTTCATATACTTTGAATTCGTTTTCATTTATTCTTTTGACATAATATTCTGATGTAGATGACAATCCCGTAGGAAGAACCCCATCGCTGTTAAAAATTACTATTTCTTTGTCTAAAAATCCATGATTTTTTATACCAATAATATCAAAATTTCTCCTAATATTTGTTGAATCGAAGTATAAAATTTTATTGGTATAATTTGATCCAGAGTCTAAAACATCAACAGAAGATATAATATTTTTTGAAGATACTGATGTGAATTTATGAATACCATCTCCATAAGATGAGAATGTTATGGTGTTTATTCCAGAAACAGATTCTTCAAAACTATTATATAAGTTTGCAGTTATACCATCATATGAAACAACATAATAAATTGATCCGTTTACTAATCCACCAATTGCATCTTGACCAAGAGTATTGTAAACAATTGCCTCAAAATTTTTAAATCTATTAAATTTTTTAAAATCTATAGTTCCAGTATCTAAATCTAATTGATTATATAGACTTGAAGTATTAAATAATATTTCATTCTTTTTACTTGTTAAATTACACTTTACTTTTGCACCAAAACCATTTCCACCACTAATCGTAACAATGGGTTCTGATTCATATCCAAATCCAGGATCTATTACATCAACTCGCTTTAATACTCCCCTAACGTTAGCAGTTACAACAGCATCTGTTCCGAACCCAGAGGAACCTCCTGAACCAACATTATCAATAATCTCTATTTTTGGTGGATTTATAACATCATAGTTAGAATCTCCTGGAGAGGAGGGAATGACATCTACGATTTGTCCATAAAAAACAGTATCTGTAGACTTATAATTTAATAATTCTACACCATTTAAAAAGCATCCAATAGCACCAGGAACTGTAATTTTTTCTGCAATTGGTGCTTCGTTTACTGGTTTACTATATTTTCTTATTATATTTTGTTGGTATAATGATTTATTATAAAATTTTGATAATATTAATTTATTATTAGTTGCTGTCCCAAATAATTCTAAGAATTTCTCTGATCTAATATTTGATCTACTGGAAGCTAATTTTATAGTACTATCACTAACTCTCTTTACAAAATACTGACCTTCTGGTAAATTGAACCCAAAATTACCATCATAACTATAGTATACAGAATCTCCAGTAATAAAGGGGTGATTTCCAATTATCAACTCTTCGCTTGGAGTTGGTAAAGATGCCGAAAATTTTACAGTTAATGTATTATCCCCAATGTTTCTCGATAAGTAACTTGGTAATTGTGTTGATGTTACATAAGTATCATCTTTATCAATATAAACATTTTGAACGTTACTAGAAATTATATTTAAATTGGAATTAAAAAGAAATGTTGGCTTGGAAATATTTCTTTTAATAACATATTTTTTATTCAGATTCAGAAATGAAGTTACATTAATATCAAATACGTTTGTATTTGAAAAACTTATAACGACACTACTAAACTGTTCTCCACTACTACTTACTAATGTAAAAGTATCTCCTGCCCTAAAAATATTATCGTCAAAAGTTTCTACTCTATATTGAGAAATTCCATTAAGTTTTTCTGTGACTTTAAATAAAGATTTAACATTATATTTTGGAGAAGTATTTAAAAACCAAGTAGTATGTATTTTCTCATCACTTTCTTTACCCAATGAAGTAATGTTAACATTATCACCATCTTCATAAAAGTAAGTTTCTTCTCTATCATAATTAATATCTCCAAGAACACCCTTTACTCTTACTTTTATTATCTCATTATTATCATTAAATGAATATGCAAATTTATTATCTAATATATTAGTACCAGACGCTAAATTAATTGGTAAAGATAAATTAAAAAATTGCTTATCATTCTTTCCATTATATTCTACTACAATTAAAACACCATTGTCGTAGAATTCAATAGAACCAGAATCCGCAAATCCCAAAGTAGAATCTACGTCTAGATATGTTTGTCCAGCAGAAGAATTGTCGGTGGTCTTTGTTTTACTATGAACAGAAAAATTAAATGACTCTACATCTGGATTATAATCTAATGTTAAAGAATAATATTCTACACCATCACTAATAACAAGCTCTGAAGATATGATAGTAGCAAAAGCACTTTTATCTACACCATTCACATCTTCAAATAAAGTTCTTCCAGCAAGATCTAAAGGATTTCCTTCATATGCCTCAACAACAATCTTTCTAGTTATTCTATAGTCAGCATCTGAAGATTGAATTATGTAGTCTCTTGGTTTTATTATTTTGCTGTTTACTCCCCATACAATATTAAATAATATTTCAAAAGACTTATCTGTTCCTCTTGAAGAATAAAAATCTTTAATTCTAGATACTAATATTTTTTCATTTAATTCTTGATAGAAATCAATCTCTTCAAATCCTGGAGTATATTGTGATTTGAATTTTTTATATAATTCGAATAATAATAATGCATTTAAATTGTATACGACAGTATTTGCTACATGCTTACTTTTAAATGAAGTAGAGAATTTAAAATTATTTTTGCTATAATCTGTTATGCCACTAAATCCTCTCTGACACCCCAAAAATTCTGTCTTGGTTTTTCTATCATAGAATATAATCTCATCATCAATTTTAATAAAACCATTTTTTGATGGAAATCCATCTGTATTGGTAACAGTTATTGATTTTGAATCTGTAGTAATGTCTGAAGATAATTCTGTATAGTATATAAGCTCAGATATATTTTCTAGTTTTATATAATCATCGATATTATTAAGAATATTTTTTGGACCACCAGAAAACTCTAAGGACCTATAATAATCCTTCAGAAGTTGTATAAAGTCTGAATAAGACTCTTTTACATAAGATGGTTGCTGATCTGTGACTAAATTTTGAATCTGTACTCTATTTTTCATGTTTTTATATTCTTATTAAGTCTTCGTTTAAATAACTAGATGTAACTATATATCCTGATCCAGACAGATCAGTTCCAGAACTGATGGTGTCGTTTATTAAATTTAAAGTTGAAGATGTTGTGTCTAATTGTAAATACAAATCTTGTTTTCCTATAATATCATTTGATTCTGGAATAGCTGATAATTGTATTATTCTATTTCCAGCAGGATCTAATTTAGTTGTAGATATAATATTTAAGTAATTTAAATTGATCTCCCCAGTTCTATAGTTTATATTTCCTACTTTATTTTTTACAATTACTGGATCATTCTTTGACGTTAATCTGAATATAAAAAGATCTCCATTAGTATCATCTATTGGTCTATCGCTCAAATATACAACTCCAGAAATATCACTAACACTAAACCCACTTGATTTTATATTGTAACCTGTTTTTCTTTTTATATAAAAAGAATTACCAAAACAAATTTCATACTGTGTATTTGTACCTTCATTTATTTTTAGATCTCTTCTAATTGACATTGATGTGATATTTGATGTTATGGCATCTGATGTATCATCAATCAATTTTAAAAATTTACTATATTTAAATCTAGAACCATAACTATTCAATTCTTTAGATTTTGAATAAAACTCTATGTTAGATTGGATTTGGTCTTTAAGTGTATTTGCATAACCTCGATTTATATTGTAGTAAACGGCAGTATTGTATTCAATATAAAGGTATTTTAAATCAATAAATTCTGGCAAAATTCCAGCAACTGAATATTTCTTTAATTTTTGTTTTAAAGAATCTTTAAGTGAATTTGATAAGTATGTTCCATTTCTTGGTTTTACTGTAATAAAAACTTTGCCATATTGTGGAGGACTTAATTCTTCACCACCAAAAACAGCAACTGATTCTGTTTCTGGATAAATTAAAGGAACTATAGTCTCATAATCTGAAGATGTTACTGCTCTATTTTGACTTGCATACAGTCTAGGAGCGAATTTTTTTATCGAAGGTATTGATTCTATTGGTGCTCCATAATCACTAAACTCAATGGTAGTCAATATAGGGACATCAATATCCAGTGAATTTCCATTATTATCAGTTAATATTCCATTAAATTCAAAACTTCGGATCCCATTTGCAGCTTCACCCTTGGTTTTAATATAAGATACTGTTATATAATTTTTATCAGATAAAGCACTACCAAAAGTACCATCACCAAATATTAGTTCATATCTACTATCCTCAATTTCATTAATAAAGAATACTTTATCTGAAGAACTTACATTTGTAATATTATCTGCAAATTTATAGATTATAGAATTGTTACTAGTTTTACTATCTTTTACACTTACTCTTATCGTGTTAGTATCTATATTGTTGTTTTTTAATATAAATCTTTGAGTTTTACTAAGAGAATCTACAGTAAAAAATTCTTCAATATAAGTACCTTCAAAAATATCAACATCTACAAATTCCGCCAATTTACCAGATACTCTTGATCTAATATCGTCTGGAATTGAGTAAACAAAAGTATTCAAGAGAGTACCATCGGATGAAGAAGCTATGATACCCTTTTTTACAATTACTGAAATTGGATTTTGATCATATTCTGTCAAATCAACATAAAAAGATACTTTTGCTTTGGAGCATCTAACGGATCTTGGTAAATAACCAATGTTTCTTGCAATAGATACTACATTCTCTCTTAGAGTTGCTCCATCCAAGAACACTTCATTAGTCAACATATTAGCATTATAAGAGCTAATATAAGTGTTGTACGCTAAAGTATCTAAAAGAACTCTAAAGTTAGATCCTTCGAAATCATAATCTGTGAATCTACCATCAGCTCTTAAAAAACTTTTGATAGACTCACGTATATCATTGAAGTCTAGTGATGATACGTTAACTAATGACATTTATCTTGTTGGTAGTAATATGAATAATAATTGCTGAGGAGGAGAATCAATACCAACAATTAAGTATTCAATGTTTACATTTAGTTGGTTTAAATCATAATTTGGTTTTACGACTACATCTATTATTTTTACTCTAGGCTCATTATTCTTTATAACAATTTCAATTTGTCTTTTTATATCATTAACTAAGTCTTGGGTAATATTTTCAAATAGTAGTCGATTTACTAAAGAACCTATTTCTGGTTCAAAAAATTTTTCACCCTTTGATGTGAATATTAAATTTTTAATAGAGCGTACTATAGCATCTTGATCTCTCAAAACAACTATATCTTTTGTCAATGGATTTCTTTTTAAAGAAAGGCTTATATCCCTAAATCCAGATTTAACACGCTCTATTGGCATTATCTTAGGTATAGTTATCCTTTATTTATACCTATTTTTTACCACTCATGTCCCCAGGTGGGTTCAGTTCCATATGACCAATCATCATAATCATTATCATTACGAATTTTTTCATGAACATCATTTTGCTTTTCAAAATCATGTTTTTTTGGAGTTACATCATCCTCAACAATTTCTCTAAGCATTCTTTTTTCAGTACTTGATTGTAGTTTTTTTGCTAAAGAACCATAATCTGTTACTAATCCATCGGTTCCCCACATCTCCATCATATAATCATTATTACGATCTGCTGGTTTTCCCATTTTTTGCTCCTGATTGTTTAGATCAGAACTTTTTACGGGGTTGCTATCCCGTGATTCAACTCCAATGATTGTTTGGTCTCTCCCACCAAAAATGAAGATCTTCTATTGCATCATCATAATATAATGAAACCATATCACTTTTAAATTTACTATGAATATTTTCACATAATGCTAAGGTATAATAATTTTTTTCTGTAAATTGTTCCATTATTTTAGTAATCCACGTATAAGTACCACCTTTTATTACACCAGCCTCACATAAAACAAAATTATCCCAATCTAAAACCCAATCCGCATAGTTTATTTCAAAGTCTACTTGATATTTTTTTGAATCTTCATCAGGAAAAGGAACATTAACTGCTTCAATATGAAAAATCTCCCGCCCCATTGATAATGAGTGCGAGAGATGTTGAGTTACAATACTAGAATAATCAGGAGAAACGCACAAGAAGCAAGTTTTACTTGGATCAATGTCCCAATTAGACATTTTAATCTTGTATGTTAACTCCTGAATGAGTGCTAATTCTTGATCTTGTGATATAAACTTTAAATTTTTCATTTTTATAACTCAAGATCATCTGATTTATTTATTTTCCTTGACCCCTATACCTTTTGCCTGCTCCATTACGAGATGATGCCGCATGTTTTGTATGTTGCCCTTGCCCTTGACGAGTTTTTTTGGGTTTGGATTCAATTTTATTGTTACTAGAAGTTCTACGAGTTGCCATAATTTTTAATCAAATAGTGGTTCAAGTTCAATTAATTCAGGATCAATATCTGCTCCTGCATAAAATTGCTCAGATAAGTCTTGGATAATATCCGAGCAATCGTTGAAAGAGAGGTTTTTATAAATTACTCGACCATTATAGCATATGTTATAACGGTCTTGAAATTTATTCATCAGATTACGCGAGTCTTTTCGTGTCCAACACGAATACGAGGATCACACCAAGTTTCAATACCTGCTTCTTTTGCATCTAAACAGAAGGACACATCCTCTCCACACATATCCTGAACTGCTCCAGATTCAAAAACTTGCATCTTAGGTGCAAACCAAGGGTATTCAAGACGCTCAAAGACACCATGACGAATCATTACCCATCCAAATCCAGTATAATCAACTGTGAAGGGTTTACGACGCTTCGAGATGCTCTCCACAGTCTCGTGATTCATCACCCCACCATTACGACGGAAGTCTTCCTCATCTAACCAATGAGCAACAGAAGTGGTTTGCCCATCCTCAGTAGCATACCATCCTGCGACAATTTCTCTCTCTTCCTGAGCATTACCGTCAGCATCTGGTCCAGGTACTGCAAGATCGCACAGTTGCCAGAATTTTTGAGTATTAAAAACAATATCATTATCAATCCAAAGTTGATAATCATACTTTAGTTTACCATCCCAGGGGATTTGCTTCGGACCACGTAATACGTTTGCACCAAGACACTTACAACGTGCAAAGTTAACCATTGATGAGTAATCCTGTGAGATCTGAATACTCATGTTGTTTTGTACAAGGTCAAAGCATAGCTGCACAAAACTCTTTAAAAATGTATAAGAGCAACCTCGACCAGGCATACAAAAGACAATACTCTTGCCTTGCATACGCTCTTTGATTGCATCATAATCCCAATCTTCTTTTGGCGCAGTCGGAGCTGCCGCCTTTACAGTAAATCCTTTTGCCATTTTAGAATAATTCTCTCAGATCAATTTTAACAGTTTATATGTAGCAAGTCAATATGAAGATTCTGCCACCATTCTCTTATTTATCTCTAGTTTCTCATACTCATAATTCTCATCATCAAGATTGTCCCACTTCTCACGGAATTCTTCTTCAGTTAATACTGCATATAAACATTGATTCCTTTTGTTATAAATGTGATAAACTGTTTGTGATTCCATAAAAAATTCATTATCGGAACGTATTATATATGACCATGATGAAAATTCCAATGCTAACTAAAAAACCCTTCGGGTGCTTCGCAATCCAATATGTAAGAATTACTCTCCACATATTCCAATAAGGTCTTCGGCGGCGCATCATAAAAATTCTCATCAACTCTATTATAGCACCCTTTTACTTGAAAAATTTTCTGGGCGATTTTTTTATATACCTTATAACACTCACTCGAATTGTCACCTCTGTAGGTTAGGGGAGTCATCCATTTTTATTTCGACGCAGGGCGCCGCATTAGCATAACTTATCGATCGATTTAACTGTCATAAGAACTGCTGATCAATGAAATGTGTCCGCACGAACATCATTTAGCACGCACGATTAGGGTCGCTGGGTATAAAGAACTCAGCGACCCTAAGTGTTACTCTACGGCATAAAAGGTCGCTGAGTTCTTTATACCCAGCGACCCTAATGTACGCTATGAGATACAACCGTTAGTGTCACAGATACCGACGCTTAGATCATACCCACGGCGAATTGGATAGATTCCGATATAGAATTTCCAGATACCTGCAGCGAGGAATTCATCACCAATTCGCGCAGATGTATCAATGCCAAAATAGAAGAATTTGTGAAACTTGAATGGGGTTTGGATACGCATTGCAGTGTGTGGTTAGTGTGAATGAAGGGGGGGCATTGCTGCCCCCTGAATGTAACTCAGAGACCGAACTTCTCCCTACAGATAGGTCCGATGCCTAACTTAATAGAGAGGGAGTTTGTGAGTTCCAAACCACAGCACGAGCACGTGCCAGTGTTTTGCCCATAGAGTTTGGCGGCAGCGTAAGGATCTTTCGCTGCATCTTGCACTTTCTTAATTAGTGCAAGTTCGGAGAGGTTTGTATTATCTCGGGTGATCCAACCGAGATAAACATTAGAAAGTGTTCCCCACTGGTTAACTTCCTTCTCGTGAGAGAAGATGTACATTTTGCCCTCGTATTTGGAGGGTTTCACGATGAAATCTTCGAAGCGCATCATGATGCGCTTTTTACCATTGTTTTTCGCTTCCTGAATAGCGTTAACGATTCCAGAGAAATCGTAGGAAGCGCGAGCGGTGTGGCGGATGATGGGATGGCGCATGATGCTTACCTTGGGTTTGAAGCGGAGCGGGTTTGCTTCGCTTCGCTCAGTGTAGACGATGATGGGGGCAAGTGCCGATGGCGCTTGTGCCGATTTCTGGATTGGTTTGGGGGGCACTGCTGCCCCCCTTTTGTATCATTCAGCGGCGAGAATGTAGCGATGCCGATGATGATCAGACTCTAGAGTTTCAGTGTCACAATCGCAGTAGGAAATCCACTGATCGTTGATCATAACGTCAACAGAAATCGTATCAATTTCAGAATCTAGAAGTTGCTTGTTTGTAGAATAGAAATCAGCGTAAAGTGTAGAACCCTCAGCATAGATTTCTACTGCATCATCAATCTTTCTGAAAGGTGCAATTTCGCGGAGCAGGGTGATGATTTCCATTGTGAGAATGATGGTAGTTTGTGAGTTTGGAGATGGGGGGATTTCTCCCCCCAATTGTTTCATTCCTCAGGACCGAATGCACACTCTAGAGAATACCATTCAAGTTCCTGATCATCATCATAGAATGATGCCCAATCTTCCTCAGTGGGGATATATTCCTCAATCTGAGGGTAACAAACGAAAGGATCGAAAGTCATTTCAGGTGTGGGGTTGTGCGGGTGTGTCCCGCTTGAGAGAATACTAGGCGATGGGGGGCACCCTTAAGGTGCCCCTGTAACAATCGTTCACACTACAGCGGCGAGCAACAGATCACGCTTGCGACGCTTGCTAGGCATAGAAAACCACAGATCCCGCTTGCCAGTTTTCTGGTTTCGGGTTGCTGCCAACTGCCCACGAGTTTCCAGATCAACTAGCACGGCGTGGATGGTTCCCTTGTGGCGCTTAGGGTCCAAACCCATGGCACGCACAAGGTCGGAACCCGTCATCGGACCCTTGCGGATCAGGATGCTGCGGGCAGCGGTGCGGATCGCAAGGTGGAAGGCGCGGTCGATTGCGGTGAGCATTTTCCTAGGAGCGGTGCGGGTGTGTCCCGCGTGATCTAATGGTAGCGACTAGAAGGGTCGCCAGGTGGCAGGCGCAGCGGTTTTGTTACAATCCGAAATATTGAAAACTTGTGAGAGAAAGTCTGCCCATTCAGCATCATTCATCACCACACAATTCTTTTCATCAAGTTCGCGTTGTGCGCGTTCGGAAAGTTTCAGGCGGAAGGATTTCATTGCTCGATGATGTTGGCGACGGTGTGCAATGTTGCAGCGGTAGTGTTCCTAACTGCAGGAGAGAGTAGGAATGCAACAGTGAAAATGATCAGAATTGTTTTCACTTTTGTGCCTCACGGAAAGTAACAACCTCAGCAGGAGATCCGCAGGAACGATAGAACGCAACCATACGGTTTGCCTCATCAATTGTAGCAAAGGTTTGTGTTCGCCACTCACAAGAATTGTAGGGGGTTTGGTAGCGAATTGTGATGCCGATTGCCATGGTTTGAGAGTGAAGAATTGGAGGGGGATTTCTCCCCCTAAGTGTTTCAGATCAGGCGGTGATTTCCATCCACTCCTGTTCGTTGCAGTAGATCACAATGGGAGATCCACCGAGTTCAATACTCCAATCGAAAGCAACATCAACGGCGTGCTCTTCACTTGTGAAGAACTCTAGGTGATCCATACCAGTGCCCTTAGGAGCGGCAGACCAGGAAGTGAACATTTCGGGTTTCCGATTGTGCGAGGTCCGTTGCCTCGCTTGAGAGTATATTTCCATAGATTGGAGTGCATTTCAAGCGTTAGTGTTCGGTTTGAGAATTGGCACGCTTGGCGCGTGCTCTCGCAATTGTTTTTTCTACGTTTGCAATTGCGCGATGGTCGCTGATAGTTTTCGAGGTGACAATTTGCACCCCATGCTCATCACGCCAGACTAAATGATTAGTTTGGCGATGTAACGTGAAACCGTATGATTTCATCATCGCCTTTAACCTAGTTTGTGTTTTCATGATAAAGAATTGGGGGGGGCAATTGCCCCCCTGTAGATTAGACCAGACCCTTGTGAATCCTACGGTATGCAACCCAGGTGATCGCCTGAACTTGCGCCGCAGTGTGTACCTTACCCGACACCTCAGAGATTAACTTAGCAGCGTCACGGTAAGCATCTTGAATCTTGCGGAAAGTTTTGTCTGACATAGCAGGAACTTCTTTTAGGTTAGTTACACTGCCATTCCACACATTGTAAGCGTGACCATCAATGCAGGGCGTGTCAGATTTCCCATCCTTTGCAATGCAAAGATAGAAGGCGATTGTTTTGTTTCCCCGCAGAACTTTGCAGATCAACTCATCACTTTCTAGCATCATTTCGATGATAGTGATCGCCTTATCTTTGTTTGCAGAGTATGAACAAACGCTCACACTTTCAAACGGGATTTCATAACAATAGGCACGCAACATTGCCTCTGCATCTTCTACATTTCTCTCCCACTTGTTGTTAGGAGAGAGTGCAGCGATCACACCTGCCACAGTGTTAGGAGAGAACCCATACTTTTCGCCTAAAGTAACACAAACGCTGTAGGCATTGTGATACCATTGCGAACCCATTTCTCTGTCCAGAATGTTGCTCTGGAAATACATTGCAACGATCGAGTCGGTGTGTGCCATGTCGTGAATGAATTTCGACTCCCATAGAATTGCACAGATCAGCAGGCATGTCAAGCATTGAACGATCAGCGTAACTTATCGGTGACATCAGAAATTCTTATGGCCCAGGGGTTGACTTTTAGGGGCACCTGCCCCTACGCTAGAGGGCGGGAGGGGGTGGGAAGCTTAAGCTTAAATCTAAAGTATAATCTAAACTACAAAAAAAACCCCCGCTGTCCAGGCGGGGGTTTGAATCTCCAATTTAGTTCACGAAATCAACTCATCTTATCATCTTAACTATACAATAGGCATCTCCGTTTAGTTTAACATCCAATGTGGGTCATTGTTAACATGAATCCAAAAGAAGTTACGATTGTTTGCACTTCTCAAGAATAGCATGTCACCTTTAACCTGTTCAATGATACAGGTTCCGTCACTCCCCATTAGATTTGCAAAGCGGTTTTTTGCTTTGCTAGATTTGGGAGTGACGGTTGCCAGGGGTTCCATCAGAAATCAATCGGTTCAAGCGATGGAGTCATTGTAGCAGATTCTGCTTCGGGTTGGTCGTTTGTCAGGGAATCAAGAATCTTTAGAATTTGATCACCGTTAGAACCTTTGCGAAGCATTGAAATCAAAACTGTTTTAGTCATGATGTATGAATCTGGTCGAGATTAATTGATTAATTGATTGATACTCGACGAGATATGATGACGCACATCTCGTCGAGATTTTCTACACTCAGGCGGTTACAATTTGCAGAGTGCCATCCTTGATCTGGCAGTTAGCAAAAGAACCAACACTTTCGCCCAGACGGATCACCTCATTGATGTCCTGTTGGAAGCGAGCAGGATCCTGCACAGTGTAGTTGTAGTTGCGTCCACCCTTAAAGGTCAGAGTAACATTGCCATCATCCATGATGCTCACGGCATCAAGAGCGGAAGAATTGAATGCAGAGACTTCAAGAGCGACAGGAACAAAAGTAGTAGCAGTCATGTTCATAAAAAAAGTAAAGGTTTGAGTGAAGTGTTTTGAGCGGGATGCTTCACCCCCGCTTGTGAATCTATTCTACATTGGGGATGAGAATTTCAATCTTGTTACGGATTGCATACACATCCTCGGAATTGTAATCTTTACTATCCAAAGCATTACCAACAAAATTGTAGATCATTTCCCATTGATCTTCGGTAAAGAGTTTGCGGTAGATGGTCTTGGAGAGTGTGTCTGACATGGGATGTCTCAGGAACAAAGGTAATCTATCAGGGGTTTGGGGGGATGTCAACCCCCCCAGAGAGGCAGTTCAGAGATCTGCCAGCATCTCATCCAGGGCAGCGGTGTCGATGGTTGCATCCATCCAGCGGGCACCGTCTGGAGTCATCTGCCCGAAGACATACTCAAGGCGAGGAATCAAAGCATCATAACGATCATACTGGCAAGCAATTTTATAGTGAGCGTAGTTGTTTTGCAACCACAGTGCTACATTCCAGGTTTCCCAATTCTTCCAACCGTTGAAGTCGGTGCGCTCAGGGATCAGAGAAGTGAGGCGGTCCATGGGTTTGTTTGAACTGAGAGAATTCTACAGGAGGGGCGGACCCCTTAGCGGGTCGCTTGTGCCACCTCGCTGGCAGGCACACGGGTCACGGTGAGGCGCTTCCACCCCTCCACCCGATAGTAGCGCAGTTCTTCAATCACGCTATTCACCACATTGTCATGCTGTCGGGTCATGCCCTTGGCAGTGGTTGCCTTGCGACGCTTGCGATACTCAACAGCGGTGGTGCCATCAGCACGATCAAGTTCTACACGGTAGAAGGAGAAGGCGTTGCTGGTCATGACGGTGGTGTGAACTGAGGTCATTGTAGAGGAATCAGGGGGGACTGAGATCCCCCCCTTGTGCAGGTTCTTAGAGTGTCACTCCTCCAGCAGTTCAGGATAGTGATCACTAATCTCAGTGATCAGTTCCTCTTCAGTATAGTTGGTGAGGTTTTCCACCAAAGTATCAAACACGAACTGTTCCATGGTTTTCATGTCCATGCTGTCCATCAGTTGTTCAGCATAACGATCAACCAGAGTGCTAAGATCGTTGGTCCAGGATTTAGCGTTGTTGTTCATGATGGTGGTGTTGAACTGAAGTCATTGTAGAGGCATCAGGGGGATTTTTGCAACCCCCCCACTGTGCCAGTTCTTAGAGTGTCACTCCTCGGGAGATTTGATGTTGAGGAAGACCATTTGCATTGCTTCACCGCCAACCCAAAATGTCACATAGTTTTCGTGAACTTCAATGTCACCATCTACAGTGGAGAGATCAACATAATCCTGCCCATCATTGTCTGCGATGTAAGGATTGTCGTCCGTATCATACCCTACAAAGTAGAGCGTATCATTCACGCAGACAGCATAAGCATCTGCCAGAAGATTGTGGAACTGTTGTAGAGTGATGGTAGTGTTGGTCATTTGATGAGTTGAGTGAAGTTGTCAACGACAATTTGGCAGGCAATTCTTTGGACTTCATCCATTTGTCCCTCATCATC
>Ga0208161_1000160_pt1 | contig 37418 bp, 43 predicted proteins | sample CB_VirMetaG_3_FD_184538 | JGI IMG/M metagenome (GOLD analysis project Ga0208161, IMG submission 184538) | Freshwater to marine saline gradient viral communities from Chesapeake Bay - CB_1508_1S Viral MetaG (SPAdes) (version 4) | ecosystem: Environmental > Aquatic > Marine > Coastal | place: USA... | reverse complement strand
TAAGTTCATAATTTGACCAAACTAATTTTCTAAAGTTTACAAAACCAGAACTTGTAAAAAAATTAGGTTTCGAAAAAACCGCAATATTTTCAACACCATATTCTTTCAATTTGTAAAGGAATTGTGCGTACAATTGTTGGGATGACCGACCGATACCATTATCCAACATAATTTGATTGACTTTTGTTTTTGAAGTTCCAGATTTGTGATTACCAATCGAAGTAGATGAGGTACCGTAAGGGGGATTCATCAACACAATGATTTGACGACCTTCCTCAATCGCTTTACGAAGACCTTCAGGAAGTTTCTCGTAGTCATCGTTCAAGAAGTCGTACTGAAACTTAACCGCCTCAGGGTTGTAACCCATTTGGTTTGCAGTGTCAATATCTGATTGGTTCAGCGTAGAAACGTACAACTCACCGAATTTGTAGTCACGAGTCAAGTTACCTGTTCCCCAAGCTGGGTCCCATACCACGTACTCCTCTTTCCAATTCTCACCGTAAACAGACGCGATGTACTCGTGAGCTTTGTCAACCCAAATTGCCGGTGTGAAGAACTCTCCTTGCTTGCGACGAGTGGTGTCCTCAACAATCCGATCAACGACAGCAGCCAACTTGTGCTTTTGAGATGGAGAGTAAGAAGATGCGAAGTGAGCGAAGAATGATTCGAAACCCTCACGTGATTGGATCACCACTTCACCGAAAGACTTGGTAACAACCATCTTGCGACGCTTCACAGGGTGAAGGTAGTTATCCTCTTTGTTCACCAAAATTTGAACGAACAAATTAGCCTTTTCGTTGGTGGTCAATTTGGTCTTACCCAAAACTTTCTCTTCGAAGTAACGGAAAACTTCAGTGATGTTCTTGTCCGTAACAACCACTTTACGTTGAACGTTGTCAGTCAAATCTTTTACCTTATCAATACACTGAGTGAAATCATCAGAGTTGAATACGAATGGTTTGATGTTCTCGTCTTTCATCATGGCCAACACCAAGTCCGTTACAGTATAAGCCGATGAAGGGGCAATGCTCCAATTGATATTCATATCCAAGTACTTAACCAAATCATTGACGTGAAGAGCAACACACTCGTTACGATCACCAATGAAAACGGTAGATGGGGGAACAATACCTTTATCGTAGAATCGCTTGATGTAAAAAACAGATTGAGCCAAAACTTTAACCAATTCAGACTTGGAGGAAAGTTTGACATCGTCCTTGAACTCCATCAACACACGAAGTTTAGCACTCTTAGACACACCAAAACCATCACATCCAAATGGAGAAGTGATTTCCATATCCTTAAACTTGTTTCGGAAAGTGTGACGGTATACGTTCTCTACGTCTTTCTCGTTCAAAGCTTTGGTGAGGGATTCTGACATCATATCTTATTATTTAATTCAAAGATACAAAATTGTTTCGAATCAACAAAATTAAATAGGAATATTAACGGACAGGAAGGTCCAAGGTAATGAATTCAGAAGTTGATCTGAGGTATTATTTAGATTTAATTTCACTTTAACATCTTTACCAAATAAATTTAAATACAACCCCATCAAACCAAATTTTTCGCCGGTACCATCAACATGTTTGTTGAATATGTAGGGAACAACCCCTTTTGAATTTAAGAAATCCACAACTGATTCATTTTTATTAAATTCATTCTGAACTAATTTAGTTTGTATTTCATAATTCGATAAAAGTGAATTTTCAATATCTTTTTTCAAACCACTATCAATTTTTGAATAATTGAGTTGTGTGAGAGGTACTACCAAGTCTTGGATTTTCTGCTCATACAATGACTTGATTCTTTTTCTTTCGTCTTCGGTTATCACAAATTTCATTCAAATAAATATTCTTACAAAATAAAAAAACCCCCACCACAAAAAAGCGATGAGGGTTCAGGCAAACTCTGAGACTACGAGTTTTAGAGGGCCAGTCTTTGGTGGGATTATCCTTTCGGTTGGTTCCCCACTCGGTCCACGTTAGTTGCCCAACGTATCCAGCCAGTGTCGGTAATTTGGGTCTACCACTCCTTTCGTTGAAACCTACTCAACCGTTACTCTAATCTCTTGAGTCTTGCGAACTCACTAAGGGATGGCCGTCCCACGAGGTATTTCGTGATTGACGTAAGGGGACGTGCGGTCCACTTACGACTTCATTAGTCCGTTGACTTGAAGTGTTAGACACCTTTCAGTCTCAACGCCCGAAGACTTTCGCTAGTTGTATTACATTGATTACATATCGTTGCAAGATAGTAGCTATTTATGGAAGAATGAAAGATGTGCTTCGGGAGAAGTTTCGTTCCTTTGGGGAACAAAATGCTTCACACCTCTCTGTGAACCCGCCAGTTCACGGTCATTCAGGACTACGGTGGGTTTGACCCCGTGGTAACCCCTCAGACTGGTACCCAGCTTTACAACATCCGGCGGGATGTCTCAAACCGTCACCTGTACCTTTTCCTATTGGTGTCTCCACCTCAACCCCGACTCTCCACGAAATCGAAGTAACCTCCTCCCCTCAGCACTTGCCGTCAGGGTATCAGTCGTAGGTACTTTGTTTAGTTGTCAGGTCCATGACCTGCGAGAATCCAAAAGTCGCTAAACTCCCTTCATCCCCTTTAGTCCCATCACTGGGGTTATCTTATATGGATGCTAAACCACCCATTTCAAAACCAACTCACTTTTAGGGGGGTGAAATTGGCGATGTAAAAGAACGTATCAGAAACTTACTCTTTGAATAACGGAGAGAGAGATTTTGAGTTTCCGTATTCCTGATTTGTTACACAAAGATACTGCGAATTTTTGATCCGTCAATACCCTAACAACAAAAAAATGAAAAAAATTATTTTGATGAAACTATAAATATATCCTAAGAGATCAAAGATCTTGGTCATCAGTTATTCTTTGAAGAATTTTTTCGAAGTTTTTCATTCTCTTAGGATTGTTTTGATAAATTTTAAGAAACGACTTCAAGAATCTATCTGGATTTTTTCTAATTTGTTGGATAATGAAAGGTGACATACTTTCTCCACGGGATCCGAAAACATTTTGTAAATCTTGTTCAACACCTGTTTTATATAACTTATTTTTTTCATTGACCAATTCTCTCCCCAAAGTAACGGATTTTTGTTTGAGCTGATCAATAATCTGTTTTACACGATTTATTTTTAAGTCTAATGATTGCTTTATCGATCTTGTTCCTGTACCTTTATATTTTTTTCTTTCATCGTTCAATTGGTTGAGTTTCTTCTCTAAAAGATTGATGTCTTCTAAAAGATATGCATTGATAGCTTCGAGTTCCATTTCTCGAGTAATCGTCGCATACTTATTGAGTTTTTGTAAACTATAATATATCTCCCCATCATTGATGCTTTTTGTAACCTTAGCAACAACATTACCATTTTTATCTTTTACTATGAATTTCTCATTTGGGTTTTCACTTTCAGATTTTGAAATATCATATTTATATCTCTGTAGGTTTTTCAGATATTGAGGGAATTTAATTCTAAATATATGTGCCGGAACTTTAGCCAAATGTTTGATCCCTAACATACCACCATTAATTTTAGAATTATCATTAATTATTTCATCAACAATTTGATTTATAATATCGTCCTTTTTATACTGGTAAACCAAAACTTCGTTCCTATTCCCCAAGGTTGAAAAAATAAACCAATCAATTGGTCCAAATGAGTCAGAATTGTTTAGGATTGAAAGTAGAAGAGGTCTAAGTCTCTCAATGGGTATTTTGTTGGCGAGTGTCTGAACAAAATTTGCAAGTTTGTCTGCAGTTATACGACTTGGGAAGTCTATCTGAGGAAACTTTTTTCGATTTTCAGGATCCTTAAAAAATCTATCGAATGACGAAGCAACACCACCTAAGTCCTGAGATCCATTTGGATCGAAATTCTCTCTGAATTTTACTGAAACATTTTCATCACCGATTTTTACATCTGTCTTATCGGATTTATCTGATGTTTCATTGTTAGTAACAACTCCATCAAAAATACCACCGATAAGTCCTTCAAATGCTTTACCTCTAAAAGTTACAGAATCTGGATCTCTAATAACATCTGAATACCATTGCATAAATCGTTCAACGGATTCTGGTTTGTATTTTTCATCTGAACTAACACCTGGTAAAACATAATCAGAGTTTGAACCTAACTTTTGAAAATTTTTTCCATACTTCGTTAGAGCCGTTTTCATCGCCTCAGCAGTTGCACTCGGACTTATGTTGAACGGTGAAATACGTCCGATACTTTTACTGTAATCGGCGTCGGTATCCTGACTTAGTTTTTGTTCAAGGATAATATCCCTAAGATTTTTCAAAAGTCTCATAGTGATAAATACTCGGGAAAACTTTATTCGTCTTCGAGGCTATCCGAAAAAGTAGTTGTTGATTTGTTGATGGTTCCCTCATCGGAATCTGGTTCGTCCCAATATAAGAAGCGGTAAGAATTGTCTGACATGTTAGAGATATTTTTTGATTAGACTTCTGAATGTTTCACCCATGGGCAAAGGTAATTCATTTTCTCCGAAGTATCCACATTCAGTATGTTCATTTCCATCAATTGCTTTAGAAAGATTTGGAATAATTGGTTTTTCACTTTCATATTTGAATACGTACAACACCCCTTTGGGTTTTGATCCTTCACGGTTGTATCGTTTCACAACCCCCACAAAATAAATTTGTCCGTCAATACTCAAATTAGTTTCCTCGTAAAATTCTCTTCGAGCCGCTGAGGTTACCTCTTCATTTGGTTCAACTTTTCCTGCTGGGATACTCCATTCTCCCGGTAAACTTCCTTCTGTGTTTCTTTTACATAGTAAACATTTACCATTATGTACGACGAGAATACCGGCAGCTTTCTTCATATATTATATTTATCTATAACTATGATAATTTCAATCAACGATAATAATTTTTCTTGTGTAGTTGTTCACACCCCCTATCAGATAATGAGAGGGATGATGGGAAAGACATTTGACACTTTTGATGGAATGTTATTTATCATGCCAGAAGATACCATTCAATCATTTTGGATGAAGAATTGTATTGTACCAATGGACATTATTTTTATAAGTGACAATATGATTGAGGACATTTCCCCTAATTGTCCTCCTTGTACTACTGATGAATGTCCGAGTTATAAAGGAAGAGGTGGATTTGTATTAGAGTTACCGGGTGGAACGTGTAGGTCAAAAAAAATAAGAATTGGTGACGAGGTTGTTTTCCATTGAAAAAATTCCTAACTTTGGTATATGAAACTCCCGAGAATATACTACTACTACAGAAAAGATTTAGATCTTAGAGCCGTTCCCTATTGGAAATTGACACTATACTTGTTTTTGACGGTTTCTTTTGTTTTCACTATAGCGTATACCTATGGGAGGATAGATCAAATTAAGAACTTGACCGACTTGGAGAAGGAGATTTTGATTGTTGACCTCAACAGTAAAAACGATTTCAGTCAAGATAAGTTGGTTCAAATGTTGCAAGACCTAAATGTTCGTTTTCCACATATTGTATTAGCTCAGGCTCGATTGGAGTCAGGTGGTTATAGATCACGAATTTTTAAAGAAAACAATAACTTGTTCGGTATGAAACAAGCTACTGTACGTGTGAACACCGCATTGGGAACCCAGCATAACCACGCTTATTATGAAACTTGGAGGGAAAGTGTTTACGACTACGCCTTTTACCAAACTCGATACTTGAGTGGTGCTAAAACCGAAGGTGAATATCTTTATGTTTTGGGTCAAAGTTATGCTGAAGATCCTCTGTATGTTACCAAGTTACGTAACGAAATTGAAAAAGGAAAATTACGAAACTTGTTTTGATTCTTGAATTTTTTCCTTCAGTTTACTCACAAACTCTCTCTGTAACATTTTCACAAACTTGATGTAGGGAGCATCATCAGCTTCAGGATTATATCTATAGGGATCGTCTGAAGGTCTTGCCGCTCTTCCCAAATAATTCAAACCCGAAATATTGGTAATACATTTGTGACCTCCTGAATTAGCCTGAATAATATCCCAAGCACTTACCTTGATACTATCAAGAATTTCAAATTGTTTTTCTGTGAGTTCTTTATAAGGTATATCCATAATATCACCTAATTTTTTTATCACCTTATCACCATTAGGATTTTCTTCAAACTTATCACCATAGATAGCTCTGAAATCTTTCATTGTAAATCCAACTGACTCAGGTGTTATTTTAGATTCTGAAATATATTTGATAGTTGAGAGAGGAACCATTTTATTTTTCAATTGATCCTCCCATTTGGAAAGGACTTCTTGAGCAATATCACCCAAATTCACACCTTTTAGTTCTCTTTCTTTTTTGAATGGATTACAAGACGCTTGTAATAATCCTAATGGCCAAGCTATTACTAAGAAATCTGCCTCGGGGTTATTTTTAAATGGAGTATATCTATCATATGACCCTGGTTTCATCATACTACCACCACCATATTGAACAATAATTCCATCTTCTGACTTTACGTTAGGTGAGTAAGACATTTTTTCAACGTAATCCTGTTGGTTTTTCTTGAGTTGATCAGGCTGTGGAAGGTTTCTTCCTTTCATTTCATTTTTGATCTGATCCAAAATTGAATAAATCGATGGTTCAGAATTCATGACCAAGTTCTCCAAAAACTTAGGTTTGTTTTTAAAAGCCAACAAAAGTTTGTTTAGTACCAAACCTAATGCAAACTTATTTTCACGAGCCGACTTATCTTTATCTAAACGGAAAATATAGTTCATTACTTGCTCAGGTGTGATATCATATTTTGCATAATCTGCTGAGTCTACAGTTGAAATCAATCTTAGATCAGTTTCAGGAAATATATCTTTCGGCGATACAATTTGTGAAATGGTTTCAACATTCGATCTTGATGATCTGAATGATTTTGCACCAGTCTCCTCGGCTCCTGCTTGACGATCATGGTGATCAGTATGAATAACAAACATAGGTTTGCCATGAGCGAAATCTACCAATACAGGCATCGTATCTCCTTGAGCATCCATTTTCTTCACCGAAAATTCCTTGTCACCATACTGAATGATTTCACTATCCACAACGTTAATACCATTTGCTTCAAGATATTTCTTCATAGCAATTGCCGTGGTTACACCATCTAAATCTTGATGGAAATAGATTTTGGCCTTTGGATATCTCTCAGCCAATTTCTTTATGTCACGTAAACCCGATTCTGAAATTATCTTTTTCATTTGAACATTCCTGAGAAAAACTTACCTAATTTGTCAATAATATCTTCATTGATACCAACTTCTTTCAATTTACTCATAGTTTCTGGACCCATTTTACCATCAGCTTCCAATCCTTCCAATTGTTGGAACTTCTTCAATGCTTCAATTGTTTTAGGACCCCAAGCACCATCAGCAACCACTTGAATCTTTACACCTTTCTTTTTAAAGTACTCATTCAATCCCGATTGGATTTGATATGTTTCTTGTGGTGAAAGAAAATATGGTTGTTCGGAAATAACACTATGAGTTAGGTATTGTTTCTGTGTGGCCTCAATATGGAGGTTAAGAATTCTTTCTCTTTCGCTTTCGTCTATTCTAAATTTTTTCATATTAGTTCAATGTTAATAAATATTTTAGTCGGTTTACCTCGGCTAGCATCTCATCTCTTAGATTGAGAATGTCACTATCCAATTCTTTCTGATATACATTATCCAATGATATCAAAAATTCGATCATACTATTGATGTATTGATCAACGTTTATTGATTTATAATCGAATAATGGGATGTTAAACTCTCCTCCGAAATCAGGTCTTCCATGTTTTGCCATACAAATTTCAACAAATTTATCTATCAAATTAGACAAATTTTCATAAACCCCACCGAAAGCCTGATGTTCTGCAAACGACATTGTTTGCCAGTGGAAAACTCTCATTTGATTTTCCATAGCTAAAAGGTTTATAATAATTTCGTTAGTCATAACTTAAGCAAAATTCAAAGGTCCAAACAACATATCCGACAAGAAATCCTGAGTTTGTGTTTTTTGATTGGATTGTTTTGTTGGTTCACTCTGATCAACATTAGTATCTACATAATCCTCTTCAACCCCAGAAAAGTCATCTTGCCAGTTTTGTTTAGCCTCGGGAGTCTGTGAATATGAATTCATTTGATTATTGAATTCTTCTTCACCCATTTGGTTGATCAATTCATCAGGTCCTACAAAATTAGCAACACCAATATAATCCAAAAATGCCGCCCAAAATTTTGTACGTCTCATCAAACTTCTTGTTGCTTTATTACCAAACAATCTTGGGACACCACTCATTTTATAATTCTTTATACCTTGGATACCTTTAGCACTTTGAGCTCCTAAATCTCTAAACAATCTTCCATCTTTGGAAACTGTCTTTTGGATTTGTTTTGCTAATGTCTGTACTTCTTGAGTAGTCATCGGGTTTTTAGCAGCTCTTCTTATCATTGCGGAAGCTTTTTGTGTTCCCGCACCCATCTTTTGAAATAATCTTACATAATCCTTGAGGGTGTTGATCAACCCTGGCATTAATTTTCCTCCTGGAACTTTGTCCAACATTTGTAATACTTTGGGTGCCCATGTTCTGGCTTTACCAAAAAGATATCTACTTGCCGATGAACTGTTAGCTACACTCTCCAACATTTTTGTGGCTTTTACAGGATCAGTTTTTGCAATTTTTGCGGCTTGATTAGCAGTCTTATAAAGTTTACTACCCTTTCCTGCCATCATAATTGGTTTAGCGGCTAAATCTCCTACATATGGAATTACAGAAACAAAAGATAACATTGCAAAAAAAGTATCACCCTGTCTGAGATAATCCAAACCGTTTACTAAGTCTACAGCACCTGTTGGATCAAATATACCAACAATATCTCCAATAGCGTTCCACCATCCTGCTTCTGTAATTAAATCAGGATTACTGTTCTCAGATATTATTCGAGACAACTGATTTTCTGTGAGTATTATTTTCATAATAAAGATATAATACTATAAATACCAATAAATGAAAAAAAAGAACCCTCACTTTTGATGTGAGGGTTTGATTTTTACAACTCTAAAACTTGTTGTTGTTTTTCCAACATAAAGGCATTGACTCTTTTTCGAGCTATCTCACAATAATCAGGGGACAATTCAATTCCAATCCATTGACGGTCTAAAGTCTCAGCGGCAACTAATGAAGTACCTGAACCACTAAATGGATCCAATACTACGTCATTTTTATAGGTAAGAATCTTAATTGCTTTGGTTGGGATATCCATTGAAAACGTGGCTTTAGTCATGCTTCGTGTGTCTGCGAAGTAATTCCATTGTCCAAAGACCAGATCAATAAACTCTCTTTTTTGTGCATCGGTGTAGAAGGTCTTGGGTTTCATTACACCATTTTTATCTTCTTTCTCACCGAGTTCACCAACCCACTCGGGCTCACCTTTCACCTTTTTGATGTGGTTTTTCTTATAAGCAAGAATCACACACTCTTTGGGGTTATAGATATAAGGTGCTGAGGGTGACATCCACGACCCCCACGCGGTTGTACGACTACGATGAGGAGATTCCTCCTCTAAATCAACGACACCAAAAAACTTGTATCCGATTTGTTTCATAATCTGCCACACCTCAGACACCATAAAGATACGTCCACCCTTTGCTTGTCGGTTGATTTCATAAGGGATGTTCAGAGCAATCCTTCCATCATCCTTTAGAACTCTGAAGGCTTCTGTCATCCACGAATATGTAAATTTTACATATTCCTCCCAAACCATATCATCTTGGTGAACGTCATAATCGATGCCAACCCCATAAGGAGGTGAAGTCACGATTAGATCTATTGATCCCTCATCAAGGGTCTTCATTACTTCAATACAATCACCATTGATGATCGTTTTCATTTTCTTTTCCATTATTTCATAATTTCGATTATAAAGTATATCACAATCACAGGCCAAAAGAGTATGCTGACCAATCTTTCAGTCATGGTCATTGGTCCAACACCTGTTCCAATACCCATCATCTCCAGAGTCATCCCCACCAGCATCCCGATCAAAAGATATAAAAATATCACTATTTGTTATTATTTATGTGTCCTAAAATATAGTCCAAAGATTTGGTTGGTTCAACCCCTGTGGTGTCACAATCAATAAAATCAAACAAAGGTCGTTGATATTCATCCGTATGGTAATGATCTCGTTCCCTTTGTTCTGATGTATGAACGAAAATCTCAACCAGTTCCCCCATCATAGTTTCTTTGAATTTATCCCTAACATCACGATAAGGAGAAACCAGTGAAACCACTACATCAAAATTTTTGGTGTTTAAAAATTGAGATAGGTTTTGGACAAATGTGATATTCCGAATTCTACCTTCTTTAGAATAATCTTTGTTGTCAAGTATTTCTCTAACATCATCCCCATCGATATGTAAAACTTGTTTCCCCTCAAACAATTCCAAATAATCTTTCAACAAACTTGCTAAGACGGTTTTCCCGTGACCAGGTTGACCTGTAAACCAATAGATCATTCTTCAGACTCCATAGTTTGAATTCTACGGTCCAAATACCATAGAGCTTTCTTTAGATCTTGAAGGGGTGGATTGTCGTTTTTCTTTCCACTTCTTACGATATACTTCAATACGTTGAATAGGTAGGCGTCTTTATCCAACCCAGTTGCCTCAGCAATTTTTACAACTTCATATGGGTTATCAGCACCTCCATAATGATTGGGGTGATGTACGTGTTCGTATGTGGGCGTGTCTTCAGACATTATTTTTAATTTTGTAATAATTTTTTGAAAATGGACTTTCTTCCAATAAACCCGACTCCAACATCTGTGAGATAATCACTTTGGTTTCTTCACGACTGAGTCTGAATACCCTGTCGGCAATGTGGTTCAGATGACAAGGAATCTTTAATTCTTTTTGAAAAAGTTTTTCAGTTTTTTTGTCCATGTGTTATCTTCATACATTTTTTTTCTAACATAAGCACCCAACATCATGTCATTGGGTCTATCAAGAATTTCCTCTTTGCTTATTTTTACGTAATTTTTTTTCATCGTTTTTCTTACTTGCTTTAGTACGTTTAGGGGTGTCCTCAGTCGAATCTTCGGTAACAACCACATTTGTTTTTCGATATTCTTTCCAAACTGATTTGGGAACGAACTCCCATCCAAAACCAACACGTAGGTATGACTCTTTGTTTTCCACACGTTTGATTTCTCCTGTTTTTACGTTTTTGATAGTTTTCATGAATAAAATATAAAATAATTAATTTTAATTTTCAAGGTGCAAATACATGTCCACCATGTTTTTTAATTGTTTTTCTGAGGCTCCTTCAGAAATTGCCATAATGATTGAATGTGAAAAATCATCCAATGAAATCAAACCATCACAGTTCAAAATTTCAGAAATATTACTTCCTGAATTTCGTTTTGAAATAATCATTTCTTTAGTTACGAACCTTTTTGTAAAACCCATTGACCGTCAGTGTTTAGTGTTACGGAGCAAATATAAGGCATATTCCATTCAGTTGGTCCTACCATTGATAAAAATTTTGTTCCGTTGTTTCTCTCATATACATGATACATATACCCCATTACGGGCTCAAACCTCATTTCTGAATTGTAAACCATCTGATTCAGTTCATACAGACTAATCAAACTTTCCAACTCAGTTCTGATCTCTGTAAACTTTTGATCAAAATAATGATTTACCTTGGTACCTGATTGTTGGAGAAATACCGATATATCATCTTTTTTTATATTGGGTGCACTCAAACTTGTACCGTATTCCTTCTTAAAAGCATTGTAACCTTCTTGGATATCGAAAACAATATGGTCAGGTTTTTTCAACTCACTCATAAAGATTGGGTAAAAAATGTATGTAGTTTTCTTTTGAACAATGGAATCAAAGTGTTTTCCAATGGAAAATTTTGGGAGGAAAATACTTCAAAAATAGGAATATCCAAATTTTGTGAAGTAGAATTTTCTTTCACAACTTCCTTAAAAGTTTTGTTATTCCCTTCGTATATTTTATCAAACTTTATTGTAGTATCTCCTCTCCTTTCACTGTTTATTATAAATTGTGATTCCCAAACAATTGTTGATTCATTGAAAGTATCTTGATAAACTACATATGAAACTTTTTTATCTAACTGTTTTTTATTTTTTCTGAGTTTGATAGATGTAGCGTCGTAACTCATATCCCAAACTCCTTTACAAATCGAGAAGTATTGTAAGAGTTTTTCATGTGCATATGCCATAATTTTCACTAATTCAGCATATTCTTCTTTGGTATATTTTTTTCTATTTTTACGAGGTTTTAGTTCATATAACATAACCTCATCATCGACACTCTTGAATTCTTTATCTATGATGTAATAACTTTCGTTTTTTATAAAAGAACCAATACTTGCCATGTGCAAAGATAATTCAGTAAAATATGGATATAATTCTCCACGTGACAACGCTTCTTCAACTTTTACCAAAAGTGAACTCAGCACATATTGTTTGTGTTCAAAATCAATTGGTCTTTGTAAAAACCAATCACTCGGTAAAATAAAATTTGTATTGGGGTTTTTCTCCATATTCAAATGATATTGATTGATATGGATTTATGAATAGTTTTTTTAACTATATCTCATTATGATATAATCATCACCTTCATAGAACACACGGTCCGAGGTTCCATCATAATTATTAAGAAAATGTGCTGGACCATCGGTATCAACAGCCTCTTCAATCAAATCACGTATGTCTATAAGACCGTGCCTATCTAACACATCGGCGTCATATTCACCAAAGTGATCATTGAAAAAACTTTCAGGATCACTTTCATAGGTTCTGTATCTTTCCTCTATTGCGTTTTCTATGGCTTCATCACTGTATTCACCTTGAGGGTCTTCCTCTATTTCTGAAATTTTTTCTTCAATTTCCGTTATTTGGTCTTGTATTTCCTCTTCTTGGTCTGAATCAGTGCTTTGCAATCTACTCTCCAATCTTTCTTTTTTTATTGTAAGGTACTTTATAAAATCTTGTTGTTTGTCAGTAAGTTCCCTATCCTCATCACTCAACCAACCCTCAGGGTCTTGATAAATCATATCATCTAACATTTCTCTTAGATACCTGTTAAATTCTCCAATATTGATTGAACCTGTAATAAAATCATCTGAAAATAAGTTTTTGACACCTTCACTATCTACCATGTCTTTTAGACTGTCTACCGCACTCTCATGAGTTTGATGATCTGTCCCTACAATCCATTGTGTGTCTAAATCATCTTTTACGGCAAATAGTCCCATATCGTAAAGATCCCCCATCGGAATAATGTCATATACATCATATGATTCATCGATATCTCCTTCATCCCTAAGGTGTTTGAATAAGGCATGAGCTTGTGAACCAAGGTCTCCTGAATGTAATTTTTTCTCGTTCCAATCGTCACGATCTCTTCTATCCTTAGCCCAACTAAGTTCCGTATCTTCTTTCAAAAGGACACTTCCGATACTTTCTCTTATAAGGTTGACTATTTCATCATTACTCATAATGATAAATATATCAAAAACTTATTTCCAACTATCTTTGGAATATCCAAAGATTTCGAAATAATGACCAAGTTTACTGTATACCAAATCGGCAATTTCTTGTGTATAGAATCTTTGATATTTTTGAAAATTACCAACATATTCATCGAACTCGTTTTCGTTAGCATAATAATTTATTCTAACATGTGCATCCATATTCTCATCACAGAAATCTAAATTTTGAAGAATGTCTATATTTTTTAGATCTTCCTCCATATGTTCCATTCTTATAAAATATTTTGGACTGTTACTAAATTTGTCCCACTCTTCCACAAAAAAGTCCGATTGTGAAGAGGGAAATCTGTTTTCGGTAAAATAGATTTTATTTAACCAATATTCGAACGAATAGTCAAAATCTGGGTTATCCTTTAAAAATTGTCTTTTTTCATCTAAAAACGCAGAAACGATTCGAGAATAAGGATTGCGAGTCAAACAAATTATTGGATAATCCTCATAACCTTCAGGAATACCCTGTTGATGTGTAAAAGATCCTGTTACAGGAAAATGAAAATTTTCATTCATATTTATCAAGTCATCAACCCCAATTTTCACCAAAGTCGAAAGGCATGATCTTGATCCGCACCCTGCAGTTGCCCAAACTATAAATTTATATTTTTTAGAAACATTCATATCGAACTTTACATTAATTTTTTATTTTATATTTATTATAAACATAAACACGTAAAATATAAAACAAATATAATGGGTTGTGGTTGTAAAAATAAAAGTCCTGAACAGTTAGCTGCTCAAAAACAAAGACAAGTTGAATCTATTCAGTCAACAATAAAAAAGACAGTAGAGAAATATTATAACAAGCCTTCAACTAAATAATTTGTTGAGATAAGACTTGTCTTAGAATGGGGAGTGAGAACTTCCCATTTTTTTTATATTTATAGTCATGGAAGAAAAAGCCCGTAAAATATTAGAAAAACTTATTGACTCACCTGAAAGTATCGGAAAAGTATTTGGTAGTATAGAAGGTGCACTGAGTTACATAAATAAAATATCTCCTGAGGTTTATAATGAAATTGATACAAAAGACGAGGTATGGTATGATAATGATTTACAGGATCTCATAATCTACCATCAATTGAGGAACTCTGAAGATAAAATTGATTACATCAAAAAGTTCATTGACAAACACGACTTTAATGATTTGAGTGTTGAGGGTGATAGAATCATTTACAACGCAGATTTGGATGATGTTCTAAACCTTTATGACGACAGAGGTCGTGATTCAACTGCTAAAGGAGTTGCTCGTGCAGTTTTAGGTGATGATGGATACACCGAGTGGTTTTCAGGAGATTTTTATGACTTATCAGGATTGATTAATGAGTTAAATAAGGATAACCTACAAAGGCTCAAATTGAAATCAGTTGCAGAGTTGGACGGGGTCATATCTCGTGAAGATATTGAAGAACAAAATATTGAACTTTTAGATGAGATGTTGGAGATTCAAGGAAATCCTGATTATCTTGAGGTGAATATGGAAAATATTAGTGAAATGTTGGAGGATACAGAAACCTCAAAGTTTCTATTTGATAATTACTTAGTTGATTTAGAATCATCATTGTCAAGTGCGTATAATCAAGCGTATAATGATGCGTTTGGTGATGAACTCTTGGATGATGTGTACTCAGGTATGGAAGACTTATTAGGTAAAATGGAAAGAAATGACTACACAATAACAACCAAGGATGGTAAAAAGTTATATCGTACAAATTACCTTATTGATGTAACACCTAATATCGTGAATATTTTCTTGAATTACTTTTCTGATCACAAAAACAATTATTATAATATTGATTATTATGGTAATTTTACAAACATGATGCAGGAGTATTTGAACAACAATGAAGAAAGAATTGATTTCAGAATTCCTGACTATCCTGATTCAAGAAGAGTTGAACAGATATACAACGATATTGTTGAAATCTAAAAAGGGACTCATATGAGTCCCTTTTCTTTTGCTATGGTTTCTAATTCTTTGAGTTCACTTTCTTTTTGATCGATGATAATAGTTTGTTTTTGGATGGCATCTACAATAATTGCCAACATATTACCATATTTAACACTCAATATTCCATCTTCTCCTTCTGTTACCAATTCGGGGAATATTTCTCTTACCTCTTGAGCGACGAATCCTAAGTCGGAAACATTAGGATCGATATTAGGAAATACAAAATCCTTCCAAAGGAATTCTACACCTCTTAATTTCAGAACATTTTCTAAAGAATTTTCAATCTCAAAAATATTTTTCTTCAATCTTTTGTCCGATGCTGGTCCTTTGTCTCCCTGAGGTCCTTTAGCTCCTTGATCTCCAGCGCCTCCTTGATTACCTGGAGCACCTTTAGGACCAGGTCCTCCCTTAGGACCTTGTGGACCTTGTGGTCCAGTCAGACCTTTGTTACCTTTCGCACCTGTATTACCCTGTGGTCCTTGGGGTCCTTGGGGTCCGGTAGGTCCTTTAGCACCTGGAGTTCCTGGAATTCCAGTAGTTCCTTTAATACCTTTTGAACCAGGATCACCCTGATTCCCCTGTGGGGCATTTCCTATATTACCTTGGGGTCCTTTTGGTCCTTTTGGTCCGGTTGGACCAAGTGGACCTTTAGCACCAAGATTTCCTTTTAATCCCTTTGTACCTTTGTTACCATAAGGATTGAATCCTTTAGGACCTATTGGTCCCTTGTTACCCGCAGGTCCCTGTGGGCCTTTAGGTCCTTGTGGGCCCTTATTACCCTTTATTCCTATAGGTCCTAGAGGCGAATTACCTTTTACACCTTTATTTCCCTTTGGTCCTGTAGGTCCTGGAGGCGAATTACCTTTAATACCTTTATTTCCCTTTGGTCCTGCAACACCTGGAGGAGAAGTTCCCTTAGGTCCTTTAGGTCCTTTAGGTCCTGTAGCTCCTTGTGGTGAATTTCCCTTGGGTCCTTTATTTCCCTTTGGTCCTATAGGTCCCTGTGGTGAATTTCCTTTGGATCCCTGATTACCTTGAGGTCCTATAGGTCCTTTTGGTGAATTTCCCTTGATACCTTTATTTCCTTTTGGTCCTGTAGGCCCTTGTGGGGATGTTCCCTTGATACCTTTATTTCCTTTTGGTCCTGTAGGCCCTTGTGGAGATGTCCCCTTAATACCTTTATTTCCCTTTGGTCCTGTAGGCCCTGGTGGCGAATTACCTTTAATACCTTTAGTTCCTTTTGGTCCTGTAGGTCCTGGAGGAGAATTACCCTTAATACCTTTAGTTCCTTTTGGTCCTGTAGGTCCTTGTGGTGAATTTCCTTTGATACCTTTGGGTCCTTTTTGGCCTGCCCCTCCAGCACCCCCTTGAGGTCCTTGTGGTGAAGATCCTTGTGGTCCTTGAGGTCCTTGAGGTGAATTACCAGTAGTACCAATATTTCCTTTGATACCCTTATTTCCTTTGGCTCCAACATTACCTTTTATACCTATATTACCTTTGACACCAATATTTCCTTTAGTACCTGTATTACCCTTTGGACCTTTAGGACCTTTTGAACCTAGAGCTCCTTTGGTACCTTTAATACCTTTAGCACCTAGTCCTCCTTTATTTCCCTTAATACCTTTAGGTCCTTGAGGTCCCTGATTTCCTTGTGGACCTTTCGCACCTGGATTAGCATCTCCTTGTCCTCCTTGTGATCCTTGTGTCGAATCACCAGTTGGTCCTGTTGGTCCTGGAGAATTTATCCCTACAGGTCCTTGATCTCCATTGGGTCCTTTTATTCCTTTAGGCCCTTGAGGTCCTTGGGGAGATGGACCTATATTACCCTTGAGTCCCTGAGGTGAATTACCCTGAGGTCCTTTAGCTCCTTGTGGTGATGATCCCGCAACCCCTTGGTTTCCTTGTGGACCCTGATCACCTTGACCACCAATGTTTCCTTTAAGACCCTTGTTTCCTTTTGGTCCTTTATCTCCAGGTGATCCCGCCGGTGCGTTAGGACCTTTAATTCCTTTGATTCCTTTAGTACCAGTAGTTCCTTTTAAACCTTTATTACCTTGACCACCTTGAGCCCCTATTGGTCCCTGAGATCCTTGATTCGAGTCTCCTTGAGCACCTTTAGCTCCTTGAGTTGAATCACCAGTTGGTCCTGTTGGTCCGGGAGCTGGTGTACTTGTATTTCCTTTTATACCTTTTGTACCTTTGATACCTTTTTGTCCTTGTGGACCTTGAGGCGAAATTCCTGTAGCACCCTTGATTCCTTTAGGAGAGTTACCCTGAGGTCCCTTATCCCCTTGAGGTGAGAGACCAGTAGTTCCTTGATTACCTTGAGGTCCTTGATCTCCTTGTCCACCAATATTTCCTTTGATACCCTTAGTACCTTTAGGACCTTTATCTCCTGGTGATCCCGCAGGGGCTTGTGGTCCTTTTGGTCCTTTGACACCTTTGGTTCCCTTGATACCTTTTTGACCTACAGGTCCTATATCTCCTTTAGCACCTATAGGACCTTGTATACCTTGGTTTGCATCTCCTTGAGGTCCTTGAGGACCTTGAGTAGAATCTCCTTGATCACCTACAGGACCTTTAGATGGAGTTCCGGTAGGTCCTTGATCTCCTAAAGGTCCCTTCAATCCTTTTGTACCAACATTTCCTTGTGGTGATGTTCCTATATTACCCTTAATACCTTTTGGTGAATTACCCTGAGGTCCTTTATCTCCTTGGGGTGATGATCCAACTGATCCTGAAGCACCTGTATTTCCTTGACCTCCTTGATCACCAGTCAAACCTATATTTCCCTTAAGACCTTTTTGACCTTTATCACCAGCAGCGGCGTTAATTCCTTTTAGACCTTTGGGTCCCTTTGCACCAACGTCTCCTGAGTCACCTTTGGTACCTTTATTACCCTTTAATCCTTTAATATTTGTTTCGGGGCCAGTCCATATAGCTCCTTTAGATATCACTTTGGTATATGACCCTGAAGATCCAACATAAAAATCACCGAAGTTGTATGTTCCACCTGTGTAGATACCTTTAGCGTCGTTTTTCAGATAAGTTATGGGTGTCGAAGAGTCTTGAATTAACATCATTGGTCCACCAGTCCCAGAGGAAAATCTAAGACCATCAGTGGTCATTTCCATGAGCTGAATATTGGTGGTCCCCGAAAATAAAATGTGGGGATTAGGATTTTCTGTTGTACCAGATGGTCTTATGGAAATTATTCTACTCATAACAATCTACTCTTTAAATATTCCATATCGGAATCTATGGTGGTTAGTTTACCCTGAATTTCTTTTATACCTTCGACTAGAATTGGTGAGAACTTCCAATAATATACACCATACTTATCATGACTCGGTGTAAACCATACCACCTCAGGATAAATTTCTTTTATCTCTTGTGCGATAAACCCTAATCGTTTATCACCACGTCCTTTGTATCCAGTGAAACCTTCCTTCCATTCATAAGTCACAGGATTTATCGATAGAATTTTTTCAATCGAATTTGTCAAAGTTGTTATACCATATTTCAAAGTCACGTCAGATCTTCCACAACCAAGATCAGACAACGGATATCCAGCGTCATAAAAACAACAGTTACTTCCTGTTCCGACATATCCGTTGAATCCATAATTGGCGTTGTCCCCACAACCTGAGCCATTAGTGAACAATTCACTGTCACAGTATGTGTAAGTGGCTGTGATAGTGTAAAGAGTGGTGTCACTACATCCATTACATACCGCGTCACAACCTTCATAATCGACACAATATAGATTACCATAACAACCAATACCCTTAGGTCCTTTGTTTCCTTTGAAACCTGTTGGTCCTTTGTTTCCAGTCGGACCTTGAGGACCTGTGATCCCTTTTAATCCAATTGGTCCAATTGGTCCTGTTGTTCCTTGAGGGCCTTGTGGACCCTGTGGACCTACAGGACCTTGTGGGCCAGGGGTTCCTATATTTCCCTTGATACCTTTTTCACCTGTAGGTCCTTTTGCTGCAGGTGTCCCTTGATTACCTATATTTCCTTTTGGTCCTTTATCACCAGGTAAATTATCTCCAGCGGTACCAAGATTTCCTTTATTACCCTTAGCACCAATATTACCTTTTATCCCTTTTGGTGATGGACCCTGAGCTCCATTATCACCATTGGGACCTAGTGAACCATTTGGACCTGGTAGGCCCTTACTACCCTTTGCACCTATGTTACCCTTGATACCTTTCTGTCCGGGGGAACCACCATTACCTGTGTTACCCTTGATACCTTTGTTGGCGGCACCTCCTTGGTTTCCTTGTGGACCGATATTACCCTTGATACCTTTGTTGGCGGCACCTCCTTGGTTTCCTTGAGCCCCAATTGGACCTTTAGGTCCTTGTGTAGCAGCAGTACCTATGTTTCCTTTAGGACCAATATTACCCTTAATTCCTTTGGCAACATCAGTTCCCCTATTTCCTTTTGTTCCGATATTACCTTTAATACCCTTATTAGCCGCAGGACCTTGAGGTCCTTTAGGACCAATATTACCCTTGACACCTTTATTGGCGGCACCTCCTTGGTTTCCTTGAGCCCCAATTGGACCTTTATTACCTTTATTTGCCGCTGCACCCGCATTTCCTTGAGCTCCGATTGGACCTTTATTACCTTTAGTAGCTGCACCTCCAGCATTACCTTGAGGTCCAATGTTTCCTTTTATTCCTTTGTTAGCAGCTCCTCCTTGGTTTCCTTGAGATCCAATGTTTCCTTTTATTCCTTTGTTAGCAGCTCCTCCTTGGTTTCCTTGAGATCCAATGTTTCCTTTTATTCCTTTAGGTGCCGCAGTACCCTGTGGTCCTGTTGGACCTATGGCTCCTTTTTGTCCTGCAGGTCCTGGAGGTCCAGGGTTAGCATCCCCAGTAGGTCCACCTGGTCCCTGATTATTATCTCCAACTGTACCCTGTGGTCCTTGAGCCCCTTGAGGTCCTTGAGCCCCAACAGGACCTTGGTTTCCCTGTGGACCTTGGTTTCCTTGATTTCCCTGTGGAGAATTACCGATATTTCCTTTCAAACCTTTAGGAGAAGCTCCCTGAGGCCCTTGGCTACCTTGAGGTGAAGCACCTTGGGGTCCTTGGTTTCCTTGTGGACCTTGATCTCCCTGAGCACCTATATTTCCTTTAGCACCTACATTACCTTTTGGACCCTTATCTCCAGGTGCTCCTGCTGGTGCCGTAGGACCTTTAGTACCTTTGATACCTTTTCCTCCAGTATTACCCTTGATACCCTTAGTTCCTTTTAATCCTTTATTTCCAATATTCCCCTTCAAACCAATATTGGTATCTCCAATTGGCCCTTGAGGTCCTTGAGTAGAATCACCTACAGGCCCTTGTGCTCCTTGAGAGGACTGACCTGTGGGTCCTTGAGCACCAATATTTCCTTTAATTCCTTTATCACCTTGTCCTCCTTGTGGAGAAGTACCAATATTTCCTTTGATACCTTTTGGTGAATTTCCCTGTGGACCCTTAGCACCCTGTGGTGAATTTCCAGTAGTACCTTGAGGTCCCACAGGTCCCTGTGGACCTTGTGGTCCTTTAATTCCTTTGGTACCAACACCACCCTTTTGTCCTTTATCACCAGGAGCTCCCGCTGGTGCTGTTGGTCCTTTGTTACCTTTAATTCCTTTAGGGGCTGTATTACCTATCGAACCCTGTGGGCCTTGTCCACCTGAATTTCCTTGAGGTCCTTTATCACCAATAAACGCATCCCCTTGAGCTCCTTTCACCCCTTGAGTTGAATCACCTGTTGGTCCAGTTGGTCCTGGAGTATTATCCCCCACAGGTCCTTGTACTCCGATATTACCCTTTATTCCTTTTTGTCCTACGGGACCGGCAGGAGAGTTCCCAACATTTCCTTTGATTCCTTTGGGGGAATTACCCTGAGGTCCTTTAGGTCCTTTAGGTGAAGTACCTTGTCCTCCAATGAGTCCTTTGTTACCTTTGACACCTTGATCTCCTTTTATTCCTTTGGTACCCAAATTACCTTTTGGTCCTTTGTCACCAGCACCACCAGCTGGAGCGGTTGGGCCTTTAGGTCCCTTTTGACCTATTGTTGCAGTATTACCCTTATTACCTTTAGTACCTTTTAGTCCTTTGGAACCTACAGGACCTTGAGGTCCCTGATTTGCATCTCCTTGTGGACCCTGAGGTCCTTGGGACGAGTCACCAGTATCTCCAATTGGTCCTTGATTGGTATCACCTTTCTGCCCCGTTGGTCCCGTAGGTCCAGTAGGTCCCTTAATACCTTTAGTTCCTTGTGGACTTGTACCTTGATCTCCTTTTAGACCCTTCACTGAAGACCCTTGTGCTCCAACAGGTCCTTTTATTCCAATTCCTTTAACACCCTTATTTCCTTGATCCCCAGGAGTATTTGATCTGATACCTTTCCAAGTACCATCAGATGAAATTATGGTAGTACCAGACGCTAAAAAATCCCCTTCAATATAGGTATCAGCAGTAGTCTGAACGTGGTCAGGAATAAATCTTAAATTTCCAGGCTCGTAACTATCAAAAACATCCACAACTTGGATTGCTAATACACCAGGAAACGATCCTTGTGTATTATCATAATTCATTTGATAAAAACCTTGGTTTGTCCCACTGAAAATTACCTTACCATCGGATGGTCTTATACTTATATTCTTACCCATTAGATTGTTTCTTTCAGTCGGTTTATTCTATCCATAATTTGAGAGACCTTTTCGTGGGATTCTTGTAAAGACTTAATGGCCATGACAGCAACCAAAGGATATTCAACACCAAGATATTCTTCATCCCAATTAAATACTAACTCAGGAGCAATTTCTTCAACTTCTTGAGCAATAAAACCTATTTCTCTTCCCTTTTTTCCGAATTTTTTAACAACATCATGTTCATGATCCCATTCAAAAGTAACCCCTTTGAGTCTCTGAAGAATGGAGTATCCAAATTTACTATTTTCGATATTTTCTTTGAGCCTAAGGTCAGAAGGAGTACCTATAGGACCTTTAAGTCCTTGGGGTCCTCTATTACCCTTTCGTCCAATTGGTCCTTTGGGGAAGTCCCCATCAGGTCCTGGAGGTCCTATAGCTCCCTCATCACCCTTATCGCCTTCTGCACCTATATTACCTTTTATACCTTTAGTAGTTCCGGCATTTCCTTGGGATCCGTATCCACCCTGACCACCTTTATTACCTTTAGTTCCAACGGGTCCTGGAGGTCCTTGGGCACCACGATTACCTTTGACACCTTTTGTATTCGCTGTTGCTCCCTTTTGGCCACCATCACCAATACCTCCTTGGTTTCCTTGTGGTCCTTGAGGTCCTTGGTTAGAATCCCCTGTAGGTCCTTTCAGTCCTTTTGGACCTGTTGGCCCTTTGATACCACTTGGTCCTCCGATACCTTGTAATCCTTGACCACCTTGAGGTCCTACTGGACCTTGTGGACCTTTCGGTCCTACGGGTCCTTGAGGCGATGTTCCAGCAGGTCCTGTTGGTCCTTGAGGTCCTGTTCCTCCCTGAGGTGATGTTCCTGCAGGTCCTGTTGGTCCTTGAGGTCCTTGCGGTCCCTGAGGTGATGTTCCTGCAGGTCCTGTTGGTCCTTGAGGTCCTTGCGGTCCCTGAGGTGATGTTCCTGTAGGTCCTGCAGGTCCTTGCGGTCCAGGAGCTCCCTGTGGTGAAGAACCTGGAGCTCCGAGATTTCCTTTTACACCTACGGGTCCTGTAGGCGATGTTCCAGCAGGTCCTGTTGGACCTTGCGGTCCAGGAGCTCCCTGAGGTGATGTTCCTGCAGGTCCTGTTGGACCTTGCGGTCCTTGCGGACCTTGTGGCGATGTTCCTGCAGGTCCTGTTGGTCCTCCTGGCCCTTGCGGACCTTGTGGCGATGTTCCTGCAGGTCCTGTTGGTCCTTGAGGTCCTTGCGGTCCTTGTGGCGATGTTCCTGCAGGTCCTGTTGGTCCTTGAGGTCCTTGGGGACCTTGTGGCGATGTTCCTGCAGGTCCTTGGGGACCTTGTGGTCCCAAACCTGGATAATTACCTTTTATACCTTTTGGTCCTACATTACCTTTGATACCTTTATTACCTTTGGTTCCTATAGCACCTTTTACACCCTTTGGCCCTTGGTCACCCTGTGGTCCTTGTGGTCCTTGTGGTCCTTGTGGTCCTTGTGGTCCCAAAGGTCCCTGAGGACCTATAGGTCCTTGGTTAGTATCTCCTTGGTCACCTTGGGGACCCTGATTAGAATCACCTGTAGGACCTTGTGGTCCTTGGTTGGTATCCCCACCAGGACCTTGAGCACCTATATTTCCTTTTATACCTTTTTGACCTCCACCTCCTTGTGGTGAAGTACCTATATTTCCTTTTATACCCTTTGGCGAATTTCCTTGTGGACCCTTAGCACCTTGTGGTGAATTTCCTGTTGTACCTTGAGCCCCCTGTGATCCCACATCACCCTGAGGTCCCAAATTACCTTGTGATCCAACATTTCCTTTTGGACCCTTTATACCTTTGGCACCTGCTGGTGCGGTAGGTCCTTTGAGTCCTTTTGTACCAGGTGTTCCTGTGTTTCCCTTGATACCTTTTACACCTTGACCTCCTTGGTTACCTTTGGGACCTTTATCACCAGGGAAGGCAGGACCTTGAGGACCTTGAGCACCTTGTGTTGAATCCCCAACAGGACCGGTGTCACCAGGAGAATCCGTACCTACAGGTCCAATGTTACCCTTAATACCTTTTGACCCAATATTTCCTTTTGTTCCCTGAGGTGAAATTCCAGTATCTCCCTTAATTCCCTTTGGTGAGTTACCCTGAGATCCTTTAGTTCCTTGAGGTGAACTACCCGTGTCACCCAACGGACCCTTTTCTCCTGTAGGACCCTGCGTACCTATTGTTCCTTTTAAACCCTTGGTACCTTTTTGTCCCTTATCACCTGGAGATCCGGCCGGCGCGGTTGGTCCTTTCAATCCTTTAGCACCCTGAGATCCACTCGTACCTTTGATACCTTTTGTTCCTTGGGGACCTTGACCTCCTTGCGGACCTTTGTCTCCCTGAAAAGCATCTCCCTGAGCACCTTGGGATCCTTGAGTGGAGTCCCCAGTATCACCACCATCTCCAATGAATACAGGACCCTGTGGTCCTTGAGGTCCTTGAGGTCCTACGTTGCCTTGAGGTCCTTTATTTCCTTGTGGCGAAGTCCCGATGTTACCTTTTAGACCTTTTGGTGAATTACCTTGAGGTCCCTTATCTCCTTTCGGCGAATTTCCTGTAACACCTTGATTACCCTGAGGTCCAACGGGACCTGTAATACCTTTGAGACCCTTTGATCCAACATTTCCTTTTGGTCCTTTGTCACCTGGAGAACCAGTAGGCGCTGTTGGGCCTTTTGTACCTTTTATACCCTTATTTCCTGTGGCTCCTTTGGTACCCTTAATTCCTTTGATTCCTTTGGTACCTTTAACACCAATTGGACCTTGAAATGAATCTCCTTGGTTACCTTTTGTTCCTGTATTTGTCGGTCCTGTCGGCCCTTTTGTTCCTTGAGTATCTGAACCATCTTGTCCAGTGGGTCCCGTGGGTCCTTTGACATTGGTGGAAGCTCCATCCCAAGCTTTGTTTGCGACATTTATGACTTGTCCATAACCAGCCATCAAGAATGGTACATCAACATCCATGTCACCATAGATTATCGTACTACTATCATCCCCTAAGTTTGTATTACCTGAAAATAATGCCAAATCCCCGTTATTAGCTCCTGAAAATAAAAGATTTCCATCTGATAACACAGACAACTTAACTGTGCCGAAGGCAGATTCGCCAGTGTTTTCAAATAAAATATAAGGATCACCTGTGGTGGGGTTTGGAACTATTCTAATATTTTTTGCCATAGAAATCTAAATACATTTTATAAATACATTACTTACACGAAATAAGCAGTACTTTAAAAAAAATCTTAGTAATTTATTATGGATTTTATTTTATGAAGTGCTTCAGTGAGATCTTCATAATCTCTATCAGGTGCCATAAATTTCGAGGGCCCACCATTTTCATCAACAACCATAAATGCTGGTACCAAATCGTTATCGACAATTTTTGTAAACATATCATACTCCTCAACATATTCATTTATATCAAGGTCAGTAAATTCGATATTACTTTCTTTGAGCATGTCCTTAAGTTCGTGACAATAAGGACATCCTTCCATGGTAAATAAAATTACATGCTGACTCATAACCCAACAAATGCTTTGATTTGAGGATGCGACATTACACCACTTCCGGCATTTACTACTTCGCCTTGATTATATAATTTAAGTGTTGGTACTGATCTTACACCCGATTGTCTTGTGAAGTTTGGATCACTGTCGATATTATAGGTGTATACAGGAAGATTTAGTTGATCTTCTATTGTTGCAAGATTTTGTTTGAGTACTCTGCATGGTCCACACCATACAGCATAATAATCCAATAAAAATTTATCTCCACTCTCTATCTTTTCTAATACTTGTTTTGAAGTCAGTTCGGTCATTCTAATAATTTCGTCAATCTGTTTATAAAAAATTGGACCTCATCATGTTGATCTGTTTCATAGAATATAGAAACGTCACTCCATTGTTGTCCTTTTTTTTTATAAATATAGAAACCCGCTTTATGTTCATAAAGAGTTTCCGAATCTCCGAACCTATTTGAGATGGTCCACTTTTTTGGTAATTTGTCAAACTCCGAAATAATCTTAAATGGTAATTCCCCCATATCAAATCTTGATAGGGGAAATACACCTTTTTCTTTAGAGAGTTCTCTAAGTAGATATTCTTTTCTGTCTACATTATCGACCTTGTCCACGATAAGCTTTACGATAATTCTTCGATCGTTTATTTTTTGAAGTCTTGGTTTTGGCGTGTACACCAGGACGACTTACAGGACTTTTTTCAAGTTTTGTTGAAGAGTTCGAAACTTTTGCCATTTTATTTACGAGGTTTTTTGTTTAACATTTCAAAGGTATGCATAATTTTTGAAATACCAAAATTATTTTATGATACTTCCATAAAAGTTATTATTACAAAGATTTAAATAAAATTTATTTTGTTTCATCATGTCACAGAAATAATTATCCCAGTTATCGTCAGAATATGTCGATGGTTGGGATAAGTTACTCAAGACAGTGGGGATTGAATTCTGCTTTATAACGTAAACCCCGTAAACAAAATCAACAATATAATGGTTTTTAGTCGTATAGTTGTAGATCGACTCTCTAACGTGGTTATCCCTTACACTAAAGTTCACCCATTCTGATTGTTCTTCCATAATCATTGGGGTAACAAAATTTAAGTTTTTTGTAACCAATAGTTGAATACTCTTATTGTTTCTGAATATATGATTGGAATCCATCAAGATTACAAAATCGCAATTATTTTGAGATTTGGTCAAAGAACTAATTCTCGAATCAAGTAATTTGTCATTGTAATTTACATGAATTTTTTTATAAAGGTGACCATGTTTTTGAATAAACTTTTCAATCTTGTATAAATCTTCAAGTCGATTATATGTAAACTCTAAAGTAATTTTTTGCTTAGGATAATCCATGATCCTAACATGATCAAAAACCTGGTTGATGTCCTCTAAATCGTGTTGCAAAAATATTGCCCAATAGATATCCTTATTTATGTTCAACGCTTTTTTTTGTATGGGATCAAATTTGTTTTTTTGATTTTCATAGTTGTCAAAAACACCGAAGGTAACTTCATCAAAATATTTCTTTATCCAAGAAGGTCCATTGGCGTGGAGAACACAAATACTCTCTTTAGTGTTTTGGTTGTAACATTTGTTATCTTGAAAATAAACATCTTCTGTTGCCAAATTCAAAGTTTGGAAAATTAATCTTTCATAATCCAACTTTATAAAACCAGGTTCTTCCAAATATTCAAAAAATTTCTGAGTATAGTATAACTGATCATCATAATCCAACGGTAGATCTTCCTCTAAAATTTTCATAATCTGATTCGCGTACCCGATAAACCCACCTGAATTTAGATATTTGAACTCAGTATCAACCTCAGGGTATTCAGAATCAAGATTTTCTTCAGGCCAACAAGTTTTTTCAGTACTGAATAAAATTTGTGCATCCGTTGATCTAAATCTTCTCAAGATTTCTTTTGGATTTTCATAAAAAACCACATCGTAAGAATCTGTAAACATGACGATATGATCGTCCAACTGATTCCACTGTCTGAGTTCATTTCTTAGATAATTAACTTTTTGTGCACCACCTGTACTGAGAAGAACTCCATCGGCAGCTTCACCGCTTTTCCATTCATCTCCCAATCCCAAGATAATATATGGAATATTATTTTTATCACATGAATTTTTGAAACGAGATAAATTTTCATTTTCTTCGGTTGCAACAGTAATGACTACAAATTTATCAAAACTGTCTGAGAAAAAATTGTTTTTGAAATACATAAACTATTATTTGTTAAACAAATATAATATAGTCTAATTCAAACTAAAGAAACCAAAATCTGTCTTGAAAAAGGTGTCAATAAATTCGATCTTATCTTCTTGAATTGAACCTTGTTCCTCATCCCAAAGTTCTTTAATGAGATCGACCATATGTTTTTTACTAAGGACTAAGTCTTCTTCTTTGCCCACCTTTTGATATACAGCATCTCTGATTTTTTCGTAAAACTTTTCCTTGTTTAATTCTCCAATTAAAGATCTAAGGGAATCAGGATTACCATCGAAAAATCCAAAAAGTTGTTTGAGATAAATCTCAGCGTCGATATTCATTTTTAATCATTATTGTGGACAAACCAAATATCACCCTTTTCAATACGATCCTTTACTCTTTGAGGAACCTTTAAGTTAGAAGGTGTACCTTTCACAGAAAGAGCAATTAGATTTGGTAGGTCAGCAACCCACTCAGGGATTTCCTTCAAATTTTTATTATTGGGGAATGATAAGAATTCCAAGTTCTTCAAATTTTTCAATTCTTCAGGAACTTCAGAAATAGCATTCTCAACATAGAATGTTTGTAGGTTTTTCAAATCAGCCAATTCCTTGGGGAATTTCAAATTGAGCGGTTCACCAGAACTGTTTGTAAAATCAATATGTGTCAAATCAGGATCCAATTGTTTGAATAGATCATCCCAACCATAAAGTGCCACATACTTAGAACTACTATCTCTTGGGTATTCGATCACCAATTGTTTGTCATTAGCATTACCCTTTTGTAACCCTTTAGCAAATTCAGCTTTGAATAGCTCTTTGATTTCAGGTGCTCTATCATTCAAAAATTCAACCAATTTGATATTATGATCATGGATATCCATGAACTGATTTCTTCCAAAGTGGAACTGATAACGATCCTCAGGTAAACCTGTCTTGGGAGATGGTTTACTATTTTTGTTGTAAACTTGATACAGAGGACCGTCTTTGATGTAATTTTCAAACCAAGTCAATCCTGGTGATGATGTACACCATCTTGTTTCCTCGTGGTAACCACCGAAGAAACATGCCGCAGCCTTACCTAACTTACCAGTGTCACTAATTTTTGTAACAGCCCAATTGGGACCGTTATAAAGCAATTCAGCACCTGGAAATTCGAATGTCGCAGAAGCTTGTTTTTTCTCATCTTGCGATGCTTTTGTTTTTTCCAAAGAAAAATCTTTGACGGCATCAAACAATGACTTTATAGTCATTTTGTTAATGTCTCTTTGCTCTTGAGGTAAACGATTTTTGAAACGGTGGAACTTTTTTAAGTCCTCGGTAGTCTTATACAAATCTTCAAAAAACTGAGAACGTTGTTGACTCAATACTTTCTTATATAACTTTTGGTCTTCTTTGTCAATTGGAGTTTCACCATCACCCATCATAGGAACCAGTGATAAGTATTGCTTGATCAACCACTGAGCGTACGGACCTACCTTTTTAACTACACTGAAATCTCCCTTAAAGGAATCAATGTCCGCATCGGTATTGATCTTTGATTCAGGATCTGCCGCAATCAAGGCAAACAACTCTTCATTATTGAGTAATGGTTTTTTGTCACCTTGGGGTTTGGTTAATTTATCAACCAAAACGTCCATTCTTGACTGTTCAACAATAACCTTTTTAAGTATATCCGTAAATTTCATTTTACAATTTTATTTATAAATATCCAAAGTTACGACTTTTTCCTAATAATTCAAAATCAAAAGTTCAGTTCCTTTATTTTGGGTCTTACCCTTAGTAGCCGCAGCAGCTTTGACGAAGTCCTTGGTTTCCCATCTGTAATCTGTTTTTGGAAACCATTCGTGTAAAAGTGGGAATTCATAATACGACAAAGAGAACTTACCAACAACATTGTGTAGGGTCTGAGCCAATCTCTCATGATCATTTACATCAAAATCATGATTGGAATAATAATTTTCGGTTTTCCAATACGGAGGGTCCAAATAGATATAAGTTTTTTCAGAATCATATTTGTTGATAACATCCGCAAAATCCATGTTTTCAAAATTTGTTATTTTTAGAAACTTTTCAATCCAATCAGGTTTCATAAGCTTATCTCTAAAAGTCAGATACTTGGATTTATACTTACCCTTCAAATCTATAAAACTACTTGACTCAGGTTTGGAACCACTAAAGACCTGAGTAAGAATGTATGCGTATTGAGCGGCCAACAAGTAATCAGGTGCTGTAATATTGATTTCACCACTGAACAAACTCTGTTGGAAATTTTTGAATAAGGTTGGGTAAAGGATAGGTGTATTCTCAACACCTCTTTCTTGACAAGGAATTGAATTCACCGCTTTGAATAATTCTTGTGGATTTTCCAAACACTTGAATAGATTGTAATTCAATCTATTGAAATCATTGTAAACAACTTGTTTTAGATTTGGAAACTTTTTCAAGTCCATATTGTAGAAACACCAAAACATTCCACCGAATGTTTCAACATAGGTTTCCATATCAGTAGGATAATAATCAACAATCCATTTTCCTATCTTACTTTTACCACCGATATAACTGAGCATAGTCTTTTTTCTTAATAATAAGTACAAATATACAAAAGGCAAATTAAAAATCAAAGGGGGACCTAAATCCCCCTCCGTAATTCATTTATTATAACAATTTACAGGTTCCCTGACTGAGAAGCCCAAGTCCATGTGAATACTGACTTGTTAGCTTTTGATGTAGTTCCGGCCGATACACCTGATGGAACCGTTCCATTTACATAAAGAGAGACATCAGTCACATCAATCACGATGTCTGAAAAGGTAACCAATGGAGCCGTAACCCGATTGATTTTTTGATTCTCAGATGAAACATTCGTAAAGAAGATGTTTTGTAGATTTACAATAGAGTTATTATCTACGTTGATAAGGTCTCCACCATTTCCAACATAGACATCACCATTTTTGATTGTGTGTCCCTGTTCGAATGAACCTTCGGGTCCATCCAATTCGAACATATGGTTTGCCGGACTAATAATAACAAAGTTATCCAAAGTACCACCCCATGATTGGTCCGTGTCAAATCCATCATCACCAGCGTTCCATGAAACAACATTAGTCAGATTTACCTTTCCACCGAAACATTCAATAGCATCGTCTTGGTTACCAACAACCTCAACATTTTCTACAATTGTTCCACTACCAACACCACCTAAAGTCAATCCATTGATTTCATTACCTGAACCAATGTTCGCACCTCCGTGTCTGATAGAGACGTATCTGATGACACCTGAATTATCCAAATCATTTGTACCACCATACAAACCATTCTGGTCTGAAGTTGGAATACCCTCAATCTGTACTGAACTTACATCACCTGTTGTGTTAGACGCTGAAATTTTAGCCTCACCCAAAATGATAACACCACCCCATAAACCATTTACTGTTGGGTCCAAGTTAGGTGATGTGAAAACACCTTGTTCAATCAACTCGGGTGTGATTTCATCAGCAATACTTGTGAAGATGATTGGTTTGGAAACAGTACCCTCAGCAATCAATTTACCCCCTCTTGCAATAAGAAGAGCCGTTGCGTTCGCACCTGTTCCTGCTTCACCCTTGATAACAGTACCCGCTTGGATTGTCAAAGTTGCACCATTTTCAACAGCAATTCTACCACCTAATTGATACACAGTATCTGAATACCAAGTTGTGTTTGTCTTTATACTCGTATTTACGATTCTATTCTGAGTTGGTTGTGGGTCAACTGGTTCAGTTTTGTCACAAGATGTGATGAGGAAAAATCCCATCATCAAAAGGTATAATGATTTTTTCATTGTTTTTATAAGTTTATCATAGGTATCGGTAGACTGTATGAAAATTTACCAAAAAAACAAAAGTTAGCAGTTTGGTAATCCACCCCAAAAACTTAACATAGGATAAATGGACAAAAGTGAACCTAATGTTATATTTATGTAAAGAGGGGGGTCATAAACTTTACAATAATTTTACAAAAGATTATGAAGAATATTTTACTTATTTTGTGTTTTTTACTTTCAATTGAAGGTTTTAGTCAACAATCAATCTACACCGATGAAGATGGTGATGGTGTTATCGAATACACACAAGTTTCCAAAGATGGAAAATTAGTTGAGAAAGGGTTTTATTATAATGGAAAAATGGTTGGAACTTGGACTTCATATTATCCTTCAGGTAAGAAACAAGTTATTGCAAAATTCAAATCAGGTGTAAAACACGGCACATGGTATATCTATGATAACGAAGGAAGGGTCGTTGTTGAAGTCGAATATAAAGATGGGTTGAAGGTAAGTGCCACTCAACACAAATACGCCTCAAACTAGGACTCGTAACAATTCTTGTAAGGTCTACAAGAAGCCTTTTGACTAAATCCCATACTTTTACATGGAGTAGATTCACAATATGATTTACTCATTTTTCTTGGTTTTTTGAATTCCTCCGACATTTCAGTTTGATTCATTTCATTTTTGAGTTCTTCACTTGTATTGTACAACATCTTCAAAAATGTGTTCCATCTTTCTGGTGCATGTTTCTTCAGAAGTCTTGCAACTTTCAAAACATAAGGATACTCATTAGAACCTCGTTCTTCCTCTGAACTTATGGAATAAAGCACTTCTTGACCAGTCTTATCTAACTCACCTGATTTACCAAAATAAGATAACATTGAATCAATACTTTTTTCAATATCTCTGTTATCCATTCTGTTGAATAGACTTTTATATTCTTGGTAGATCCCATTTATAATTTCGTTTGCAAACGCTCTAAATTCAAACTCATGTCCCCAATAACCTTTTTCTCTATCCTCGGGTGAGTATTCCAGTTCTCTTTTCTTGGAAATATATTCCGTAGTATTCAAGTCCATCAAATGTTGTAACTCATGATACAATATATGATATGTTGACTTCAAGGACGGATTTAGAGCTTCTTGAGGATTTACAACAATGAATAAATTATAAAGGTTCCTTGGTTTATCTTTGTCAAAAGGAAAAACACCCCCTTGGGCTGGCATCTCAGATAAATAAAATACCGGAACTTCAACTTCGGACCCTTTTGGATCTATAACCATAATCGTTCCTTTCTTGGGCGGATCATCATCACCACTTTTAGACGCAGTCCACACCAATTGAGATAGATATTCTAAATCCGATTGGGTGCGTGGGTGCAGTTTGACCCGTTTTGACCCTTCAGATAAATTTTCTGTATACTCTTTTAGGACTTGGCGTATAATTTGCTTCATAAATAATAAATACCATGGCTTGCGAAGATTGTAAAAAAAGAGGTGAAATAAAACTTAACTTCATGTTGATCTTGGGTATTGAACTTTTTCTCACCTCAATCTATGGAAATGTTATAATTTTCAAACAAATTTTTAATTGGTTATCTCAGACCTTTTAAATTTGACAAAATTCTTCACATATAAGTCTCCAACCCGAGACTTCTTATATCCTTTACCCTTAATTCTCAAAGGAGAAATAGTATCAAACTGATCAGGGTACTTGATCATAATTTTTCCATCGGGATGTGGTATTTCAAAACTCTCAGCTGTCATTCCATGGTAATCCACAATATTGTGAAAAATCAAATCATCCCCCATTTTTTCCCAAAGAGGTTCTGGAACCATTCTAATCTTCAACAACAAATTACCGTAATGACCATTATGGTAGTCACCAGCACTTTCCAATCTATAAAACTCCCCGTCATCTACCCCATGATGAATATCAATCGTAATTGTCTTCATTTCACCGACAGTACCTGTCGCATTACAACTATTACAAGCACGAATAATAAAACTTCCACGACCTTTACAAGTAGGACACGCAGATTGTACAACTTGTTGGAAAAAACCGCTACCCATTACTTGTGTAACCATTCCAGAACCATTACAGGTATCACAGGTTTGTTTGTCTCCACCCGATCCCTTACAACCACCACATTCAATATCTCTACGATATGTAATTTGTTTTTTTGGAGCGGTATAGGATTCTCTCGGTGTAACATCAACAGTAATAATTTTATCCGGTGCGCTAGGTTTTTTTCTGAAAGATTGTCCACCATTCTGGAAAGGGTTTCCGTTGAATCCCATATTTCTTAGAAAATCTTCAAACCCCATATCTCCACCCCCACCAAAAGGGCTACGTCCGTTAGGATCACCACCCATATCATAGGTCTGCTTTTTCTTGGGGTCACTCAATACATCATAGGCTTCGGCAATTTCTTTGAATTGATTTTCACCGGCTGGATTTACGTCTGGGTGATATTTTTTACTGAGGTTTCTGTACGCCTTTTTAATTTGTTCTGCGTTGGCGTCTTTACTTAACCCCAAAATATCATAATAATTTTTCATGAACTACCTAATCGTTGTTTTCAAAAATAAACGTAAGAAAAAAATAATCAATAAATTCAACACATCAAAAGGTGCTCACAACTTTTATAAAAAGTTTTTGGAGGAAAACCAAGAAGTTGATTTTGAGGTTCAATTACAAAACGGTAAACCTTGTACATATGAATTGGCATTATTAGAAAAAAAATCTGATGGTACCATCCCTTTGTTTACCAAAGACGAACTCGGTAGGAATATAAAATTGGATTTCGAAAATAATGATTATTCGATTTCAAAAATTTCGAGTTACAAAGAACCCGAAAAAATTTTTGATGTTCAGACAAGTAAAAGGATAAAATTTGAGACTTTTTTTTACAAATACTTACCCAAAGAAGGGTTCAAATTGGTATCTAAACTAAATAATAAAATTATCGTTCAAAATGATGAGACGTTCAGTTTATTTGTCCTGAAAAGCGATCAAGATGCAGATAGGTTTCTAAAGTCTTTAGTGAATAAGTTCGTTAAAAATAAAAGGGGAGATGCAATGTTCGTTCCCGACAGCAGCTCCCCTCAAAAAAAGGAATTGTATAAGTTATTAGAATCCAAAGGGTATTCAAAATCTTTCCTTTATAGAAAAGAGACAACTTATCACTCTTTGAGTAAGTAAATAAATTCTGTACCCGATATATCAATTTTGAATTTATCTGACCTCAAATCTACATTATCAAATGAACGTATAGCTTGATCAAAATCATATCGATCTAATTCAAAAACCACCACACCCTGTCCTCGGTAAAGTCCTTGAAGGATATCCGCAACTTGAGCAATTTTTTCTATAGGCCTAGGCTCCGTATTATTCTGTTCCATATAGTTTGTTTTTTTGGTGTTGTAAATATATCGTCTTTCTTGGTTTGTTTGATTGATTCAATGAGAGATTCTTTGTAGTGATCGATCTCTCTCTGATCTTTCAACATTTCATTGTTTAACCATTTTTGATCATACTTCTTGCTCATCTTCAAAATCACCTAAAAATTGATCCTCATAAGGTAAATCGAATTTTAGATTTTGTAATTCGTTTAACTTAGAGTTTTCGAATATTTTCTTGAGTTCCACTATTTTGTCTTTCAAAAGTTTTTCTTTTTCTTGCCTTTCGAGATTGAAGGTAATAAGTTCAAATATAACCTCCAAAGTATCATCCATTTTATCATCGGGTAATGTGACAAATGATAAAAAAGTTCCATTACCTTTATGATTTTCATTTTGAACAACATTGGTTTTTTCGACAATTTCTGTGGGAAATATCCAATTACTAGGTAATATTAAGTCAATACTAACATATTGTTTGACTTTACGAATACCCGACAGATATGGGAAAAGATATGAAATGAGTTCTGAAAAATTCATGATAATAAAAATGTTATAAAGTAAGAAATTGATACTCCGACCAACCATAATTCATTGGGGGAGATTTGAAAAATTTTGGATTGGATGACGGTGACAATAAACTTAAATAAGTTCCTTATTATCACCAGAGAACTTAAGATAAAAAGGAACAAAAAAATTGAACCAATATAATCCATTACACTTTCTTATGATCCAAAATCTCACCTCTCAAAGTCTGGAGAAGAGCCTTCATCTCTTGCGAAAGTTTACGAGCTCTTGTGCCAGCACTTTTATTTCCTTTGTAAAATTTGGTAGTGTCCACTGACAACTCCTCCATTTTAACTTTCAATAATTCTAATGTTTCCATAGTACTTGTTTTTTTAGAGAAAAGTAATTTTTTACCTCTGGTAGTAAATAGAAACTATTTTTTTTGTTTTAGATTTTTATTCAATCTTTTATAAATGTCTGTAAGCATGTCTAAATCAGATTTAGTAAATGCTTTATCTTCATTGAATACTTCGGCAAAAAATTTCTGAATATTCTGAGCAATTTCTTTTTTTTCCGCATTATAAAACAAATCATTAAAAAATTGTTGGAAATATTCCTTGTGTTCCCCTGTAGAACGGAAATGAATATTTTCTTTGGCAAAATTTTCGAGGGTTTTGGACCAACACCACTCGAAGTGTTTCGACTTTTCATCTTCAGATAAGATTACTTTTGTTTCCTGAGTTTCAGAAAATTCATCTCCCAAATACGTTTTTTTTATCAAAAAATATAAACTGAATGTGAAATCAGAAAATAATTCCCGTTTTTCAGGAATCATATTATTCATGTTGAACCAAATTTCAACATCATCGTTACTTACAGGTTTGACCATCCAAGAATAAAAATTCTCCATAGAAATACTATCTATGGAGAATATAGGGTTTAGATTGATAAAATGTAGTTATCACTGAGTTTTTTTGTTGTAACCCAATAAATGTTTCATTTTATTTAGATCTTCCAAAATCATTTTGTCTTTTTTCTCATCAGTGCTTTCTAATTGAGTTAGAATATCTTGAGCCTTTTGAGCTGATGTTTTCTTACCTCTTTTAGATTTTAAATTGCCACTTGATGTTTCTTCACCCGCCAAATCAACTGGTTGTGGTTGTCTTTTATAGGAAGCGTCTGCTTGTTCAGCACCATAAAGATTTTCTTTATAGTTCTTCATAAATTTCTTTCCAACTTCTGAAGGAACTGCATTGCCCGCCTCCTGACTGTTTCCTGTTGAAGAATCTCCCTCCAAATACTTTTCAATTTGAGAATCGTTGGGTTGTATTTCATCATATCTCAAATTTGTTTGTCCTGGATAACTGAATGCGTCCTCGTATTCTTCAACCGCTTCCGAAGGTACGTAAGCCTTCTTATCCATTTTAGCAAGTTCACCATTTCCTTTAGGGAAAATCTTTGGATTCATTTCGTATTGACCCTTTGAACCATCTTTAAGGTAATTTTTCATTTTTTTTGTTACAGACTTTATGTAATCATTATTGATTGTCTCAGAACTTTTTAATGACTTATTTGTACTTGGTACTTCAGTTTGTTCCATGACGATTTTTTCAATCAAATCTATAATCTCATCCTCCGACAAAGTTATAATGTTTTTTGAACTTTCCTTAACTGGATATGTTTTCCCGTCAAGTTCAAAGGAATCT
>Ga0208161_1000159_pt1 | contig 37462 bp, 22 predicted proteins | sample CB_VirMetaG_3_FD_184538 | JGI IMG/M metagenome (GOLD analysis project Ga0208161, IMG submission 184538) | Freshwater to marine saline gradient viral communities from Chesapeake Bay - CB_1508_1S Viral MetaG (SPAdes) (version 4) | ecosystem: Environmental > Aquatic > Marine > Coastal | place: USA... | reverse complement strand
TGACACGGTTAGCATCAGCGAAACCCCGTAAGTCTGATCTGGTGATGACACAAACGAAAGGAAATCGTTGTCGCACTAATCGCTCAAGTGGCACCAATTTTGTTACTCAAGTCTGACCTGAGTTAAGTAAAGGGGGCACGAGCAAAGTGTCCCCATAGTATAAGCACAACACACACACGATGACTACCACTTACCAGCGCAACATCCTCTCCACTGAGTATAACGGTTGGGAAAATTACGAGACCTGGAATGTTGCTCTCTGGATCAACAATGATCAGGGTTTGTATCACCTCGCAATGGAAGTTGGTAACTACGTTGACTTCATTGATCTGCTAAATGATCAGGGTATTGTTAGCACTCCTGACGGGGTTAAGTATAACGATCCTAAGGTAAATGTGATCCAACTGAATAGCGATGTGTTTGACCTCTAAGTAACACTTACAGTCCTGAGCAAGACTATAAACTACTCATCAACAGTTAACAACACTTTTCTTCTTTAATCATGTCCAAGTCTGTGATGCTTTCTCTGCTGGGTCGCGCTAACACTGGTGACGAACTTCTGCAGATTCTTGATACTCTTGTCAGTGACGAAGGTATCAACGAACCCACCGCAGATCCTATTGAGTTCTGATCAGTAACTGTGCCCCCTCTGGTTGACACTGGAGGGGGTTTATGTTATGATTCTGAATATAGTCGTGATGACAGCGTTTTGCGGTCGGGGGTTATAGCGTCCTGCGGGCGTTGCGTATATAAAAATCGCTAACTACCCTAACCTACAGAGGTGACAAAACGCGAGCATTATATCAATCTAAAAAAATTTTTCCGGAAGTAGGATGAAGCATCAATACCCCCGAAGGTCCCCATATTGGAATTTCTGGAAGGTTGTATTAGCGGGATGGATGATTCGTTATCCACGTCCTTTTTTTGTTGCTTTTGGTTTCTTTTTAGTTCTGATATATAATGCGGTAACTAACTAAGAACTGATAAAAAATTCCGGAGGAAATTTTGATGACCCCCAAGGAGAAGGTATATCATATCTACGCAAAGGATAAGTGTCTGTTTCATTCTCTCAAAGAGGAGGATTTCAATATCAAGTGGGACACTTTGAATCACTTGGTGGGATTAATGAAGACCGAATATACAAAAGAAGATTTAAGTTTCATAGAACTTCCACCTAAAATCAATGGAGCAGGTGGTAAATCCTCTGAACCACCTGGGTGTGATTCATATTGACAAAAGCATATATAAACTGTTAAAATTTGAACTGAAGGTTATTTCAAGTTATGGCAAAAGGATTCACAGTAAAAGCAACTGCACCAAAACCCAAAGAAGTAGAATGGGATATTGATGCAATTAAACAAAGGATGCGTGGAAAGAGTATCGTATTCTGTCTTCCAGGTCGTGGATGCTCTTTTATTTTTCTGAAGAACTTTGTACAACTGTGCTTTGATATGGTACAGAATGGTATGAGTATTCAGATCTCTCAAGATTATTCATCTATGGTTAACTTTGCACGTTGTAAATGTTTAGGTGCAAATGTTCTCCGTGGTCCGAAGCAAATTCCTTGGGATGGAAAACTGGAGTATGATTATCAACTTTGGATTGACTCGGATATTGTCTTTGACACAAACAAGTTCTGGCAACTCTGTGATCTGTCTCTGAGTGAAGATGGAACTGAGCGTGAGATTACTGCTGGTTGGTATGCTACAGAGGATGGACACACAACTTCTGTCGCACACTGGTTGGAAGAAGATGATTTCCGCAAGAATGGTGGAGTGATGAATCACGAAACTGTTGATTCCATTCAGAAGCGTAGAAAGCCCTTCACAGTAGACTATACTGGTTTTGGATGGGTGTTGATTAAAAAGGGTGTTTTTGAGAATCTTGAGTATCCTTGGTTTGCTCCGAAGATGCAAGTCTTTGAATCTGGTAATGTTCAGGACATGTGTGGTGAGGACGTTTCATTCTGTCTGGATGCTAAAGAAGCAGGCTTTGAGATCTGGTGCGATCCTCGGATTCGTGTTGGACATGAAAAAACTCGTATTATCTGATGAAGAAATTTAACGTACTTTATAAAGGGCGTAAAATTTATCAGGACCTTACTCATGAAGAATGTGCTGAGGTCCTACAAGACTTTTCCGAACGCTTTTTCTCGGAAGAAAACATTGATCCAAACTTTATTGAACTGGAGGAAATTTAATGGCTAAAGGTGGAACGAATAAGACCTTGTTTGAACCAGGTCCCCCGAAGAAGACTCGTCAAGGACGCTCGGCAAGAACTCTTCTCAGTGCGACCTCTCGCAATGGACGTAAGAAGCGTTATCGTGGACAAGGTAAAGGGTAATAGTATAGATAAAGCAGGGGTAACTCCCTGCTTTTTTATTAGCAACTAATGTCATATCTAAATCACAATCTTCCTACAATTACTTGCTATATTCGTAATGAATTTCTCTATAATCATAAAAAAGGTCATGGGGAGGTTACTTTATGTGATGTGCATTCCGTAGCGTCCTTAGAGAAGCACGTACCCCTCTTTGAGGCGTTTCTAGAGAATGGGGTTAACTGGACTCGTAGACCGATTCATGCATTCTGTTGGAAACCTGATGCACCAGTTCCAGATCTAGAAGAATGTATGTGGTGGGATTGCTTTTCTCCTTATATTGATGTTCAAGTTCGCTCAAGACTTGCTAACTTACGTGCTCAATTAATCAATTATAAAGGAGAAAAGAATGAAGGAACGTATATGTTCACTCTTGATTGGTCATGGGAGTCAAAATCTACTCTGAATACTAACTTTAGTGAGACTCCAGAGCATAAATGTGCTCACTTCTTCAAGATGGATAATGGTAATTTCTATGCATATCCAAATAATAAGATATTATGGTATGATGATGCATGGACAAAGAACAGAATTACCAAAAATCCAGGTTATGAAATTGACTTGACCGAATATTCAGTAGAAAATCGTCGTAAAATTGAGACTTCAGATGATTTTATGTACGAAATTAAAGAAATTCGGGATAGCAACCCCGTAAAAAGTTCTGATTTAACAAATCAGGAGCAAAAAAATGACCAAACAAGTAGATAAAGACGAAAATTTTATGAAAAATGAGTGGGGAACGCAGTTTTTATCGTCAGAATATGGTTGGGAAAGTAAAATTCAGAAGCAAAAAATGCTTCGTGAGATCAATCATGACAACATGACGCCCAAGAAACATGATTTTTATCATCAGAACGAAATTCATGAAAAAATTCGCAATGATGAGGATTATGATGACTGGGATTATGGCACAGAACCAACCTACGGATCCATAAAAGGGTAATAAATAAGATAGAATTATAATATTCAATGCCTTTAGAAAGGGTAAGCCAAGGTTTTAAGGACATCAGTATGACTTTTCAGACTAATCCTCTGAACGGTGATCTGATTGCGCTTAAAAATGAAAATGCAATCGCTCGTTCTGTGCGTAATATTGTGTTTACCCTTCCTGGAGAAAAGTTTTTTGATGAAGATTTTGGATCTAGAATCTCTAGAACCTTATTTGAGAACGTTGACGACATTTCTGCTTCTATTATTACTGATGAGATTAGACAATCAATCAATAACTATGAACCAAGAGTGAGATTGATCTCAGTAAACTCATATCCAGATTTTGATAATAATGCATATGATGTTGTTATTGTGTATGAAATCATTGGTGCGGACGTTCCTATACAAGAATTACAATTTGTTTTGCAACCATCTAGGTAAAAATGCCATTAGCAAACTTCGCTAACCTGGATTTCAACCAGGTTAAAACAACGCTCAGAGACTACTTAAAAGCGAATTCTAATTTTACTGATTATGATTTTGAGGGATCCAATCTCTCAACGATACTTGATGTTTTGGCATATAATACTTACATTACCTCATATAATGCAAATATGGTTGCAAATGAGGTTTTTATTGATAGTGCAACTCTTAGAGAGAATGTTGTTGCACTTGCAAGAAATATTGGATATGTTCCAAGATCAAGAAAAGCAGCAACTGCATCAATCAGTTTCTTTGTAGATGCTACAGTTTTTAATATTAGTCCACTACCATCAACAATCACTCTTAAGAAAGGTCCTGTTGTAACTTCATCTGGTAGTTTTGGTGGACAGTCTTTTGTATTTTCAATTTTAGAGGATATTAGTGTTCCTGTTATAGATGGAATTGCAAGTTTTAATGATATTTCAGTCTATCAAGGATCATTACTTTCTTCTAATTTTACCTACAGTTCAAGAATACCAAATCAGAGATTCATTCTACCAAACTCTGGAGTAGATACTGCTCTTATTAATGTAGTTGTAAAAACAAACGAAGACGCCACTACAGGTACAAAGTATAGTCTTCAAGATAGTTTATTCCAGGTTTTATCTGATTCAAAAGTATATTTCTTACAAGAAATTGAGGATGAAAGATATGAATTAATTTTTGGTGATGATGTATTCGGAAAAGCATTAGAAGAAGGAAATTATATAACATCCGATTATATTGTTTGTGACGGAGATTCTGCGAATGGTATAAGTCAATTTTCTTTTGCAGGTAGATTAACATATACAAGAAATTCGGTTACTTCAACAATCACTTCTGGAATTTCTGCTGTAACTACTGGATTAGTCGCTACTGGTGGGGAAAGTATTGAATCTGTTGAATCTATTAAAAAGTATGCACCAAGAATCTATGCATCTCAAAATAGAGCACTTACTGCAGACGACTACGAGACTTTAATTCCCGCAAGAATATATCCAGAAACTGAATCAATTTCAGTATTTGGTGGTGAAGAATTAGTACCTCCACAATATGGTAAAGTCTTTATTAGTATCAAACCAAGAACAGGTGATTTCTTACCAAATCTGACAAAGGAAAACATCAAACTAAGATTGAAAAAATATTCTGTTGCTGGAATAGTCCCAGAAATTTTAGATCTGAAGTATCTTTATATTGAATCAAATTCAAAAGTATACTATAACACAAACTTAGCACCCAATGCAGACTATGTTTCTACATTGGTCCAAACAAATGCAAATAAGTATGCTGATTCTACCGAATTAAACAAATATGGTGCCAGATTTAAGTATAGTAAGTTTTTAAAAATAATTGATGACAGTCACGAATCTGTAACTTCTAATATCACGACAATACAGATGAGAAGAGATCTGAGAGTCGTGTTAAACGCATTCTCAGAGTATCAAATTGGATTCGGAAATCAATTCCATATTAGTAGTATGGATGGATACAACATTAAATCATCAGCGTTTCTTATAAGTGGTATTTCACAACCAGTATATCTTTCAGACATTCCCAACACTAACGGAGAAACTGGAAATATTTTCTTCTTTACTGTTCCGTCTGCAAATTCCACGAGTGCAACTATTTTGAGGAGAAATGTTGGAAGTATTGATTATAAGAGAGGAATTATAACCTTAAATCCAATTAGTGTGATTGGAGGCAAGTTGAAGGATGGACAAACAATTATAGAAATCTCTGCCATACCACATTCAAATGATGTTGTCGGATTACAGGATTTATATTTGCAACTAGATATTAATAACAGTACTTTTGATATGGTGACTGACAATATTGCTTCTGGTCTTGATCCCTCGGCATCAAACTACATATCATCTTCAAGTTATGCAAATGGTGCTTTGGTAAGACCAACCCCAACAATTACAAGTGGTGGAACGACGATTTCAACAACAAATGTAAATCCGACGAATACAGCAGGAACTACTGCAACTACCACTACATCCTCTCCTAGTGCTTCCTCAGGGACTTCTTTCGGTTCAACATACTAGAAACGTAATAAAATCATAAAATGACAGAACAGAGAATTAAGCTTAACAACATCGTTCAGAACCAGATTCCCTCATATGTTAGAGAGGAATTTCCACTAATTTCTGAATTTTTAAAGCAATATTATATTGCTCAAGAGTTTCAAGGAGCTCCTGTTGATTTAATTCAAAACATTGATAGGTATATCAAGTTAGATGAAACTACTTCTCTTGTAGAGTCTGTCATTTTAAGTTCTGATATTGAGGAATTTGATACAACAATATCTGTTGACCTAGTAAAGTCTCCGTCTGGTACGAATGGATTTCCAGATTCTTATGGTATTTTAAAAATTAATGATGAAATAATCACTTATACAGGAAAAACTTCATCAGCATTTACCGGTTGTATAAGAGGATTTTCTGGTATTTCTTCGTATAGTCAGGATGCAAATCCAGAAGAGCTAGTCTTTAGTTCTACTTTAGCTGCTGAGCACGCAACGGGATCAACAATAGAGAATTTAAGTATTCTCTTTTTAAAAGAATTTTTATCAAAAACAAAAAATCAATTTTTACCAGGACTAAACGAAAGAGATCTTTCATCTCAATTAAATCAAAATCTTTTTATTAAGCAAGCAAAAGATTTTTATCTAACTAGAGGTACGGATCGTTCGTTTGAAATTTTATTCAAAGCTTTATACAATGAAAATGTAAATATAGTAAAACCAAGAGATTTTCTTTTTACTCCATCAAACGGTCAATTTAGAGTTACTAATGATTTTGTAGTAGAATCTTTAAATGGGGATCCAATGGATCTCACAGATTCAACATTATTCCAAAATGATTATAGTGATACTATTACCAAGGCATATGCACCAATAACTAAGGTTGAAAAAATTATATCTGGATTGGGTCAAACATATTATAAGTTAAGTATTGATTCTGGGTATGACAGAGATATTGAAGTTGAAGGATCAATTTATGGTGCATTTTCTATTCACCCGAAAACCAAATTAATCGGACAAGTTTCTGCCGGAACAACGGTATTAGATGTTGATTCTACCTTAGGATTTCCAGACTCTGGAGAACTTTCTGTAAGATATAACGATTTCTCATCAGGAATAGTATCATATACTTCAAAATCTATAAATCAATTTTATGGATGCGAAAATGTTAATGGAACCATCTTAAATGCAGAAAATGTTGGTATTAACACCTATGCATATGGTCAATCATTTTCAAATCCAAATGAAATAATAACGGTAAAAATTAGATCCGTTCTTGGATCTCTAGATTACCCATCAAATGCATATTATTATTCTCCAGAAGATACTGTTAGAATAAAAACTCTTGGATCAAATAAATCTGATTTCAAATCAAAGAATTGGATTTTAAATATCTCACCTATTTTCCAAGTAGAAAGTATTACTTTACTTGACAACGCAGACAAAACTTATAGATTAAAATTAACTAAGGATCATCCATTTAGAATCGGAGATTCTGCTACTATCATCGGTAATGGTGCAGATAAAACAACAAAAATTATAGAAATTACTTCATCAGACACCTTTGTAGTAAAAGGTCAGGGTGAATTGAACATCTCCCTTAGCTACAAGATCAGGAAGAACCTACAAAGAGCACTTTCAACTAAGTTTCCAAAAGTTTCTTCATATGGTTCTAATGTTCAAAACATTTATAATGACCAAGACAAGATACTTGTCGCAACTCCATCATTACCTTTCTATGATGGACAACCTTTAGAAACTACAGACAGATCAATAACATTTTCTGGAACTTTTTCTGGTTCTCAATTTAAAATTACAAATAACTCTGATCATGGATTCTACACTGGTGATGCTGTTTACTATATTCCAGAAAAAGTACAAATTCAAACTTTTGTTGGAACTGCACTAACAACGATAACTTCTATTAACTCATCTTTATTTGATGAGGGACTCTTCTTCGCATATAGGGTTAGTTCAACTACAATTAAACTTGCAAGAAGTAGAACTGATCTTTTTAATGGTAGATTTGTTTCTTTGAATGGAGAAACAACAGTAACAAATAATATAATTAAACCCTATGATTTTAGATTCAAGACGCTACAAAATCAAAAACTTTTTAGAGAAATCTCTGATCCTATTGATAATGGAGTTGTTACTGAAACAAAACCTGGATTTACTGGTATCTTGATAAATGGTGTTGAAATTAGAAACTATAAGTCATCAGATGTTGTCTATTATGGAAAGCTCAATGAAATTGAAGTAACATCATCTGGTAGCGATTACGATGTGATCAATCCACCTTTAATCAATATTTCAGACTCTACTGGAATTGGTGCGACTGGTTACGTTGCCATCTCAGGATCTCTACAATCAATTAGAGTTTTAGATTCTGGATTTGATTATATTGAAACTCCAACTATTAAAATATCTGGGGGAAATGGATCAGGTGCTTTAGCAAGCCCAAGCATGAAGTTAATTGATCACTCTGTTTCATTTAATTCAGAGGATTCTTCAAATGCTGGTGTGGCAATAACAGCAAATACTATTGGATTTGGCACTTATCACAAGTTTAGAAATTCTGAAGAGGTTTTATACCAAACATTCTCTCAAAAAGCGGTTGGTGGAATAAGCACAAATGCAACTTATTATGTCTCCGTTCAAAGTGATTATGTCATAAAGTTACACAAAACCAAGGGTGATGCTATTGCAGGAATCAACACAGTTGATCTTACATCAATTGGAATTGGTAAGCATTCTTTTAAGGCAACCAATAAGAAATATGTGTTATCTGCAATTAATGTAGTTTCTGCAGGAAATGGATATCAAAACAAACAAAGAACTTGCTCATCTAGTGGTGTAAGCACTTCATATAATCAAATTACAATCACAAACCACGGATATGGTTCTGGAGAGATTGTAAAATACACTTCGGACGGAACTACGATTGGGGGACTATCCAGTGGTTCTGAGTATTATCTGACAAAAGTTGATGATGATAATTTCAAATTATCTCAAATAGGACTTGGAACAATAAGTCAAGATTTTTATTATAAAACAAATCAGTATGTCAACTTGACTTCGGTTGGAGTTGGAACTCATTCGTTCAATTATCAGGATATTACTGTTACAGTATCTGGAAAAATTGGTATATCTTCGGTTGGATCAGAAACATTTGAAGCAAGAGTTCAACCAATATTCAGAGGTTCTGTAACTTCCGTTCATCTTTCTAATCAAGGTGTTGGGTATGGGTCTTCTGAAGTAATAAATCTGGATAAACAACCACAAATAACATTAATATCAGGACAAGATGCTCAACTTTCTCCTGTAATAGAAAATGGAAAAATCATTGAGGTTGTTGTTCTAAACTCCGGTAAAAAATACAATTCCCCTCCAGACCTGATCATATCTGGAGATGGTGTTGGTGCAGTTATCACTCCAGTTTTAACTAATGGACTTATATCATCAGTTAAAGTGGTGGAATCTGGTGGAGGATATAGTCAACAAAATACTTCAATCTCAGTTCTTTTCCCAGGTAAAGGTGCGGAATTTAGAGCAAAAATTCAAAAATGGACAGTAAACCTTTTTAGAAGAAATTTTGTTAACTTTACTGGTGATGATGGATATATTTCTTCTGGAATAAACGAAGATTATGAATTAGAATACTCTCATTTATATGCACCAAGAAAACTTAGAGAAATAATTTATTCTGTAGATCAACAAGGAAATAGTCTTTTTACACAAAAAGATCTTACTAAAGTAAACAATTTAGAAGTCTCGGCATCAAATCACTCACCAATTATAGGATGGTCTTATGATGGCCATCCAATCTACGGACCATATGGATACACTACAAGATCTGGAGGTACAGTAACTCAGTTAAGATCTGGTTATAATCTGATTCTGAAAGAAAATAGACCACCAGTTGCAAGTTTTCCAGAAGGATTCTTTGTAGAGGACTATACTTATGTAAGAGTTAGCAATGAAACAGTTCTTGATGAAAATAATGGAAGATTCTGTGTAACTCCTGAGTATCCAAACGGAACTTATGCATATTTTGCAACTTTTGAATCCGCATTAGATTCATCTGGTCCTTTTGTTGGATATAAGAGACCAGCATTCCCATACTTAATTGGAAATAGTTTTAAATCAACTCCAAATAGATTTAATTTTGATTATAGATCTAATCAAGATCAAATTGATCTGAATAAAACAAAGTGGTTAAGAAACACTGATTCTTATAATTTAATTGATGGTACTGTAGTATATGAATATCTGAGTTTACCAAATAATTTAAATCAGTCACTAGATGTCACCGCTGTTTATCCCGGAAATGTTGATAATGTCGGAATTATTACCGGTGGTAATAATTATAGAGTAAATGATTCTGTTGTTTTTGATAATGAAGGGACTCAGGGAGATGGTGCTTCTGCTAGGGTATCAAGAATTTTAGGTAAATCGGTCAACACTATTAGCGTAGCAACTAGTTCAATTACAAATGTTGAAATTTATCCATCAGACAACAAAGGAAACTACACTATAGTTTGTGAAAATCCTCATAATTTTAAAGATGGAGATTTTGTATCAATATCTGGACTCTCTACAACTTCATCTAAAATTGGTGGAATTTACAGAGCTGGAGTTGGAACGAACACTCTTGCTGTTGCTGGAGTAGGAACAACTTCATCTGGAATTGGAACAGTAGGATTTACTGGTATAGTAACTTATTTTGGTGTATCTGGTAATCTGGGAATATTGAGAATAAAAGAAAATGATATACTTGATATTGGAACAGAAAGAGTAAAGGTATTAAATGTTGAACCAGAGTATTCTAGAATTAGAGTAATTAGAGAATTTGATGGCACTGTAGGATCATCACACTCCGTAACTACTATCTTATATGAAGATCCTAGAAGACTTACAATTAATGCAGGGTTTAACACATCATACGAATTTAAAGAAAATAGAGAGATCTATTTCAATCCTTTAGAATCTGTTGGTTTAGGAACACTATCTGGTGTTGGTATAGGAACTACAATATTCCTGTCAAACCCAGGAACAGGTATTTCTCAAATATTCATTCCAACAAAGTCAATTTATATTAGAAATCATGGTTTAGAAACTGGTGACGAATTAACATATTCCTCAAATAATGGAAGTGGACTCGTAGTGCTAGAGAATGGTGTTGGTATAGGTACAACACTGTCAGATCAACAATCAGTATTTGTTGCTAAAATTTCAAATGATTTAATTGGATTATCTACAGTAAGAGTTGGTTTAGGAACAACAGGGACTTTTGTTGGTATTGCATCAACTGTTGCAAATGCGACAACAATGGCATTTACTGGCATTGGAACTGGAGAATATCATAGTTTTACTACAAATTATCAAGCAATAACAGCGACGATTACAAGAAATCTTGTAACTGTTTCTACAGCTCAAACACATGGATTGGATTCTGACCATAGCGTATATGTTAATGTAAGACCATCAATATCAACAACATATACTATTACGTATAATGACTATAATAGAAAACTTTTAATCAATCCAAAAAACTTTACTTCTTCTGGAATTAACACTTTATCAAACTCTATTACTATAGTAAATCATGGATATGAAACTGGAAATAAAGTAATTCATACATCAACAAATCCAGCTCAGGGATTGGAGGATAATAGAGTATATTATATTGTGAAGATTGACTCGGACAAATTTAAGTTATCCGATACCTACTATGATTCTGTCAGCGCAAAACCACCTATCGTAGGTATTGCTAGCACTTCTAGTGGAACTATTTCTCTTGTTAATCCACCCATTAAAGTGTATGGAAATTCATCTTTAGTATTTGATTTATCTGATAGTTCGCTATCATATATCAATCAGGCAACTCTTTATCCAGCATTTGAATTTAATTTTTATCTTGATGAAAATTATACAGAACCATTCTATAAAGATGAATCTAGAAAAACTTTTAACGTTCAAAGAACTGGTAGAGTTGGAATAGATACCGATGCAAAAATTACTCTATCAATTGATGATAATACTCCAACCAAACTTTATTATAAATTAGACCCAATACAAGAAAGTTCTTTACCAATAGAAAAATCTGAAATAAATGTTGATAATTCTGTGTTGTCAAATAACCAGGTAAGTATTGTAAAGAGCCTTTATAATGGAAAACATATTGTATCTGTAGCGTCTACAGGTAGTTTCACCTTCTCTATACCAGAAACTCCAGAAATATCTTCATACACACCATCAAATTCAATAATCACTTATGAAACAGACTGTATCAGTGCTTATGGTCCAATAACAAAAATTGAGATTAAAGATGGAGGGAGAAACTATTATTCTATTCCTGGAATAACATCAATCACAACTGGTATTGGTTCTGGTGCTATTTTGGAAGCATCAAGTACAACAATTGGAAAGATTGCTAGAACAAAAATTAATGATATTGGTTTTGACTTCCCAGCGGATAAAACTTTAAGACCAAGTGCTTCTTTACCACAAATTATTAAAATTGAGTCCTTAACCTCTTTGAGATCTGTTGGAGTTTCATCTTTTGGTAGAGGGTATAACTCTGCACCAAAACTTCTAGTTTTTGATGGTAAAACTGATGAATTGGTAAGAGAAGTTGATTTGAAGTATCAATTAGGCAACTCTAAGGTTGAAATTTTAAGAAACACTTTTGGAATAAGCAACACTAAACCAAGATTCCTACCCATCCAAAACTCAAATGGTGTTGGAATAAGTTCGGTTGGATTCAATACCACAACCAATGATGTGACTGTTACTTTGTCTGTAGGATTTAGTACTGCAGATTCTTTCCCATTCGTTGTTAACGATAGAGTTCTGATTGAAAATGTAAGTGTAGGTATTGGTTCAACTTTAAAGGGATATAATTCTAATGCTTATGGGTATCAATTATTTACTTTAACTGCAGTAGATAAAAATCTTGGTGGAATTGGATCTGTCACTTACAATCTGTCAAACTATATTAATTCTGGAGAAAATCCAGGAACTTTTGATGCACTCAATTCTTCTGGAAGAATAATTCCTGAAAAATATTTCCCAACCTTTAATGCAGAACTTCAACCAAACGACTACATTCAAGGTGAAGTTGTAAACTCAGACTCTTCAACAGGAATTGTTGAAAGTTGGAATAATAATACTGGTATATTAAAAATTTCTTCAAGTAAAGACTTTAAACCTAATGAAAAGATAATAGGTGAATCTTCTTTAACTCAAGGTATTGCATCATCAATTACTTCCTTTGATTCAGATTTTAATTTGAATTCTTTCTCAAAGGTTATAAGTGGATGGAATTCAAATTCTGGATTCTTAAATGATAATTTGCAGAGAGTTCAAGATAGTTTTTATTATCAAAACTTCTCATATTCAATTAAATCTAGAGTTACATACGATACTTGGAACGATGCAGTCAGTTCATTAAACCACTCTGCAGGATTTATAAAGTTTTCCGATTATCAATTAGAATCTTCTCTGCCAGATTCAAATAGAAACTCAATGACTGTTGGAATTACAACAGATCTTACTTCGTTTGAAGTTATCGGAGATTTAACTTCAGTAGTTAATCTTAACTGTGTTTATGATTTTGATCTTGTCACTGAAAATTCACTAACCCAGGGATCTACAATCCTATCTGATGAAATTATATTCTCAAGTAGAATCTTGACTGACTATTTTGAATCTTTTGGAAATAGAGTTCTATCTATTGATGATTTGGGAAGTCAATTTAATAGCAACCCAAGATCAACCGCATTTAGTATTATAAACACCTTTAACTTATCTGATATAAGAGCTCAAAAATATTTTGCATACATCAGAGACATTCGCTTTACTGCTCAGAGACAATTGATGGCAATTACTCTGGTTCATGATGGAACATTTGCATATATCAATCAATATGGAAGAACTGAGACTGTTTATGATTTAGGATATTTTGATTTCACAATATCAGGATCTGACGGACAACTTCTATTCTATCCAACAAGATATACAGTAAATGACTATCAACTTGCTGTAATATCTTACAATCTAGATGATAATCTCTTAGGAATTGGTACGACAAGCATTGGTGGTGTGGTTAATATTCAGACTTCAAGTAAAGAAGCTGTTGGAATAGCATCAACAACAATTGTTTCCATTGGATCTACATACAGATCAGTAAAAGCTCTTATTGAAATTACTGGTTCTGCAAATGAATATGAGTTTGATGAATTGAATATAATTCATGATGGAACTGAGGTTTACTTCACTGATTATGGTCAAGTAACTACAAATCCAGGTTTCTTTGGAATATCTGGATTTGGAACATATTATCCATATATTTCTGGATCAAACTTGTTGGTTGACTTTATACCAAATCCTGGTGTCGCAGTAACCGTTAATACAATTCAAGTTGCAATCAGCAGTGAAGGTGTTAGTGGAATTGGAACTATTGACTTGAAACATGCAAGACTTGAAGGTAGATCAACCACAATTGCTTCTTCAGGCACGCCTGGCATTCATACAATTGGAAGTTATCCTGATGAGTATGATGCAGCGTATTTTGTTGTTCAGGTTTCTGATATAACAAATGGAAGATATCAAATGTCTGAAGTATTTGTTGTGGATGATTATGTTTCATCTACCGCCAGTGCAGACACTTATGATACTGAATTTGGAGTTGTAGAGACAGTAACTGGTCTTGGAACAATTGGTTCTAGACTGATTGGGGCATCTTCTGGTATAGGAACTGTTGAACTTCTCTTTACACCAATAGCAGGTATTGATGCATCCGTAAAAGTTTACATGAATGCATTGAGAATACAAGATGACTCTAGAGATGAAATTAGTTTTAATAACGCTACAATAAGAACAGGATTTGGTGATTATGAAGGAACTGAAAGATCAATCAAAAGAGATTTTGAATTAACGCATAGAAATGATCCTATATTTGCTAGAGATTTTGTAGGAAGCGCAACCTCTATTGTTAATGTTTCTAGCAACACAATCCGTCTTCCAAATCACTTCTTTGTAACTGGAGAAAGTGTTAGATACACTAATCCAGGAACTGGATCAACAATGTCAATCGGAATTGGCACTACCACATTTAGTGGTATTGGTAGCACCGATAGACTTCCTGAAAATATTTTTGTTGTCAAAGTTAATGATGATAGCATCAAACTTGCATCCACTGCTGAGAATGCTCTTAAGGTTGTTCCAGAAACTCTAGACATTACTAGCGTTGGAATAGGAACATCACATAGATTTATTGCAACAAATCAAAATGCAAAAGTTTTAATAGCTCTTGACAATATCATTCAATCACCTGTAGTGTCTACTGCAGTCACATCTATCCTTGCAGATCAACTTTTCACAACTGATGACATAATTAAATTAACAGGAATTACCTCTATTTTTGGGTCGGATTTACTTCAGATTGGATCTGAAATTGTAAAAGTTGAGGGAGTTGGAATTGGAAGCACTAATTATGTTAGAGTCCGTAGAAACTGGTTGGGAACACCTCTTGCAGGATACTCAACTGGAGCTTTAGTAACAAAAGTAATTGGTAATTATAATATTGTTGACAATACTCTTAATTTTGTTGAAGCACCATATGGAAATACTCCACTTGGAACAAGCACAAATCCACCGGATGAGAGAGATTGGACTGGTATATCAACAAGTTCAAGTTTCCAAGGAAGAACCTTCTTACGTTCTGGTGTAGTAAACACAATAGATGAAACATATCATAAGAACTACGTTTTTGATGATATATCATTTGGATTTAATGGTGACAATAGAACTTTTACATTAAAGTCAAATGGATCTGATGTTACCGGAATTTCTACCGAAAATGCAATCATTTTAATAAATGATGTCTTCCAAGGTCCTGGTATAACTTATGATTACAATTTAACCGAAAATGCAGGTATTACTTCAGTAACATTTACTGGAACAGCAACATCAATTTCTTCTGATCCAAATACCACAAACCTGCCTCTTGGTGGAGTAATAATTTCTGTTGGTTCAACAGAGGGTTTTGGATATCAACCGTTGGTTGCTGCAGGTGGAACTGCTATTATTTCTGGTTTTGGAACAATTTCATCTGTTAGTATTGGTAATAGTGGTTCTGGATATAGATCTGGTATTCAAACAAACGTTAGAGTAGCTGTTCAAACAAGCAGCACTGGAACACTGAATTTGGAGTTTATTGGCACAGCAACAGTAAGCAATGGTAATGTAGTAAGTGTTGCTATTACAAATCCAGGTGCTGGTTACACTAGCACGAATCCACCTATTGTTGTTTTTGATTCACCACTCTCATATGATAACATTGCTTTAGAATACAGTTCTTCATCTGTATCTGGATTTGGTACAGGTGCTACTATTAATGTTGTTGTTGGTCAAGGTTCCAGTGTCATTGATTTTGAAATTAGTAATACTGGTAGAGGATATGGTATTGGTGAAATTTTAACAATTCCTGTAGGAGGACCAACTGGAATTCCTACAGATCCATCAAAACCATTCACAGAATTTAAGGTAACTATTCAAAATACATTTACTGATGAATTTACAGGGTGGTCTATTGGAACTCTCCAAGTTTTAGATAACATTGAAAACTTATTTGATGGATCAACAACAACTTTCCCATTAAGAGTTGCTGGTAATTTGGTTTCAATTAGATCATCTAGAGGTTCTAAGATCAATGTTCAAGATGTATTATTGATATTTGTCAATGATATTCTCCAAGTTCCAGGGAAAGGATATACTTTTACTGGTGGAAGCATCTTAACCTTTACTGAAGCACCAAAAGTTGGAGATACTTGTAAGATTATTTTCTATAAAGGAAATGGAGACTCTGATGTTGTCTTCAGAAATATTATTGAAACGGTTAAAGTTGGTGATGAATTGACAGTTGGTTATGATAGTGACTCGGGACAGACTTCAGTTCTTCAAGAAGATCCAAGGACCGTCACAAGTATTGATTCCACAGATATTACATCAACAATACCATACTTTGGACCAGGAAATACTGAAGATGAATCTTTACTTAGACCTGTCGTTTGGTGTAGACAAACTGAAGATAAAATTATTGATGAAAAAGAAGTAGGTAAAGATAGAGAGCTCTATGAGCCAGTAATTAATCCATTTGCATATATTATAAATTCTGTTGGTGTGGGATCAACCGAAATATACGTTAATAGTGTCAGACCATTCTTTAATGCCCAAAATGAGAATGATACTTCTTTAGTATTCCAAAATAAAGTTAAGTTTATTTCTCAAGATGAGAAAATTTCTGCTGCTGCAACAGCAGTTGTTTCTACTGCAGGAACAATTTCTTTCATTGCAATTTCAACTGGTGGTTTGGGATATTCAACCACTCCTACAGTTTCAATTGGTGGTACTTTGCAATCAGCAGTTGGACTTGGAACTACAGCAACAGCAACAGCAGTGATTAGTGCTGGCGGCACTGTTTCTACAATTAATCTTGCAAATGCAGGAACTGGTTACACAAATACAAATCCACCAGTTGTTCTAATCTCTCCTCCAACTATTGTTGATGAGGAAAATAATGTTACAACATATAGTGGAGACTTTGGTGTTGTTGTTGGATTTGGAACAACAACGATCAGTTCACAACCTCAACTGATTCTTGATTTGTTTATTCCAATAACCTCTTACATGAGAGATGCAGATGTTGTTGGAACAGCAGTTACTATCAGTGGAATATCCACAGGTGATTATTTTGTTATTTCAAATTCAAACATTGGTTCTGCAGTAACTTCTCTGTCTTCTTCTGGATCAGTTGTGGGTGTTGGAACTTCATTTATTGACAATGTTTATTATGTTGACAACCATGAAACTATACTCGCACCTACAGGAATTGCTTCCAATGGAGTTGGAATTGGAACATCAAGCGTTAAGAGAGTATTTGTTAGAGTAACTGACAACTTTACTTACAGTGGAGTTTCTACATCTGGATATTTTGGTGAGTATAGTTGGGGTAAAATACTTCTTGACTCAAGATCAGGAATTAACTCATATACCGCATATACATCAAATGGTGTTAGTGGAATAACTACCTCAATGATAGTTCAAAGATTTGAATCTCTGAAATTTAAAAACTATCTCAACTAATACTGAATAAATAAATAAAAAACTCCGTCAAATGGCTGCAATTATAACTGATCAGATTAGAATATTAAATGCAAAAAACTTTGTCTCTGACGTAGGTGTTAACGCTTATTATTCTTTTATAGGATTACCAAATCCAACTGATTATCAGTCTGATTGGAATACGACTCCACCAGCACCAAAAGATAACTTTAGTCAAGAAAATGACTATTGGGATACAATGATTGCGCTGAAGAAAATCAATTCTTCAGATGTCAGACAAGTTGTTCCAAAAAGATCATGGTCTTCTGGAACAACTTATGATATGTATAGACATGATTATAGTAGATCCAACACAGCTAGAGTTTCTGGAGCGACGAATTTATATTCAGCATCGTATTTTGTTTTAAACAGTGAATACCGAGTTTATATTTGTCTTCAAAATGGAACGGACCCTGATAATCCAAATGGAAGACCATCTTTGGATGAACCAACATTCACGGATTTAGAACCAAGAACAGCTGGCACAAGTGGAGATGGATATATTTGGAAATATCTTTATACGGTTAAACCAAGCGAAGTTGTAAAATTTGAAACATCCGACTACATTTCAGTTCCTGCAGATTGGACAACTGGCGCAGAAAATTCTGCAGTAAGAAATAATGCTGTTGATGGATCAATTAAGATTGTTACCATAACCAATAGAGGTGCTGGTATTGGAACAGCAAATACAACTTATACCAGAGTTCCAATTAAAGGAGATGGTTCCAATGCTGAATGCACTATTGTCATTGGTGCAGATCAAAAAGTTGATAGTGTTGTGGTATCAAATCAAGGTTCAGGGTATACTTATGGTAATGTGGATTTAGTTGCAGGTGGTGTTCCAACTGGTAGCACAAGACCAACATTTGATGTAATAATGAGTCCTCAGGGAGGTCATGGCGCAGATATCTATAGAGAACTTGGTGCATTTAATGTTCTCTTGTATTCTAGAATAGAAAATGACAATGAAAATCCAGATTTTATAACTGGTAATCAAATTGCCAGAATTGGAATTGTTCAGAATCCCAAAACTTTTGGATCTAGTTCAGTTTTAACTTCTGATAAAGTTAGCGCAGTTTCTGCATTAAGATTAACTGGTGCTGGATACAGTAGTGCAACGTTCACTGCTGATGGTTACATTACCCAAACAGTTTCAACTGGAGTTACTGCTGTAGGAAGAGTTGTTAATTATGATCAAACTACAGGTGTTTTAAAATATTGGCAAGATAGATCTGTTTCAGGATTTAACACTGTTGGTACTGCACAAACAAACCCAACTTATGGATTTGATTTGACTGAGTTCACTGCTTCTCCATCAAGCGGAGGTAGTTTGTCTATTACAGGTGGTTCTGTTAGTTTGTCAATTAGCACATCCTTCACAGGTGTCTCTACCGTAATAAATAATAGAACATATTATCTTGGACAAACCTTTACCAACGGTATAGCTAACCCAGAGGTGAGCAAGCACGCTGGAAACATAATTTATGTTGACAACAGACCAGCGATAACCAGGTCATCCAATCAAAAAGAAGATATTAAAGTCATTTTGCAGTTCTAAAGAATTATGCCACAGAAAACGAATCTCAACGTAGCGCCATATTTTGATGACTTTGATCCAGCTAATGACTACCATAGAGTTCTTTTTAAGCCTGGTTATCCTGTACAAGCCAGGGAATTAACAGGACTACAATCAATACTTCAAAATCAAATTGAAAGATTTGGTCAACACTTTTTTAAAGAAGGTGCTAAAGTAATTCCAGGAAACATAGGATACACTCAATTATATTATTGCGTTCAATTAAGCAACACTTATCTTGGAGTTCCTGTTTCTGCATACGCAGATCAACTTGTGGGATCAAAGATAACAGGACAGACTTCTGGTGTAAGTGCATATGTTGACAAAGTTCTTTTACCACAAGATTCGGAAAGAGGAAATTTAACTCTTTATATCAATTACTTAAACTCAAGCACTGAGAATAATTCAACCCAAATTTTCTCTGATGGTGAAGAGTTGATTTGCAATCAAACCATTCAGTCAGGACTTCTTGGAAATACATCTATTGCTGCAGGCAGTCCATTTGCCTTGACCCTTTCTTCTGCAGCTGCAGCAACTGGATCAGCGTTTCAAATTGACAATGGTGTTTATTTTATTCGTGGAAACTTTGTTAATGTTAACAAAGAAACTCTTTTATTAGATCAATACGGAACCAACCCAAATTATAGAGTTGGTCTTTTAGTAACAGAAGAAATTATAACAGCGGACCTTGACGAAAATCTTAATGATAATTCTCAAGGATTTAATAATTACTCTGCACCTGGTGCAGATAGACTAAAAATTTCAGTAAGATTATTTAAAAAATCACTTACAGACTTTGATGATGATAATTTTGTAGAACTTTCGTCAATAATTGATGGTAAAATTAAATCAAAAGTTGATCGCGGTGATCTTGGAGGTGGTCCAGGATACTTGGATATTAGGGATACTCTTGCAAAGAGAACCTATGCAGAATCTGGCGATTACTATGTAAAATCTTTTGATGTCAGTTTTTTAAATTCATTAGACGATAAAGTTGGTAGTAGAGGACTATTTCAACCCGGTCAATTTACATATGGTGGATCTACACCATCGGACAATTTGGGAATTTATAAAATTTCTCCAGGTAGGGCGTTTGTTCGTGGATATGACGTAGAACTTCTTGAACCAACTTTTATTGATGCAGAAAAACCAAGATCTACAAAAACTATAGAAGATCAAGAAATAATTTATAACACTGGACCAACAGTAACTTTAAACAGAGTGTATGGAGCACCTACAGTTGGTGTTGGTAATACTTATGTTTTGAGTCTGAGAGATAGTAGACTTGGTGTATCTTCAACTACTGCACCAGGCACAGAAATTGGTGTTGCTAGAGTTTATGATTCTAGATTGGAATCTGGCACCTATAGTGCTACAAATTCAAATACAAATCAGTGGGATATCTCATTATTTGACGTACAAACTTATACAAATATAACTCTTAATGCTCCAATAACTCTTGATGTCCCTACCTTTGTTAAAGGGGCAAATAGCGGTGCATCTGCCTTCTTAGTTTCATCAGTATCTAACAGTTCCTCATTAACTCTTTATGAAACTGAAGGAAATTTTGTTTTAAATGAATCTCTTATATTTGATGGAATTACCAATGGAAGAATTGCTATTGCAATTACTTCTCATAGTATTTCAGATGTAAAATCCGTCTTTGGTACAAACAATGGTATTGTTGGTATCAATACATTTAGTGCTGATGTAATTCAATCATCAGTATTTAATGTTGGAATTGCATCAATTACTACTCTTTCTGGTGGCGTAAGCACGGTAACTAGTGCAAATCCATTGTTCCCAGGAACCTCTACAAAAGTAGGTAATATAATTCAGTATAGTGATCTTTCATCTTCACAAGATCCAATTCTGGCAAAAATAGTCAGTGTAGGATCTTCTACAATAGTAATTCAAGGAGTTGCTGATGTTGCTGGAGTCGCAAATGGAACTCTTCCATCTTCATCATATAATGCAACTGATTTTAAAGTTCTATCAACAAAACTGAAGTCATCTTCTGATAATACTTTATATACAAAACTTCCAAAAAATAATATTTCATCCGTTGATCTTACAGATGCTTCTTTAACGATTAGAAAAACATTCACTGTAAATATTTCTTCAGGACAACTTTCAACACCAGTTGTTGCTGGAACGAATGAGACTTTCTTACCGTTTGACGACGAAAGATATACTTTAATCAGATCAGATGGTGCTACAGAACTTTTAACAACAGATAGATTATCATTCTTAGTTGGTAGCACACAATTACAAATTTTAAATCTTGGATCTGATGATACTGGTGCTACACTGATAGCGACTTTAAGAAAAATAAAACCAAAATCAAAATCAAAAATTAAAAATAGAGTAAACTCTATAGTAATAGATAAATCAAAGTATGATGGATCTGGAATTGGGGCAACAACTCTTAATGATGGATTGACTTTTGGTAATTATCCATTTGGAACTAGAGTTCAGGATGAAATAATCTCCCTTAATGTTCCAGACATTATTGAAATTCATGGAATTTATGAGTCTGCAGACACATCTAATCCATCTGCACCTAAGGTGATACTTTCTTCAATTACTAGTCCATCAACAACAACATTAGAATTTGTTGTTGGAGAACTATTGGTCGGTCAAACTAGTGGAGCCGTTGCAATCTATGCAGAAAGACTGACAGACTCTCAAATATCATTCATATACAAAAATGATATTTCCTTTAAAGAGGGTGAAACTGTAATTTTCCAAGAATCAAATGTTCAGGCAGTAGTTACAACACTTTCTGCACCAAGTTTTGAAATATCACCAAATTATACCTTTACAAATGGTCAAGAAGAAACTTTCTATGACTATGGAACTATAAAGAGAAAATCAAATTCAGAAGAACCATCCAAAAAAATCAAAATTTATTTCTCAAATGGATATTTTGATTCAACAGATGACGGTGATCTGACAACAACAGAGTCTTATAGAAATTTTGATTATGTTAAAGAGATTCATTCCGTTAATGGGTTTAGAAATACAGACATCTTAGATATAAGACCTAGAGTTTCTCCATATACTGTTTCTGCTGGATCCGCATCACCTCTTGAGTTTAATGGCAGAACTTTTAACGCATCTGGAAACTCTGCTACTAACGTGTTAGCCTCTGATGAAAGTATTTTAACAACTTTCTCATTCTATCTACCAAGAATTGATAGAATCTTCCTCACAAAAGAAGGTATTTTCCAAGTTAAATACGGAGTTCCTGCAGAAAAACCAGAAAAACCAGTTCCAGTTGATGAAGCATTAGAGATTGCTACAATTAAACTTTCTCCATATCTTTATTCTCCTAACCAAGCTTCTATTGACTTCTTAGAGCATAAGAGATATAGAATGGTTGATATTAAGCAACTTGAGAATAGAATAAGAAATCTTGAATACTATACATCATTGTCTCTTCTTGAAACTAATACTGCAAACTTATTTGTTCCTGATGCTGATGGTCTGAACAGATTCAAGTCTGGTTTCTTAGTTGATAATTTCTCATCATTCTTGACTCAAGAAAATGGTGCTCCAATTAAAAACAGTATTGATAGACAAAACAAAGAACTCCGTCCAAGACACTATACTAGTTCGGTTGATTTAATCTTTGGACCAGTAGTAAACACAAATCCTGCGGATGACTTAGCTTTTACCCCCATTGAGGGAACGAATGTAAGAAGATCAAACGATGTAATAACCCTTGATTATGCAGAAGTAGAATATATCAAACAAACTTTTGCAACTAGATCTGAAAGCGTAACTCCATTCCTTATTAGTTTCTGGCAAGGAACTCTTGAATTAACTCCATCATCTGATACTTGGGTTGATACTGCAAGACTTGAAGCAAAAATTATTGAAACTGAAGGAAATTACGCACAAACAATTAATGATTTAGCAAGAACAGACGGTGTTGATCCACAAACTGGTTTTGGACCTATTATCTGGGGTTCATGGCAAACAAACTGGACGGGAACACAAACCAGAGACTCTACACGGACAAGATCAGAATCAAGTCGTGAAGGTAATGTAAGAAGTGTTGGGGGCTGGCCAAATGGTGACCCAGGAAGTAATCCTGCAAGATGGGTTGAGACAAGAGTAACTTCAACTGTTCAAGATACTCTTAGGGAAACAATTCAGTTTGGTGTGGAATCAAGAACTGGAACAAGAACTATAGTAACTGAACAATTTGATAGAGAATCTGTAGGTGATAGAGTTGTGAGCAGGGACATTATCCCATTCATGAGATCTCGCAATGTTGAGTTTGTAAGTAAGAGAATGAAACCTCTTACTCAGATGTATGCTTTCTTTGATGGAGTCAATGTTACAAAATATTGTGTACCTAAACTTCTTGAAATTTCAATGATATCTGGAACTTTCCAGATAGGAGAAAATATTATTGGTAGAACAGTTAGAACTGGTTTGGGGGCTGACTTGTCCGATAGTGCTCCTAAAATAACATTTAGAGCTGCTCAGCCCAATCACAGAGAAGGAGCATATGATACTCCATCCTCAATCTTCCGTGAAAATCCTTATACACGTCAACCACTGTCCGCAACATATTCTTCAACATCAACAATATTGAACGTTGATACTCTGTCACTTTCTCAACAAGAACAGGGTCAATATAGTGGATATGTTGAAACTGATATGACACTTATTGGTGAAACTAGTGGTGCTCGTGCAACGATTACAAATGTTCGTTTAGTTTCAGATCTTTCCGCTACATTGATTGGAAGTTTCTTCATTCCAAACCCAAATAATATTAATCACCCAAGATTTGAAACTGGAACAAAAACATTTGTTCTTGTTAATGATGATCAAAATAACCAAGATCTTGCTACAACTATTTCTGAAGAAACTTACACTTCTGCTGGTACGTTAGAAACTGTACAAGAAAATATTATTTCTATTAGAAATGCAAGAGTTGAGAACAAACAAGAATTTGAATCAAGGAATGTTAACAGATCTCTTGGAACTCAAGTTGTTGGATCAAATACTATAGGTCAATCTAGAAGAGATGTTGTTATTGGTTGGTATGATCCTTTAGCACAATCATTCTTGGTTGAAGATGATACTGGAGTATTTGTAACTAAGTGTGACGTATTCTTCCAGTCCAAAGATGATATGGATATTCCAGTCGTTTTCCAATTGAGAACGATGGAAAATGGATTCCCAACTCAAAAGATTCTACCATTCACTGAAATTGTATTAGATCCGGATCAAATTACAACTTCAGCAGATGGATCTGTAGCAACGACGTTTGAATTCAAAGCGCCAGTGTATCTTGAAGGTGGAAAAGAGTATGCAATTTGCTTAGCATCAAACTCAACCAAGTATAGTGTCTACATTTCAAGAATTGGTGAAACTGATATTCTGACTGATACCTTTATATCAAACCAACCATATCTTGGATCTCTCTTTAAATCACAAAATGCTTCAACTTGGGAAGCAAGTCAGTGGGAAGATCTCAAGTTTACTGTTTATAGAGCAGACTTCCTTGATTCTGGTTCTGTAGAATTCTATAGTCCAGAACTGAGAGAAGGTAATGGTCAAATTGCAACTCTTCTTCCAGATTCTCTTGAATTAAAGTCAAGAAAGATTAGAGTTGGTCTTGGATCAACTCTAGTTGATAGTGGTTATACTCTTGGAAACACTTTCTCACAACTCGGAACAAACGCAACTGGTAATTTAGTTGGTCTTGCTGGTTCTATTGCAACAGGTGCTCTTACAGTATCTACCGCTGGAATTGGTTATACTCCAACGGATGGAATTTCTACATTTAGTGGTGTAAACTTAATTACTCTTACAGGTAGTGGTAGTGGAGCAGTTGCTCAAGTAACCATTACAAATGGTGTTGCAAGTGCAGCTAGCATCACAAGTGGTGGATCTGGATATCAAATTGGTGATGTTCTTGGAATAAGCACAATTGGAGTAAGTTCTGTTGGTAGAAATGCTAGATTGACCGTTGTTTCAATTGCAAGCACAAATCAACTCGTTCTTGATAATGTCCAGGGTAACTTTATAACAGGTGCCGGTTATACGATGCAGTATACCAATAGTTCTGGAGTTACTACATCGTTGAATGCATCCACTGGTGGAAACGTTACTCTTTCTGCAATAAACGTTGTTAATGATGGTTTACACATTAAAGTAAATCACCAAAACCATGGAATGTATTTCTCGGATAATCTTGTTAAGATTTCTGGTGTTCTTCCTGACATAAAACCAACAAAACTAACTGCAGAATATAATGCATCTTCAACAGATGGAATGGTGGTTGACAGTGCTACAAGCTTCTCAACATTTGAAAATGTAGGTGTTGGAACAACAAATATTGGTTATCTATTAATTGGTGAAGAAATTATTGAATACACTACAGTTTCTGGAAATACTATTGGTGGAAATATTGTAAGAGGAGCAAATCCAATCACATATCCTGTTGGTACCCCTGTTTATAAGTATGAAATTGGTGGAGTTAATCTCGCAAGAATTAACAAAACTCATGACCTTAATGATGTTACAGTTTCAGATCCAATAGGTTTTGACTATTATAATATCAAGTTGAACATGGGAGCACTTGATATTGATAATGATGATAGAAGTGATGATAGCGGATTCCCTGCTCTTTATGTAAATCAAACAAAATCTGCTGGTGGATATAATGTTAAGGCATCTCAAAATATGCCATTTGAAATAGTCACCCCTATTGTTCAAAATGTAACTGTCCGGGGAACAAATATTAGTGGAGAATTGAGAACAATTACATCTAAGAGCATAAATGGAACAGAAATTCCATATATTGATAATGGATTTGAAACTATTACTTTGAATGAAACGAATTATCTTGATTCTCCAAGAATGATTGCTTCTAAGGTAAATGAGGACAATCAACTTGCAAATATTCCTGGATCTAAGTCAATGAATATGAGAATATTCATGGGAACAGTTGATAGTCGTGTTTCTCCAGTAATTGATGGTCAAAGAACAAGCGTAATTCTCACTTCAAATAGAGTTAATAATGCTATTGAAGATTATGCAGCAGACAGGAGAGTGAATGAAATTGCTACCGATCCTACAGCATGTCAATATATTTCTAAAGAGATTGTTTTAGAAAATTCAGCTTCTTCTCTCAAAGTTCTTTTAGCTGCTCACATTAGCACAAAATGTGATATTAGAGCATTCTACTATGTTGCCAATGAAGCGGGTGCAAATCCAATTTTTGTTCCTTTCCCTGGTTATTCTAACCTTGATACAAGAGGAAGAATTATTTCTACAAGTGATAACAACGGTGAATCTGATATATTTGTTCCAAAAACAAATACTTATGGATTTAATCCAGAGTCTACTGAATTCAAAGAGTATACTTTCACTGCAGATAATTTACCAGACTTTAGAACATATAGAGTGAAAATTGTCTTGACATCAACAAGTCAAGTATATGTACCAAGAATTAAAGATTTGAGAGTGATTGCACTTGCTTGATATGGAAAGATATGGTGTGGAGGGTCATGCAGATCTTGCAAGAGACCCTCAAACAAATTCAATACTAAATGTAAATAAATTGGATTACGAACAATATGTTGCAAGACGTGCAGCAAAAAATGAAAAGAATCAAAAAGTACAAAATATTGAGCAAGAAGTTGCTAGTATGAAGAGTGATATTGATGAAATTAAATTCTTGCTAAGGGAGTTATTAAATGGAAATGGATCCGGACAAAATTGAACTAGAAAATCTCAGCAAGAGCTTTGAATATTTCAAAGTTTGTTCTGAGATAGATAGTATAGATGATGTTGAAATGGTAAAACTAGTTGCTAAGTGTTACTATAAACTTTATTTAAAACAACAAGAAGTTGTTTCAAGTTTAGCAAAATTAGGAGTTTCTGATGCCAAGTAGAAATATTACTTTTGATCCAGATTCGGGTGTACCAGTAGGATCAAATTTTACTATTAACACTGGATCAGATTTTAAAGCAAAATTTAATGTAGTTAATACATCAAGTTCTGCTTATAATTTTACTGGATATACTGGATCCGCGCAAATGTCAAAAAGCGTTTCTATTGGATCTAGTTCATACGCAGTTGCAACCTTTAATGTTGGATTTACTAGTGCCGCTGGAGGTAAGTTTGAGATTTCTTTAGGGTCAACCGCAACAAGAAGTCTTGCTGAAGGTAGATATGTTTACAACGTATTAGTGAGCTCTGGATCAACTGTTTATAACATAACAAACGGAAATATACTAGTCTTACCAGGCATCTCTTCAGCCCCAGCATAAATATACTTAGGGGAAAATTGGTAAATGGCACAACCATCAAGTAGATCTGAACTAATAAATTATTGTAAAAGACAACTGGGTGCTCCAGTTTTAGAGATCAACGTTGCTGATGAGCAAATAGAAGATCTTGTAGATGATGCTGTTCAGTATTTTCAGGAAAGGCATTTTGATGGTGTTGGTCAAGTATTTTTAAAATATCAATTAACTCAAGAAGATATTGATAGAGGAAGAGCACCAAATAACACAAGTGCAGGAATAGTAACAACTACAGCATCTGCAACTATCGCTGGAGTTTCTACAACCTTTTCATACAAAGAAAATAGTAATTTTTTACAAATTCCACCATCAGTTATTGGTATAACAAAAATTTATCATTTTGATGGCACTAATACAACAACAAATAATATGTTTAGTGTCAAATATCAATTGTTTTTAAATGATATTTACTATTGGGGGTCTACAGAAATCCTAACGTATGCGATGACAAAAACATATTTGGAGGATCTTGACTTTCTTCTGACAACACAGAAGCAAATTAGATTTAATCAAAGACAAGATAGATTATACTTGGATATTGATTGGGGAAGTGTTCAAGTAGGAGACTACATTATTATTGATTGTTATAGAGTTTTAGATCCAAACGATTATACAAGAGTTTGGAATGACTCTTTCTTAAAAAAATATTTGACATCTCTTATTAAAAAACAGTGGGGACAAAATTTAATTAAGTTCCAAGGAGTAAAACTTCCAGGTGGGGTTGAGTTAAATGGAAGACAAATTTATGATGATGCACAAAAAGAACTTGATGCAATATCCGAAAAAATGATGTCTACTTATGAACTTCCACCTTTAGACATGATCGGTTAAGAACATGCTTAATCCTTTTTTTCAACAAGGTTCTAGATCTGAGCAGAATCTAATTCAAGATTTGATCAACGAACAGTTGAGAATGTATGGTGTTGAAATTCATTATTTACCGAGAAAATATATAACAGAAAAAACTGTACTGAGAGAGGTTATACAATCTGTATTTGATGACGCATATCCATTGGAAGCGTATTTAGAAAATTTTGATGGATATTCTGACAATGCAACAATTTTGTCAAAATTTGGTATTCAACAAACTCAAGAAATAACACTAACAATTTCTAGGGAAAGATTTGAGACTTATATTTCACCATTGATAAAAAATGAGTCAAATATAAAATTATCAACCAGACCTAAAGAAGGTGATCTCATATACTTCCCCTTAGGTGACAGATTATTTGAAGTTAAATTTGTTGAGCATGAGAAACCATTTTATCAACTTCAAAAAAATTATGTTTATCAACTAAAATGTGAACTCTTTAGATATGAAGATGAAGTTATTGATACTGGTGTGTCTGATATTGATGATGTATTGGTTGGTGGTATCGGTGAATCGGGATCTATCGGTCAAACCGAAGATGGTATTTCAACGATTCTGGGAAATACACAAACTCTTACTCTTGTAGGAACTGGAGTTACTGCAACTGCCGTTTCTGGTATTATTACTTCTGGTGGTATTAGACTTATCACTATTACTAATAGGGGTGGTGGGTATTCATCTATTCCTACAGTTGGTATATCTTCAGCACCAACTGGAGGAATAACGGGAATAGCAACTGCTGTAATGATTTCCGGAATTGTTGTCTGCACAGACAATGTAAATCCAAATGCACAATCAGTTCAAAGAGCTGATATAACTAATCCAGGTGCAGGGTATACAGTTGCCCCTAGCATAAGATTCATCGGTGGTAGAGGAGCAGGAGCTGCTGCCACAGCGACTATTGGAGATGGTGTTGTTGGTATAATAACTGTTACAAATGCTGGCGCTGGATATACATCTGCACCACAGGTTACATTTACCGACGAAATATTCTTGACTGGTGTTACAACTGAATCCGCAACAGCGACAGCAGTCGTAAGTGCAGCTGGAACAATAACTGCAATTAGAATTACTAACGCTGGTCTTGGATACAGTGTAGCACCAACCATTACAGTTACTTCACCATCCATAAACTCTACGGGTGACTTTGTATTCAACGAAACTGTAACTGGATCTATAAGTGGAACAACCGCAAAAGTAAGATCTTGGAACTCATCCACAAATCAACTTGAAGTTGCATCAGTTACTGGATCTTTCCAGATTGGAGAGGACATAGTTGGATCAGAATCTGCAGCATCTCATCAATTGAGAGTAGTAGATTTAAATCCACCAAACGACGGATTCTCAAGTAATTCTGAAATAGAAACAGAAGCAGATTTGATTGTAGACTTTTCTGAGCGCAATCCTTTTGGGATTCCATAAATAACATTTATTAGCTTTAATAATATTATAAAGGGATCTAACCATGTTTGAGTATTTTTACAACGAAATTTTAAGAAGAACTGTCATAGCTTTTGGCACACTTTTTAATAATATTTCAATCAAGCACACTAACTCTTCCGATCAAGTTGTAAGTGTTGTTAAGGTTCCCTTGGCTTATGGACCAACTCAAAAATTCTTGGCTAGATTAAATCAATCACCAGATTTAAATAAACCAACATCTTTGACATTACCAAGAATGTCATTTGAATTTACTGGGTTGACATACGATCCGTCAAGAAAAGTAACCACAACTCAAACATTTTTGGTGAAGGATTCAACCGATGGATCCGAAACTAAAAAGTCATATATGCCAGTTCCTTATAATATGCAATTTGAACTGAGCATTATGACAAAGTTAAATGATGATGCTTTGCAAATTGTTGAGCAAATTTTACCATATTTTCAACCATCATATAATTTAACTGTGGAATTGGTAGAGGAGATAAAAGAAAAAAGAGATATTCCAATAATCTTAGAAAATGTGACTATGCAAGATGATTATGAAGGTGATTTTTCAACAAGAAGAGTACTTCTTTATACTTTAAGATTTACTGCAAAGACATATCTCTTTGGACCTACTTCCAGCGCAACAAAAGATATTATCAAATCTGCAAAAGTCAGTTATCTTACTGGAACAGATCTTTCAAATACAACAAGAGAAGTTGTTTTTACTTCAACTCCAAGAGCAATCAAAAACTATACAGGAACTGTTGTCACAACTCTCTCAAAAGATACAACAACTACAGACACACTGTTAACAGTTGATGATGCAAGTTCAATAACTGTAAAAACCTATCTGGACATTGAAGGTGAAGAAGTCTATGTCAAGTCCAAGAGTGGTAATGTATTGACAGTTGAAAGAGGAAAAGATGGAACAACAATTACATCTCATTTGAGAGGTGCAGAAGTTAAATCAATTACAACTGCAGACAATGCTCTAATTGAAGAGGGTGATGACTTTGGATTTAGTGGTAGCACGGTATGAAAATGACAAAAAAATTTGACGATTTGAATGAAGCATTTAATGTTGAGGGAGAGGTTGTATCAAGCGAACCGGAAGGAAGAATTGAAAAAATTGAAAATATTAAATCGTCAGTAGAAGATATTAAAAAGGACTATGAATATACTAGAGGTAATCTGTATAGTTTAATTGAAAAAGGTCAGGAAGCTATTAATGGAATTCTTGAACTAGCCCAAGAAAGTGAGATGCCAAGAGCATATGAAGTTGCAGGTCAGTTGATTAAAAATGTTGCTGATGCTACTGATAAATTGATGGATCTACAGAAAAAACTAAAAGAAGTTGAAGAAGAAAAGCAAGCAAAAGGTCCTTCAAATGTAACTAATGCACTTTTTGTTGGTTCTACAGCAGAACTGGCAAAACTTTTGAAAAACAAAGATTTGGATAAGGAATAAATTTGTTGTAAAATAAATACTATTATAGATGAATATGGAGTAATAGTAGGTGCCCCTAAGAAAACCCTCAGAATTTTTTAATGATATTAATTCCAAAAATTCTCTTGACCTTGTTAATGAGGAGTTAAATTCTGCTGCTCCAGAAAAAATAGAAAAATTAACAGAAGCATTTGACGTTTTTAAATATAATCTAAGCAATATTCAGTCATTAACAGAGTTTACTAACAACATAGATGGGTTTAAGTCAAATATTGAAAAAGTAAATAACCTGTCAGAATGCATAGATCTTTTAAAAGAAGAAATTGAAACTTGTATTAAAAAAGAAGATCTTGATAATGCAATGATGTCTCAACTGTTTTTTGTTGAGGAATCTATTAAAAATGTTCAGGATAATATAAAATATTTAAATTCAAAAACTCTATTAGATATTAAAGATGAATTTTTATCTTTATCAGAAACTATTGAAGATTTTTTGGATGTAGAAGTTCCCAAAATCAAAAATTCTGTATCGCAGTCTGAAATAAGGATTGATGAAAGATTTATTGATTATAAAAAAACATTAGATCTAGAAGTTGAAAGAATTGATAAGCAAATATCAGAAAAATTGTTATCAATTACAGAAACTGTTCAGGGTATTAATGAAAATAATCTTTTTGAAATAAAAGAGAATGTTTTTTCTATAGAGAAGAAACTAGATTTTACTTTAGAAAAAGAATTACCAAAATATAAGAAGTTTTTTGCAGAAACTGAAACAAGAACAGAAGAAAAGTTATCGGAATCAAAAAAATATATTGAGAGAAAATACGAAGAAATTGAATCAGATCATCAATTTAGAATTAATGAGATAAAAAAAGAATTAGATAGTTTTATAAATTCAGAAGTTCCCAAATATAGGAATATACTAGTTGAATCTTCTCTTAAAAACGAAAACGATATTAAAAGATTAACTGAAAATATTGAAAATAATATTTTAAAAGTAAATCAAACAGTTGAAGATTTAGAGAAGAAGGTAACTCAAGAAAAAAATATTATTGATGAGACTTTAAGTTCTAAAATTTCCGAAATAGAATCTTTTATATCTGATTCTAAAAATGAAATATCATCTATATCAAATACATATGAAAATTTACATAAGGACTTTAGAAATAGAGAAATAAGTGAGAATAAAAAACTTGAAAATTATTCCGATAGACTTGATATTTTTTCAGAGAAGATAACAAATTTAGAAGAAAACCTAACTAAAGATGTTAGTGATCTTCAAAGCAATTTAGATATTAGCACAACAAAATATTATGATATCCTAAAAAATGAGGTTGGATATTTTGAGCAAAATATCTTAGACAAAGTAAAAGACTTAGAAATTAACTTTGTTAGAAATGAAAAACATATTCAAGATGCGAAAGACACTTTAAAAGAAACTCTGTCAAAGATCAAAATTGATGATATTGAGAAGAAAAATAATCAACTTTTAGAAAAAATTTCTCAATTAGAATCAATTTTAGAAAAATTTGATGAGAAAAAACTTTTAACAGAAGATCTCGCAGATCCACCTTCAACAAAAAATCCCGATCCACTAACACCTTTAGATAAAAATTATGTAACTCTTAAAGATCTACAGGATCATTATAGAATTTTTATTAACAGAGTCCAGATGCAACTTGCAAGCATCGGCGGTGGCGGTGCTGGATTTGTAAAAGACCTTGCCGATGTCAGTTTTGACGAAAGCACAGGTCAAAACAAACTTTTAATTTTTAATGGAACGGATTGGGTTGGAATTGCAAGCACTGCTTTAAGTAGTGGACCATCTACTCTTGTTGGGTTAAGTGATGTTGACAGCACAAATCTAGGTGATGGTAGATTTTTAAGATATAATGCATCAACAAGTGAATTTACTTTTGCTCCTGTATCTGCATCAAACTTAGAGTTAATCGCAGGTGATATTCAATCCGGTATCTTGACAACATCTGGATTAGGTGCAGCAGTTGTTATGTCAATTAGTGCATCAACTTACAGATCTGTAAATTATCAAATTCAAGTAACCGAAGGAACAAACTATAACATGACTAACATTAACGTTATTCATGACGGTACAACTACATATATGACTGAGTATGGAACCATTAATCAACCAATAGGAGTTGCAACATTTTCAACAGATATAAGTAGTGGATCATTACGCTTACTCGGTTATCCTGCGTTTGCAAGCGATACTACATTTAAAGTTGTCTTTACTGCAATAGAAGCATGAAATCATTTAAAGAGTTTCAAGAAGAATGGACTAATAAATATAAAAAGAGTATTGATTGCTCAAACCCAAAAGGTTTTTCTCAACGTGCTCATTGTGCAGCGAGAAGAAAGAGAGCAAAAGGTGAGGAAACAAAATCAAAACCAGTTGAATGAAATATCAAAAGTTTTCACATAAAACACCACATCTCAAGGGGAAACAACATCAGTTAGATCCCAATCTTGATCTAAAGCAATTGGTCCATCACTCAACAGTTCAGTATGTTGATCGTGATGCTGATGGTGATGTGGATGTTTATGACAATCCAAAAAAGAAAACTCCAGATGAAAATCCGACAGGTGTTGATGCAGAAACTTTATCTAAAAAATTAATTGCAAAGCAAAAAGGTGAACTTAAACATACTAAAAGAGGTCTCGCCTACGAGGAGACGAAGAGTGGTGATGATTCTCTGCATGACTGGTTTACTAAGAGTCGTGCTTCTGATGGCACCCCTGGTTGGGTTCAACTGGGTGGTAAATATGCGGGAAAACCCTGTGCCAAGCAACCAGGACAAACCACAAAACCAAAGTGCGGTTCAAGTAAAATGAAGCGCACTCTTAATAAGGGTGAAGAAGAAGCAGCATTCCGTCGCAAGAATCGTAAAGATCCAAATCCAGAAAGAAGAGGAGTAGCAATTAACGTGAAAACAGAAGAGAAAGAAGAAATCCGTTATTGCACAAAATGTAAAAAAATGGAAACAAGAAATGAATGCTCATATGGTCCAGAGATGTGGGACAAAATGACTGTTAAAGGTGTTTCTGAAGCAGTAAGGGATCATGAATATTCCATGGCTCGCTCAGAACTTTCTACAGTCATGAATGCTGCTAAGAGACTTAGAAAGAAAATGAAAAAGGGTGAAGGTGAAATTGAAGCATGGGTGCAGTCAAAAATCACCAAAGCAGCAGATTATCTAGATTCTGCAGCAGACTATGTTGATAGTGGAGAAATGAAAGAAGATTATACTATTCTTCCTTTACAAATTGAAATTCCAACCAATATTAGAGATTTTAATCTCGGATTGATGTTTAGAGAAAGTCTTGAACAAAATAGTGGAATGTTGTTCATCTTTGATGAGGTTGCTAAGCAATCATTCCATATGACTGAGACAAGAATTCCTCTTGATATTGCTTTTATCAACGAAGAAGGAATTATTGAAAGTATTAAGGAATTAGAACCATTTGAAGAAACTCCAGTTTCTTCTGATGGAGAAGTTATTTGTGCTTTAGAAGTAAACAGAGGATGGTTTGAAGAGCATAATATTGAAGTTGGTGATGAAATTGATATTGAAGAAGCATCTGGTGAAAAAGATGCTTGCTATTCAAAAGTAAAGTCACGTTATAAAGTTTGGCCATCTGCATATGCATCTGGAGCACTTGTAAAGTGTCGCAAAGTTGGTGCTGCAAACTGGGGTAATAAGACTAAAAAGGAAGAAACCATTCAAGACGCAAATGGAAATACCTTTGCAGAGGTGATTGATCTAATCAAACCAGATCCAATCAAAAAAGTAGAAGAATCCGTTCGCATTCCCTCAAAAACCGGAAACATCATTTTAGTAACTCTTACTTGGAGAGGTAAGTATTACGGTATCAAGATGTTCTTTCCTCAGGTTACTAAACCAAGTAGAAAAGAAGTTCAGGATCAAATTGAAAAAGTATATCCGGGTTCTAAAGTCAATTCATACTATATCTCTGACATCAAACCGGGTGAGCAGTTCTTACAAACAGAAGATTGGCAAAAAGTAAACCGTCAGGATAAGACTGACGGTTTGAGCCAGAAAGCGGTAAATGCATATCGTAGAGAGAACCCAGGTTCAAAACTTCAAACTGCAGTAACCGAAAAGAAACCAACTGGTAAAAGAGCAGCGCGTCGTAAGTCATTCTGTAGTAGAATGAAAGGAATGAAGAAGAGGTTGACTTCTGCTGAAACTGCAAGAGATCCAGATTCAAGAATTAATAAAGCCCTTCGTCGTTGGAACTGTAATTAAAATGAAATCATTCAAAGAATTCTTATCAGAAAGTATTACAATTAATGGAGACTTTAATGGAACTTTAAACGTAGGTTCTTCTCAACCCGAACAACCACAAGAATCATTCTTTGCTGATATTGTTTGGGAGGGAAAAATTTATCGTTTAGAAGTAGAAGGTAGTATGATTTCTAAAAATCAACTTGCAGAGCAAATTCAAGGAGAATATCCAGGAGCAATCGTTCATAACATTTATCCAAATCAGGCAAATACTTCAAGAATTAAAAACGTACAGAGATATCAACCAGAAAGATTATCATGGAGTGATTAATAATGGCTCAGTGGAATATAACAACACAAGATTATTTAAATCAAGAGAGATCACTGTTTGAAGTTGTAGGTGTTGCATCAAGTGATGGACAAATAATTAGTCCACAAAATCCATTTCCAGTCACTGGAACAGTTGGTATTTCATCAGAAACTGTTGTAACGATTAATCCAGATACAAATGCTGTTGATGCCTTTGGTAGAGCAAGAGTTTCTGAATTATTTACCCTTGGAGACTATAAGCACGTTTATGCTATTGATCCAAATTTTTTAGATAGTGTTTCTGGCACAGGATCAACAGTAACTTTCTTTCAAAACCAAGCGTCTGCAAGATTGCAAACTGGTATTGGGTCTACTGCATTTTCTGTTCACCAAACAAAATTTTATCATCACTATCAACCAGGAAAGGGGCAATTAATTTTTAGTTCTTTTAATTTTTATGCACCTCAACAAAATGCAACTAAAAGAACTGGATATTATGATGATAGAGATGGAATTTATTTTGAACAGGTTGGACTTAATACTTCCGATGGAATAAACGCTGGTATTGGAACAAACAACTGGGTAATCAGAACTTTTGTAAGTGGTATAGCAACAGAAACTAGAATTCCTCAATCACAATGGAATAAAGACAAATGTGATGGAACGGGAACTTCTGGATTTAATTTAGACATTACAAAAACTCAACTTGCGTTTATAGATTTCCAGTGGTTAGGTGTTGGTAGAGTTCGTTGTGGGTTTGCCCATAATGGACAACTTATTACAGCACACGAATTTTATCACTCTAACAATTTAGCAACTGTTTATATTGCCAATCCAAACTTACCAGTTCGTTGCGAAATCAGAAACACTGGTGTAGGTATTGGAGCATCATTTGACCAAATTTGTTCTTCTGTAATGTCAGAAGGTGGATATGTAGAAAGTGGTATTGACTTTGCTTATACAATGACCACTACAAGAACCACACCAACACCAGCAGCAACAGAACTTCCATTGATTGCGATTCGTCTCAAAAATAGTTTTCAAAATTATCCAAATAGAATATCAGTAAGGTTAAATAATCTTTCAATACATTGTGAGACAAACAGTATCATTTATAGAGTTATTAAACTTCCAAGTTCTGCATATTTGAGTAACGCTGGAACTTTAACTTGGACTTCTGCTTCTAATAATAGTGGAGTTGAAGTTTGTGAGGATGCTACAACTTATAGTGATGGCGACGAGTTTGCATCAGGTTATGTTCC